>Ga0210409_10009075_pt1 | contig 10080 bp, 11 predicted proteins | sample IncBWH17MmetaG_FD_161649 | JGI IMG/M metagenome (GOLD analysis project Ga0210409, IMG submission 161649) | Forest soil microbial communities from Barre Woods Harvard Forest LTER site, Petersham, Massachusetts, United States - Inc-BW-H-17-M | ecosystem: Environmental > Terrestrial > Soil >...
TGCTTCGGCGCACATAGAGGATGCGATCCAAGAGATTCACGTCCCCCCACCGCAGTCCGATCATCTCGCCACGTCGCAGGCCGGTGTCGAGCGCGACCGTAAAGAACAGCACCCATCGGGCGTCGTCCCGTAGCTTGCCGCTCGGGTCGCGCGAGCACTCGTTCAGAAACCGTGCGATCTGCGCAGGACTGAGCGCCGTTCCGCGTGCCCGCCGACGCCGCTTCTGGCCGCGCTTGCGTGGAGCGCTCGCCGGGTTGACGGTGAGCAGCCCGGCGTCCTGCGCGAACGCGAACATCGCGTGCATGTGCCGCCGGATCTTCGCCACCGTCTCATCGCTCAGGCCCTCGGCACGCTTGCGGCCGAGCAGCGCCTTGACCATCTGCGGCTTGCAGTCGTCCACGCGGACCGCGCCGAGCGACGGCACCACGTGCCGGTAGAACGTGCCCTTGTAGTTCGCGGCGGCGCTCGGCTTGAGGTTCGGCTGTACGTGCTCTCGCAGCCACTTCCGGCCAAGCTCGAGCACCGTCATCGAGCTCGGGACGTAGCTGCCCTCGTCGACGGCGGTCTGTAGCTCTCGGAGCGTCTTCTCGGCCTGCCGGCGACTCTTGCCCGCCGCCTTCTCGACCTGCTGCCAGCGGATCTCGCCCGTGTCCGAGTCGATGACCTGCACACGGGTCCTGATGTAGAAGCGCCCATTGCGCTCCCGGATACTCCCTACCGCCATCACCTGCTCCTTCAATCGTCGTTTCCGCAATCTACGCCATGCACCGGAGGGCCAAGCATCCAGCCGACGGCGGCGTTCTTTACGCGGTCGATCGGCGGGTCGAGCAGGCTGCATGGACGCCGTGTGGGTTATCCAAGGCACCAATTCTCGTCCTTGCGCCAGTCACCGGGCTGGGCGTATTGACGTGGCTTCAAGCGTCGCTCCGCAAGAAAGCGCTCCACGTCGCTCGCCCGGAACCGGATCGGGTTCCTGCCGCCGCCTTCGCTGAGCCGGAACGCGCCGAGGGCGGCCTGATGACGGCGCACCCAGTCGGGCGTAACCGCGAGCATCTCGGCCAGCTCACCAACGGTCAGCAGAGGCTCGCGCGCAACAGCGGCCGGTGAGCGCTCGGGCAGCAGCTCTGCGGTGCGCCCGGCGATCTGCACAAGCTGCTCGTCGGTGAGCCTGATGGTCAGCTCGATCATCGCTTCTCTTTTCGCGGACCCGTTGCCTGGGGATGGTTGTGTAGGTGCCATCGGTATTCATGACCGAGACTCGCCAGAACCGGCCAACGAGTTTCGGGCCGTGGTCCCGGCCGACATCCGCGACGTAACCTCGCGCGCCTCAACAGGCCGGTCGGGTGCTCCCCCGCGATCGCGGCCCACGGCCTCGCGGTCGTCTGCCGATGTCCATCGGCCACTCGCTCGCGCTGCGCTTCAACGGCCGGCACAGACTACGGGTATGAAATACGGGGTGGGCTTGCTGTGCGGTCGTGTTCGTAGGGTCGTTTGACCGGGACAGGGGCTCTTGTGGGAAGACGCAATGGTGGGGCAGGCCGTCGTGCATTTGGGCTGCGAGCCCGTCAATGACTATATGGCCGCCCCTGCGACTCACCTGGTTGGGCTGAGAGCCCGAATCCGTATTTGTCGCTTGCCCGCCGCGCCTTCCAGTTTGAGATTTCGATGGCTGGTGAAAGGAGCGGAAAGTGCGGTTTTTCGGTATTGATGTTCACTTGGAGTTCTGCGAGGTCGCGGTCGCTGAGGGCGGCAAGGTCTCGCAGGCCGGGCGGATCGCGAGCACACCGGAGGCGATCAGAGAGTTCTCGCGTGGTCTCGGAGGCGAGGATCAGGTTGTCTTGGACGCCAGCGGGAGCGTGATGGCGATCGCGAGGATCCTGCGGGAAAGCAACGTCGGGCGGGTCATCGTCTCTAACGCGGCGCAGACGCGCGCGATCTCTCACGCGCGCGTGAAGTCCGACCGCTTTGACGCGGCGATGCTCGCCAAGTTGCTCTCGGCGGGGATGCTCAGCGAGGTTTGGGTGCCGGACGAGGCGACGCTCGCGCTACGCCGCCGCGTCGCGCGGCGCTCGGCTTTGGTGCGGGCACGCACCCGGATCAAGAACGAGGTGCACGCCGTCGTGATGCGCTGTCTGCTCGGCCGTCCCCCCGTGAGCGATCTGTTCGGCCGCAAGGGACGCATCTGGCTGGCTGAACAAACGCTCCCGGAGGAGGAGGCCGAGACGGTAGCGGGCTGCCTGCGCCAGATCGACTTCCTGGATGGCGAGATCGCTCTGCTTGACCAGAAGATCGCCGAGCAGGCCCTGGCGTGGCCGGGGCTGTGCAGGCTGTTGACGATCCCCGGCGTGGACATCGGGACCGCGGCAGCGGTGATCGCGGCCGTCGGGGACATCTCCCGCTTCCCAAGCGCTGGCCAGCTCGTCGCGTATCTCGGCTTGGACCCGAAGGTCCGCCAGTCCGGCTCAGAGCCCGCGCGCTACGGGCACATCTCAAAGCGCGGCAACGCGCAGGCCCGCTCGATGCTGGTCGAGGCGGCATGGATCGCGATACGAAGCCCCGGCCCGCTCAAGGCGTTCGGTGAGCGTGTCCGTGCTCGCCGCGGCGCCCAGGTCGCGGCAGTCGCTGTCGCACGCAAGCTCGTGGTTCTCTGCTGGCATCTACTCACCAAGGACCAGGACTACGCGTTCGCCCGCCCGTCGCTGACGCGGCAGAAGACACGGCGGCTGGAACTCACCGCCGGCGCGTCACGACGGCCACGCCGCCACGACGGGGCAACCGTCTCGCCGACGGCCGCTCAACGCGCGGCGGAGCGTGAGCTGCAAACCCAGGCAGAGCTCGCCTACCGGCGCCTGGTCGATGATTGGCGCTCAACAGCAGCACCGAAGGATGGTGCGGGCGCGACACCGGGGCGCGCATCTCAAAAGCCCGTAAAGGGCAAAGCCGCGCGGCAGGCCACAAGCCCCTGACACCTGCGCTTCGCTCACGTCAGTCACCCGCACCACCACAAATCATCCCACTCCGAAGCACTCGACGCTACCCCGCTGTCGACGCGTACCCCTGCACCACGACACGCTCCCAGCGCAACAAGAACGGCCGTATAGACCAGATGCACGCGCCTCCGAGCGCTGTGCGATCGCTGTGCCGCCGAAGCGCACCCTCAAGCATGGAGCAGCGCCCTCAGCAACCCCGAAGAAAAGTTTGCGCAGCCCTTGACTTTTCATCCGTACGATGCGCTCGTCGAGAAGGCCTATCGCGCCATTGGCAAGCCAATCGCAGTAGTGCGCTCGAACTTTGACTGGAGCGTCGGTGAGCAGGAGGACAGCATGCCGCTGTTCAAGATCCACGGATGCGTAACCCAAGACCAGTGCGATGGTCACCGTGCGGGGATGCTTCTGACCGAGCAAGACTACGCGGACCATTCCAACTACCGCGAAGCCCTTTTCGCGCGCCTCGGCGCTGATCTATTGACGCGCGACGTGCTGGTGATAGGGCAAAGCTTGAGCGATCCTCATCTGCAAAGCACGATGCGTGCGGCTGCGCAAGCCAAGGCGAGCCATGGGGCGCCCGGACGGCTGTACGCTCTGATCTACGAGCAGGACGCTGATCGTGCTGTGATTTGGTTGAGTCGCGGATTCGCTGTAGCGTTCGGCGATCTCGACACGTTTATGCACGCACTCAGTTGCGAGCGCCCCGCAGCAGCTGACTACGGGTCACTGTCCGGTGAGCGTCTGCTACTGAAGCCGGTACTTCGGGTAGCTGCGATCGATGTCGATCAAGAGGTCGCGTTGCCTGCAGACGCCGTGCGGATGTTCAATGGTCGCGCGGCGACATACGCGGACATAGGCGCGGGATATACATTCTCACGAACAGTTGGCATGCAGCTTGTAACACGCCTGCAGGACACTGATTGTCGATATCTGACGATAACTGGCGTGGCGGGCGTAGGTAAGACCACCCTAGCGCGGCAGCTACTCGCTGACATGCGCGCAAAGGGTGCCTACTGCTGGGAGCACGTAACCGACCACCCGTTGAGCCCCGAGGAGTGGCACACAGTTGCACGACAGCTCGGGGAACGTGATCAGCTTGGCTACCTGTTGCTCGACGATGCCGCTGCTTACCTACAGCAGGTGAATGCACTCGTACAGAAACTCGAGCGCGACGAGACGCATGGTCTCACCCTCCTCATCACGGCGACTAACGCGCAGTGGGCACTGCGCATCAAGGATCCGGCCCTGTTTCGTAATGGACACGCAGTTCGTCTCTCCGAGCTGACGGCTGACGACATTTCTGCACTTGTACGCTTGTCAGCCGAACAAACCGAGATTCGCGCGCTGGTAGACCCAACGTTTGGGCAGCTACCGCACGACGAGCAGGTCAAGCGACTTCGCCACCGTGCAAGAGCCGACATGTATGTTTGCCTCAAGAACATCTTCGCGAACGTTGGTCTCGACGACATCCTGCTCCAAGAGTTCGCCGACCTCGACGTTCCACAGCAAGATGTATATAGGTTCGTCGCGGCTCTTGAGGCGAGTGGTGGTCGTGTGCATCGGCAACTAGTTCTGCGGCTTCTTGGCATTACGGCAGATGCGATCGCTGGTTTGTTGGAGCGACTCGATGGGATAGTAGATGAGTACGACATCAGTCCACGTGACGGGATCTATGGCTGGGCAACCAGACACGAGCTGATCGCGGCAACGATCGCGAAGTACAAGTACTCCGACCAGCAACAGTTGCTCGACCTGTTGACGAGAACGGTAGATGCGCTCAACCCCAGTATCCAGATCGAGCTGAGGGCGCTACGTGAGATGTGCAATGCTGATTTTGGGATCGCAACGATTACGGATGACGAGGCGCAGGTCGGTCTCTACGAAAAAATCATCGCGGTTGCGCCAGGCGAGCGAGCACCAAGACACAGTCTGATACGTAAGCTGCTCCAACTACGCAACGCGGAGGGTGCGGCTCAGTCTATCCGCCGAGCCGAGGATGAAGTGGGCTACGACCGGCCCCTCGCGCGGTACAAGGTGCGCCTCGCAATTCTGCGGGCGGAAACGACCCCGGGCATCCTCAGCGAGGATCGAGTCGCGATTTTGCGAGGTGCACAACCCATTGCGCTCGATGCGATTCGGCGTTTTGCTGGCGACAAGTTCGCGTATATGGCCTACGCGGAACTAGGTGTCGCTGTAGCAGAGATGTCTGGCGACATCTCGATGTTGGACGACGCTGTTGAGAAGATGGTGAAGGCGTCAGAGCGTATTCTGGATCCCGCTATGACGAAGGACATCGAGAGATACGAGCGACAGCGCCGGAAACTCAGCCAGGTGTCCTAGCTCGATTAACAGTGTTGCCGGGACTCAATTAACCTGCTCTTGGCTGCCCGCGCCTGAATGGGATAGGCACGGGGGTGATGGTCGCCCACCCTACTTATGCGCCGACCTGCGTGATCCAATCGCGGATATGAATGCCTATGCGCTCGATGTCCCGGGGTCCAAGATTGCCGCTGTGCATGATGACATTGCGTGACCGCTCCACGGAGTCGAAGATGCTCGCGGTCCAATCGCGGCTTGGCAGGAAGGCCTCGAATGCCTCCCAATTCGCGTTGATGATGTTCAGCAGGTCTTTGAGCTCTGTGGAGTTCAGAGGCGAATCTCCGCGCTGGGCATGAAATCGATGTTTCGCCTCGTTGTCCTGCCGGGTTTCGGCACGGTTACGGATCTCGGTCTTTACGCCGCTCCACCAGTGCTCGCCTTTGGCCTCAAGCATTGTGCTCGAAACAAGCTCTCGGGCGCTGTTCTCAAATGCAGCGACGGCCGTGTAGACCGTGGCCATTCTGCGGGCGGCTGCCACAAGGTCATCATCCAGCAGGGTCAATGAAAGCTTGTCAGCGATGTCCTGATCGAGTACCCCGGAGACATCTCGGGGCCGGCGGCCAGCACGGTCAAGCGCCTCCTCGGTGAGAAGGCCGCGGAATGCAAACTCATATGCGCTGCTGCACTCCATTAGCGGGCCAGATGGGCTCGCAAGCTCTTAAATAGGGCGTCGTAGACCGCTTGATCGCGAGATTCTGGTAGCTGTAGATTAATCGTGTACACGAGGCCAGCGATGGGCAGCGTACCTCCAATGCCGTCTCGGATAGATGATGCGCTTGGAGCATGCGGTGTGCCGTCTCCGTCATCGTCGCGTGACAATGACGGAGAATCCACCGGCCTTTCGTTGGCGTCGTTGCCGGCTACGACAGGTGTCTTGAAATCCGCGTGTTTGACCAGCCCCTGAAACGTGATCGCCATCTTGTCCACGACGTTGTCGCTGACCTTGCCTTGAGTTAGTGTCTTGATCTTGCCCTTCAGCTCCGCCTTAGTCATGGTCTGGGCGTCCCGGTTGAGCTGGAATAGGTCACCATATGCTTCGCGAATGCCTTCGGCGAGCACGTGTTCCGCCTGGGTTTGATCGAGAAACCGAAAGTAACGATCAGTGGGAGTGCCATCGGCGGCAAGGAGTCCGACGGCCTTCAGCACGTTGATTACCAGCCGATCCCCGCTGCTAGTGAAGCCTAGGTTCTCTAGGAATGTGCGATTGAACTTCGGGGGCGCCTGGGCGCTCTGAATCGCAGTCAAGATGCTGCCTAGCTTGGCGGTGCTCATCATGTATGAAGTTGGTAGGGCCATAACGATTCACGCTAGGCGATCTGTCGGACAGATCAAGTTGACATAGGGGCGGCTATGTAGCTGCCTGCGCTGTCCGGCAGCACGAACGGTTCCCACGACGGTAGGATGCTGTCTGTGCCGGCGGTCGTCCCGACGTTCGTAAAGATTGATGCCGGCGCGGCGGCGTCATCGGTAGCACGAGGATCCAGAAACCTGCGTGACACTGCTGGCGCGGTCACAGCGGTTGGGGCGGTTGCTGGCCAGCATTGGGCGCCACTGGCCGGTATGTTCTTTCTTACTGGGCTCGCAGGCGAACGGCTGCTGGTTCCGGCGATGGAGTGGCTCGGTAATGATCCTCCCGACCGGGACTACGGGCTTGCCGTGCGTCTCAAGCGGTCGCACCTGCATCCCACCAGGAAGTTTGATGTCGAGGATGGGATGGTTCAGCATGCTCTGCAGGGTTTCAGGAGCATCGACTTTGCTGCTGCCGCTCTCCGAGCGATGCTGCGGGCGGCGGAGCGCGAGCAAGCGGCCGATCTTGCGGGGGATGCGGAAGCAGCCGAGCTAAGGGCTCAAGAGGGGACGCACTTTCGGATGCTAACGATTGACGGCCTTCACGCTGCGGGACAGTCCTATCGGACTCTGGCTGACGACCAGGAGGAACTCGCATCGTCCCGTGACTTCGATCGCAGCCAGATCAAATCGCGTCGCTTGCTCCGAGACGTGAGGGGGCTTTTGATCGAGTCTGGCGTGCCAGAGCGGCTTGCAGTCATACGGGTCCCTGGCAAGGAATGGCGCGGCTTCTCAGAGACGATCCGTAGTTTGGTCGGGGCGTCCAACGCCTGCCAGTCGCTTGCTGCAGCCCTCGGCCAGTGGTGAGCCACGAAGCCGACTAATCACCCCGGTGAGTCATCGCGTAGGGGCTTGGGCGCGGGGGAGCGGTCGGTCGCGATCATGCCTGTGCCTTGTCGGCGAACCGCTGCCGAGCTGCCTGCCGGGAGACCCCGAGAGCTAGCGCGATGTGGTTCCATGACCGACCGCGTGCCCGAGCGAGGACCACGGCCTCGCGTAGGCGGGCATCATCGGCTCGCGCGGCCTCAGCGGCGGTGGCGATCTCGCGGAGGTCGTCGGTGCCTTCGACTTGGGCTGTGTCTGGGTCAAGCGAGTCGGCGAGCTGCTCGAAACGGCTCGCGGCCTGCTCGATTTCCTTGTCTGTGTGGCGGGTCATTGTCACCTCATCCGAGAAAGCGGTGGAACTTTGGTCGTAGGGGCTGGGCGTGGATCACGACTGGGTCGTCGCCTTCTATGTCGAGGATGCCGATCTCGAGCAATGCCCCGTCTGTTGCTGGGCCGACGAGCATTGTCAGGGCGTCATCGAGAAGTATTCGTCTCATCGCATTGCGAACGGCATGCCATATATCCGGGTCGGTGATCCCGTGCTTTCGCGCTGGCTCGCCGATCCGCACCTAGACAATATAGCTTGTCTGCCGGACGATATCGTTGCCCGCCTTCGTCAACGCGTGCGGCTGCTCCATGCTCAGCGGTTGCGCCTGCAAGACCACGGGGTGTGCGCTACCTGCGGCCCAGATATCGCGAGCTGGGTTCCGCCGCACGCGGTTCGTGAGGACGAACCTACTGGGGATCATCCGCATGGGCGACGTCAAGAGCTTCGCTTGCCGCCTCCTTGCTGATGGCTGTTTGGATGACGTCGATTTCAACTTCGAGCTGGTCTAGTGTTTCGCTGGGGAGTAGGTCTCGCAAACGAGCGACGCCACCACGAAGCTCATCTGTATATGTCTTGTAGTGCGCTGTCGATTGTCTCGCCCTTGCCACCCGAACGAGTACGGATGATTCGAGGTCAATCAGCCCTGGAGCCGCCACGTCTACGAACGACTGGAATCCAGCGAGTGCGCCTGAGTAGCGTACGACGAAGTACTGCGCCGCGTTTCCATGAAGATGAGTTGCAAGTGACCGCGTGAGGTCGTCGAGGTCATCGTCGCCGTGTGCGTTTACAAACATGCGCGCGGGCTCGTCGGTGAGAAGCTTGATAAAGACAGTGCTTGAGTAACCGTCGTCCGCGATCTTTTTCAGCATCTGTGCAATCGGCAAGAATAGGTGGACATCTCCTGGTATCTCGCGACCCGCCGTCATCATCTCGGTGAGTGCGGCGCGGAGTTCCTCGGCGGCGGATGAAGATGTCCACCCCTCAACGGCAGCCGTCACAGCAGTCGGCGGGTCTCCGATCAGTCTCCGCAAGCTATCGGCGGCGGGTTGCTCGCCTGCCTGCGCGCGCAGCGCGCGCGCAGTGAGGGAGGCAGCGCTAATGAGCGCCGACCCGTCGTTCAGGAGCATCACAACACGGTGGACGGCGGTCGCGAAGGTTTGTATCTGCTGGCGGATCTGATCAGCCTGCTCGCGAACCTGATCAGCCGCATCACGTTTGCTTCTGCGTCTCTCCGATGAGAGTGACATCGCTCCGACTACCACGGCTACCACCGTGCCAAGCGAGCCGACAATGGTCCAGCCAGTGATGGATAGCGCCAGTGGAAGTGTTGCGACAGGTGGCACCTGAGCCAAATGCTACAGACCTGTAGTCAGCCAGCATGGGCCGATTCCGAAGAACGGAGTTGCTGACTTCCCGCTGGAGGTCGGCCTTGTAGTTGCTACGAAGCTCGGCGATCCGAGAGGCCGCCCTCGGGCGACGCTGCCGGTAGGTTCCTCGCGGCTATGTGCGAGCGGTCAAGGTCTCGATCGCCTGCTCGGCGCTGTTGTCGCTCCTGAGCGAGAGGCGCAGGTCCGTTCGCCTCGAGGAACCATAACGTTCGAGCTAATGATCGGGAGTATTCGCAAGCGTGCAGCAAAAGCCACCCTTCCTGCTTGGTCACTGTGTATGCTCTCGCAATGTTCGGCATGCTTGAGGACGGTCCATTTATTGACCAGTTCGTGATGCTGCCAGATGAGCCGTCGCCGCCCGACACCATCACGGTTAGCGCGATTCCCACGACGGACAAAGGGACACCCGATGCCCAACCGGCGAGCTACAGCTATCGCTTCGTTGGATTTCGCGGCACGCCGAACCCGGCGGCCTTCTACGCATACCTTGCGGAGACGGTCGACGCAACCGTACCAACTTTGAATGCAAAGCCCGGTCCGCCCAACGGCTAGGGGTAGCCGACCGACGGCGCGTCGCTACGCGATGTCTAGCGCAGCCGCGTCGACCGTCACGGGGTTTGCGCAACGTACGGTCCTCTCCATCCTGTGATGTGTCGGGATATCGGAGACTGATGTCTCGGCACATCGTAGACAGTTCAGGCTTGTGTGAGGGGTTGGTAGTCGCGGTTGGGGTTGAGTGTGAGTTCGCGGATGAGTTCGCTGGTTTGCGGGTCGGTGATGCGGATGTCGCGGTCGGCGATGAGGAGCTTGATAGGGCGGCCCTTGT
>Ga0210409_10009076_pt1 | contig 10080 bp, 10 predicted proteins | sample IncBWH17MmetaG_FD_161649 | JGI IMG/M metagenome (GOLD analysis project Ga0210409, IMG submission 161649) | Forest soil microbial communities from Barre Woods Harvard Forest LTER site, Petersham, Massachusetts, United States - Inc-BW-H-17-M | ecosystem: Environmental > Terrestrial > Soil >...
CCCCTCGAGTCTGAGGTTGTGAGTAAGCGATGCCGTGAGATGGTAGGGACGCGCTCCCGCTTGATCCGCCTCAGCACGTCCGATGGTCATTATGCGGTGCAACGCCTCTGATCGTATATGCGTTCCGGCGCGTCCGGCGCAGCACGTCCACATAGGCGTTCAGGAGATGCGACGCCGGACGCGCCGCAGTGCCTCTACCATCGGAGGCGGTGCACCGCATATGACCATCGGACGTGCTGAGGCGGATCAAGCGGGAGCGCGTCCCTACCAAATCAGAAGCCCTCGTCTCAATAGACCTAACTTCTTCCAAAAGCTTTCTTCCTTATGTTGACGCTCATGTGCAGCGCCGGACGCGCGGGAGTGCATCCCTACCGGCGTCTCCGGCGGAGCCGCTCGCATCAACGCGCCGACAACGAAGAGGGGCGCCGTGCAAGGCCGGGCCGTTTAACTTAGTCGCCACTCGCGCGACTTGAAAAAGACGAGCCCGAGGCCACCAAGCGCTAAAAGGGCCAGTCGCGAAGGTTCCGGCACCGTTGTCACGGAAAGCGTATCGATCCCTATGCCCGTGCCCTGGGTGCCATTGTTCAGCAGGAAATACCTGAAGCCGATTTCCCCGGTCGTTGGAGTGGGGACGCCGGAAATTGTTATATTTAATTTAGTCCAGTTCTGGGGATAACCTGTGGCAGCCGTGGTGCTGAAAGTGGGGTTTACATCCAAGAGAAGAGTGGTGAAGTCGCCGACGCTCGTCGGCGTTGAACCGACGTCTGTACCCGTCAAGCTGAGCCGGACCTGGAGATCGTTTGGAAAATTCTGATCGTTTGCATTGACCGGGGCCTCACGAGTATAGAAAGAAATAACGGTTCCATTCTGAATGGGTATCGGCTTCGTGATCAACCAATCGCTCACCGCTGCACTAGCGCCCCCGGCATTGAAATTCACACCAGCGAAGGAGTTGTCGGCCCCGCTCTGGGAAGTAAAGCCCTCGCCGTTAGGTGTAGTGTCTCCCTGGCCCCACGTGATATCTCCCACCGGCTGGCTGTTGTTTAGGACGAGCCACCCGCCAGCAGGAGACAGCAGCGCCGGGAAATCGTCGAACCCTTCGGACAATTGCGCATTCGCCGGAAGCGCAGACAAAACTAAAGCGATGGACATCGCGCACGATAGCAAGCCCATTTTTGTCATGATAGATGTGAAGCTACTCGCCTAATGCGCTGAATTACAAGAGAATTATCTCGCGTTCAGATCCTCGCTTCTGTAGCAGCTACTATTGCGGTCTCTTAGTGTGATCGCTGTAGGTTACCTCCGAAAATAAATTATATCTTTTTATGGACCCGTTTCTGAGTCAGATTCTCATTTGGCCCCCTAACTTTGCTCCCCAAGGCTGGGCGTTGTGTGCCGGACAAATCCTCCCCATCAACCAGAACACTGCGCTCTTCAGCCTGATTGGCACGTTCTATGGAGGGGACGGCGTGACAACATTTGCTTTGCCCAACCTCCAAGGGAGAATTCCAATTGGGGCCGGTCAAGGTGCTGGCCTCAGCCCTTATGTTGTTGGCACTATAGGCGGAGTTGAATCCGTGCAACTCAACGCCAGTACGCTTCCATCCCACTCTCACAGCGCTTCACAAAATCTGACCGTTCAGGTGCCGGCGGTTGCCGGGACCGGCACAACTAATACCCCATCGCCGTCGGTAACGCCCGCGGCTCCAACGGACGCCGCCCGAAACCCCGTGAATATCTATAGCAATCAAGCGGCTGCGACAACTCTAGGCAGCCCGACTGTCTCCGGCTCGGTCACGATCGGTGCGACCGGAAACAGCCAACCGCACGAGAATCGACAGCCGTTTCTGGCGCTCAACTACATCATCGCGCTCCAAGGGATCTTTCCGTCGAGAAGTTGACTACAGTTGGCACCAGGTACAGTCATTCATTTCAGATTTGCTGCACTAAGACAGGGAGCTGCCTTTGAGTCAGATTCTGACACTGCGCCCGGTTCGAGCTGACGACGACCCGTTCCTGTCTCGTCTGTTCTATCAGGCTCAGTTGGAAACGCTCAAGCACGCAAATCTGAATGACTCGGAGCGCGACCAACTGATCGCGCTGGTATACGCTGGCTTTAAGCGTCACTACTCCATGGTGGCGGCGGCTCTGGATGATCGGCTCGTTCTTCTGGATGAGGCGTCTGTCGGTCGGATAATCATCATTCAGAGCGGAAGCGAAATTCGTCTGGCGGATCTTCTGATTTTGGCGCAATACCGGAACCGAGGTATCGGAAGCGCGCTGATCGGCCAGCTTCAAACCGAATCGATTATCTCCAAGCGGCCGCTCCGGCTGCGGGTTGCCAAGCATAGTCCATCGGTCCGCCTCTACCGGCGTCTGGGCTTTTACCTACTTGAGGATGCTGGGGTACAATGGTCATTGGAATGGACCGCTTCAGGTTGTGACCGGATGAGATGAGACCAGAGACGGAGCTGTCGACGAATTCGTCTATAGAAGCAAACGAAGACGTGCTACGGTGCGTCATGCCGACAAATGTCCTGGGCACTGACTTGCGCTGCTGCTGTAGCTATCCGCTCACAGGCTTCTACCGCGATGGCTATTGCCGCACTGGTCCAGGCGACACGGGGCTGCACACGGTTTGCGCAAGAATGACGGAGGAGTTCCTCGATTTCTCCTGCTCGCGCGGCAATGACCTCGTCACGCCGCATTCCAACTTTCCCGGCCTGAAGGAGGGCGACCGCTGGTGCCTTTGCGTGACGCGGTGGTTGGAGGCGTTGGAGGCTGGCGTCGCGCCGCCAGTGGACCTCGAGGCGACGCATTCGTCCGCTCTAGAGTTTGTGAACCTCGAAGAATTGCAGGCGCATGCGTTAGCGTAATTTCAACCGAGAATGGCTGATGTCGAAGATTTGGCCTTTCAGTTAAAAACAGCCTCGTACATCTGGCCTGGTTTGCCCGGGCTCATCACCGGCTCGAGATAAATCGCAAAGATCTCTCCATCCGGGCGGCGCATCTTGTGGACTTGGCGCGGAAGCGCTCGCTCTGCTGACAGGGCGCCGCGAAACAGCAGAGCAAAAGCATCTGTTCGAGTGCCAGGGATCTGACTTGCCTGAATCCGATGGAGTTCGACCAGTTCAAGCGTCATTGCCGGTTCTCGAGAAATCACCTCAAAAGTCTGGCCCAGATACATTTCGAAGTCGGTACGCTCCATGTTTTTTTGTCGGTCTATCCCCCCTGAATGTCCATAATTCTCTCATAGACGATTAAGCGTTCTGGTCAAACGGAACATTCTTTTTCAGCGGATTCAGCGGTGTCAGGGGAGGCCGCTGAACCCGCACTCGCAAACCAGCGGAATCGGCGAATCTTGAAGGGAAGTTCCCCCAACCACAAAATAGATTCACTACCATTCAAAAACATTTTTGGAGGCGTCTTAAATTGAAAAGTAAATCCCTATTTATAGCATGGCTCTTCATCGTTGCCATTTCTTTCCCGGCGGCCAGCTTTGCTGCTAATGCTAAGAAAGATCTAACCTTCGGTTATATTACTCCTGGCCCTGATACCTGGTATAAAAGGGATGTAGATGGGTTCGTCCTGGCTGCCAAGCTCTTGGGAATTAAAACCGTCGTCCTTAACTCGGATTATGACGTCCAGAAAGAGCTTTCCAACATTGAATCCCTGATTACCCAAGGTGTAGACGGAATGGCCATCTTCTCCTTTAATCAACAGGGTGCCACCATTGCCGCAAAAAAATGTAAGGAGGCTGGCATTCCTCTCGTAACAGTTGATAACTGCGGTCAGGCTCTAAATACTGGCAATGATATCGTAGCGGCCATCGATTTTGATTGGAAAGCGATGGGTAACAACTATGCCGAATATATGGCCCAAAAATATCCAGGGAAGAAGGTCGCTTTGATTACCGGGCTGCTTGAACACTTGCCAGTACAGATGATTACCGGGGCTATGAAGGAGCGCATGAAAGAGCTCGGGAAAAACGAAATTGTCGCCATTCGTGATGGTAAATATAACCCCCCGGTGGCTGTTAATCAGGCTCAAGACCTGGTGCAATCGGGAGTCAAATTCGACATCCTTTGGATTATGAATGAGGATATGGCTGGCCGGTATTAATGTTAGGCGAAAGAAATTGATCTTCTTTGCGATCAACGGAGTTTTTGTTGGGTCTGCGGCGATGCTGCTTTTATCAAGAGTTGGGGCGGCTCAGCCGAGCACCGGTACGGGAATTGAGCTACAGGCAATAGGTTCGGTGGTAATCGGTGGAGCGCCGATGTCGGGTGGAAAGGGAAGTGTGTTAGGCACATTTTGTGGTGTTTTACTTTGGGGGGTAATTGGTAACGCTTTAAATATGATGCGGGTTAACCCTTATATTCAGGATGTTATTATCGGGCTTCTAATCATCTTTGCGGTGGCCGTAAGTTCCTTAAGACTGCGGTCAGAAAAGGCGATGATGGAATGAGATGACGAGGTGCGTTTTGAATTCGTGCTCGATGCAGGATCGGCCGAAGGACCTGCAATGCCGTTCATCATCGTGTCCAAAATGAACGTTAGATAAGTTGGTAGGGACGCGCTCCTGCGCGATCCGGCATTGCACGTCCGAGGAAGGCGAACACCTGTTTAAGCTAACGGGAAAGAGCCTCAGCTCCGAAAGCGCAAGAGCGCGTTCGCAGAAACGCAGAAACAGCAAAGAGAGGTGTCGAGACATACAGCGCCGGACGCGCGGGAGCGCATCCCTACCGGCGCCAACGGTCGCTTTCCGACGACCGCTTGATGGTCTCACACGGGTTCTAACGCGATCGCCAGAACTTCATCGATGGTCTTGACCGGCTGGAACCGGAGTTGGAGTTTCGCTTCGTGAGGGATGTCCTCAAGATCTTTTTCGTTCTCCTTGGGAATCAGGACCTCGGTGATTCCCGCGCGTAGCGCGGCCAAACTCTTCTCTTTGAGTCCGCCAATCGGTAGCACGACTCCTCGCAGAGTGATTTCTCCGGTCATCGCGACATCGTTGCGGACCGGGCGATTGCTGAAAAGGCTGGCCAATGCAGTCACCATTGCTACTCCCGCGCTGGGGCCATCCTTCTGGATTGCGCCGCTCGGCACATGAATATGCACATCGTTTTGCGCGAACGCTTCAGGATTTATCCCAAGATCTTTGGCGCGAGCGCGGACCAGACTGTATGCGGCTTGCATTGATTCGCGCATGACATCGCCAACCTGTCCGGTCAACAAGAACCCTCCTTTTCCCGGGTACTTCGTGGCTTCCACGAACAGAATGTCGCCTCCCGTTGGCGTATAGGCCAAGCCGGTCACCACGCCGATGAGGCTTTGCGGCAAACGTTGTTCGCGCACACTTCGCGCAGAATTTCCAAGGATTCCTCGCACTAGGCCGGCTGAAACTGTTACCTCAGCCCGAACGCCCCGAGCGATCTCGGCAGCGATGCTCCGGCAAACGGCAGCGATTTTCCGCTCCAGATCGCGAACACCGGCCTCATAGGTATACTCTTGAATGATGGTCTGGACTGCATCCTCGTCAAATCTGCACTGTTCCGGGAGCAACCCATGCTCCTCGATCTGCCTCGGAACAAGGTATCGCTGAGCAATGTTCAGCTTTTCCATTTCGGTATAGCCGGGCACAGCAATAGTCTCCATTCGATCGCGGAGCGGTGGTGGGACACCTTCCCAATAGTTGGCCGTACCGATGAAAATAACATGACTGAGATCGAACGGAACATCCAGATAGCGGTCCACGAAATTGTTGTTCTGCCGCGGATCAAGCACTTCAAGCAGAGCGCTGGCCGGATCACCACGAATATCTGCTCCGATCTTGTCGATTTCATCCAGCATCATCACCGGGTTGCGGAATCCGATTCTGCGAATCTCTTGGATGATCCGACCCGGCATCGCTCCGATATAAGTTCTCCTGTGTCCCCGGATTTCAGCTTCATCGCGAATCCCTCCAAGGGAGATGCGAGTAAACTTTCGGCCCAGCGCGTCCGCGATCGACTGACCTAAACTCGTCTTCCCGACTCCGGGAGGTCCGAGAAAGCAAAGGATCGGACTCCGGCCACCTGGATTCAATTTTCGCACTGCAAGAAACTCCACGATGCGACGCTTTACTTTCTCCAGACCGTAGTGATCGCGGTCGAGGATCGCCTGCGCTCTCGCAAGATCGGTATTATCCTCCGTCGACTTGTTCCAGGGGAGGTCAGCCAGCATCTCCACGTATGAAACAATTACGGAGTATTCCGGACTCGCGTTTGGAATGTGGCTCAGACGCTTCAACTCCTTTTCGGCAGCAGCTAGAACCGACTCATTTGCGCCGGCATCCTGAAGCTTCTTCCGCAGCTGGTCAGCCTGTTCTTCGCCATCGGCCTCCTCTTCACCGAGTTCCCGCTGTATCGCCTTGAGTTGTTCGCGAAGGTAAGCACGTCGCTGCGTGTCAGAAAATTTGCCCTCAACATCCTTCCGGAGTTTTTGCTGTAACTCGGCGATTTCCAGTTGCCGTTGAAGCGCCTCCTGTGTTATGCGCATCCGCCCCAGCAGATCGGGTTCTTCCAGAATCCGTTGCTTGGTAGCCAGGTCGACGCCAAGATTGCCGGCCAATAGATCTGTCAGTTGTTCTGGTTGTTCGACACCGATCAACGCTGCACGCGCCTGATCCGGAATCTCGGGTGAAAGTTCAAGCAGTTTTAGAGCGCTTCGTCGCAGATTGTTAAAGGACGCTTGCAACTCGGTGTCGTCTCCTTCGGGAACGACCGTATTGACCGATTGCACAATAGCGCGGAGGTAAGGTTCCGTTTGAACGAACGATTCGAGCGCGATACGTCTCAATACTTGGACGATTAAGACGACGACGCCGTCAGGTTGGCGGATCAACTTGACAACCTGGGCCGAGACGCCGACACGAAAGAGGTCTGATGGTTCGGGGTGGTCCAACTGTTCGTCTCGCTGAGTCACCAATCCGAGATTCTTGTTTTCCGGCAATTCGGAATCGACTAATTTTAGCGCAGACGGTCGCCCGATGGTGAGGGGAACGATCATTCCAGGAAAAAGAACCAGCCCGCGGATCGGGAGAATCGGGAGCGTAAGTCCGGTTTGACTTTGCTCGGTGCCAGGGCGGATCTGTGCATCTTTCGAGCCGGCAGTCTCCGGTCCCGAAGCAGAGTTATTGGTATTCTCCGGAGCCTTGCTCCAGACGGGATCAGGGGAATCTTGCCGCCGTTCGGGTTCTGAGGTCATGACATGTTAAGGGATAGATGCGCCAAAATATTATACTCCTTGGGATGCAGCGAAGTACGCGGACTCAGGCGTGAGCTTTTCGTGGCAGGTAGATCCACAGCAGTCCATTGTCCCACTCGGTCGTGATTCTACCCTGATCAAAGCCGGAGGGAATCTCGATCTCACGTTCGAATTGGCCGTGGTCAATTTCCATCGCAATGACTCGCACCGCCTTGCGCGCGATCGAGAGGGCGTACTCATGTTGTTGCAGGGGCTCGGGTGCTTCACGACGTCCCCTGACCCAGAGCCGGCCCGAAACAACTTCAATCTCGATATGCTCGGGTTCGACTCCGGCCAATTCAACACAGATTCGAAAACAGGAGGCGCATTGGAACACATTAATCGCAGGGCGCCATCGAAAATCGGCGTCGCGAAAATTAGAGAAATGGACTTTCGTGATCTGGTAAGCAACCTCGCCAATCTGACCCTCGAGGTTGTGCAGGCGAATTGTTCGGATCTTTCGGCTCACAGGCAACAATGAATGCACTTGGACCGAGAAGCAAACGGCAAGAATGTAGGAAGGCGAGAAGTCAGGAGTTCAGGAGTTACAGGAGGTAAGAGCCTGCAGTCCGCCAAAAGGGACTGGCTACGTGGCTTGAACCAATTACGAAGAGCACCGAATTCCCCAGCGCGCGGTGCGGACGCTCCTGAACTCCTGACTTCTCGTCTTCTCAATACCCTAGCGCTATTCCATCACTGCGTGGATCGGTGGCTCCGTAGAGTACTTGGTTTTCTGGCTCGATCAGAATGGCACCGGCGTGGCCCATGATGTGTGCGTAAGGCTCCACGATTTCGATTGCGTGTCCTCGTCGCTCGAGACTTTCCTTAACTTCTTGAGGAACGCGCGCTTCCAGTCTCACGTTATTTGCTTCGGCGCCCCAGGTTCGCCCGTATAGCATACGGGGTGCGTCGATGGCGTCCTGCGGAGAAAGCCGGTAATCGACAATGCGAGTCACTATGGCGGCCTGGGTTTGCGGCTGGCCTTCTCCGCCCATCGTCCCGTACACCAGGAATAGTTTTCTGCCTTTGAACAGCATGGCGGGATTCAACGTGTGAGCGGTCCGTTTTCCTGGCTCGAGCCGGTTGATATGGCTCGGCTCGAGCGAAAAATAGGAGCCCCGATTGTGCAACAGCACACCTGTTCCTGTCGGTACGATTGCCGATCCAAAATCGTGGTAGATACTCTGGATCATTGAAACGGCATTGCCGACTCGGTCAACCACGCCCAGCCAGATGGTGTCGCCTTTTGAATCGAGTGGTTTCAGGTCGGTGCCGGACACGGCCCGGGAGGAGCGAATGCGTGTCGCCTGCGCCTGTCCATGCTCGGGAGAAAGGATGTCTTTGACCGGAATTTCTAGAAATGCAGGGTCGGTCAGATAGCGGTCGCGATCGCGAAAGGCTTCTTTCGTCGCTTCTATGAGAAAATGGTAGTGCTCGGCCGAACCCTCAGGTATTTCCGCGAGTTCGAATTGGTTGAGAATGTTCAAGATCGACAGGGAAGCGATCCCTTGGGAATTCGGCGGTAAATTAAAAGCGACTGTATCGCGATATGGTACGGAAATTGGTTCCACCCAGTCAGGCCGATGATGAGCGAAATCGTCCATGGTAAGCATTCCGTCGTTCGCTTCCAGGTCGGCTACAATCTGTCGCGCGGTGTCACCTCGGTAGAATTCTTCCGGACCCTGTCCGGCCAACCTAACGAATGTTGAGAAGAGGTCGCGTTGCCGCAGGATTTCTCCCACTTGGTAGGATGACCCGTCCGGCTTCAGGAAAGTTTGACGGAAACCAGCAAATTGTTGCAGGTTATCGAGTTCCGGATCGGCGGTATTGATGCGGATTCTCAGCCAATTCGCAAGGGAAGCGCTGATCGGGAAACCGGTCCCGGAGTACCGGATCGCGTCGGTGAAGAGATCCTTCCAACGCAAATCTGTATGGAGCGCATCTTTACTGTAGCGGTAAGCCTCGCCCCATCCCGATACGGACCCAGGCACGGTATTTGCCGCGTAGTAGCCCCGCGGCGGAATGCGATGAAACTGCTTGGCCGCATAAAAGCCGATCGTCGCTCGGCTCCCTGCGCGCCCGCTCGCATTGAGGCCGCGTAACTCCTTTGTTGTCGCGTTGAAAATCAGCCAGTAGTTGTCCCCGCCAAGTGCTGCCATGTGAGGATAAACCACGGATAGGGTCGAGGCCGCCGCGATGGCTGCATCGATGGCGTTTCCTCCGTTCTTCAAAACAGAGAATCCAGCCTGTGAAGCAAGGTAGTGTGGAGTGGTTACCATTCCTTCCTGCCCCATCGGATCGAGCCAACCGGAAAGTGTTCGGACGTATTTAGGTGCCGCGAAAGGAGTTGGCATGCACTCAAGGGTGTCACGGCCGGTCTTGTGATGCCACCGAAAAGCGGTTGCGTCGGATGCGCTCCCGAGCGATCCGCAGTTACGCGCGGTAGGGACCGCGTTCCTGCGCGATCCGGCGTTGCACGCGGTAGGGACGCGCTCCTGCGCGATCCGGCGTTGCACGTGATAGGAACGTGCTCCCGCGATCCGAGTAGGCGAGTCTAGTTTTTTTCGCTCCTGCCCTGCAAGCTCGCGCAACGGTAAAGGGGATGTGCTTTTCGATCTTCATTGGAGTTGCGACACCGGAGCGCGCCGGAGCGCGTTCCTACCACGCGTGATGGTGAATGACGCGCGAAAGCGTTTCCCCTGTCAACGGCGTGCGACGCTGGAGCGCGTTCCTATCATGCCACTATTCCCGTGTGATTTTCGGCCGATTCCGATAATCTTTTGCCGGCATGAG
>Ga0210409_10009077_pt1 | contig 10078 bp, 11 predicted proteins | sample IncBWH17MmetaG_FD_161649 | JGI IMG/M metagenome (GOLD analysis project Ga0210409, IMG submission 161649) | Forest soil microbial communities from Barre Woods Harvard Forest LTER site, Petersham, Massachusetts, United States - Inc-BW-H-17-M | ecosystem: Environmental > Terrestrial > Soil >...
TGTACCTCTACAACACGCATACGGAGATCGATGCGCTGGGAGCCGCTCTCACCGACGTGCGCAAGATCTTCCGCGTCTAGCCAACCGCTACACAGCTTCGCCTTCACGCATCGGCAGCAACGGCGGCGGCTCTTCCGTTCCGGTGACAGCGCGTCTGCGCGCCGGCAACGCCAAAGCACAGAGCAACGCGGCGAGCACGAGGACGCCGCTTCCGCCCCAAAAAGGCAGCCCTTCACCGACGCCGTACAACGCACCGAGGAGCACCGCGCCGAACGCGGCGCCACCGAACTGAAAGAAGCCGCCGACTCCCATCGCCGCTCCGCGGGAGTCGTGGGGCGCCGTGTCACCGATCACGGCGAACAGGCTCGGTTCCAAGAACACGTAGGCGACAGCCTCGAGAGTGCCAACGCTGAGGATGACCGCCAGCTCGCGGAGGAACGGGTAGCTGGCGGCGCACGCCGCTGTCACGAGCATGGCTGCAGGCACGAGTTTTCGCCGGTCCAGCCTGTCCGAGAGCCGGCCGCCGCGACGCGCCAGCAGCAGGATGGGCACGGCGAACAGGCTGATGGAGAGACCGATCACCAACGCGCTGTTGCCGCGCGCGGCGAGGTATTGCGGCCACACGACGTCGTACATCGAGAAGATGGTGCCGACCGCGAGCAAGCCGAACGCGGGCACGATGATGCCGCGGGTCCGCCACCAGCGAAAACGCGCAACCTGGTGTGCGGCGCGCGGCGCGCGCGTCTCGGGCACGCGCGCCATCGGGATCAGTCCGAGCAGCACCGCGGCCCCGGATATGCCGAACGCCGCGGAGTCGCGCCAGAGCGCAGCCGCGCCGCCCAGCGCCGGACCGATCAGTAGTCCGGCCATCTCGCATGCCTGCATCTGCGCAAAGCGCTCACCGCGCTTGCCCGGCTCGCTGAGGTCTGTCAGCGCTGCCAGCAATGCCGGGACGTACGCACCGCTGCTGACGCCCTGCAGCGTGCGAAAGATGGCCAGCAACCACAGCGGTCCGGCGTCGGCAAACAGGGCGATTGAAAGGATCCCGTAGGCGACGCGGCTCCAGATCAGGATAGGCCGGCGACCGATTCGATCCACCAGCCGCCCCGCCGGGACCTGCACCAACATGTTCGCGAGCAGCGGGCCGGCGATGAACAGCGCGATCGCCACCGAGCCGCCCCCGTGGCGCGCCACATACAGAGGCGCGACCGGAAACAACGCGGCGATCCCGGTGAACATGATGAGCTGGCCCAGCAGCAGCCAGAAGGCCGGGCTGCGTCCAGAACCGCGCGCGCGGCGAAATGCGCGGAAAAGCGACATGAGGGGCCATTTTCTCCGCGTCGAGCCTCGCAACGTTTGACGAAGGGTGCGGTGGACTACGATGAAAACGTGGCAGTTGGATTCACGCCGGTTGACGACGACCTGTACCGGGAGATCATCCTCGACCATTTCCGCAATCCGCGGCATAAGCACGCCGTCGAGCCTGCAGATCGGTCGGTCGAAGCCAACAATCCACTGTGTGGTGACGAGATCGATCTCACCCTTCGCGTCAGGGATGACGGCATCGAGGCCATCGGCTTCGAAGGCCGTGGGTGCTCGATAAGCCAGGCATCCGCGAGCATGCTGTGCGAAGCGGTGACGGGCATGGACATTGAAGGCGCCACGTCGCTCGCTGAACGATTTCGGGCGATGCTGCAGGGCGGCGACAGCGCAGATCTGGGAGACCTCGAAGCGCTGCAGGGAGTGCGCGCCTACCCTGTCCGCATCAAGTGCGCGACACTGGCATGGAGCGCGCTGTTGCAGGCGCTGCAAAGCCCTTCCGGCGAGGAGGCGACATGACCGATACAACCGACATTACAGACGCGACTGAAAGCGCTGTAGAGGGCTCGAAATCGAGCACCCACAAGGGTGAAGCCCGGGCTTCCGATGAGCTGGTCAGGGCTGCTCTGAGCGAGGTGTACGACCCCGAGATCGGCATCGACATCGTGTCGCTGGGGTTGATCTACGGCACGCATCTCGACGACAACGGAATGCTCACGATCGATATGACGCTCACCACGCCGTACTGCCCCCTCGGACCGGTGATCCAGACCCAAGCGCATGCCGTGTGTTCACCGTTGCCCGGTGTCGAGGACGTGCACGTGAACCTGGTCTGGTCTCCACCCTGGGATCCGCGGACCATGGCCTCGGAGGAGGCCCGGTTGGAGCTCGGCATCTACTGACGCTGGCCGGATGACGGCCACCGGTGGCATCGTTGCGGGTGTGGAGCGTGTCTTTTCGGAGGACGAGGCCAACCAGCTGCTGCCGGAGTTGACTGAGCTGCTGACCCGTCTTGCCGAGACGAAGGCGCAGCTGGAGGCGGGCACGGGCAATGCGGGACTTCGGGCCGCGTCAAACGGGTCCGCCGCAGCCGCGGCCGGCGATTCTCGAGCCGAGCGAGCGTTCAACGACCTGATCGGAGAGATCGAGGCGCTCGGCGTCGTGGTGCGCGACGCGGATTCGGGCCTCGTGGACTTCGCTTCCACGCGCGACAGCGAACCCATTTACCTGTGCTGGCGCCTCGGCGAAGAACGTGTCGGCTACTGGCACCCCAGGGATACTGGATTCGCCGGGCGCCAACCCATCTGAGAGCGCGCCCGTTCACCACCGCCCTTGGTCGGTTGACCAACCAGATGTCCCGTCCAGGCCTGCCGGCGCCGCCCTTCCGTTCCGCGCCAAAACGTCTTACACTTCGGATTGCGTCTCTCTGGCCCCGGCGCGCTCCGCATCCCATCAGTTCGACGCACGCGGCGCGAGACGGTGGCACTCAGCAAAAAGGAGGATCCTGCCCATGACGGATTGTTCGAGTACCACCTCCTGCCCCACCAGCGCTACGGGGAGCTGACCGCCGGGATTCTGGTCGAACACCGGGAGAGGCGCGACCGCCCACGCATAGCGGTCCTCCCTCACGTGCGCTGAACGCGAGCACCTTCGAGGTTTCGCGCCGTCTACCGCCTCAAACGAAGCGAGCGGCTTCGAGCTGGGCGTCGCGTGTGGCGATGTCCGGGGCGGCGACCAGTTGGTCGCGCTCGATGTATCCCTCGGTGCCGTCGCTCAGGCGCACGTGTACGAACGGGCCCGTTCCGCCCGGGATAGCCTGCAGCTCGGTGGCGGTCAGGACGGCTCGCCCCCGCGGGGCGTCGAAGCGAGGCTCGGTGAAGAGTGCGTAGGTCATGCCGGCCCAGGACGCGACCAGAGTGACCGGTCCCGGCGGAATGCGCCTGTCGCGGTAGATCGTTCGCGCGTCCTGCGGAGCGACGGTCAGCAGCCTCACCAACTGGAGGGCCCGCGAAACAGGACCGCGGTCAGCGCGCCCCATCGCCTTCGCGATGAGCCCGCCCCCGCTGCTGGCCTCGATCTCTACCCGCGTGCCCAGAGCAGACGGCTGAGCCCGGCACGCGACCCAGCGGATCGCGACTCGGGGCCGGCTCCACTGCCCGAAGAAGCCGCGACGCCGATATTCGATGATCCGCGCCTCTGATTCGCCGACCACCTCGTATCGATATGGGCGCGTGCCGATCAGTTGCTCCATGGTGGCGAATACCTCTCGCGGCGGTGGCGAGGTGGTGAAACGCCATATGTAGAAAGGCTTTGCGAGCACGGATGTGCATTCTAGGAGTGCGCTCGGGTCGAGCGTCGTTCCCCGTGGAACCGGCGAAAGACGCACCGCGGTTATCCACAGGCCGGACGCTAAAAACCACCGCCTCCTATTCAGGACAGTTAAGGGCTGGCCAACCCCAATCTGGGGATAAGGTGGAAAACTGGCGCACAAATCGGCGATTTCCCAGGCTGGCTCTGCATAATTCCGCCAAGCATGCCTCCGCTCATCCTCGCTGTCGCCAATCAGAAGGGAGGCGTAGGCAAGACAACCACCGCGGTCAACCTTGCCGCGGCACTTGCGGAAATGGGCCGGAAGGTCCTCGTCATCGACATGGACCCGCAGGCAAATGCGACGTCCGGCTTGGGAATTGACCGCTCAAAGGTCGAGACGAGCATCTACGACAGCGTCGTCCTCGGCCGCCAGCTCATCGACGCGCGGATCCCGACCGTCGTCCCAGGGCTGGATATCATCCCGTCGGACATCGCCCTGGCCGGTTCGGAGATCGAGCTCGTGAGCCTGGCCCGTCGGGAGCAGCGGCTCCACTACGCTCTCGACGCAATGCAGCCGGCGGATGACTACGTCTTTGTCGACTGCCCGCCCAGTCTCGGGCTACTGACGGTCAATGCCGTCGTGGCGGCGCAGGCGCTGCTGGTTCCCATCCAATGCGAGTTCTACGCGCTCGAGGGCCTAGGGCTGCTCACCCACACCATCGCGCTGTTGCGCCGCGAGCTGAACCCGAACCTCGCGATTGCCGGCATCGTCATGACGCTGTTCGACGGCCGGCTCGCTCTCGCCCACCAGGTGGTGGATGAAGTGGCCGCGCGCTTTGGTGACCAGCTTTTGCACCCGGTTATCCCACGGAATGTCCGTCTCAGCGAAGCTCCCAGCCACGGAATGCCCGTGACGCTGTACGACCCCACCTGCCGTGGCGCCATCGCATATCGGGAGCTCGCCCGCAACTTCGACAAGCGGATGCGCGAACAGTGGCAGCTCGACGCCCTCGTGGACCCGCCCGCGTGAGCGATCCACCCAGCCCGCGCAGCTTCCGCCGGCGCGGCCTCGGCCGCGGCCTCGAGGCCCTGCTAGCCGCCACCCCGTCGCTCGAGGGCGACGAACCCCTGCTCATCTCGTTGGAACCCGGCGCGGTGCGGCCCAACCCGGAGCAGCCCCGCCGCCAGTTCGATGACGCCGGGCTCGACGCCTTGGCGGAGTCGATTGGCCTCCACGGGCTGCTGCACCCCATCGTTGTACAGCGTGACAACGGCGGCTTCCGTCTCGTCGCCGGCGAGCGGCGCCTCAGGGCCGCTCAACGCGCCGGGGTGGCGAGCATCCCGGCCATAGTCAGGCCGGTCGCGGAATCCGATCGCAACTCTCTCGAGCTCGCCCTCACCGAGAATCTCCTTCGAACCGATCTCAATCCTCTCGAAGAGGCCGCGGCGTACGCGCGGCTGGCAGACACGTTCGGTCTGTCGCACGAGGCCATCGCGATGAGGCTTGGGCGCAGCCGGCCCACCATCAGCAACGCCATCCGGCTTCTGGGGCTCTCCGCGCGTGTCCAGCAGGCGGTTGCCGACGGCCGCCTGAGCGCCGGGCACGCCAAGGCCCTGCTCGGTCTGCCCCAGGCCAGGGACCAGGAGCTACTCGCCGCCCAGGTCGAGGCCGAGGGGCTCAACGTGCGGCAGACCGAACGAGCCGTCCAGGTCCGCCTGGACACAAAGCCAGCGATCGCCAGCTCCCTGTCCTCCCCGCAGCGCGTCTCACCCGACGATGAAGCGCTGCGTCGTGGCTTCGAAACCGCACTCGGCCTTGCTGTTCAACTACACCGCCGCCGCAAAGGCGGAGGCCAGCTAGTCATCGACTTCGTCGACGATGAAGACCTCGACGGCCTGTACCGGAGGCTGCAGGGCCCGGATCTCTGATTCAAGCTGGATGGTGGGTGAGCAGACCCTCCGGCGGTCGCGGTCGGAGCCCCCAGACCCTGCGGGTGGGCAGGCCCCGTAGGCGGGCGTCACGGAGGCGAGCCGGCACGGCTTGGAGCTTTTGGCCGAGCCGAGTGCCGAGCGGCCGGGCCCCAGCGGGGCTCGGACCGCGTACCGCCTACGGGGGGTAGCCCACCCGCCTTAGCCGATGGGGCGGTCTGCAGCTCCGGTCAGGCGCGCCTCGGCGGAGTCAACATCAAGATTCGCCAAGAATGACTCGATGTACTTCGGCCGCTCGGCGGGCTTGTAGTCGAGCAGGAAGGCGTGCTCCCAGACGTCCATTACGATGATCGGCTTGAAGCCGGCGATGTTGCCGTCTTCGTGCAGCGTGATCCAGTGGTTGCTGAGCCGGCCCGTTGCGGGGTCCAGGTACGTGACCGCCCAGCCGACGCCGCGCATCGCACCGACGGCGGAAAAGTCCTGCTTCCACGTCGCGATGTCGCCGAACGACTCGCCGATGGAGCGGCCCAGCGCCGACGAGCTCGAGATCTCGCCACCGGTGGCCGGCTTCATGTTCCCGAAGTACCACTCGTGCAGCACCATTCCGTTGTATTCGAAGCCCAGCCGGCGCGTCATTTCAGCGTACGCGGGCGTGGCTGTCTTGCCACCGTGGAGCAACTCAACCAGTTGTTCGTTCAACAGGTTCGTGTTTTTGACATAACCGGCATAAAGTCCGAAGTGCACCTCGAGCGTGTGATCGGAGATACCGGTCAGGCCGCTCAGGTCAAAGGTCTTTTGCTTGTACGGTGTCTGGGTCAGAAGCGCCATCTCTCGCCCTCGTGTGAACAGGCCGGCACGCGCGCACCATCTGAGGCTGCCCGGCTTGCCATTCTGGCAGTGCGTACCGTGGGCTTGCACCATGGCCGAGGTCGTTAGCCCTACGTCTTGTTGCGCAGGCTCGCGCGACCGCTACGCAGCCGTGGCTGTCGCCCGCAACCCAACGCTCATAATCGGACCGCGTGACCCAGATAACGTCGCCGACGCCCAGCCAGGAGGAGGCGCCCGCGTCAGTTCCCGAAAAACCGCGGCGGTCCCGGCGGGCATCGTGGGTCCGTGACGTCCTCGAGGTCCTCCTGATCGCATTCATCCTGTATCTCGTCATCTGGAACGCGCTGCAAACCGTGCGCGTCGACGGCACCAGCATGGTGCCGACCCTGCAGGACCAGGACCTCCTTCTGGCAAGCAAGGTCTCGTATGACTTCGGCGGCAATCCGCAGCGTGGTGACATCGTCATCCTGCAGCCGCCCACCGATCCGTCGCGCGACTTCATCAAGCGGGTGATCGGCCTTCCGGGCGATGTGCTCGAGATCGACGGGACTCATCAGCCCACGCAATTGCTGATCAAACCAGGAGGCCAGGGGGGCTTTCAGGTGCTGAAGGAACCGTATCTGCCGGGTCCATGGACCACCGAGGACTTCTGTTGCAAGCCGGATGGCACCGCGTCCGCGATTGTCCAGCCGGTCACAGTCCCGACGGGAAAGTACTTCGTCATGGGTGACAATCGGAACTTCTCGAGTGATTCACGCTCTTTCGGCTACGTGCCCAGAAAGAACATCCTGGCCAAGGCGTTCCTGCGCATCTGGCCGCTCAACCACTTCGGGGGTCTGGGCTCCGGACCCTCACTGGCACTGTTGCCGTCTCCCAGCGCCGCCGTGTTCGTGCCGGCGGCGGGTATCGCGTTCCTAGAGCTGCTTCGCTGGCGCCGGCGCGGGCGAACGCGGGCCGGACCGCCACGGCGCCCACGGGTCGAGCACTAGCGCGACTTATCGCAGCCAGTTCGCGAGCGCGCTCGTCCAGTCCACGAGCTCTTCGCGGCTGAAGAAGAGGTCCACCTCCTCGGCCGCGCGCGCTACCGAATCGCTGCCGTGGACGACGTTGGCGCCGATGCTCACGGCGCGATCACCGCGGATGGTCCCGGGTGCCGCATCACTCGGGTTGGTAGCGCCCATCATGGTTCGCACCATGGCGACCGCACCCGGTCCCTCCCAGGCCATGGCCACGACCGGCGCTGACGTGATGAACACGACCAGCTCGTCGAAGAACGCCTTGCCCCGGTGCTCGGCGTAGTGCCGCTCCGCCAGCTCGCGGTCAATGCGCATCAGCTTCAAACCCACGAGGTGCAGTCCGCGGTCCTCGAAACGGGATATGACGTCACCCACCAGCCCGCGCTGCACGCCGTCCGGCTTCACCAGCACGAGCGTCCGTTCATCGGTCACGGTGGCCGAGTCTAAGAGAGCGCGGCGGCGAACCGCGTTTCCGCCTTGAACGGCCCCACGATCGCGCAGCGCAAACCGCCGTCGAGGACACGGCGCGCCGCTTGCTGCACGTCGTGCGCGGTGATGGCGTCGTAGCGAGCGACGATGTCGCCGGGCAGCAATATCTGATCAGTGAGTAGAAGCTGCTGTCCCGCGTATTCGCACAAGGCGGACGTGCCTTCGAGGTGCAGAAGCAGCCGGCCTTTCGCGTACTCCCTCGCCTTGGTGAGCTCAGCGTCGCCGACGGGTTCATCGGCAATGCGGCGAAGCTCGTGGACAGCCGCCTTCAACGCGGTCGCCGCGTGCCGCGGCTCCGCGCCAAAGCTGATGCCGAGCACACCGCTGTCGGAGAGGCGACTGACGAACGAGTGCACGTCGTACACCAGCCCGCGCCGCTCGCGCAGCTCGAGGAAGAGCCGGCTCGACATCCCTTCGCCGAGAACGACGTTCACGATGTCGACAGCGAAACGGTCCGGGTCGAGATACGACGGTGCACGGGCGCCGACGAGGACGCTGGCCTGCTCGACGCTGCGTCGAATCACACGCAGGCTGTCTCCCTGGGGCGGCGTTGCCGGCTCGGCAACAGGCCGGGGCTGGGAGTGTCGCTCGGCCCATCCGTCCAGCTGGCGCGCGATGACGTCGGTGACGGACGCCGCATCCACGCCCCCGGCGACGCTGACGACGAGGCTGTCGGGCCGCACGTGGGCCGCCATGTGAACCCGGCAATCTTCCGCGGTGAAGGAACGCACGGTCTCCTCCCGTCCGGCCACATCGCGACCGAGCGGGCTGTCCGGCCACATCACCTCGTCGAACACGATCTGGGCGAAGTCCTGCGGGTTGTCCTGGTACATGCGCAGCTCTTCGATCACGACCTGGCGCTCTTTGACCACGTCGTCGGGCGCCAGAAGAGGTCGCAGCAGCATGTCGGAGAGCACCGACACCGCACGCTCCAGTTCCGACGCGGGCACCCGCGTCCAGAAGACAGTCGCTTCACGGTCCGTGGCCGCGTCCAGCACGCCGCCGACGCCCTCGATGGTCTCGCTGATGTCGCGCGGCGTGGGGAACCGACCCGCGCCCTTGAACACCATGTGCTCCACGAAGTGGCTGATGCCGCTCTTCTCGACGGGCTCGTAGCGCGAGCCGACGGCAACCATGAAGGCGATCGCAACCGAGGGACGGCCGGCCAGCGGCACTGTGACAACACGGGTTCCACCGGCCAGCGACGTCACGTCGAACTCGGCATCATGCCCCCACGCCTGGGCCGGCGCTGCCACGGGAGCCACGCCCCGCCCCCGCGATAGAACCGGCCTGACCTGACGCGCCGTCAGTAGCGGCGGCCGAACGACGGGCCCCGGCGGGGCCTGTCCGAGAAACGATCCGGCGGACCTCCCTGCGCGGGCCCTGTGGGATTGATGACCACGCGTCGCGCCGGCTCCTTTCCCGAGCTCTCGGTGCGGACGCCGGGGTCGTCGGCGAGCGTGAGATGGATCACGCGGCGCTCGTAGGCATGCATCGGGTCGAGCGTGTACTGCTCGCCGGTTCGCTTGACCCGCGCCGCGAGGCGGATCGCGAGCTCCCGCACCTGATCCTCACGGCGCGCTCGGTAGCGCTCCACGTCCAGGATGATGCGGCGGCCGTCGGCGCCGTCCTCATCGCCGAGCATCAGGTTCAACGCCGTCTGCAGGGCGCGCAAGGTCTCGCCTCGCCAGCCGATGAGAAGGCCCAGGTCGTCTCCGGATATGTCGAGGATCACGGGCGCCGGGGCAGGCGACGAGGGCGATGAGGCACCTCCGCGACGTACCGTCACCCGGCACGGCACCTCCATGCGGGTGAGCAGCTCTTCCAAGAGGGCGCGAGCGCGAGCAGCGTGGTCGTCGATGCGATAGACACGCACGCGCGCCTCCATCCCGGACAGCCGTTCCCCCGGCACGGGGCGCGACCCGCTCGACACAACCTCGACTTCGGCCTCGTCTCGCGTGATCCCGAGCTGACTGAGCGCCTTGCTCACCGCCTCCTCGACGGTTGTTCCATGGGCCTCGACAGACGTCTCAGCCGCTGTCTTCGACGACGTCGTCGCGTCAGCTTCTTCGATCCCGTTCACGACACCTCCGGCGCCCGTCAACGGCGCCGCCTCCTTTGTCCGCCCCGGTTTCCGCGAACCCGAGCTCGCGCCGACGGGTGCTGCCGTCGTGCTGCGGGTCCAG
>Ga0210409_10009079_pt1 | contig 10077 bp, 8 predicted proteins | sample IncBWH17MmetaG_FD_161649 | JGI IMG/M metagenome (GOLD analysis project Ga0210409, IMG submission 161649) | Forest soil microbial communities from Barre Woods Harvard Forest LTER site, Petersham, Massachusetts, United States - Inc-BW-H-17-M | ecosystem: Environmental > Terrestrial > Soil >...
GGTTGATATCAACGCCCCAAACGCGGTGGTCCTGAACCGCCAGGCACGCAGCTGATACAGTACCCACGTACCCTAAACCGACTATGCAGATGTTCATGACTTAGTGCTCCTATGAGATTGGAGGTATGCGAGGAGATCGATAAGCAAACGCCGTTCATTGCGCCGCGATCAAGCGTTTGACGCGCTTCTTGCTCAATAGTTGTGCGATGGAAAACCGACTCGGGGTAAGATCGCACGCCCGGTGCTATGCATTAAGGAGATCAGAATAGTAGGCACGCTTCATTGCATCTGGCGTTCGCGCTGCGACGAGCTGCATCGCCATATCCAGAGACCGTTTCAGATTGCCCCACAGCCTCAGCATAACATCCGGCAACTCCGCACCTTTGCGGGCCTCAAACTGCAGACCTGGTCTTTCGCCGAACGTCAGAACTTGCGCTAGCGCTGCTCCATAATTCGACGTCCGGTCACGCAGATACACGCGCCGCATTCCGCCGGTTTCCTAGCGGCGCGCTTTCCGGAAACAACTTCTCATAAACCTCAACTAGGCGCGGCGACTGATGGTCCCAGCTAAGAACGTCGCGCACGCGCTTCTGCCCGGCGCGTTGCAGCTCTCGAATCCGGTCAGGGTTGTCAGCCAAAGCCATCACAGCGATTGCCAGGTCTTCGGTACTGCTCCCCCGCACATAGAGCACTGCGTCGCCACCGGATACGCGCGTCTCGGCAAGATCGTAGGTCACCACCGCGCGGCCGAGCGACATATACTCCATCAATTTGTTCATGGTCGAGTTATTATTGAGGAGCCCCGGTGGATCAGGCTGCACACAAATGTCGGTTGCCCGCAGTGAAGCAACCACATCGCTCCACGGAATACGCCCGGTCATTGCGACGACGTCGGTTAGGCCAAACTCGTCTCGCAATCGAACAAGATCCTCGAATGAGTCCCCCTTGCCGATCATCACAAACCCAATGTCCAGGCGCTGATGTACTTTGCGAAGCAGGCGTGCCATCTCGAGAAATCGATCGACGCCATCCTGTGGATTCATATTCCCCAGGTAGCCAACCACGATTCGACCGAGAGCACGGATCTTCGGGTCGGGTTCGCCGTCCGGGAAATCGTCAGGCGCTGGCCCATTACGTACAACGGTGACCTCATCTGCACGTTTGTTGCCCCGGCACATGGCCACGGTGCGGTAACTTTCATTCGTCGAGACGACGTGGTGTGCGAATCTGAAGCTCATCCGTTCCAGAAAACGCAGAACCGTCACCACTCGACTGTCAGGCGTCCCGAAACGATCCTCGTAGAGTTCGGGAACGAGATCATGATGATCGAATATAAAGCGCTTTCCAAAAAGCAGACGATATGGAGCTGCAACAACCCACAACAAATCAGGAGGGTTCGCCGCGTGTATGGCGTCGAAGCCATGGCGCAACGCTACCCATGCAGCCAACACGGTTTGAGATATCAAGCTGATCATGTACTCCGCGACGTGAGCCATGAAACCCGAGCCGAGCGAGGGTTTTAGGTAGCGGTACACGTGAATTCCGGCGGTAATATTGTGCCAACGCTCACCTGGGTATTTAGGACAGATTACAGTCACACCCATCCCGGCGTCTATCAAAGTGGCTGTCTCGCGACGAACCCGGTTGTCGAACTCGAACGAACCATCCTCGATCAAAAACAGGACATTGATCATGTTCCCCCTAAGTTGAAAATGGAGAGAGCGTTCCGGCGCCAGCAATGGGGATGGCTGGCACTCGCCCTTTGTCAAAACCGAGATATCACCACGATTATGCTGCTCGGTGGAACTGTGATTGAGCAGCCACAAATCTGGCCTTCGTTTCAAAAACGCCGTAAATGCTCACTGTGCAGTACTTCTCTAGCCATGGTAGCTTCCTGCTGACATTCAGGACCCACATCAGCCGGCACCCGCGGTTGTACCGAAGTGAGACCACCTTCCATGTAGAATCCGGAAACAGGGAACGCAGGCCCTTCGGTGTTAGTTTGTTCAGGCCAAGATCGCTTATGCTGTTGATCTTGCGGCCCTGCTTGAACGATGCGTACGCTAGTGCCACTCGCTCCGGGAGCACGGCATGCAGCCAAACTATAGGTGGTAGATATAAGCGGCCATGATCCCCAAGGGGACTGAAATACATTGGACTAAAACCGACGATGAGCCGACCGCCAGGCCTCCTTAGCGCTGCTAGAATGTTGTTGATGACCCCAGCTAAATCATCAATGTGCTCAAACGAGTCTTTGCTAACTACATAATCGTAGTAGTCGCGCTCCGCGATTGTCCGTATGTCTGTACAAAGAAAACGAACTCTCTTGGTCAACGAAGGATACCGCTCATGGAGCACCTTCGTGGCAAATGCAATTCGGCCGGGATCCACGTCCACGCCGACGACTTCAGATGCTCCCCCGCGTGCGATGCGAATTGCAAGAGCTCCATGTCCGCAGCCGACGTCTAGTACTCGCCGATTGGAAAAGTCAAATGACCCGCCGATCCGAACCCACCATTCCTCGTTATCTTGCAACTGTTCGTTGAAATACTGCTCGTTCATGCGGGCCTGATGCTCGTGCTCGGTCTCGTCGGGCAGACGCGGTAGCTCCCAAGGGCGAATTGGGCTAGTTCTGCGTAGTCCCCGAGTTCTTTTGCTGAACAAAATAATCTTCTCCTTCGTCTTCGGCGTAATCGCCTTGTTTTACAAACGGGAGGCATTCACGGCATGGCTGCTTTCAGGCGTGGGCTTATTACCGAGAGACGTGTAGATGTCATGCAACAAGTTGCACACACGATCGATACTATGAAAGCGTTCGATATGTGCGAAACCAGCATTTCCAATACTGGCGGAAAAAGGCGGATTCGTGAGCAAACTCACGATCGCCCGCGATAGACCATCGATATCGCCAGGCGCAACGAGCAGGCCGTTTTCACCTGAACGGACTAGATCCGGAATCCCACCCACCGGTGTCGTGACAACGGGAATGCCGTTACTCATTCCCTCCAAAAGTGCGACCGGTACGCCCTCGTCGTAACTGGGAAGGCAGAGAACCGCAGCGCGCTGGAGTTCCCACGTCTTGCGTCCCCCGCGAACGAATCCCAGGAACGTTACTGACGCACTAATTCCGAGCTCCGCTGCGAGCCGCCGAGCGCCTTCAATATCGCCGTCTCCGGCAAACACTAACTTGGCCGCGGGTATCCTTTCGAGCACTGCAGACATGGCCATCAGCAGGTCTTTAAAGCCTTTTCTAGGTTCCAGACTTCCAAGGAACAGGATCCGCGGTTTCTTTTTCTGCGAGGACTGCACGCTATCCCTTGTCGGCACCTTCACTGGATTGGGAAGGCAAACAACGTCCGCCCCGGGGCACTGAGACTGAATGCTCGCGGCCCAAATTGGAGAGAGCGCAATTACCTTGTCCACTGAGGCAAGCATCCAACGAATCATGGGTGCAACTGGCCCATCGAACGCCTTTTCGAAGGTGGAGGCGTGAACGTGAAAGATCACGCGTTTGCGCATAGCCTTGGCCATGAGGATCAGAGGCAGCTTCCTTTTTACGCTCGTGCGGAACGCTCCGTGCACATGAACAATATCTGCACGACTAATTAGAACCGGACCCAGCAGGTACGCCCGGAGCGCAGCCATGATTTTCCTGATTGGGCTTCGATCGTCAAAGGTCGACAGCCACTCGATTGAGTGCATTTGCAATAAATTACTCTCAAGATAAGCAGCAATGACAGAGTTGATGCCGCCGCGGACATTCGGGCCTGGTCCGACCATGAGCACACGCGGAACCTCGCCACGGCGGCTTCTCTCGGTGCAGTCTGGTTGATTATCTAGGACTGTATTTTGCGATCGCACTATCATGACCGTCCAGAGCTATTTGCTGCCGTTAAGCATTTCGAAACTCCTGACTGAGTCACCCTCAGCTCCTGGTACAGAGCCAAATAGGCGCTTGCACAGCGGGCGATTTCAAACGGCGCAAGAGCAGGACCTCGCAACGCTGACAGACCGCTTCGTTCCGGCCGGTTCCTTGTCGCAGTTCGAAGTCCTTTAGCAACTTCTTCGGGAGCATTTCTAGTCAGCACTCCGACGAATGGTACATCTTCTGTAATCTCGCGATGTTCTTCCAGCGGCGAAAGTAAACACGGAAGAGACGCTGCGAGGGCTTCAAGAACCGCTAGCGGCATACCTTCATATGTCGAAGTACTTAAGAACAGGTCGGCGGCTGACAGCAAGTCGGGTATGTCTGTTCTGACTCCTAAGAAATGTATGCGGTCTACCAGGCCCAACTCTTTGACTTTGATTTTCAGACGCTGGCCTTCCGGGCCATCCCCGCAAATAAGATAATGGATATCGGCCTGGGCCAAATTGTTTCGTTCTGCCGCAATTCCGCTGATTGCGCAGTCGTAGTTCTTTCCGTGGAGCAGGTTTCCGACGCTAATTACGACAAAAGCGGACTCGGGGAGACCGAGGGCGGCCCTTAGAGCGATCCTGCTCGACTGCGAGTACCGGTATCTTGCAAGCGGAATCCCATTGGGAATAATGACGCTCCGATGGTGTCTCTGCTTGATGCATCTTTCCGATTCTTGCGAACAATAGACTACTGTCGGAGATCCACTGAGGAACTTGACGACACCACTGCGGACTTCCTTAGCGGTATGGACCGTCATGACATGATCAAACGGAACCGGGGTGAATCGCCTCACTAGCCCCGCGAACGCGTCGGGCAGACCTAAATGCGAGTGGATTACATCGAATCGTTTCCGTTGAGCCAACCACCATAACTTGAAGGCCGCGGTCATACCGAACACCGACGATCCAACCTTGCGGTCAAGACTACAAGTGGTGATGCCGACTTCCTGGAGCAACTGAACCGCCCTGGCCTCATATGAGATCCCTGTCGATTGGTCCAGCCGTATCACTTCGACTGTGTGGCCGGATAAAGCGAATTCACGCGCCAAGCCGAGCGCCATGGTCTCGGCCCCTCCGGCGCGCAGACTATAAATTAAATGACCGATTTTCATAATCGATCCACTCGCATTTTCATGACACCACGTCGGTCACGAAGCTTGTAATGAGCATCCATTGATGCGGGGGCCAAAGTATGTACTAGGAAGCGACGCCAGATCTGCGGAAAAGCGACCTTGATAAACGAGCAGTGCTGTGTTTACGGCGTGGGCTTGCGGTCCGGATGCGATTTAGCAATCTTCAAATCAGATCGCTCCGGCACGAGATTACTTTGATCACGGTCTGTTAGGCTACGTACAAATCGGAGTAACGTCTCACCGTAGGATGAATAGTGGAACTCTCGAAGCGCCAGTTCGCGCCCCGCCGCACCAATACGATCAGCCAACGCTGGATTTATTGCGACAAGCTCGATCTTGGAAACGAAATCCTCTTCGTCGTCCGGTCGAGCAACAAGGGCGTCTACGCCATCCGTGAAGAATCTGGGTATTTCGCCGACGCTACTTGTAATGACCGGCCGTCCCGAGGCTAGGTATTCGGCGATTTTCCATGGGAAGCGTGCTCGCGACCGTTCCGAATCGTCAAGAGGCGCCAGAAGGGCAACTGCTCCCGAGTATAGTGTCCATAATTCCCGGCGAGATACATAACCACCCACAATGACTTGTTTCTCCGTCAATCCGGCAGCAGCGATTTCGCCGAGCAACTTCTGTTTGAGCGCATCGCTCAGAGGCCCAACCAGCACGAACTTCAGACCTTGGACTCGCTTCAACGCAACCGCGTAACAGTGAAGCAGCCAGACTACGGAATCGAAGTATCCCCCGACCTCGCCGCACCACAATACATACGGGCCTTTTATGATGTCAGGTTGCAATCTTTCGACGGGCGCCTCGTTTACGTCAACTAGAATTGAATGGCGCAGAACGTTCCGCTTCCGTGGCGCTGGAAGAATTGCTGCCGCTTTTCGCTCCAGGTCCTCGCTTATCGCTAGGACCCCGTCCGCTAGCCACACACGGAGTCTGTGATAGCAATTACTCCATACGCGTGCGATAAGGTGCACCGATTCGTTGGGGGTGCCATTTCGCGTTAAATGGGTAGCCGACGTGAACGCTGGCTTCCATTCGCATAATTCAACGATTACCAGGAATCGAAGGAGTTTTGCAAGCAGTAGAACAGGCAAGCACAGAAAGGGCGCCGCTCCGTAGAGACAAACACACAGCCCATTGCGACCACACGCCATTCGCTTCTGAATGATCCGCAACCATAGGATAACGTAGCCTTTCACCGCATCACGGCGCCTGTTGAAAAAGTGTGGTGATCTTGTTGCAGTTCCACACGTGAATTCGAATTGTATCCCCTTGTATAGCCCAGTGTGTGGCAGATTCACGGTGCCGGCCGCAGACCCACCCGCTTTCGGGAGAAGTACCGTGACGTTTGCCTTGGCCTCTACTAGGCCCCGGCCTACAAGTCTTATCGCAGCCGCGGCAGCCCTTCCCTCCGGGAAAGAGTCGCGGCTTTCGAGTATCAGGAACTCCAGCGGAGCGGTATTGCCGCATGGCTTCGCTCCCGGAGCCACTTCGCTTACCAGATCGCTCACCTGAACACAAGGTTTCAGCTCAGTCATGTGTTACGTCCCACCGCACGACTATCGCTGGTTACCGGTTTTACCGCTTCCATGTACAACGAGTCTGGTTTGTAGATGGTTCCAACTGGATCCACATCCAAATTGTAGGAACTCCAAGCGGGGATAAGGCTGTTTGTAGCGGTTCGTGCCGTTGCGTTGCGAAAGCCGACCCCCTCCAATGCCGTGGAAAGGGAATAGCGGTCATACATCCAAAGATGGACTTCGCCACCTAGCCTAAATCGGCCGACGTCGAGTGCATGGAATCGATTCCCCAAGATGAGCTTATAAATTAGATCTCGAGCCCTTTCCAGCCGAGTGTGAAGTGCATTCGACAGCCTTGTTGCCATGCGGGCCGGACGGCTTTCTGATGGTGGCGTAACGGCATCGCGGCCAATTCTGCGAATAATGAAGTCACGGTTGGGCATGTCTGGCTTGGACAGATACTTGCCCATCTCACCGCCGGTTGATTCACGCGCGGTCTGGTCAAAGAGTTCGATCATCATCCAATCGTAGTTGTCTCTCCGAGTTCCTCTGGCCGCATCTTCGAATGCGTTTAGATATTCTCGCACGATGCGTTCTAAGTCCGGGACCGCCACGCGGATGATCCCACCGGGCTTCAGCACGCGAAAGCATTCCAACAGCAGACGTTGACCACAATTCTTCGAGAAATGCTCGAGTAGATGGGAATGGTAGACGACCTGAAAGGAGGCATCTTTGAACGGGATGCCCTTGCTCAGATCGTGCGAAATAACTGCAGAACTATGGGAGACGCAGTCCACGTTCGTCCAGCCTAGACAGTACCTGTTGCAACAACCAAGGTTGAGGTACTCCTGCTCCTGAGCGGGTGTGTCAAGTATTCCGGTGGCATCGCAAGTTAGCATCAGATTAGGCCTTATACTCCCAATCGCGCGTCCGGAATATACGAGCTCATAACACAGCAAGCCTCCTCGTTCCCATGGCCACCAACCACCTGTGAGTAGATGTCCAACTGTCGCCGCACGATCTTGGCGGGATCGTGGCGTTCCCTCGCCACTCCCCTCGCCTCGGCGGACAGTTTGCAGGCAAGTTCGTCATTTTCAAAAACCTGCCGAATAGTAGCTGCAAGCATGGCTGGATCTCCGGAGGGCACCAGGAGACCGGTTCTACCGTGGGAAATCAGCGTGGGTACTCCGCCAACGAACGATGCGACACACGGGGTTCCGACAACCATAGATTCACAGATGCTGTTCGGGCTGTTGTCAATATAGGATGGCGAGACGAATGCGTGCGTCCTTTCGAGCATTGTTGCAAGTTCCGACGCCGTTAGTCGACCGGCAGTGGTCAGGTTAGCCCCAAGTTTCAGAGCCGCAATCTTTCGCGTGACCACGCGTCCCCAGCCTGATTTCGGGTACCACCCACCCGCCAGTATCAGGTGTACGTCGGGAATTGCTTGCCGCAAAATTGCCAAGGCCTCGAGCAAGATAGGAATTCCCTTACGGGGGGACATCGCATTTGTAAATAAAATCGAATGTCGTTTGATTTTCTTGATGCTCCACGTCCGCTCGAAAAATGGACTCCTTAAGGCCTCATCACAAAAGTGATAAATAGCGGAAGGATTGATCGCTTGAACCCACGCTCGATCCCAGTCGGTGCGGCCAATGAAATGACTGTTTCCGCGGATTATTTCACGCTCTCTTTCGCCCGCGCGCCAATTTAACAAAGTCTCAAAAAGTGGTCCTTTGAACCGTACGAGGTCCCGAACACGTACGAGATGTACTCTATCAGCGAGGCCGAGACCCGCGAGTTCGTATTTGACGTAGGGCGTCAGGATACCTTGAATCGAAATTACGACAGGGACATGACTTGGCTGGGATGTTCCAACTAGCCCATAGAACCGCTCGGTACCGTGGACGTGGATGAGATCGGGCTTGAAATCGTCGATTACCTGGAGCGCTTGCCTTAGATCACTGGCGGAGTGTGGCAGATAGCTCCGGCCCGCGGGTTGAGAAAGGATATAGTGTTGAATCCCATCCAAACTAACCTTTTGGGCAGTGACACCTGGAACCGATGCCGCTATCGCTAGTTCCACATCGGTTTGTGCGGCGATCTGGGACGCAAGTGCCCACATCCATCCGGCCAGAACCTCCTTCCGGCGACCGAGGTACTCCTCGACCGGAGGCATCACCATGTTTGTGAACCAGAGTATTCTCATTGCCGTCCTTAGAGTTTTGCTAGGCGTTCCCAACACATGCTAAGCCTTACTCGCGATCGCCACGGTCTTGCGATCCCTCAAGAATCGCTCAGCCGGAGAACCAGAATAACCCGATCTGGAACGACGCTCGTTTTCTTGAGCCAGCATTGCGCATCGACCAATCAACAGCATCAGGATCAAATAACCTGGGGTGATACCGGGCACTGTCGACGAGAACAGCCTGACGCCATACGTCATAACGGATGCCAAAGAGGCGGCGTCAAGATTATCGAATCTGGGAACCAGGCACCGTACGGCCGGCAGGAGATGAATGGCGAAGAATAGAACGAGGGCGGGGACGCCTCCGATGAAGAGGATGTTCACATAGCCCACGTCTATGCCTTTCTCACCCAGCCCATTGAATTCGCCTTGCCGTGGAATTCCTATTCCAAGGAAAAACGTACTGGGAGGAACCTTCTGGAAGAAGTTCACGAACTGCGCAGAGCGGGTGTCCTGGGTAGCTCGATCCCAGAATGATGATGCTGAACCAGGAACGACGGAGCGGAGGGTCGCCGGCGCGTACCAGGCGACGTAAACGACCCCCAACATCAGCAGCCCACCTAAACACAATCCGACAACCGCGTTGTTGGATAATTTCCGTTGCGAAAACAACCTATAGAAAAACAGGAGAGAAACGAGTTCGACCACCATCAGCCGTGTTTGCATGGCTACAGTCGCAGCAATCAGGCCCGCCACGGGAATTATGCCGAGCCAAATTCTGCGGGTCCGTGCGAACCAGCCAAAGGCAACGATTGCAGTGATCTCCAGGACGCTACTGTAAGTGTAGAGGCGCGAGTATGCTTCGCCCCGAGAGATGGACCGCAGTTGCGCTATCTCAAACAGAGTGATAAGAGAAATCCCCACGCTTCCGTACGACACAATTCGGACGAGTGTGCGCCAACTGTCTCTGTCCGCGGAGGCGAACAGCCAGCAACTTGCAATGGCACACGCGGGAGCGAGCGGAGAGTAAAAGGCAGACGTCAGGAAATCCTGAAGTTGCAGATTCCTTGCGGCCAAGAGCAAACTATAGCCAATCCAAGCACTCAACAGAACTCGATAAAACCGCCCTAACCGAACAACGGCGGGAGCTGTCGCGTACAGAACAGCCGCCACAAAGATCATAACGTACGAGGCGCGACTGAGGGCTTGTGCCCAGGCTGGCGGTTGAAAAGCAGGGAGTTCCGGATTGTCAAAATTTGTTGCGTGATCTGCGAGGACGTTAACGACTGTGCGGATCGCGATACCAGATACAATCAGC
>Ga0210409_10009080_pt1 | contig 10077 bp, 8 predicted proteins | sample IncBWH17MmetaG_FD_161649 | JGI IMG/M metagenome (GOLD analysis project Ga0210409, IMG submission 161649) | Forest soil microbial communities from Barre Woods Harvard Forest LTER site, Petersham, Massachusetts, United States - Inc-BW-H-17-M | ecosystem: Environmental > Terrestrial > Soil >...
TCTCTTGGGATATTGGTATCTTGTCCGGCATGCGTCCAGCTGTTGAGTACAACGACCGACTGGTTAAAAGGATTGATCATGTTTTCCAACAGGGTCCGGTTCTGGTTAAAGATCTTGTTTCCAAAGCTGCCCTGGAAAAAGAAACTCAGGTCAAAGCCTTTATAGGTCAGGGTGTTCGTGATCCCCGCAATAAACTTGGGGTTGGGATTACCAATGATCTTACGGTCTTTGGCATCAATAACGCCATCACCGTTCAGGTCTTCGAAACGAAGGTCTCCAGGGGCGGCATTGGGCTGTACAGGTGCAGCGGCCACCTCTGCCGGAGTTTGGAAAATTCCCTTAACTACATACCCGTAAAAGGCTCCTAAAGGTTGTCCTTTTTCATTTATAGAGTAGTCTCCAATGATCTGGCGGCCTACCTGTTTGCCTGAATCATCCATCAGGGTACCCAGATCCAGAATTTTATTCCGGTTTAAACTGAAATTAAACTGGGTATTCCAGTTCAAACCTTCTGCGGAGCGAAGATTAATGGTATTGATCCCCAGTTCAAATCCTTTATTCTGGACCTGGCCTAGGTTCTGTACGATGACAAGATTTTCAGAACCAGAACTAGGTGACAAAGGCACATTGGTGAGTAGGTCTTTGGTCTTTTTTAAATACACATCAGCGGTCAAAGTTACCCGGTTATTAAATAATTCCATGTCCACACCGGCATCATACTGATAGGTGGTTTCCCATTTCAACTGGTCATTTCCGATCTTTTCAGGTGCAATTCCACCAGCTACACTGCCATCGCCATTGTAATTGCTGTAATTGTATCCTGTTCCAAAGGTGCTGAAGCGGTCATTGACACCGACATTCTGATTTCCATTGGCACCAAAACTGGCACGGACTTTCAATTCCGACAGGAAATCGCTTTTATGAAAAAACGATTCGTTAGACATCCTCCAGGCTACTGAAGCCGCCGGAAAATAACCAAACCTGTGGTTGGCAGCAAAACGACTGGAACCATCGGCCCGCATACTGGCCGAAGCATAATACAGGTCTTTGTAGTTATAATTGGCCCTGAAGAAATAACTCATCAGACCCCATTGTTCTTCATAACTGGACATCGTTTGCTTAATACTGGCTGCAAAAAGATAGGGAACGGCGTTGGAAGGGAATCCGTATCCGGAAGAACTGGAGGTAAACAAACTGGAATTCTGTACAGACTGACCAGCCAAAAGGGTCAGATAGTGGTCTTTATTCAGTGTTGTTTTGTAGGTCAGGGTATTTTCCCAAAGCCAGATGGTCCCTGTATTGGTTCCTGTGGCTGCACTTCCCCGGCTGGCAGAGGGTGCATTCTCAAAGCCTGGGTTTTCTCTGGCGATAAACTGGTTTTCGATCTGTGCCCGGTAGTCTATTCCGGCCGAAGAACGCAGGACCAAATTGGGCAGGATGGTATACTCTCCATAAATATTACCAAAAAGCTGATTAAGAGTAATGGTGTTGTGGGTTGTTTCGTTGTCTCCGAATGGGTTATCTGATCTGGAAAAAGGATTCAATGCGTAGGTGCCATCCGGGTTGTAAATAGGAATGGTGGGGATCTGCTCCAGTGCACCGAGTACGACGCCAGAATTGTTCAGTTCCATTTCTGTCCTTGTACTGCGGTTATTTTTGGTATTGGCCAGGTTCAGGCTCGTTCCTATCTTAAACTGATCACTGACTTGCTGATCGAGGTTAAGCTTTACAGAATACCTTTCAAATCCGGAGTTCCGGATAATACCGTCCTGGTTAAAATACGCGCCTGAAAGGTAATACTTGGTTTTGTCACTTCCACCCTGCACACTCAGCTGGTAATTGGATATGGGTGCAGTATGGTACAGCAGATCCTGCCAGTTGGTATTGGTGGTCACGGTATCGACATTATAGGCGGGATCCATATCTGCGTTGATCAGGGCTTGATTGTAGATACCGGCAAACTGTTTTCCATCGAGCAGTTTGATTTTTTTGGCCAGCTGCTGGACACCGTAATACATGTTAAAGTTGACCTGGGGTTTCCCTGATTTCCCTCTTTTTGTGGTGACCACAACCACGCCGTTAGAAGCCCTGGACCCATAAATTGCTGCTGCGGCACCATCTTTCAGCACATCAATAGACTCAATATCACTGGTATTGATGGTACTCAAGGGGTTGGGCCGCTGGTTACCAATTCCAATCTCTTCATCATATCCGGGCTGTACCGGAACACCATCGATGACATACAAAGGTGAAGTACTTAGGCTCAGGGAATTTTTTCCCCTGATGCTGATGTTGATTGCTGAACCGGGCTGGCCTGTAGGGTTACTCACTTCTACGCCGGGGGCTTGTCCTTGTAAAGCATTTTCGAAACTGCTCACAATCTGCCGGCCCAGCGCTTTACTTCCTACTGTGGCCACGGCTGTACTGAGCTCTCTTTTCTGCTGTGTACCATAACCTATACGGATCTCAACTTCATTTAAATTACTGGCATTCTGGCTTAAAACCACATGAAGGTCATTGTTATTGCTGTTTAAGGTGATTTGCTTTGATAGATAGCCAATAAAGGAAACAATTAAAATATCTCCTGTCTGGGCATCAATGGAAAAAGAGCCGTCTACATTACTCTGAACGCCAAATGGTCGGCCTTTTATAGTAATACTCGCCCCCGGCAAGGGAAGTCCGGTTGTATCTGTTACTTTACCTTTGACCTTGATCGGATTGACAAAGGCTTCCTTCCGGTCAGAAATAATAATGGTTTTGTTTTCTATCGTAAAATCCAGGGGCTGATCTGAAAAACAAGCTTTCAGGGCTTGCTCCAGAGGAACCTCATGCAGCTGAACACTAACGGGCTTTGCTTTATGCATAAGATCGTAACTGTAGAAAAAGACATACCCGGTTTGTTTTTTGATAGACTGGAGTACTTTTTCCAATGCCTCGTTCTTCCCGGAATAGGTCACTTGCTGTGAATATCCGCTTGCAAACACGTGAACGAAGGCAAGGGTGGTTAATATAAAAATCAATTTCATGATTCGCCAGGTTTGTTCGTATCTGTTCCGGGACGTCCTGGTGCTTTTCAAAAGAAGCGGGAATGGTCGCCGGCGAGTACCATAAGTAATAAAATTCATTACATTTGATTTGTTTAGGGTTTGATGAATGAGTTGATTGCAAAATAGATTGGTTCCTGAACACCCTGAATACTATTGCCGGGAGCGGGCCAACGCTTCCGGTTTTTATTTTTCAGGATCAGGGGAAAGGTAAAGATCAGGGCATAACCACCACCTCCTTTCCGGTTACTTTAAAATGTATATTACTTTTTTCTAAAATATTCAGCACTTTGGACAAGGGCAGATTTTTTTGTATTGCGCCCCCAAATTCTTTTAAAGGCTGTTTGCCTTCGTATTTTACTTCAATGTCATACCAGCGGGACAATTGCCGCATCACTTCCTGGATATTGGCATGATTAAATTGAAAATAGCCTTCCTTCCAGGCTACCGCTTCCTCCGTATCTACCCCCCTGCTGATTTTTAGCGGAACAGCCTGTCCGGCCGTCATCTTTGCCTGATCGCCCGGTTTCAGCAGCGATTTCATTTGCTGATACGCGATTTGTATGCTGCCTTCCAGCAAAGTCGTTTTCATACTTTGCTCATCTTCATAGGTGTTCATGTTAAAGTGAGTTCCCAATACCTCTACTATTTGTTCCCTTGCACTTACTTTAAATGGCTTTGAAGCGTCTTTAGCAACTTCGAAATAGGCTTCTCCTGTTAATTCGACCAATCTTGACTGTGCCGTAAAGGCCGCCGGGTATCTGAGGGAAGAAGCCGCATTTAGCCACACCTTACTGCCATCAGGAAGAATGACCTGGTATTGACCTCCCCTCGGCGTTGAAATGGTGTTATACGCCATCTCTGCGCCCGAAGAGGCAGAAGAAAGACTGGTGTTGATCAGCTGTCCGTTTTTTGTCTTAACAATAGCCACTCCATTTTGTCTCGCCAGCTCTCCATCGTTCACTTCATTTAATATGATTTTCGAACCGTTAGCGAGCAATAATACCGCTTTGTTGCTGCCCGGCTGGATGTCCTTTTGCGTTATACCAGATTGGACAACTTCTTTGCTCCTTTCAGAAGTGGGCGGGATAAAGACATACAAAGCAACCGAAATACAAAGGAAAACCACTGCGGCAGCGGCAAGCTTGATCCACCTGCCAAGAAGGTAGCGGGATTGTTTCTCCTTTATTTTTGAAAGCAGAACAGGCCTTAACTCCTCTGCAGTTTGTTCAGCGAGTTGCTTTTCTACATTTCCAGCCTCTACTTCCTGTTCGAAGTATTGATACAACATGTCCTGCAGTTCCTCCTTGTGATCAGGAAGATTAAAATGAGAAAGCAAATAGCGGATTTCTTCAGCAGTGCACTGTTTATCCAGGTATTTGTTCAGCAGTATTTCTAAGTATTCCTTCTTTTCCAAAATACATTGTTTTCCTGCTAATACGCGAAATAAAAATTTATGGTCGGCTCTGTTTTCAAAATAATTACACTGAAGCACCCACAAAAACGCAACAGGTTGAAAACAAGAGGAATAAATTACATGCCTTTCATTAAAACCCCGGCAATGAGTGCATAAACAGCAAAATCAGGATGGTTCAATAAATACTTTTTAATGGAGGAATTGGCTTTAACAATATGGTCATGGATTGTAGATGTAGAAATCTGAAGTTCCGCACTGACTTCCTGGTAACTTTTACCCTCCAGTTTACAAAGCATATATACTTTTTTGCGTTGAGGAGAAAGCTGATCTATGGCTTTTCTGACCATATTGATGTTTTCCTTGCTGATCAATAGCTCATCGGTTTGAACATCGGCATCTACAGCCATGGCCAGCAGGTGTGCGCTCAGTTGTTTATTTTTTGCTTCCTTCCGGAAGTAATCATAGACCAGGTTGACGCCAATAGTGTACAGGTAAGACTTAAAAGACAGGCTGGGATCGATCAGATGCCTGTGTTCCCAAAGCTTAAGAAACAGATCCTGGAGCAATTCTTTGGCGACTTCTGTGTCACCGGTCATCCGCAGTATTTTCAGGAACAGGGGCTTGCTGTATTGATCGTAAATTTCGGTAAATGCAGTTTCTTTTCCCTGCTGTAAGTGGAGTAACAGGGTCTCTTCTTGACGTTCAACAGGCTTTTGGTTAGTTTGCATAGGTGGTCCAAAGGGATACCATTTTTCCTTTTCCATAAACTTACGATTTATTCACGGATCTGCCTATAAGAATTCGTAAGCTTTTTTAAGTTGAAAAAATTACCCTAAGAAGGTTCAGGCATAAAAAAAGAGGAACTTCATATGAAGTTCCTCTTGCGGAGAGTGAGAGACTTGAATGTTTGATATTAGATATTAGCCACATTTAGACAAACATCACCCAAAAGGCATTAAAAGGCGTTTCCACTAAACCCAACACAAATGAACTTAACACCAATATCAGAAAATCTACTACCTAAACTACTACCTATTTCTTAAATCATTATCTTTGGTATGGTTTCAAAATAGCGACAATGAAAGGAACAGTTAAAATCTATTTAAGGTTAGATAAGACCTTAAAGAATGGGAAAGTACCCATTGAATTAGTTTACTCCGTAACTAATCAGCGTAAATACTACAACACCGGAGAAAAAGTATTTAAAGAATACTGGGACAATTCTATTCAAAGAGCATTCTACATTCCTCTCAGAGAGGCAAAAAAGAAACTGCCACAAATTGAACCTGATTTGCTCTTAACAGAATCCGAGATTGATGAAATCAACGATAATTTAGCCGCGATTGTAAAAGAGATTGATAATTATGAGAAAGACCACCTCAGAAAAGATATTGCCTTCTCTTCCCAAATGATCATTGAATTATTAAAGGAATCTAAAAATCCATCTGTAAAGAAGGAAGAACCGAACAATTTTGTATTCGACTTCATAGACCAATATATTAAAGACAATACATCCACCAGGGTTAAAGGATCATTGTCAGTATACAAATCATTAAAAGCCCACCTACAGGCCTACGAGACAGCCAAAAGGACAAGAATCACATTTAGTCTTATAGATTATAAATTCTTTCAGGCTTTTCAGAATTTCCTCATTGAGAGAACTAAAATAAACAGAGCAGGTGAAACAAGTAGCTTATTGAATAACACCACCATTGCCAAAGCACTAAGTACACTCAAAACCTTTCTGGGATATGCCAAGCATCATGGCATAACAATCAGCGACAGCTACAAAAGTTTTAAGATAAAGCGGGAAACACTCGAAGTTATCGCATTAACGGAAAATGAATTTGAGACCCTGTTTAACTTCGATTTAAGCAACAATAAACGATTATCCCAAGTTAGGGACGTATTTTGTTTTTCATGCGCTACAGGGCTTCGTTATAGCGATCTAAGCCAACTAAGTAGAGAACATATCAAAGCCCGTGAAATTGATTTAACAGTTACCAAGACAAAGGAAAAACTATCAATCCCATTATCTTATTACTCATTAGCTATACTAGACAAATATAAAGAGCTGCATAAGCCATTGCCCGTTATTAGTTCTCAAAACATGAATCTTTATGTTAAAGAACTCTGCATGGCAGCCGGAATCAATGATGATGTAGAAATCGTACGTTTCAGAGGCGCCAAACGTGAGGCTGTAGTTTATCCAAAGCACGAATTAATAACGATCCACACGGGCCGCAAAACCTTCGTCACACTATCCTTAGAAAGAGGTATGAGTACTGAAGAAGTGATGTCAATATCGGGCCATTCTGATTATAGAAGTTTTAAACGATATGTAAAAGTTACCGAAGAGCGTAAAAAGGTCGTGATGCTGAAAGCGTGGGGTGAACCAGAACCAGTAAGTAAATTGAAAGTCGTTTCTTAACACCCATTAGATAATGAATCCCATTGTTACAGAAAAATTCACTTTATTCACAGAACTGGCATTAAGTACACCTACATTAAACTCTTTAAAAATTGACAAAAAAATACAACAGTTCTTCAAAGGTACTATACCAGACCTATCAAATGAGGAACTTGATAGAATAGCCTCTTTCTTCCCCAAAAAAAACAGAGAAGATTATTACACACTTGCTGCCGAGGCTAGAAAAGAAATAGAATTAAACCTCATTACCTTGAGTGGCTATCCCCTTGAAGAATATTTAGGGTATTTAGTTAGAAAATTGTCCATTTCCTTATCGAGATTAAACAATAATGCTCTAAATAGAAATATAAAATTAATTAACGGAGATTTTGGCAATAATCTAAAAGCTCCACCTAAAACATCCTTAGAATGGGATAGATTTGCACTTTTGAGCGATTTGATTATGGATAGCCAAATCCATTATAACCATATCACCCAAGTCACTCGCTTTATTATTTCAAGGCAGCAATATTATGGTTTTAAGAACTTATATGACTCTTTTAATGAAGATACTCCCAAAAGTAAACTAAGTACCAAACAGAATGAAGTTCGTTTGACCCATAGAGAGCATATTTTGATACATATTTATAAAGAAAAAGCTGGCTACCCTTGTTCTCCGCTTAACAGAACCACTTTAGCCAATGAATTTGGATCCAAGAGAGTAGATGCATTCTATTCCCTAACCAGTCCAAAAAGCAAGGTGTATAAGCCGCCCAAAGAAAAGGAACTTGTGAGAATCAAAAATCACCTATCAAAATTTCCTAACGCCCAAAAAGCCTTAATTAATGATCTGGACAATCTGGATAAATTAAAGTAAAAGTTGTACCCCCTATTTGTACCGGGTATTTCTAAACTTCGCCATCTTTTGTATATTCTTTTGTGCTTCATTAATATTTAAGCACATGGAGAATTTATTTTTAACTTCACTAACAACACCAGAAGTAAGGGAACTTTTTAGACAAGAATTACAAAATTATTTTGAGAACCAGAATCTGCCTGTTACCTCTAAAAGCGAGCCTCCAATTACAACCAAACAACTCTGCGAATTTTTAGGTGTAACTGAACCCACAATAATACGATGGAGAAAAAAGGGAAAAATTCCCTTCATGCAAATTGGTTCTGCATTACGGTATGATAAAGAAGCAGTAATCAAAGCTATTTCTGAAAAGAAAAAGGGAGGAACTCAAAAATGAGGCTCTCCCCTTTAAACTCTTTATTTGATGACGATAATAAAGATACAAAAATTCCACACTCAACCTTTCCGCTGTATCCATCATTCTACAATTATGTTCGATGGAATTAAGTTCAGCTATAACGATACGTTTATTGCCAATTTACTGATCAATGACGAAAAGCTGAATATTAATAAAATAGTCAATTCTGACGGTGAAATAAAGTCATTTTATGGGAATTTTATGGGGTTGAAGTTGCAAATATTTCCAAGTGGCCACATTATAATCAAGGGTAGTCTACACAAGTATTATAACCAGGGCTTGCATAATTATAACGATTTTGACATAGTAAGCCTAAAATGCGCAATTGATTCCCTGCAAAAAGACTTCTATCTAGACCCTAAATTAGCCCGAATAGAGAACATAGAATTCGGAGTGAACATTTCTCCAACATTTGACGTTGACGAGTTCCTAGACCACCTAATGTGGTTCAGAAACAAGCCTTTCAATATTATGGCAACTAAAGGCTGTGGAAATGGCAGGGAGTATTATTTCAACCAATATGGAATTAAAATTTATAATAAGGCTTTGCAGTACGGGTTACCTCAGAATCTTTTAAGAGTTGAAAAGAAGATCACAACTATGTGCGCCTTGAAGTTTGGGAAAATTTGCCTCTTCGATCTTTTAAAGATCCGACTTTGGGATCACTGTAAATGCTCCTTAATTGAAATGTTTAAAGAAATTATAATAAATGAGCCTTTTGATTTAAAATCTTTAAAAAAGACTGAACTGAAAAATTATTATTCGGTTGTTGATAAAAGCCAATGGCTTGGCATAAATAAAGATAAAAGAAAGACAAGAAAAAAAGGGTTCAATGCATTGATCTCAAAATATGGATCGAGGAAATACCAGTTAAATATTCAAAACTTAATCCATTCTAAATGCAATGAGTTAAAATGCACACCATTTGATGCTATAACTAAATGATTAAAACGTGGCATTTTTTTGAATCTTACGTATAACACTTGTTTTGTAAATCGTAGCTACCAATATTGAGGAAATGTATTTACATTTACGCCAACAAAATTTAATAACGAAACAGAAATACTATTAAATAACATATTTAAACAGAAGCGTTAGCTTTTATTCTTACTCTGAAATCCGCAAAATTACAAAGTACATAAGAATAAAGTTTCAATGCCTCGCTTGTCAAAGCGTGGGCTGGACTTTATTTGTTGTACAGGGCTTTTTGCGGAGCCTCAGAGGCGAATGAAACTTCCAGTTCCACGCTTCTTCATTTTAAAGCCTTAAGGAACTGTAAAGGCTCAAAATTTAATGAAAATTCCTATTTTCTTTAAAAACGTCTTTTTTACGGCTTTCCGTAAGAAAAAACTGATTCTGATAAATAATTTTAAAAACATAGCATTATTTATACTTCTAATTTCATAACACCTATGGCTACAACTTTACCCTTCTTAATAATCGCGCTATATGCATTGTTCGGATACCTCCTCTTAAAATATAAGGGGTATGGTAATACCTGGTTTCTATTGCTGATTATTTCAATGACTCCCCTATTTTGGTTCATAGCAGGCAGCTTAACCTCAAAAAAAGATAATACAGGGTAGGCCAGTGTACTTGCCATTATCTTCGGAATCATTAATCTGGGATACTTTATATATGCTAAATACAATTTATCCTGATTTTTATGGAACTAATGAAAAACCCAAATAAAAAAAAATATATTGCCATAGCGATAATATTAATTTTTGCAATTACAAATCCATCCAGAGGCGCACTTGCTTCCTACCTTAGAGAAAAGCACATCAACACGATTGGTAGAGATTTCAACGGTCTCATTTTTTCCCTTTATGGGCATACATACGATGAATATTTGCCTGGGTTATCAGTACAACATCAAGACCATTATATTGGTATTCTGGGTAATTTTATAAAGATTCCATTTTGGATTTA
>Ga0210409_10009083_pt1 | contig 10076 bp, 12 predicted proteins | sample IncBWH17MmetaG_FD_161649 | JGI IMG/M metagenome (GOLD analysis project Ga0210409, IMG submission 161649) | Forest soil microbial communities from Barre Woods Harvard Forest LTER site, Petersham, Massachusetts, United States - Inc-BW-H-17-M | ecosystem: Environmental > Terrestrial > Soil >...
TTGGCATTCGCGTCAACGCTGTCAGCCCTGCCACGGTCGACACTGAAATGGGCCGCATCGCGGGGGTCGGCCAGGATCCCCTGTCACCCGACGATGTCGCCCGCGTCATCGGCTGGCTCGCAACCGCCGATTCCGCGCCGTTGACCGGCGCCAACATTCGGATCGATCCACCTCCTGGTCGAAGCTAAAGTAGAGACAGATGGGAGCGCTCACGCCGAAAGACATCCGCCGGTTCCGGGGACGTTTGGAGGCGGAGCGCGATGCGATCAAGGCCCGCATCACCGCCAGGGATCGGGACATCCAGGAGACGGTGCAAGAAGAGTCGGGCGTCGGCGATGAGGGCGACGAGTCCACCCGCATCTACGATCGAGAAGACGAAAGCGATGCGAATGCTCTTGATGTCGAGACTCTGGAACAGGTCGACAGAGCACTGTCGCGCATCGATGCCGGCACCTATGGGGTGAGCGAGGTGTCCGGCAAGCCCATCCCGATCGAGCGCCTTGAGGCTGTTCCTTATGCGACCACACTGGTCGACGAGCAACCGCTCGAGCCGGAGTAGTACGAGCGACTTGAGAAGATGACGAAGGCTGAAACGTCGGCTTCGACCTCACGGACAAGCAAGCCGGCGGCTGACGTCGACGCCTACATCGCGGCCGCGCCGGTTGCTTTGCAACCGCAGCTGCGCAAGCTCCGCGCAATGATCAGGGCGGAGGCTCCCCAAGCCACCGAAAAGATGAGCTACGGGATCCCCTTCTACGAATATGGGGACAAGCCGAACACGTTCCAGTCGCGGCTCATCTACTTCGCCGCTCACAAGACACACATAGCCGTGTACCCCGCGGGCGACGCGCGAGGGCTCGAGCAATACCTGACCGAGCGGTCGACTCTTCGCTTTCCCATCGACAAGCCGCTGCCGATGGCGAAGATCAGGGCGCTGGTCAGGACTCGCGCCAAGGAGCGGGACCCCGGCACTAAGGCGAAGCCCGGTAACCCCAGCGATCGTTAGCGACGCCTACCTGACAGGAGCGTCAACAGGTCGAGAAAGAGGTTGTAGATATCCAGGTAGACAGACACGGCCAGCATGATCGCCTGGCCCTCGGTGGCACCCTGGACCCGTGCGACGCGGTTGAGGTCATAGACCAGGAAGGCGGTAAACAGAATTGCCGAAACCGCTGAGATCACCGTCCAGAGCAAGGGAGCCTGAATGAACAGGCCAACCAGCGAAGCGACGATCACGATGAGGAGATCGCCGAAGAGGAACCCACCCAGATTGCTCAGGTCGCGCTTTGTGCTGTAGCCGACGACTCCTGCCGCAAGAGCCGCGACGGCGGTGGCGGCTGCCGCCTGGAAAACGATCAAGCTGAGCCCGGCGCTGACGTAGAGCTCGAGAACCTGCCCAAGCACGATGCCCTCGAGCGTTGCGAAGACGATCAGCAAGATCAGATTGAGCGGAGCGACATCGCGCGCCGCCCTGAGCGCGATGATGATGATCAGCCCGCCGATCAAGGCCACCCAGAAGCCGATCTGGCCAAGCGCCGGACCGACCAACGCCCCTATGGCGGTGAAGACCGCAGCCAGGCCCAGGAGACCCATCACCCTGGCCAGGGTGCTTTGCTCGCGCGCGGCCTCTGCGTAGGTGCTGGAGCCAAACCATGACGCCACGATTCGCAGCGTAAACCCTGCGAATTCGGCTGTCACCTGGCCGCTGATGCGAAGCTAGTGACCAGCAGTGGTCATCCAGCTCGAACCGTTCGTCGACGCGCTGCCCATACCTCACCGCCTGATCGCGCCCCAGCACGGCCACCTCACAGTGCGGCTGCGGGCCGGAGAACACCAATTTCACCGCGATCTCCCGCCGTCGCGGATCTGGGGGTACGACGGAACGGTGCCGGGTCCGACGATCGAAGCCGAGCAGGGCACGCCCGTGACCGTCGAGTGGCGGAACGAGATCGTCGGCCCGTTTCCTGTCGCCGTGACCACTGCTCCGCAGCACCTCGATGCGGATGGCGTCCCGGTGCAGTGCGTTCCAGGCTTGAGCGGGGGCTCACTGAGACAGGACGCGGCAGCGCTCACCGGCCACACAGTCGTGCATCTGCACGGCGCCCTCACGCCCGCCCCCTATGACGGCTGGACCGAAAACCTCTTCGCGCCCGGACAAGCCGCGGTCTTCCATTACCCGATGGACCAGCGCGCCGCGCTGCTCTGGTACCACGACCATGTCATGGGCGTCACCAAGTTCGATGTCTACGCCGGACTGGCTGGGCTCTGGATCGTCCGTGACCAGCGCGAACGCGAGCTGGGCCTGCCCGAGGAGCCCCCGTTCGAGGTACCCCTGCTGATCCAGGACCGCAACTTCGACCTCGATGACGTGGGCCGGTTCACCGGCCGCCTCGTCCACAAGACCGATCCAGACGTCATGGAAGCATTCGCGCCGTTCACAGTGGTCAATGGCAAGGTCTGGCCGGTGCTCGAAGTCGAGCCGGCCACATATCGATTTCGAGTGATCAACGGCTCCAACGCGCGGACCTACCGGCTCGTCCTTTTCCGCGACGGTCGACCCGAGCTCGACCGCATCGTTCAGATCGGCACCGACCACGGGCTCCTTCGCAGCCCCACCCGCTTGCCCCCGAATGGGCTGGTGTTGGCGTCCGCGGAGCGTGCGGACCTTTTGGTCGATTTCTCAGACCTGGAGCCGGGGACGGAACTGACCGTGCTCAACACCGCCACCGCTCCGTTCGACGGCTCTACGTTCGCAGCGGCCGAGGCCGAGAACGCCGCGAGCCGGGAAGGCCTGCTGCCTTACCCAAACGTGATGCGTTTCAGAGTGGTCTCAGGAAGGCGCGCCAGGCTGACTGTCACGGGCACGCTCGCCTCGGATTACAGGCCGCCCACCACCGAGGAGCTCGCGTCGGCTCCGCGGCGGACCATCGCGCTGGTCGAGCGCGAGATGGACGGCGAACCGAACATGCTCACCATGCGCGAGCTCGCGACTGTCGACGACGCGTACACAGGACCGGTCCTCACGGTGGCGCGTGGCGAGCAAATGTCGCGCTACCGAGTGGTCGCCGCTCATTTCGAAGACGCCACTACGTTCTTTCCAATGCTCGACCAGTACGAGGTCTGGCAGCTGATCAACCTGACCATGGACACCCACCCGATTCACCTTCACCTCGACCCCTTTCAAATCGTTTCCCGGCGCCCGATCCGTTATGAGATCCCGGACCAGGGCATCGAAGACAGGCGCCTCAGCGCGGGGGTGAGGCTCGAACGCGCAGCCGGCGACGCGTTAGACCACGTGATCGATGACAACGAACGCGGGCTCAAGGACACGATCCGTGTCAATCCCAATGAGATCGTGGAGATCGCGGTGCGCTTCACGAAGTATTCAGGCCGCTACATGTACCACTGCCACATCCTCGAACACGAAGACAGGGACATGATGAGGCCGTTCGTCACGATGCCCGCGGACCTGATGCCGTTCATGGCCTGACGCGAAACACAAACCACTCAGGTCTGTGGCTCTGGGTGTCGCGACCGGCCGCCTCCCAGGCGAGATGAGCGGAGCGCCAGTACCATTTGGCCGATGACCCGACCGGTGAAATTCATGGCCGAACTGGTCGGCACCTTCATTTTTCTTTCGGTGATTGCGCTCTCAGGCCCGGTCGGCCCGCTCGCCGCGCTGCCGATTGGCACGGCCCTGATGGCAATGGTTTACATGGGCGGCCACATCTCGGGCGCCCACTACAACCCGGCCGTCTCGTTAGGAGCCTTTCTGAGCAGGAAGCTCGGAGCCGTCGACATGGCTGCTTACTGGGTGGCGCAACTTGTCGGCGCCGCGCTCGCCTTCACCTTCGGCTATTTGGTGAGCAGCCACACGCCCGGGATTCACCCCGGACCCAAGGTCCAGGTCTTTCAGGCGCTGGCAGTTGAGATCGTGTTCACCGCCGCGCTGGTACTGGTAGTACTCGCCGTAGTTGCGACCAAGGCGACCCAGGGCAATTCCTTCTACGGCCTGGCCATCGGCTTCACCATCATGGCCGCAGTTTTTACTGGAGGGCCGATCTCGGGAGGCGCTTTCAATCCGGCAGTCGGCTTTGGCGCGACCCTGGGGTCGGCTCTGTTCGGAAGCGGCGGCTGGTCGGACCTGTGGATCTACATCGTCGGCCCGTTGATAGGAGCGGCGATCGGAGCCGGCATCCACCGCCTGCTGGTCAGCGGCGAGGCAGCACGATGAGGATCACCTTCAAGTAAATGCCGACGCCAGACGCAGCCTAGCGCTTACGCGGTGGAGGAGGTGGCGGCCCCGCGCCGCCACTTCCCCATCTTGCTTGCTCAGCGAGCGCCGTGAAGACCCTTACCTAGCGCAGCCCGCGAAAGAATGTGCGCACATCATTGACCAGGAGGTCCGGAGCATCCATCGCGGCGAAGTGGCCGCCGCTGTCGAACTCCGACCAGTGAACGATGTTGTTGCCGTACTCGCCGTAGCGGCGAATGGCGATGTCCTCAGCGAAGACGGCCACTCCCGTGGGCGTCTTGCCAGGTTGCTTGCCCCATGAGTTAGCGTGCATGTTCTCGTAGTACATCTGGGCCGACGACGCACCCGTTCTGGTCAGCCAGTAGAGCATCACGTTCGTGAGCATGAGATCGCGGTCGACCGCGTCCTCCGGAACTTCAACTGCGTGGGACCATTCCTTGAACTTCTCGACGATCCAGGCAAGCTGACCGACCGGGGAGTCGGTAAGCCCATACGCCAACGTCTGGGGCCGCGTGGCCTGGATCTGAAAGTAGCCATTCCCGTCGGACATGAACTTGTTGAGCCTTTCGAGGCGTGCCTTCTCGGCCTCGGTGAACGTCGCGAGATCATCAGGGTCGACGGGTCCAAACGGGATGAACCCAAAGGTCGCGGCGTTGACGTGAACACCGACGACGTGGTCGGGCGCGATCCGCCCCAGCTCGGGGGTGACGAACGCGCCAAGGTCACCACCTTGAGCCCCATAACGGTCGTAACCGAGGCGGCTCATCAGCTCGGCCCACGCTTTGGCGGTGCGATCGGAGCTCCATCCCGCTTCATGGGTGGGCCCGGATAGGCCGAAGCCCGGAAGCGACGGGATCACGAGGTGGAAGGCGTCCGCTGGATCTCCGCCGTGAGCGCGTGGATCCGTCAGCGGACCGATGACTTTCAGGAATTCCACGATTGAGCCGGGCCAGCCATGGGTGAGGATGAGTGGGAGAGCCCCCGATTCGGGCGAGCTCACGTGCAGAAAATGCACCTGCGTGCCGTCGATCTCTGTCGTGAACTGCGGTAACTCGTTGAGGGTCGCCTCATGCTTACGCCAGTCGTACTTTGTTAGCCAATGGCCGGCCAGGTCCTTCAGATAGCCAAGGGGCACTCCACGGGTCCAGCCGGCACCGGGCAGCTCTTCGGGCCACCGAGTGCGGGCAAGGCGGTCTCGTAGATCGTCCAGGTCCGCCTGAGGGACGTCGATACGAAAAGGTCGAATCATGCGGTCGGTGGAAACAGCCAATTTTCTCGCCTCCTAAACCTCCGGGCCATATGACAGAATGCTGTCATGCGTAGAATAGCAAAACGACAGGATGCTGTCAAGTTGCGAGGAAGCCTGGAGCATGTGTCTAAGGCGGGCGAGGTTTTGACATCGCTCATCGTGCCGGTGATCCGACTGGAGGCCTATTTCAGCCGCGCGGGCGAGACGATCGCGGCGGCCGGCGGCCAGACTCTTGCCCGTTGGTTGGTGCTCGAAACTGTTGCGGGTGCACCCGCAACAGTCGCGCAAATCGCCCGTGGATTGGGTTACAAACGACAGAGCGTCCAGCGGGTGGCTGACTTACTGGAGCAGGACGGGTTGACGCAGTACGCCCTCAATCCTGCGCACCAGCGATCACAGCTGGTTCGCATCACGCCCCAGGGCCGAAAAACTGTGGCCACCATCCAGCGCGCCCAACGGGTCTGGGCCGATCGCGTCGGCAGCGAAATCGGTGAGGCCGCCTTGCGCCAGGCCAACTCGGTGGTCGACAACCTGACGCGGATCCTCAAAGCTCAGCAATAGCCTGTCGGGAGTGCCGACGCAACACATCGCCGGATCACAGGGGACTCACCGGGATGCAGAGCTCGGACGCAAACGTCCCGGTCTTCGCGTCGTAGGTTGCATCGATCGGATAGTGCTCAAAGAAGGGACGCGAGTCCAGCTGCATTCCGCTAGCCGGCAGCCACTCGCGCAGCAGCCAGGCCCATGCCTCGCCGACCTCCGCGTTAGTGCCCTCGAACTTCGCAACCGCATACTTTCCGCCCGGAATGGTCGTCTTCAGGTGCTTGCCGGCACCGACGAAATCCGGTGGCACTTCCACCGCCGCGTCATAACGCAACTTCGCGGGTGGCGTGATCCCCGGATCGTCCTGGCTTATGCCGTATCGAGGCCTTCCGTACAACCCGTTCGTTTCCATCCACGGATCGACCTCCTCCATCCAGAATTTCGAGATCGGCTCGCCGTACGGCCCAACATGACGGAGATACGCGACGCTGGTCGGTTGTCTGTCGACGATGGTGACTTTCATGCCTCCATCATTTCCAATGCGAAGCGAAGATGCCTGATCGGCGTTGCTTTTCAACTGATCACGATTGCTGATCTGCTCCTCGCGCCACGCGGATGGCGCGCTGCCGAAGCGCGTCTTGAAGGCTCGCCCGAAGGCTTCCGTGGACCCAAAGCCGACGGAAAGGGCCACCTGCAGCACCGGCACGCGCGGCTGGGTGATCAGTCGCAGCGCCGCCACCTCGAGCCTGCGCCGGCGCACGTAGTCGCCGAGCGTCTCGCCCATCCATGCCATGAACAGGCGGTGGAAGTGAAACGGCGAGAAGTTCGCCACCGACGCCAAAGTTTCGAGCTCGAGCCGCTCGTCCAGGTGCTGGTCGATATGCTCGAGCACCCGGTGCATCCGGCGGGAATACTCGCTCGTGCTGTCTCTAGATGGCATGTGTGCGGCGATCGTACGCAAGCGCACTCCGCCGGGCGTGTTCTTTCCCCAGGCCCCAGTATCAGCAAGTAAGCTAGCGACCGAGATGCCGGCCAGATGACCGCCGCCGTCCTGGCCAACAACCTGTGGGTCCTCTTGTGCGGCCTCTTCGTTTTCATGATGACGATCGCCGTGGGGCTCCTCGAGGTCGGCGAGCTCGGCGAACGTTTGGCGGCGAGCCTGGTGAAGACGATCCTGATCACCGGCCTGGCGGTGCTCGTGATGGCGATGGTCGGATTCAATACAGCCTTTGCGCCCGCCCTCGGCGGCATCATCGGCAACCCTGTATACGGCCCGGGTCTCTTCCTGGGCGGCTTCTCGCCGGGTATCGCGGACAGCTGGTGGTCGGTGACAGGCGCCGGGCTACGGACCGGAACTTACTTTCTTTTCGAGACTGCGTTCGCCGCGGTCACGCTGGCGCTGGTCGGTGTGGTGGCGCTTCACAAGATCAAGCTGTCTGCTTTTGCGATCTATTCAGTCGTCTACTTCGTGCTCATCTGGGCGCTGCCTGCGGCGTGGATCTGGAATCCGAGCGGGTGGCTCGCCAAGCTCGGCATGGTCGACTTCGCCGGGGGACTCGTGGTGCACGGTGCCGCCGGCGCCGCAGGCCTCGGCATCGTGTGGCAGATCTGGCGGGAGGAGAAGGCCAAGGGCCACAAAGTGAGTCCGCCTGTCCCGTATCGGGTCAATGCCGGCTGGTTGACGATCGCCATCCTCCTCCTCTGGGTGGGATGGTTCGGCTTCAACCCGGGCAGCGTGCTCGCCTTCAACGACGAGGCGATCGTCGTCGTGGAAACCACCTTTGTCGCCGCCGCGGCGGCAATGGTGTCCACCTCCATGACCTCGTTTGCCCTGACGAGCGACCTCTTCAACCCGCTGTACGTCGTGAACGGCATCCTGATGGGCCTCATCGTGATCACTCCCCTCGCCGGCTTCGTGAGTCCGGGCAGCGCGCTGATCCTGGGCTTGTTGTGTGGACCGATCTTCGTCTACGCAGAAAAGTTCATCGGGCGGGCGAAGTGGATGACGGATCCGGTCGGCCTGTTTCCGGGGCATCTCGTGGGCGGTGTATTCGGCGTGCTGATGATCGCCTTCTTCGCGCAAAACCAGTTCGCGACCGGTTCCGGGTTCTCCGCGCTGCCCAACGGAGTGTTCTTCGGAGGGGGCGGAGCGGCTGTCAAACAGCTAGGGATTGAAATCTTGGGAATCGTCGTCGTCGTCGCGGTTGTTTTCGTGCTCTCGCATTTGACCGTGAGGGTGCTTGCAGCCTTCATGAGGGGCATCACAACCGGCTACCTCGCCGGCGGTGCGGTGGAGATCACGTCGGGCGCACCCACAGCGCTGGGTTAAGACTCGACGCCATCCCCCGGCGGGACTATGCTGCTGACCGCCGGCATCGGTCGCACATAGAAGGAGAGGAGACATGCCAAAGGCACGACAGCTGACGATTTCGGTCCCCGATCGGCCGGGGATGCTTGGCGAGGTGGGGTCGGCGCTGGGTGAGAAGAAAGCCAACATCCGTGCTTTCAGCGCCTGGGTTGACGGTGATCGGGGCTCGATCCGGGTGGTCGTCGACAAACCGGCCGCGGCGAAGAAGGTGGCGGCAGCCCGCGGCTGGGAGACGACCGAAGAGGAAGTCCTCGAAGTAGCGCTTACGGACTCACCCGGCAGCCTGGGAAAGGTCGCCCAGAAGCTCGGGAAAGCAGGCGTCAACATCCGATACGCATACATCGGCTCGGCCGGGGCCGCCCGCCGAGTCAACGTCTACTTCGGTGTCTCGGACCTGAAGTCCGCCATGAAAGCCGTCCGCTAGAGTTCTCTTAGCCTGGCTGACTGAGAGGGAACCTTCGGTGGCCACGATCGAGCTGACGCCGAGCAGTCTTGTCGTCCACATCACGGGCGCGGACCAGTTCTTCGCCCTTGCGAGCCGGCTCGAGGTGCCACTCGAGCACATCGCCGGTGTGGATGCGAGCGTGCCGGAGGCGCACGGCGTATTTCACGGGCTCCGCATGGGAGGCACCAACGTCCCGGGGCTCATCACCGCCGGCCGCTTCCTGCAGCACGGCGAGTGGGCCTTCTGGGACGTGCACGACCCTGACAGGGCAGTCGGCATCCGGCTGCACGATGAGCACTACGCGAAGCTGATCGTCGGCGTCGACAACCCACAGCTGACGGCCGAGCTCATAGCCACCGCGCTCGCAAAGCGGAGATCCGCCGAGGTCTAGTCAGTCCTCGTGGGGAAATGGCTCCTGGTGATGGCGCTCGACCTGGGCTTCGGCCGTCGCGTGGTCTGAGTACGGACCGTCGAGGCGCACGCCTCTTACGCTGCCGGCCTCGTCAATGTCCGCACTGAGCACGTACCAGCGCTTGCCCAGGTGCAGCACCCCGTGGTGACGCTGCGCCGTCCAGCTCTTAGGTGTGATTCCAACCCGTTCTTGCTCGGACATCTGCCGCACTCCTTGGCGAAGTCTCTCGCAATCTTCTCACCGGTCGAGGCTATCAATGGTGGGTCTTGCGCTTCGACCGGCGCGGTGTATGGTGGGTTCCAAGCGGACCGCTCCCCAGCCCGTTACATCTTTGAGCTGAATTGGCGGAAATGCCGAGCGGCCCGCTTGAGTCCAAGCATGCGACCGTGGCACATTGCCTTCAATGCTCGTCACGGCCGAGTTCCATCTCGACTGCTCGTGGAGATCAGTCAGCAGGTTCCAGACGGTCGTGTCCGCCGCTTCGATCGACTTCGTGACGGCGACCGCGAGTCGAAATGTCGCTTGCGTTACGGTCGCCTTCCCTCCGTTGATTCGAGCGCCATCGCGATTCGCTAGCAGGCCCTGGCAGGCCGGTTCGGCTCGGCAAGCGTCAGCGGATTCCCGTCAGGATCGAAGAAGTTGGATAGCCTGACGCCATCCTCGCCCGGTATGACTACGATGTCGCCGTCGAACCGCGCTCCCGTGGATAGCAGGTGCTTCCGAGCCGCTTCGATGTCAGCCACCGTGAAGCTCAGGGTGGCGCCTCCGGGGCCAAAGCCGGATTCCGCACGCTGCAGCCCGATC
>Ga0210409_10009086_pt1 | contig 10074 bp, 11 predicted proteins | sample IncBWH17MmetaG_FD_161649 | JGI IMG/M metagenome (GOLD analysis project Ga0210409, IMG submission 161649) | Forest soil microbial communities from Barre Woods Harvard Forest LTER site, Petersham, Massachusetts, United States - Inc-BW-H-17-M | ecosystem: Environmental > Terrestrial > Soil >...
ATGAACCTCAATGAAAGGGTCATTCGGCCCCTCTTGTCCAACATCAGCGTGGTCGGTCTCTTCCTCATCCCCATGATAACCATGAGGCTGTTCGCCGAAGAGAAACGCACTGGCACGATCGAATTGCTGGCAACGTCGCCGGTCAGCGACCTGCAGGTGATTCTCGGCAAATGGACCGCGGCCGTCGTCTTGTACGGCGGCATGCTGCTGCTGAGCGCGCTGAACTTCTTATTTCTTTTTAAGTATGGACGTCCAGACTGGAAGCCCCTGGCCATTGGGTATCTAGGGCTGCTGTTGCAGGCTGGCGCGCTGCTGGCCATCGGCACCTTCATCTCCACGCTGACGAAGAATCAAATTATCGCCGGAGCGGTTACTTTTGCGGTTTGTTTGCTCCTCTGGATTTTGGAGTGGGTAACCGGCTTCGATACGGCGGCTTGGGCGCGCGTGATGGGGTACATGTCCGTGATAACGCACTTTGAATCGTTCGCCAAAGGCCTGCTGGATTCCAAAGACGTAATTTTCTACGTCACCCTGATTTTCCTCGGACTGTTCCTGACGGCGCGCTCCATGGAATCCCTGCGGTGGAGGACCTAAGTGAGCATGCAGTTCTTGAAGGCTAGGCAAACCAAGTACGCGGCGTATGCCGGCACCTACATTGCCGTGGTCCTCGCCATATTGGCTACGGCCAATGTGCTGGCCAACCGCTACGACAAGTCCTTCGATGCCACCAGCAACAAGCGCTACAGCCTTTCCGATCAAACTGTGAAAATCGTCAAGGGCCTGAAGCAGGACGCGACAATCACTTATTTCGATGGTCCCCGCGGGTTCGCATCTGCCAAGGATCAACTCGATCTTTACTCCAATCTGTCCCCGAAAGTTCACGTCAAGTATGTGGACCCGGACAAGGACCCCATGGCGGCGCGCGCCGCCGGCTTCAAAAACAACGCCACGGCCATCGTGCAAGTCGGGCTCAACAAGAATGAAGCCAAGAACGTTACCGAAGAGGAGATCACCGGCGCGTTGATTCGCGACCTCAAGAACACTACGCGCACGGTTTGTTTTGTAACCGGCAGCGGTGAGCATCAGATCGACGACTCCGGGCGCAATGGTTATTCGCGCTTCAAGGATTTGCTGGGAAAGGACAACTACGCCGCGAAGTCGATCGACCTGTTGCAAAAGGCGGAGGTCCCCGGCGAATGCACCGTCCTGGTGGTGGCCGGACCGAGGGGTGACTATCAGCAACCGGCGGTCGACGCCATCAAGAAATTCGTCGAAGACGGCGGTCGCGCCTTGTTTCTGCTCGATCCACCGTTGAAAATGGGCCGCTCCGAAATCGCGGACAACGATGCCCTGGCCGGCGTCCTGCAGGATTGGGGCGTCACCACCGACAAAGATTTGATTCTGGACCTGAATCCCATCGGGCAGCTCTTCGGACTCGGCCCGCAAGTTGCCTTGGTCAGCAGCTACGACGCGCATCCCATCGTCAGCGAAATGAAGGGCATCACCACCGGGTTTCCGCTCTCGCGCTCGATTGACGTGAAGAGCGGGTCGAAGACCACGGTCCAAAAGCTCTTCAGCTCGTCGGACTCCAGCCTCGCCACCAACAAGCTGAACTCCCCAAGCGTCGACCCGAGTGATCCCAAGAACAAAAAAGGCCCCATGACCGTCGCTGCCGCGGGCACCTACAACACCGGCAAGGAAAACTCGCAGGGCCGCTTCGTCGTCATCGGAAGTTCCGACTGGGCCGCCAACGGTTTCATCAATTTCAACGGCAACCGCGACTTGGCCCTGAATGCCATGAATTGGCTTTCCTCCGACGAGGATCTGATCTCCATTCGCCCGAAAGAGCCGGAAGACCGCCGGATTACGATGACGAACGCGCAGTTTCGGTGGGTGCTGATTAGCAGCCAGTTCATTCTGCCTCTAATCGTGATCTTTGCCGGCGTTTCGGTGTGGTGGCGCAGAAGGTAGCAAACGCGCACCATTAAATGGAGTTTGGCATTCTATAATCGCCGAAAAAATGAACTTACCACTGTTAGCGCCAGAGCCATGAAAAACAGCGGATTGATCATCGCCGCCGTCGTGCTCGCCGCTCTTACTGGCGTGCTCTACTGGTCCAATCGTCATCCCCCTTCCGAGAGCACCGCGAAAGCCTCCATCGATACTCCGCCCAAGATTCTTGCGCTGAAGCAGGAAGACATTTCCAAGATCGCGATCCGGAAGAAGGGCGGGGAAGAGATCGACCTCGCCAAAGGCGATGCCGGAAAGTGGCAGATCACCGCGCCCAAGCCGCTCGGCGCCGATCAGGAAGCCGTGTCCAGCCTGCTCTCCACGGTCTCCTCGCTTAATGCCGATCGTCTGGTGGTAGACAAAGCCGGCGACCTGAGCCAATACGGCCTCGCACAGCCTGCTCTCGAACTCGACGTCACAACCAAGGACGCCAAGCCACAAAAACTTCTCATCGGCGACGACACTCCGGCGGGCAGCGCGGTGTTCGCCAAGTTGGATGGCGACCCGCGCATCTTCACTGTCGCGAGGTACACCAAAACCAGCATCGATAAGACCGCCAACGATCTGCGCGACAAGCGCTTGCTGACCGTCGATTTTGACAAGCTCAGCCAGATCGAACTCGTCACAAAAAAACAAAACATCGAATTCGGCCGCAACCAACAGGAATGGCAGATCGTGAAGCCCAAGCCGCTACGCGCCGATAATTTCCAAGTCGAGGAAATCGTCCGCAAGCTGCGCGAAGCCAAGATGGATGCCTCTTCCACCGATGCCGATGCGAAGAAAGCCGCCACGGCCTTTGCTTCGGCGACGCCGGTGGCCACCGCAAAAGTTACCGACACCGCCAGCACGCAAGAATTGCAAATTCGAAAAAGCAAAGACGATTACTACGCCAAATCGACGGCCGTTCCCGGCATCCACAAAGTCTCTAGCGACCTCGGCAAAGAACTCGACAAGACTGTGGATGATTTCCGCAATAAGAAGCTCTTCGATTTCGGCTACGACGATCCCAATAAAGTCGAGATTCACGATGGCGCGAAGGCCTATTTTCTGACCAAGGGCGGGCAAGATTGGTGGTCCGCTGACAGTAAAAAGATGGAATCATCGAGCGTCCAGGCGCTCGTCGACAAAATTCGTGAACTTTCCGCCAGCAAGTTCGTCGATTCCGGATTTACCGCGCCGGCCCTGGAAGTGACCGTTACTTCGAACGACGGCAAGCGCGTCGAAAAGGTCTTGATTTCCAAGTCCGGCGACACATACATCGCCAAGCGCGACAACGAGCCCGCCCTGTATCAACTCGATTCCTCTTCCGTCGCCGACCTGCAAAAGGTCGCCGCCGCCGTCAAACCCGTTCCTCCTCCCGCCAAGAAATAGCGGTAACATTCTTCGCAGGCCGCGCCACAAGACCTGTAGCTCAGGTCCGCTTTTTGGACCTGAGGCCTTTTCTGTATGTCAGAAGGCTTTTCTCGATGAAACGGTGTGTCGCCTCCCCGTAAACTCCGCGCATCGGACTAGTGTAGGATACCCTCCGCGCCTCCGGCTGAATCAAAACTCCGGGGCATCGCTCCCACAAAAATGATTGCGCGCGGCTACTTTCGCATACTGAACTTCTTCGACATCGCCGAGGCGATTGATCTGGAAAAACTGCGCGCACTCCTCGGCCCGGAGGCGTCCCCGCGCTCGCCCGGCTTCGTCCATCTAACTCCGGAATACGCGCAAGCGCAGAACCCTCCGCTGGAAGAGTCGATCGAGCCATTGACGTTGCCCGGTGGCGAAAGATTGGGCGGAAAAATCAAATACTACTGGTTCGGAGTTGCTTGCGTGGAGCTGATCACGCCGTTCCAGTGCGACCTCGATGCCTTGTGCCCGGATTCGTACCGCCGGATGAACGCGCCCGAAGTCGAGAAAGCCGCGGAAGACCTGCTGCGCGGGCACCTCGAACGGTTCCTCCCCGCGCTCATCAAGCCTTCGGCGAAGTGGCTAGACGAGGACTACCTGGTCATCGATATTCAATCCGCGCAGTACGAAGACGGCCGCACGCCGACCGCCGCCGAGCTGCTCAGTCGCCATGGGGATCAACTCACGCAACTTGTGCGCGGCGAGATCACGCCGCTCTCCGCCGCCGAACGCGACGAAATCCTGCGCGGCGCTCTTTCCTACTATCCGACCGACTTGATCGTGGTTGGCTGGGCCGCCGCACTCGTGTACGACAAGCCGGATGCCACGTCCGCGATCATCGACCTGCTCGAATACGCGAACACGCAACTCCTGGAGTTTCGCTACTACGACGAGCTGCTCACCTCGCTGCTCTCCAACGTGTACAGTTCGCTCGAGGGCCACGAAAGTTTTCTCTCCCGCTGGCGATTGCCGCGCCGCGCCGGCCGCTTGAATCGCCTTCGCCTGGACATCATGGATTTGGCGGAGCGCACCGAGTACGCCGTAAAATTCATCAGCGATACGTACTACGCGCGCGTCTACAAGGTCATCTCCTCCAAGATTGGCGTCGAGGACTACAAAGCGCTGGTCAGCGAGAAACTGAAAACCGCCGGGGAACTCTACGAGTTCATGGTCGCGCAGTTTAACGAGCGCCGCATGTTCGCGCTGGAGGTGGTCGTCGCCGTGCTCGTCGCGCTGGACGTCATTCTCTTGCTGCGCTGGCACTAGGGCCGAATGAGCATGATCATCGTGGTGATGGGCGTGACCGGCTCCGGCAAGACCACTATCGGAAATCTGCTCGCTGCGCGCCTCGCTTGGCACTTCGCTGACGCGGACGATTTCCACTCCGCCGCCAACAAGGAAAAAATGCACCAGGGCATTCCGCTCACTGACGCCGATCGCCTCCCGTGGCTGGCCGCCATACACGACCAGATCGCGAAATGGCTGGCCCTAAAACAAAATGTAGTCCTCGCGTGCTCAGCATTAAAACAGAGTTATCGGCAGTTGCTGTGGAATGGTCCCGAAGTCCAGTTTGTCTATCTGAAAGGCAGCTACGAGCTGATTGCGGAACGTCTACGCGCGCGCAAAGGCCACTTCGCCGACGAACACATTCTCGCAGGGCAATTCCGCGACCTCGAGGAACCAAGCCACGCCGTCGCGATGGACATTGGAGCCTCCCCCGAAAAAATTGTCGACGAAATTTGCCGCCGCCTCGGACTGTTGTAGGGGCGCGCTTTAGCGCGTCCCAGCCCCCGCCGGCGCAGTCGTAGAACTAGTCTGCGTCACCGCACCGAAACGCTTGGCCAGCCAGGCGCGCACTTCTTCCGGGTCGTACTTGAACGGGCCCATGCCGCCTGCGTAAGCGATGCGGCCGTGCTCGTCGATGACGTAGAGCCGCTCCGGCCACGCTGAGTAGGCATGGTCTGCCGCGTCATTCATATCGTCAATCCCGAAAGGCAAGGGATATTTCTGGCGCTGCACGAAGTCGTTGGCGATGGCCACGCGCTGCTCCAGCGTTTTCGGCTGCGCGTAGCACACGTCTTCTTTGACGTTCGATTTCATCTGCCACTCATCGGTGGGATGCGCTTCACGCACGTAAACCGTCAGGAAGTCCGCGTGATCCTTGTAGTCGTTGTAAATCTTGACCACGTCGCCGACGTGGCGTCGGAAGGGCGGTCAAGTGTAGCTGCCGAAAATCAGCACCAGGGGCCGCGCACCGGTGCGTTCGCGCAAATGAAAGTGGTTCGATCCGTCCAGCGCAAGCAGTCGCACATCGGGCGCGTCTTCGCCGGCGCGCAGTTTGCCGCGGTGCATGTGCGGCAGGGCATAGCGCACCAAGCCGTATACATCCTTCGGGCTCCCGGCCATGAACGACAGGCCGACGAAGGCGGCCACCAACAGTCCGAGAAAGCTGCCGAGCGTCCATTTCCAAAAACGGCTCATCGTGCATCACTCCCCTAAGTTTTCGGTTGGCCCCGGAAATCGTGTCCGAACATTAGCATCGACCCGCAGCCTGCTACATAGTGTTTATATACTAGGCCAAGCGCGCGCATCACCGGCTTTCCTTGGACATCAGTTTCTCGCGCTCCTGCCTGTACCGCGCCAGAGAGCGCTCTATGACCGTGACCGCCGCGTAGGCGGGGCGGATGTCTTCCACTTCGACGCGCTTGCCTTCGAGCTGCTTGTAGTCCTGGAAAAAGCGCTTCAGCACCAGCAAGCGATGCGGCGGCAGATCGCGTGCCTCCACATATCCGCTGAATTCCGGGTCGTTGGTGGCCACGGCGATCACTTTGTCGTCGCTGGCGCCCGAATCGATCATGGTCATCAGCCCAATGGCGCGTGCGTGAATCAGCGCCAGCGGCTGCACCGGCTCCTGGCACAGAACCAGCACGTCCAGGGGGTCGTTGTCCTCCGCATACGTTTGGGGAATGAAGCCATAGTTGGCCGGATAGAAAACCGCGGAGTGGATGATGCGGTCGACCTTCAGCAGGCCGGTGGGCTTGTCGAGTTCGTACTTTACGTTGGAGCCCAACGGAATCTCGATGACCGCCTGAAAATCCCGCGGCAGATCGTCGCCGGGCGAAACGTCATGCCATGCATGGACCATTGGTTTTCCTTACGCCACCTTAGTTCTGACGCTGAGATCCTTCCGCTACCTCGTCGGGTGGCCTCAGGATGACAGGCTGAGGGTGGTGCGCCAATGTCGAAAGTTCGCTCGCTTCGCTCAGGCGCGCGCCTTTTCGATCATTTCGTCCCAAATCCCCTGGCTCTTCAAGATCAGTTCCACCAGTTCGCGGGCTGCGCCTTTGCCGCCAATCGCCTTGGTAACAAAATGCGCGGCGAGCTTCACTTCCAGCGTCGCGTCCCCAACCGCGACCGCCAGCCCCACGCGCCGCATCACTGGCAAATCCGGCAGATCGTCGCCTAGAAACGCCACCTCGGATTCCGCAGCTCCCGTTTTCTTCAGGATCTCCTCGTAAGCCGCAATTTTGGTTGGCTGCTTCTCGTAGACGAATTCTATATTCAATTCGCGGGCGCGCCGTCGCATCGCCGCGCTCTCGCGCCCGGTAATAACGCCAGTGCGAAGGCCCGCGGTGTGCGCCAGAGAAAGCCCTTGGCCGTCATGTGCGTCAAACGTTTTCATTTCGAGGGCGGACCCGTCGGGCTGCGAAAGCAGGGAAACGGCCCCGGTCGTCAGCGTTCCGTCGACGTCCATCAACAAAACCCGAACCTGCCTTGCGCGCTTCCTCACGGCCGGCGAAATCCTCTTTCCTGTTCTAAGCAATCGCTCTCCTCTTCGTGCCGCGACCTTCGCGGAACTCTCTTAGGGTGGTCAGCGTTGAGATCCTTCGGCCACCCTCATCGGGTAGCCTCAGGATGACACCCGCTTGCCTGGGCCGGGCACCTTAGCGTCAGGATGACATTGCTTCCTGGGCTCGTCGCCGCAGGGTCTGAATGATACCGCTTGGCGGCGCACACAGCCCCACTTCCTGCGGGCAGGCAAGAAATGGCTGTGTCACTAAATCAGCTCCAAGCCCCACAAATCATGCAGATGCACCACCCCCAGCACGCCTCCGGCTTCATCCATCACCACAATCGAGGTGATCTTGCGCTTCTCCATCCAGTTCAGCGCCTCGCTGGCCAGCACCTGGGGGCCAATCGTTTGCGGACTCCGCGTCATGCACGCTCCCGCGGTCATTTCCAGCGTTGCTCCGCGATGCTTCTCCATCAGCCGCCGCAGATCGCCGTCTGTAATGATTCCCGCGAGGCGCCCGTCCGCTTGCAGGACCGTGGTCATTCCCAGGCCCTTCTTGCTCATTTCGTGAAAAACGTCGGGCATCGACGTGCTTTCGCTCACGCGGGGCAGGGCCTCGCCCGCGTGCATCAAATGCTCCACGCGCAAGAGTTTCTTGCCGAGGCGTCCGGCCGGATGCAGCGCCGCAAAATCGTCGTGGCGAAATCCGCGCCGCTCCAACAGTGCTACGGCCAGGGCGTCGCCTACGGCCATCGCCACCGTCGTGCTCGCGGTCGGTGCAAGATTCAGGGAGCAAGCCTCTTCGCGCACGCTCACGTCCAGGGCTACCTCGCTCGCCTCCCCCAGCGTGGACGCAACCTTTCCGGTCAGCGTCACCAGCGGCATCTCCAGACGCTTCAGCGCCTCCAGCAGGCGAATAATTTCCTCGGTCTCCCCGCCGTAGGAGACCGCCAGCATGGCATCTCCACGCGCCAGCATGCCCAAATCGCCGTGCAGCGCTTCCGCCGGGTGCAGAAAAAACGAGGGCGTCCCGGTGCTCGAAAGGGTTGCCGAAATTTTTCGCCCAATCAGCCCGGATTTACCCATCCCAGTAACCGCCACGCGGCCCTTGCAGGCGAAGAGCACGTCCACGGCTTTGGTGAAGCTCGCATCCAGCCGCGCTTTCACCTCTTGCAGCGCGCGCGCTTCGATTTCCAGGACTCGCCGGGCGGTTTCCAGACTCAAGATAGTCTCCGCTTACTCATTACGCTCCTCGACTGGGGCGCAGCGGTGCTGCGCCCCTACAAATCGGCGCCTTACGGCTTCTCCCATCGCCGCACCACGCCTGCCAATTCCTTCAACCGCGCGAGCAATCCCGCTAGCTGCGGGAGCGGCAATGCATTCGCACCATCGGAAAGGGCCGCCGCCGGGTTATCGTGCGTCTCCAGGAAAATGCCGTCGACGCCGGCCGCCACGCCTGCGCGCGCCAGCGGCTCAATAAATTCCGGCTGGCCGCCGCTGGCATGGCCCTGGCCGCCCGGTAGCTGCACCGCATGGGTGACATCAAAGACCACGGGATATCCCAGCTTGCGCAAAATAGGAAACGCGCGCACATCCACGACCAGATTCTGATAGCCGAAGGAAACGCCTCGCTCGGTCACCACGATTTTCGTATTTCCCGCGCTGGCAATTTTCTCCACCACGTTACTCATGTCCCAGGGCGAAAGAAATTGTCCCTTCTTGACATTCACGACGCGGCCTGTTTTCGCGGCGGCCACCAGCAAATCCGTTTGCCGCGAAAGAAATGCGGGAATCTGCAGCACATCGCAGACTTCCGCCGCTTCCGCCGCCTGGGCTGCCTCGTGAATATCGGTGAGAATCGGGAGCTTCAGATCCGCCTTAATTTTCTGCAGGATGCGAAGTCCTTCCTTCAGCCCCGGCCCGCGAAAGCCCTTTGCGGAAGAGCGGTTGGCCTTGTCGTAGGAGGCCTTGAAGATCAGCGGCACGCCGGAATCGCCGGCGATGCGCGCTACTTGCTCGGCCATCTTCCGGGCGTGCTTTTCGCTTTCGATGACGCAGGGCCCGGCGATCAGAAACAGCGGGTTCGCGCCGCCCAGGCGTAGCGTGCCCACAGCAATCTCACGTGTGCTATCCATAGCGGAGCAATGAAGATAGCACGGTCAGTTAGGCTTTTGCGATTTGGCGGGTTCCTCACTTGAAAGTGCATCGTCCGTGGCGTCGGCCTCGGTTTGCGACACGCGCTCGCCCTTGGCGTTGAAGCCGGGGTGGCCGGCGTATGGGTAGGGGTCGTTGTCGATTGCGGGCAGCGTTCGGAGGAGCAAGTTGCTGATGTAGGCGAGGACGCTGGCGCGACGAGGCGAGATACGGCCCTGAGCCAGGAGTGTGTAGAGAGCGCCGAGCGATTGGTTGATGCCGGCAGCGTTCTGGAAACGACAGGCTTTCTCGGTTAGAGCGACCGTGAAATCCTCGGAGTCCGTGGGCTCTGACGCTGCGTGAGCAGCACAGAAGGAGCTACTGGGGTCGGCAACCACAGAACGGCATCGGCGGCCGGTGGGAGTGCGATGCTGGCATCGCTCTGGAGTGAAGTCGGAACTGGGTGATTTTTGTGTCATTTTGATCCTTGATTGGGGATGGGGAGACCCCACACCCCCGGGTGTTTTGTGGAAAGAGTGTGCAAAGCATTGAAAACAAAGGGCGGGAGCGCGAAAAAGAGCGGCAAGAGAGTTGAAGAGTGCGCAAGAGATTGAAAGAAAAGGGGATAGAGGAAGTTGAGGAGGTGAAGGAGATCGGAAAAAGGGTGACGCCGGAGCGGGGAGCCGGTGAAGCGACGGTCAGGCGAGTAATCACAGGCTACGGTAGGATAGATTGTCGAATTT
>Ga0210409_10009087_pt1 | contig 10073 bp, 7 predicted proteins | sample IncBWH17MmetaG_FD_161649 | JGI IMG/M metagenome (GOLD analysis project Ga0210409, IMG submission 161649) | Forest soil microbial communities from Barre Woods Harvard Forest LTER site, Petersham, Massachusetts, United States - Inc-BW-H-17-M | ecosystem: Environmental > Terrestrial > Soil >...
ATGTTTGGGAAGCTGCGGAATATTCTCGGAGCCGGAAGTGGTCACTTCGCCAGTCGCCAAAGGACATACCCTCAATTCGAGCGGGCTTTCGCGCCGCCGGATTCGGCCTAATGGGCTCATTGTAACCGAAACTTTTGAGCGATGAGCAATGAGCGGTGCAATCCAGCTGTGCTCATTGCTCATCGCTCATTGCTCGTCGTCTTTGATCTGCTAGTCTGTCACTTCACGATCACGATCGTTTCCGGCCTGCCGCGCTCCGGCACTTCCCTGATGATGCAAATGCTGGTGGCGGGAGGGATGACGCCGCTTTCTGACGGCGAGCGCACGGCCGACGCCGACAATCCGCTCGGGTATCTCGAATGGGAACGCATCAAGCAACTTCCTGACGATCCCGGCTGCATTGTCGAAGCGGAGGGTAAAGTCGTGAAGGTGATCTCGCGGCTTCTGCTTTCACTGCCGGCCGGGCATGAGTATCGGGTGATCTTTATGCAGCGGCCGCTGCCGGAAGTGTTGGCGTCACAGGATCAGATGTTGCGCCGGAGGGGAACCTACAAGGAGGGCGCGAATCCGGCTGCCATGGCCGGCGCCTTTGAGAAGCACTTACGCGAGGTCTATGCTTGGCTCGACGGGAAGCCTTACGTGAAATGGAATCGGGTCGCATACCACGATGCGCTAGAGCACCCCGCAGAAGTCAGCCGGAGAATTGCCGAGTTCCTGGGAGTTTCGCTGAACATTGAAGCTATGACCAGACAGGTCGACGCATCCCTCTACCGCAATCGAACGGTCTGAAGTATGTAGCCCCGGACGCCTTCGTCCGGGGTTGCGCGCGAAGCGCAATACAGGCGCCGGATGCAAAACAAATAGCTGGGGTCCACCGAATGCCAGCACGCTCCCCTTCGCTTCGCTCAGGGTCGCGGGGCGGACGAGGCGTCCGCCCCTACACAAACGGCTAGAACTCGCGTTTCGGTGGAATCTGATCTGCGCCCACGCGTCCGGCCTGAATCTCGGCTTTGAAGTAGTTTTCCGCTTTCACCGGTGCGCCCGACATCCGTCGCAGGATACCGATCTGTCCGCTGTGGGTGAACGCATCAGCGACGGGCCCCTGAAACAAATTCTCCAGCGAAGCCTGCAGTGGCGCGCCGGACGCCAGATATTCGTCAAATTTCTTCACTGCCGCGAAGAACCTGTTCACCTCCTCATCCCATGGGAGCGGCTTGGAGTCATTCCATTTGCGTTCGCCGTTGGCCATTGACAATCCCCAGTCGAGCAGGTCGCCGATATGCGCCAGGATCTGGGACGGGGTACGCGCACCACCGCCCGCCTCGAATTCGGCAAACCCGGCGGGCGCGTTGCGCAGCGTCTTCCCGCACCGGTAAGCAAGCGTGGCTAAAGTGTGACGAAATAAATGACGTTGGGCGTTGGATTCAGTCGGCTCACTCATGGCCATCCAGCTTACACTGAAGCATGGAGGCGCAACACATGGGGAAGAAGGCAAGTCTTTCGGGAGAGTCTAGCCCGGAAAAATCACTCGTAGCTCGCCCGGGCGCTGTCAGCCGGGTCAACGCCGAGCACTACCGATGGGGGCACGAGTGCGATGCGTGGCATCTGGTCAAAGACCCGGAGTTGACGGTGATCGAGGAACTCATGCCTCCGGGCGCGGCCGAGGTGCGGCACTATCACAAGAAGGCGCAGCAGTTTTTCTATATTCTCTCGGGCGAGGCGATCATGGAAGTGGAAGGCGAGCCCGTCCTCGTGCCGGCGGGAAGCGGCATTCGCATCATGCCGGGTGTGCGCCACCAGATTCGCAATCCTTCCTCGAGCCCATTGCGGTTGCTGGTGATCTCGCACCCGCCAACTCAACGGGATAAGTTTGAGGTACCAGTTTCGTAGCTTCGCAAGGCCGGCGCTACCTTATAACCGCTTTCGCAAAATCGTTCCGGTCGCTCGTAGTGCGCCGCGCACTCGCGTAATCAGGCCGCTCGCGAACTGCATATCCAGGAAGCCTTCCATCTGGCGGCGGAAATCCTCGCCGTATCCGTGCCACCAGACTTTCTTCATCCCGGGCAGGCGGTCGGTATCCAGATATTTCACGCGCACCATCTCCTCCAGTCCGAAGCGTCCGTGAGTACGGCCCACACCGCTGGCCTTGACGCCACCGTGCGGAGCCTCGCTGATGCCGAAGCATGAAATCACATCGTTCACCATGACCGTGCCGGCATGAATGCGGCGGGCCACGCGCTCTCCGCGTTTCGGATCACGCGTCCACACGCTGGCTGCCAATCCATATTCAGAATCGTTCGCCAAGTGCACAGCTTCGTCTACATCGTCGCACGCCATCACCGGCAGCACGGGACCGAAGGTTTCTTCGCGCATGATGCGCATGTCGTGCGTCACGTCCGCCAATACCGTAGGAGCGTAGTAATTTGGCCCCAACTCGGGCAGGCGCGCACCACCTGTGAGAACCCGCGCTCCGCGTGACTTCGCATCCTCCACGTGCGACTCCACGATCCGGACTTGTCGCCCCTGAATCATCGGCCCCACATCCGTGTGTGGATCCATGCCGTTTCCCACCCGTAGCTTGTTCGTTTTAGCTGCGCATGCCTGGGCAAAGGACTCGTACAAACTACGATGCACGTAGCAACGCTCGACCGACAGGCAGGCCTGTCCTGCGTTGACGAAAGCTCCCCACACCGCGGCGCTCGAAGCTACATCGACGTCGGCGTCATCGAGCACCAGCATGGGATCTTTCCCACCCAGTTCGAGCACAACCGGAAGCAGGCGATCGGCCGCGGCGGCTGCGATCCGCTTGCCGGTACCAACACTTCCTGTGAACACCAGCTTGTTGATGGGTGAACGCACCAGAGCCGCTCCGGCTGGCCCTTCGCCCACTACCACCTGAAACACATCCTCGGGCACACCGGCCGCATGCAGCAGCGATGCCAACTCCAGAGCCACCAGCGGCGTCAGTTCCGAGGGTTTTAGCACCACGGCGTTTCCTGCGACCAGCGCCGCCAGCGTCTCCGTCGCGGGAATTGAAAACGGATAGTTCCACGGCGAGATGATTCCGATTACGCCGTGTGGCTCGCGAACCAGCCATCCGCGCTTCAGCTTGGTGACCAGATTGCCGTGGGGAACCGGCTCATCGCGCAGCAAACTGAATGCGTTGTCGATGAGGAATCGCGCAGCGTCCAGAACGACGAGCACCTCGGTGACGAGCGCCTCCGCCAGTGGCTTTCCGACTTCACGGGTAATCGCCGCCGCCACTTCTGACTTCCTCGCGTAGAGTTTTCTCTGAAACTCGCGCAAAACGGCGATGTGGTGCTGGAGACCGAGATCGGCCCAGGCTGTTTGCGCGATATGCCCACGCTCAACAGCAGCGGCGACCTCGGTTTCTATGGCGCAATCCAGTTCCCGCAGCACTTCGCCGGTAGCGGGATTCACCGACAAAATCTTTCGAGCCGCAATTTGCAGATCGGTGGCCATGAAGTAATGGTATTCCCCAGAAACGTCGCTGGCTACGTTTCTTGTCGGGACGCTTCTTCACGGGAAAAAGCTGATCGCCAGATTGTGTGGGGACAGCCGCCCTCGGGTGTCCGTCGCCCGAAGGGCGACTGCCTTTTGACTCCGGTGCTGCCATGAAAGCAGTTCCTTCTTGCTCGAAGACTCCGTCATCTCAGCACTGAATTTGCGGTGCAACGGGCAAAAACGGCCGCTCAGGCGGCTGTCTCCACAAAATTCTCGGCCCCTAGTAATCGACTTGGACCAAATACAGGCCCGACGCGGGTGCGGTCGCCCCTGCCGACGACCGGTTGCGTGCTTCCAGAATCCGCGTCACGTCATCGGCATGCAGTGTGCCGCGGCCCACCAGGATGAATGTTCCAACCAGATTGCGCACCATGTGGTGCAGAAATCCGGAGCCGCTTACCGTGTAAACCAATTCCTCTCCTACGCGTACCCATGTTGAAGAGAAGATCGTCCGCACATTCGAGGCCGGCTCGCCTTCCCGTCCCCGCTCCGGGTCGACTGCGGCGAACGAGGTGAAGTCGTGCTCTCCGACGACCAAGCCTTCAGAATCAATCATTGCTTCCTCGTGCAGCGGGTACGGATAGTGCCACACATACCGCGCCAGAAAGGGCGGGCAGATCGTCTCTCGGTAGATCCGGTATCGATAGGTCTTTCCGCGCGCCGAATGCCGCGCATGAAATTCCGCTGGCATTTCTTTCACGTCCAGCACGCGGATCGAGGCCGGTAGAATATCGTTCAGCGCTTTCAGGAAATTCCCCGTGGGAACCGGCGACCATGTGACAAATGTCATAACCTGCGCCAGTGCGTGCACTCCTGCGTCAGTACGTCCCGAGCCTTGTGGCAATACTTTTTCGCCCGTGATTCGTCCAACGGCAGAGGCGAGTGTCCCCTGCACCGTCACTGCGTCAGGCTGCACCTGCCACCCGGAGAATTCCGCCCCATCATAGGAAAGGATCAATTTGAGATTGCGCCGGCGAACTTTAGAGTCCGGGGGGGACGCCGAATCATCGAAGTCATTTAAATCCATGCAGGCGATCCCGTTAAACGTATGGGGTGGAAGCGATTTCGTGTTTCGGTCAGCTATACTAAACGGTTTCCACAGAAACCTGGCTTCGATCTTGGACGCTTCGGTCGAAGCTCGGCCTCGAAACGCTGCAGTCCGCAAAACCGAAGGCAACAAAGAAGGTCCTTGTTTGTCCAGCTTTCCGGAACCTTCCGCCGCTCCTTTGCGTACCAATGCCTGAGTAGAGATTTTGTTCTAGGGCCACTGCAGCGGGCAGAACCTGTTTTTTTTTCGTAACCAAGCATTAATCAACGTGGTTTTTACGACTGGAGATGAGTAGATGCCATTTGCACGTATAACCTCGACCATCCGGCTCGCCGCCACGGCAAGTCTATTCACAATGCTGACCATGGCCTGTTGGGCGCAGGAACCGCCCGCCGCGCCGACGCCGCAGAATACTCCCGAAGCCAAGCCGGTTCCGGCGTTGAACTACAGCAAACCGGTGAGGCACTTTCCTAATCCTATCGGCCCATACGTGTCGCGCCAGGTGGACGCGCCAAACCTGTCAAACACGGCACGGATCGACTCTCTGATGCGCGAGGGCAAGCTCTATCTATCGTTAAATGACGCAATCGCCCTGGCGCTTGAGAACAATCTTGATATCGCGATCGCGCGTTATAACCTGAACATCGCAGACACGGACGTTTTGCGCGCCAAGGCCGGCGCTCAGATTCTGGGTGTGCCTCTCGGCATCGTGCAGAACACTCCGGGCGGCGGGGTCGGCGGCATCGGAACCCAGGTCGGTTCCGGTACTGGCGGCACGACGCTTGGTGCTGGCGGAGCCGGTGTGGGCGTTGGCGGCCTCGTCGGTTCCACGGCTGGCGGTCTTTTCGGTCCACTCATCACTAGTTTCGATCCGATCCTTACGGGCACGTTCCAGAGCGATCACGCCAGTTTCATTCCGACCAGTCCATTCCAGGGTAGCTACTCGGGAACCACGACCGCGAACTTCCAATACATACAGGGATTCCAGTGGGGCACCAATCTTTCGGTTGGTTTCACCAACAACAGAGTCACCAGCAATAGCGGTTTCCAATCGGTAAGTCCGGCTCTCAACTCCGGTTTCCAATTCAGACTCACTCAACACTTGTTGCAGGGCTTCGGGCTTCCGGCCAACACTCGCTTCATCCGCATCGCGAAGAATAACCGTGAGCTCTCGGATGTGGCGTTCCGGCTGCAAATCATCACTTCTGTCGATCAAATCGAAAACATGTATTGGGACCTGGTCTATGCCTACGAAAATCTCCGGGTGAAGCAGGAGTCGCTGTCCTTCTCGCAGAAGACTCTTTCTGACACGAAGAAGCAGGTAGAAATCGGCAGCCTCGCTCCGATTGAAGCTGTGCGCGCACAAAGCACGGTCGCAGCCGATGAGCAGGCATTAACGGTTGCGAGGACCAACCTTCAGTTGGAACAGCTGATCATGAAGAACGCGCTCAGCCGCACGCTGCATGATCCCGTCCTGGCCAACGCCGATGTGATTCCCACTTCCACCATGGAGGTTCCGGAGAACGAGCAGGTCCAGCCAACGGAAGAACTGGTCAACGAGGCACTCCGTCACCGCGCAGAGCTAGTGGAGTCGCGGATCCAGCTGAACAGCCAGGAAATGAGCAACAAGGCTTTACGCAGCTCGTTGCTGCCAACCCTGGATGCATTTGCCTACTACGGTGGGTCCGGTCTGGGGGGATCACAGAGCCCGAATAGCGTATGTCGGACTCCAACGCAACAACTCTGCGCATCGGCGACTCCAGATCCCAATTTCAGCCAGTTTCCTCTCACCCCATCGGTCGGATATGGATCGACTCTGAATCAACTCGTGAATTCGACTGCCCCTGACAAGGGCGTCGGCCTGCAGCTCAACATTCCGCTGCGGAACCGGGCCGCTCAGGCGATTCAGATTCGCGGCGAGTTGGAATACCGGCAGCAGCAGATGGCGCTGCAGCAGACCGAGAACCGGGTGAGCATCGAGGTTCGCCAGGCCCAGTTCGCGGTCGAGCAAAACCGCGCGAGCGTGGCATCGGCTCAGGCTGCCGTCGACTATGCGCGCCAATCACTGGATGCCGAGCAGAAGAAATATCAATTCGGCACTTCGACCACCACTGCGGTCCTGCAGACTCGCAGCGCGCTGGCGAATGCTGAATCGACGCTGATGTCGGCGATGGCTGCCTATGAAAAATCGCGGGTTGAGATGGAACGCGCGATCGGCTCGCTGCTCGATAAGAACGGCATCAGCATCGACGATGCCGCACGCGGCCAGGTCACGCGCATGCCAAACGTTCCTTACGTTGCACCCCGCAAGGACCTGCCGACTGTCACTCCCACGGCGCAACCACAACAATAGACCTGCCTCGCAAACTCAAACGCCGCTGTGCTCGCACAGCGGCGTTTTCTTTTCCTCACAATTCTTTACAATCCTCGACGCCTCGCGGCAAACTTCTGCCGCTAAGATGAAGAGACGCTTTTTCGCGTTCTGCATCCAACTTTGCGCTTTCTGATTTCTGATCCTGCAATGCTTTGCGTTATTTTTCCCCTAGCAAGGAGAAGCTCATGTCCTTCCCGTGTCTGATTTGTGCTTTCAGGTTGGCATTGCGGCATGCCGCTGCCATTCTTCTGATTGCCGCCGTACCGCTCTCGCTGGCTGCGCAACAAAGCGTGCCAGCGCCGCCCTCGCCGTCGACGCCTGCCGCGCCGCAGCCGGAACAGGCTCACGCTGTCAACCTGATCGATTATTCCCAGCCGCGGTCGGCCTTCCCTCATGTGCTGCAGCCTTATCTGCCGCGGGAACTGGCGCAGCCATCTTTTGGAAATTCGTCGCGCATCGATTCGCTGATGCGCGATGGCAAGATCTATCTCTCGGTCGACGACGCGATCGCCCTGGCGCTGGAGAACAACCTCGACCTCGACCTCGCCCGTTACAACCTGAACATCGCCGACGCCGACCTGCTCCGGGCCAAGTCCGGCGCCAATATTCTCGGCGTGAATACAGGTATCGTGCAGAACACCCCGGGAGGCGGCGTGGGCGGGCTCGGCGGTACCGTCGGCTCGGGGACGGGCGGAACGACCATCGCAGCGGGCGGCGCGGGTACCGGCACCAACGGTCTGGTGAGTTCGACTCTCGGAGTGGGATCGCCTATTACCAGCTTCGACCCGCAATTGACCGGGGCTCTTCAACTCGACAAGAACAATACGGAATCGGTCAGCGTCTTCAGCCCTGTGCCGGTGGTTGCACAGAACACCTACTCGTGGAATTTCGGATACATTCAAGGATTCCAATGGGGCGGCGCGCTCAGCGGCGTTTTCAACAACACGCACTTGACCACCAACAATCCGACAAGCTTGCTCACGCCTCAACTCGGATCGAATTTCCAGTTTCGCTTCACCCAAAATCTGCTGCAAGGTTTCGGATTCCTGCCCAACACGCGATTTATCCGCATTGCGAGAAACAATCGCGAGATTTCCGACGTCGCCTTCCGCCTGCAGGTCATCACTACTGTCGATCAGATCGAAAACATCTATTGGGACCTGGTCTATGCCTTCGAGAACGTGCGCGTGCAGCAGGAGTCGCTGGCGTACGGGCAAAGGGCACTGGAGGATGCCCAACGTCAGGCGCAGGTCGGAACCGTTCCCCCGATTCAGGTCGTAAGCGCGCAGAGTACAGTCGCCACGGACCAACAGAATCTGATCGTTGCGCAAAACAACCTGCAACTGCAGCAACTCCTGATGAAGAACGCGTTGAGCCGTAGCATTGAAGATCCCGTGCTCGCCGAAGCCGACGTTATTCCCACCTCGGTCATGCAGGTGCCGCAGGAAGAGACGGTGACCCCCATTCAGGAGTTGATCAACGATGCGCTGCAACATCGTGCCGAGCTGGTGGAGACGCGCATTGATCTGAACTCACGGGACATTAATAACCGAGCGGTGAGGAACTCCATGCTACCCACGCTGCAAGCATTTGCTTATTACGGCGGCTCGGGCGTAGGGGGCGACGTCAATCCGGCGGTGCCGCTCTGCTCGAATTCGAGCGGGAATTTCTGCTTCAATCCGGCGAAAGCTCCGCCGCCGTTTCAGAAGGCTACCTCGGTCGGCTATGGCGGGACGTTGGATCAGCTGGTGAACTCGACGGCGCCTGATCGTGGAATCGGACTCTCGCTGAGCATTCCCATTCGCAACCGGCTGGCGCAGTCGAACCAAGTGCGCGCGCAACTGGAATACCGCCAGGCGCAGGTGCGCCAGCATCAACTGGAAAATCAGGTGCGGATCGAAGTGCGCAACGCGCAGTTTGATGTGAAACAGAACCGAACCGCGGTGCAGGCGGCGCAGTCCGCAGTTGATCTGGCCCGGCAGACTCTGGATGCGGATCAACAGAAATTGAAGGTAGGACTCACTACCCAGGTGACTATTCTACAGGACGCCGCCACACTGACCACTGGCGAGTCGAACCTGGTTTCGGCCAAGGCAGCTTACGAAAAGTCGCGTCTCGAACTCGACCGCGCGACGGGACTGCTGCTGGAACATGCCGGCATCGACATCGCCGACGCCACCCGAGGCCAGGTCAGCCATTTGCCGAACGTACCGTATGTGGCTCCGCGTCCGGATGTGCAACCCGGCGCCCAGTCAAGTGCGCCTTCGCCGTCGATTCAGCCAGTTCAGTCCGGAGGGCAATAGAGTCTCGGCTTTTCTCCGCGCCCTCTGCGGTGAAAGCTTCTTACCGCTGAGTTCGCGGAGAACTGCCGCGGAGAGCGCAGAGAACTTCTCTTCTGCAGATCGCCTGATACACTACGCTGCAATGGAGACGTGGAAGAGCGGGCCTTCGGCGCCGCGTGAGCGATCAGAAAGAGACCAGGGCTTCAGCTCCCGGCGTGGGCTTCCACGATTCTTCTTGTGGCTTCTGCCCCTCTCGTTCGTGCTGCAAGTCGCGTCGATCGGAATCTTTCATCAATATCGAACGCGCGCCGGCAACGACAATTTCGAATTCGGCTGGGAGATGGGCCGCATCGGGCGCTCCCTCGCGCAGGGGCAAGGCTTCAGCAGTCCGTATGAAGGCAACACCGGCCCGACTGCGTGGGAGCCGCCGCTCTATCCGTTGCTGATCGGCGGAGTCTTCAAGCTCTTTGGGATTTACACCCAAGCCTCGGCGTGGGTGCTGTTGAGTATCAACAGCCTTTTCGCAACGCTCACGTGCGTTCCCATTTTTCTGATCGCGCGCAAGACGTTCGGCGATAGGGTCGCGCGATGGTCGGCGTATGCGTGGGGGCTGAATCCTTACGTGTGGTACTGGTCGATCCATTGGATCTGGGACACGACGTTTACGCCTTTCATCCTCGCGTGCGTGTTCCTGCTGGCCTTGGAACTGCAAGTCTGGCCGGGATGGCAAGGCTGGGCGCTGTTCGGCGCGCTCTACGGGATCGGCGTGCTGGCGAATCCCACGATGCTCACATTCCTTCCTTTCTGTGGATTGTGGATCTGGCGGCAGCGCTATAGGCGAGGC
>Ga0210409_10009088_pt1 | contig 10072 bp, 6 predicted proteins | sample IncBWH17MmetaG_FD_161649 | JGI IMG/M metagenome (GOLD analysis project Ga0210409, IMG submission 161649) | Forest soil microbial communities from Barre Woods Harvard Forest LTER site, Petersham, Massachusetts, United States - Inc-BW-H-17-M | ecosystem: Environmental > Terrestrial > Soil >...
TTCGCCGGCGCGCTAAGGCTGCCCCGGTCGACCTTGGAGGCGGGGTCCGCCTCTTCAGCGGACACGTCACGCTTGCCGGCGCTGGCGAGCTAGGTGACGATCCGGCGCTGGCGATGCGTTTGTACGCGGCGTGTGTCCGACACGCGGCGCCAGTTCTTCCGTTCGCTCGTGACACAATCGCGCGAGCGGCAGACGATCCCTCCTGGTGTGAACGGCTGCGAGCAAGCAATGAGGCGGCAGGCCTATTTGTAGAACTTCTGTGCACCATTCCCGAGACGCGTACGCCGCGTGGGTCAATCGTGGGGGAGTTGCACGACGTCGGACTGCTACTCGCGATGGTGCCAGAGTTTTTGCCCGTGACCGGACAAGTGCACCATGACGTTTACCACGTGTACACGGTTGACGCGCACTCGGTTGCCGCAGTCGACCGCCTGAGGCAGTTGGCGCGAGGAGAGCTCGCACACGAATTCGCACTCGGCTCACGTCTGGCTGCCGAAATTGCGCGCCCACGGCCGCTTTTCTTAGCGACGCTGCTGCACGACGTTGGGAAGGGCTATCCGGATGCAAGCGGCTCTCGCAAGAACCATTCGAAGTCGGGAGCGGACCTTTGCGTGCACATCTTGCAGCGCCTGGGTCTCTCTACCGAGGACATAGACGACGCGCGGCAGCTCGTGCTCGACCACCTGCTCATGTATCACGTCGCCACGCGGAGGGACCTCGATGATCCGACCACGATCGAGGAATTTTGCCGCAGCGTGCGCGGGCGCGAGGGATTGCGCAACTTGTTCCTGCTGACCATCGCGGACCTGTCCACGACCTCGCCGACCGCGATGACGTCCTGGAAGGCGCGCATGCTCGATGACTTGTATGTTGCTGCCGAGACGCACCTCGCGGGGCAAGAGCCCCGGGCGGATGTGGAGCGTGTCGCCCGTGTGCGCGAGGCCGTGCGTATGGCCTGGTCAGGACATCGAGATGCCATCGAGGCGTTCCTCGCGTCGATGCCCGAGCGGTATTTGCTGGCCAATTCGCCGGAGTCGATTGTTCACCACGCGCGCATCGTGGCGGAACGCGACGGCCGCGCGGCGCACGCCGGACGCGTCCCCTCGAGACACGCCGATGCAATCGAGCTTTGTGTGGTGGCCGACGACCGGCCTGGCCTATTGGCGAGCATTGCGGCGGCCCTTACCGCCAATCTTTTCGAGGTCCTCGCTGCCCAAGTCTACTCGCGTCAAGTCGACAATCACGTCGAGGCTGTGGACCTTTTCTGGGTCCGTGGTCGCGAGAGGGTGACCGACGAAGACAGCCGCGTTTTCTCGCGCTTCGCCCGCGACCTCGTGGAGGTATGCGCCGAGCACGTCGACCCGGCGCAGCTCTTGCGGATGCGGTTCGGTCGCGCATCGCCTTGGCGCGAGCGACCGAGCCCTGCCGTCGCCACGGAAGTGCTCGTCGAAGACCGCGCATCGCCCCGGCACACGGTTATCGAGGTGTTTGCGAAGGATCGGCCAGGGCTGCTCTACACGCTGGCGCGTGCTCTTCACGAGCTTCGGCTATCGATCGCACTTTCGAAGATCAACACCGAGGGAACTCGTGTCGCTGACGTCTTCTACGTGAACGAGCTCGACGGGTCTAAGGTGGAACCAGGCCCTCGGTACAGACAGATCCACGAAGCACTGACGCGCGCGATCGAGGACAAGTAGACTGGGTCCGTCATGGACGCCTACAAGACTTCGTCACTCATCATCCTCCTCCCCATGTTTGCCGTTATTCTCACGGCGTGCGGTGGAGCGAGCCCGCCGCCTCAGACTTCAAGCGCGCCCGCGATGAACTCTCCGCCCGCCCCGGCCGACACGGCGGCGGCTGCGGCCGAACCGACGTCGCCTGAGTTCATGGCGGGCGTCAAGGCGTTCGACGCGGGGAATTTTGCGGAGGCGCGCAAAGCGTTCGAGGCGGCCGCCAAGAAGAATTCGAACGACTACCAGGCCTTCGTCAATCTGGGGATGGCCTGCGAGAAACTCGGCGACAGGACCGCGGCTGAGGCGGCATACAGGTCTGCGCTCGCCCTTAAGGCGGACCTTGAGTCGGCCGCGGAAATGTTGTGCGCACTATATACGGACGAGGGCCGGGCCGAAGACGCGCTTGCTGTCGGACGCGCAGCGCTGGCCAAGCACCCTGGGAACGCCGCGCTCCACGAGAATGTGGGAATAGCGCTCGCGAACCGCGGCGATCAGGAGGGCGCCGTTCGTGAGCTGGAAGAGGCGTCCAAAAGCAAGCCGTCGGATCCCATGTTCCATTTGAATATCGCGCACTGGCTCAATGTATGGCACGTGCGCGGCGCGGCGCCGCACCTCGATGCCGCGCGCGACTTGATCAAAGACGACTATGGAATGATCGCATCGGTCGCCCACGAATACCGCATGGCGGGCGAGTTCGAATCGTGTGTGAAGACCTTCGACCGCGCAATCCAAATAAGAGACGGCGGCGAAGTACGCACCGGGCGTGCCTTGTGCCGGCTAGGGATGAAAGACGAGAAAGGAACACTGGACGACTTGCAGAACGCCGTTTCCAACGAACCTAGCTATGCGCCGGCGCATTACTACCTCGGCGGTCGCCTCGCGCTCCTCAAGCGGTTCAAAGATGCCGCGGCGGAGTACGCGAAGTACCTCCAGCTCGCTCCGAACGGTTCGTTGTCCAAGCAAGCAAGCGAGCGGCTGAAGGCGGCGCAAGACGCCGCGAAGACGGTCGGGGCGCAAAAGAAGAAGTAGTGAGCCCGTCGTGGTCGCTCACACGAATCCCCGCATCACCTTGCCGTGACCAGTCTCGTCGATCTGGCCAATGGCGACGAGTTCGCCCTGCCGGTCGAGCCACGCGCTCGGTCCATGCGCCGAGACGGCGATGTCTCCGGGACGCACCGAACGGCCATGCCTCGCGTCTCGTACCCCGATATCGGTGAGCTCGGCCAGGGGCAGGAGCCGCTTCGCGACAAGCGGGAGCGGGTGGACGCGTGACCAAAGTTCCTCTGGCGTAGCCTCGACGCCAACTGCCTCTTCCTGAACGAAGCACCCGGACCGCGTCCTGCGAAGCGCGGTCAGATGTCCGACTGTACAAAGCGCGGCGGCCAGATCCCGTGCCAAAGCGCGTACGTAGTATCCCTTGCTCGCGACGAGCGCGAGACGAATGCTCGGAGGATCGCTGCTGCTGGCGAGAAGTTCGATGCCAAGCACATGGACATCTCTCGGATCGAGTACGTTAGGGCTGCCACGGCGCGCCAAGGCGTAGGCGCGCTCGCCGTTGCGCTTGACCGCTGAGAATGCAGGCGGCACCTGAGCGTTCCGAATGCGCTCCGCTTGCAGAGCGGCCCGCAGTTCGGGAGCTAGGTACGTGGACCCCGATCTCGAAAGGACTGCGCGTAGCTCGGGGCTAAGAGGCACGCAGCGAACCACACGACCCTGGACGTCCAGCGTATCGGTCTCGACGCCAAGGGCAATCGTGGCGTCGTAAGCCTTGTCCTGCGCCACGAGCCAGGGGACGAGCTTCGTAGCCTCGCCGACAGCCAGAACGAGAACGCCCGTTGCCATAGGATCCAAGGTGCCTGCGTGCCCGATTCGACGCACGCCCAGCGAGCGTCTGACGCGCGCCACCACATCGTGGCTGGTCGGCCCGTGCGGCTTGTCAATCACAAGGATGCCGCTCCCCATGAGAGTTCTATCCGAGCCAGACAGACCGACGCTCAGCGAGAGCGTGATTGAGCATCGTTTGGATCTCTCCGCGCACGCGCTCGGCCAGGCGGCCAACGAGAACCTCGTCGTCCGCCGCCTCAACGCCATGGCTCTCGAAATGGATTGGGTCTCCGAAATATATCTTCCACTTGGTCGGTGCCGGCAGAAGGCCGAGCGGACCGAGAAATGGAAACGTCGGCGTAAATGGCAAGAACGACAGGCCGAAAGCTCTCGAGAGATACTCGACGCGCGCGATCGTCGGACTGGCTTCCTCTCCGCCGACGATCGCCACGGGCACGACGGGCGTGCGAGTGCGAAGCAGCAACTTAACGAAGCCGCCGCGTCCGAATCGTTGCAGCTTGTACCGGTCGCGGAAGAGCTTTCCAATCCCTTTCATCCCCTCGGGGAACACAGCGACGAGCGCGTCATGGTCCAACAGTCTCTCGGCGTTTTCTTGACAGGCGCGGACGGCGCCAAGGCGGTTGGCGAAAGAGCCAAGAAACGGAAAATGGAAGATCGCGTCCTCAACGAGCCATCTCAGGTTTCGGTGACGGGGGTGGGCATTCCGCACTGCCAAGCGCAGCATGATGCCGTCGAGTGGCAGAGTCCCAGAATGGTTCGCCACCAGAAGACAACGCCCGTCGCTCGGGATGCGCTCTATGCGGTGGGTCTGCACCCGGAAGTACTTTTCGTATAGAAACTCGAATACGGGGAGGACCTTCTCCTCGTAAACTGGGTCGTAGCCGAACTCGTCGACCTCTTCGGAGCGGCTCCGAAGGCCCAATCTTCCCCACTTGCGCACGTAGAAATCGGGGGCCACCAAGTCCCCTCCGGCGCCGAGCACCCCAGCCGGCTCGGCTGGCGTAGTCGTCACCGGAAGGGCTGAGGGTCCCGTCGGAGCCATCGGCGCCGGCCTCTCCCCGTCGGCTTCGGCCTCGTGCTCGCGTGCGTGCTCCGAGATCATTCGATCGAGTCGTTCCTCAAGCTCTCGGATCCGGGCTGCGATGTCTGCATCGCCTGCGGTAGCGACAGGGTGCTTGAGAGCGCTTCGCGGCCCGGTCTCGGGGGGGGCCACGCTCTTGCGCCTCCGGCGACGGCTCCTCGTCCGCTGCGGCATATCGGCGCCCTCGGCTTGTAGAAGTCGCTCGGAGGCGTCTGCCTCGGAGCTCGGGGACCCAGTGCGCGGTTCGGAGCGGCGCTTCTTGTCGCTCATGCGGGCGTCTCCGAGAGCAACTTAACGTCGCGAAGCCGTTGCGCGCTGATGAAATCGAGGAGTGCCTCACGCGAAGTATAGGCGGGACGAAACCCCATGGCTTCTCGCGCTCTCTGCCCATCTGCCACGCACATGAAGCGCAAGTATTTCAGAAAGGAAGGCGGAACATCGACGAGTTGCGCGACCCAACCGAGGGCTGCAATGGTTTCTGCGATGGGATGAGGGATCGGCACGGCGACACGCCCCGCGAGCTTGATTACGGTCGAAAGCGGAAGGACGCCATCGCCAACGACGTTGAACGTGCCCCGGACGTCACGCAAAACGGCGAGATGAAGCGCTGCAATGGCGTCCACCTCATGCAAGAACTGCACGAGTGGGTCATAACCCATCGCGGTGGGGACAAGCTTGTGCGCGAGATAGCGCGTTACGGCATTGTGGACAGTGGGACCCAGAATGGGCGCCGTGCGCAAAATGGTCACGATGGCCGACGGAGACCTCAGAAGAAGCTTGCGCGCTTGTTCTTCTGCCTCGATCTTGTCGCCGAAATAGGGCTCACTCTTCGGTGCGCGCAACGGATGCTTCTCGGTGAGGAAGTTCGGATTCGAGGGGTGAGCTCCATACAGCGATGTCTGCGACCAGAGGACGAACTTTCTGACCTGGGCGTGGCGCGCGGCGATCGTTACATGCATGGTTCCGACGCTCTCGAGCTCGTGCGCCCACGCGCTCGCGTGCGTCGGGGAGGCGAGAAAAGCGAGGTGAGCGATTGTATCCACGCGCTCTGCGGTAAAGATCTCGGCTATGCGTGATTCAGCGGTAGGGTGGGTAAGATCCACATCGTAGAGACGCGTTTTTCGCCCTGCCGTCGACGCGGGGCTTACGTCCAGGGCGACCACGCGTGCAATGCGATCGTCCTCCTCGAGCGATCCGATTAAGTTGCAACCTAGAAACCCGGCCGCCCCGGTTACGGCCACCACGCGCGTTCCGGATTGCACGCGCCCGAGCCCCGGCTTGTCATCCACTCCCGGTCGCCCGGCCAAGGGGAGCTGGCCAGGCTTGCCGTCCGTGCTCGACGCCTCTGCGGCGGCCCGCGAGGCGGTGGGGTCGGGCGGACGGATGTCGGATGGATCGAGCCCGGCACGCGTCATCTTGCGCGCGAAGGTAGCTGCGGCCTGCGCGCTCGGCTAGGGCAAGCTCCAGTGGGAACGTGGTACCCTTGACTACGAGAGAAGGCGATGACGATCTCCACCATCCCGGCGCCTTTGCGGCTGGGGCCTTATGAGCTGCTGCGGCGTATCGCAACAGGCGGCATGGCGGAGGTGTATGTCGCGAGGCGAGCGGGGCCGCACGGCTTCCAAAAGACTGTAGCGGTCAAGCGCATTCTGCCGCAGTTCGCGCGCGACCCCGATTTCGTTGCGATGTTCGTGGACGAAGCGCGGGTGTGCGCGCGACTCGGCCACCCCAATATCGTCCATGTGTTCGACTTCGGAGAGGAGGAAGGCGAGCTCTACATGGCGATGGAATACGTGGACGGCACCACGGGCGCGCGTCTAGTCCGTGCAGTCGCTGCTCGCGGTGAAGAGATTCCACTCGACGTATGCTTGTACGTCACGCTTTCGATCCTTCGTGCTCTCGAATACGCGCATGTTGCTCGCGATGAAGAGGGAAAACCGCTATCGCTCGTGCACCGGGATGTGTCCCCGGGCAACGTCCTCATCGACCGCTGGGGCGCGGTGAAGTTGACCGACTTCGGAATCGCTCGGGCGGCCGAGATCGAGCGCAGGACCGACGCCGGACAACTCAAAGGCAAGCTTGGATACATGTCGCCCGAGCAGGTGGTGGGGCGCGAGCTCGACGCTCGTAGTGACATTTTCACGTTGGGAATCGTCCTTGCCGAAATGCTCGTCCTTCGACCTCTCTTCGGCGGGGGCAAAGAACTGGATGTCTTGATCCGCATTCGCGACGCAGACTTGTCTGCGATCGACAAAGCAGGCGCGCGTGTCCCCGAAGACGTGCGCGCCGTACTCTTTCGGGCACTGTCGCGCGACCCCGCTCTGCGGTGGCCCACAGCGGCGGCGTTTGGCGAGGCCCTCGAGGAGATCGGGCGTCGCAGGCGGTTGCAAATCGGGCCCTCTCGCCTCGCCTCGCTCATCGAAGGGCTCGGCCTGGTCACAGCCACGGACGACGCCGAAAACGCTGAGCCCAGCGCCGAAAGCGCTGAAGCGACCGCTCCGCTCGAGCAAGACACCAGCACACGACGAGTTCTGCGTGAGGAACCCGCCGGTCCAACCGAGCCGCCGCCGGAGCAGGCTCAGCCGGTTTCTCCGAACGCATATCGCGTTAAGCGAAGCGACGGTAGCTTGCTGGGTCCCGTCGCCTTTCCCGCCCTCATCGAGCTGTTTGCAACGGGCGAAGTCGGTTCGACATGCACCATCGCGCGCGACCAAGGACGCTTCAAACCTCCGAGCGAGTACGCGGAGCTGTCACGATTCCTTACCAGCCCGGCGCTCAAGTGGGACGCCGACTTCCGCAGCGATCCCATCGATCATGGCCAGCTCGACGCGACACGCCTTCCCACGCGGCTTTTCCACCTCGCGGTCCGCCGCGAAACAGGTGTGCTGCTCCTCAGGGACGGGCCGCGTAGGAAGAGAATATTTTTCGTCGAGGGATCGCCCGAGTGCGCCACGTCGACCGAGAAGAAGGAACTCCTCGGGGAGTTCTTGATCGAGCGAGGGCAGGTCTTGCGCATGGAGGTCGAAATGGCGCTCGCGATGCTGCCCCGTTTCGGAGGACGCCTCGGCGACGCTCTCGTTGGTATTGGCGTGCTCCGTCCGATAGAGCTTTTTCGGGCCATCCACCAGCAGACGCAAGAACGATTGGTCGATGTGTTTCGCTGGAAATCCGGCCAGATAGAGTTCGCGCGTGGAGTTCGTTCGCAAGAAGAGACCTTCCCGTTGGGCGTCGATACTTGTGAGCTCATCGGGCGCGGCATCCGGCACGGATACAGTTACGAGGAGTTGGAAGCCATGCTCGCTCCGGTTTACGAGGAGGTCATCGAACCAGTTCCAGCGCCGCCCGTGCGCCTGGAGATGTTTCGGCTTCCAGAGCGCGAGGCTGCCGTAATCGACGCCGTCACGGAAAAGACGACGCTGGCCAGGCTCGCAGCGCAGCTCACGGCAGCGAGTGTGGCGGATCCGGAGGAAGTCTTTCGCGCCGCCTTCCTGGGCCTGGCTTGCGAGCTCCTGCGGAGCCCGAAATGGGTCGTACCTCCGAGCTTCGTGAAGGCGAGGTGACGCGGAGTTTGAAGTGAGGCTCAGCGTCCGCACCAAGCTGTTTCTCGTTTCGATCGCTCTGATCGTAGCGTCGATGGGGGCGGCCAATTGGTATCTCACGTCGAGCCTCTCAAGCCGCCTCTCGGACGTGATGCGCTCGGACCTGTTGGTCCGCGCGCGCCTGGTGGCCCGAGCGGCGGGTTCTCTGTCAGCACGCCTCGACGGAGACCCCGCGTGGTCCACATTCGCCGTGGAGCTAGGGCAGGCCGTCGGCTCGCGCGTCACCGTCGTGCGGCGTGACGGAGTCGTCTTGGGAGATTCTGAGTCCCCGACCGGGGATCTGTCTCGCGCAGAGAGCATCGGCCGTCGGCCCGAAGTGCGGCGGGCATTCGACAGGGGAGACGGCGTAGGCGAGCAGTCTAGCCCCACGACCCACCAGCGAACGTGTGATGCGGCTGTGGCTTTCGAACGCGACGGGGAACGAAGTGGGGTCGTGCGACTGGCGCGAGCCATGAACGACGTCGATGTGGCAGTTGGGGAGCTGAGGCGCCTCATCGGGATCGGCTCCTTGCTGGCCCTGGCCCTCGCACTTCTTCTGTCGCACGTAATCGCGCAACGCATGTCCGTGGCTGTTGGCGAGCTTACGGAGGCGACCCACCGCATGACCGAAGGTGACATGTCGGTCCGAACTCGCTTTATTGGTCAAGACGAATTGGCCGAGCTTGGACGGGCGCTCGACCGCCTCGCGAGCAGCCTGGCAACAACGCTCGGGCAGCTCCGAGCCGAGCGCGATCTGCAAGGGCGCATCCTGGAGGCAATGCACGAAGGGGTGGTGGTCATCGACCGCGATGGGCGCATCGTGCTCGTAAACCCCGCAATCCGCTCGATGTTGCTGCTCGACGCGGACGCAGCGGGCAAGCTTCTCATCGAGACAGTCCGCCACGCTCAGCTCGAGGAGCTGATTACCCTCTCGCGCGCAGAGCCGTCCGAAGCGAGCCAGCTCGAGATCGACTTACCCGGCCTCAAGCCGAGGCGTCTCCTCGTGCATGCGACGCCTCTCTCGGGCGATGACGAAGGTTTGCTCGTCGTTTTCGTCGATGTGACGGAGCTCCGGCGTCTCGAGTCGCTGCGCCGTGACTTCGTTGCCAATGCCTCGCACGAGCTGCGAACCCCGATTGCCGCCGTGCGTTCCGCCACCGAAACTCTCCGGTCAGGCGCCTTGGAAGACCCGAGAGTGGCTGTCCGCTTTGTCGATATCATCGAACGCAACGCCCAGCGGCTGCAAAGTCTACTCGAGGACATGCTGGAGCTGTCCAAGCTCGAGTCGAAAGAATTCAAACTAAAACGCGAACGCGTCGAGCTCGCGAGTGTCGTGCCCATCGTGCTCGGGCTGTTCCGAGAGAGAGCCGAGAAAAAGAAGGTCCGCCTCGCGGCGGAGACGACGCGTCCGGCCGCTATGATCGAGGGAGACGCGCGGGCGCTCGAACACGTCCTCTCCAATTTGGTGGACAACGCCGTCAAGTATTGTCCTGCTGGCGCGCGCGTGCTCGTGAGCGCTGCGGCGCAGGGAGACCGGGTCCACCTCGTCGTATCCGATACCGGCCCCGGGATTCCGGCCGAGCACCTGCCGCGCGTCTTCGAAAGATTCTATCGCGTCGACGCAGGACGATCGCGCGAGCTCGGCGGTACAGGCCTTGGCCTTTCGATCGTCAAGCACTTGGTGGAGGCCATGCGCGGCAACGTGTGGGTCGAAAGTGAGGTGGGGCGCGGTTCCACGTTCTTTGTGTCGCTTCCACGCGCAAGCAGCCCTGACGTGGGTGTCACCAAGATTTCACAGGAAGAGCCGCCGTTCGTCACCTGACAGTCGGATTTTG
>Ga0210409_10009090_pt1 | contig 10071 bp, 8 predicted proteins | sample IncBWH17MmetaG_FD_161649 | JGI IMG/M metagenome (GOLD analysis project Ga0210409, IMG submission 161649) | Forest soil microbial communities from Barre Woods Harvard Forest LTER site, Petersham, Massachusetts, United States - Inc-BW-H-17-M | ecosystem: Environmental > Terrestrial > Soil >...
ACAGCCGTGTGCCAGGTAGGAAACGCCTGGGCGACGAAGGCCACGGGGTTCACGAGCACACCGATCACGCCGTTTCCGTCGGCGCGGCTCTCCCAGTTCGAGGTCTTCAACCACTTCATTCTGCCAGGTAGTGCGAGGGACGACGACAGAAAGGTCTGGTTGTCCTGGCAGAAAACGAAGGGCGCGTCAGACTTCTACGTACAGAGCAACGTCTGGCAGCCAGGAGGAGACACCGGCTGGCATTCGCATCCTGGTCATAGCATCATTATCGTCACGGCGGGAACGGTAACAGACTACGAAGGAGATGATCCCAACTGCACGCCTCACGTCTACACTGCGGGAATGGCATTTGTCGATGCGGGTGGAAGCCATGCGCACATCGTTCGGAACGAAAGCTCCACCGACGTTGCACAAACCATAGCGGTGCAGTTACTTCCGGCAGGTCAGCCGCGCCGGATTGACGTAGCAGACCCGGGGAACTGCCATTTCTAGAATTGATTTGCTCAGCGGAATGTGGATCCCTGTGGAGCGTAGGAACGGATCGTCAAGGAGAGCGAGTCACTGAAGGAAACGTCGACGAGATCGCAGCCAGCGCTTCGACATTCGTTGTTTGAGGGGGTTTCCAAGATGAACCTCGGTCGTAGGGCCGGGTTGCTTTCCGGCGCCGCGGCTCTGGGCCGAAAAATCGTTCACTACGGGCGTCCAACCCAGAAAAACAAAAGTTAATTTTTTTCGTGTTGATCTCAGAGCCGCATTGAACGCACTGGCCCGATACCTTAGTGCAACTCAACCGACCGGAGTGGCTCTCCATCCCGCCGATAATGGAGATTAGGTACCCTTCAATGGGAGCGCCCGGTTTGCGAGTTTCTGATCCGCTATCGACCATCGAACACCAGGATGCACAATTTTTTAGACGCTTACTTGATCAACTGAACGACGCCATCTATTTCGTAGACCGCGATCGCTGCATCAGCTATGGGAACGAGGGAGCAGCAAAAATAACCGGCTTCCCGGCCGGAGAAGCGGTTGGGCGTTATTGCTTTGTCGATTTCCTGTGTCACACAGATCGCGCCGGAGAGAAACTATGCAACAGTAAGTGTCCCTTGAAGGCGACCATTGAAGATGGCGAATATCGGGAAGTCTTTGTTTTCTTGCGCCACAAAGCCGGCCATCGCGTTCCAGTGCGGGTGCGAGTCGCGCCAATGGTCGACGGCACCAAAGTCGTCGGTGCCGTAGAAACCTTCAGCGATGACTCTGATCGCGAGTCGGCCAAGCATCGTGTTCAACAACTTGAGGAATTGGCATTCCTTGATTCCCTGACGGGAGTATCGAACCGAAGATATCTGGAAATCCGACTGCAATCAGCATTGCAGGAATTCGTTCTCTCCAATGAGCGGGTTGGATTACTGTCAATCGACGTCGACGAGTTTAAGCAAATCAACGATCGCCATGGCCACGAAATCGGTGACCAGACTCGGGTGATGATTGCTCGCACATTGAAAGGAGTACTCCGAGCGGATGATCTGCTGGGCCGCTGGGGCGGCGACGAATTCGTGGCGATCATCCAGCACGCAGCCATGAAACACTAAAGTTAGTGGGCGAACGCTGTCGAACCTTGGTGCGGGAGACGCGTATTTCTCATGAATCCGGTGAGTTCAGCCCCACAATCTCGGTGGGCGGTGTGATGATTACCTCTGATGACACGATGACTTCGCTCCTGAAACGCGTCGATCAGATGATGTATCTCAGCAAGACAGCCGGTCGCGATCGGACCACCGTCCAGTAGCAGTTTCTTTTTCGTTCCTGATCTCCGCAACAGCCGAGAATCTAACACCCCGGGAACCTGCCGCCGAGTTTGTGCCGCCTGAAGAACGGAAATTCCTCGCTGCCCGCCTTTTCAACATTCGCTTCGGCGAAGGCTTTCACGCGATCGAGCGAAGACTGCAGGAGTGCGTTGTAGTGCTCCAGGTCCTCGGAACCGATATCTTCGGGCACCGGGATCAGCGAGCCGACACGCATCAGCGCGCGCGAGAATGGTTTGGGGATCAGCAGGCGGTCCCAGGTGTTGAGAGTCCAGGCACGGTCGATGGCGATGTGAAAGACGCCCATCGGCACCCGGGAAGAACGCGCCAATAGCACCGGACCGGGCTTGGTGACGAACCGCGGACCGCGCGGGCCATCGATGGTGAAGGCGACGGTGTATCCGGCTTCGATCTCCTTTCTCATTCCGAGTAGGCCCCGAACAGCGCCGCGACTGCTGGAGCCGCGGATGGGAACGAAGCCGAAGCGGCGGATCATGCGCGCGGTAAATTCTCCGTCGAAGCTGGTGCTGCTCATGACGCGGATGTCGAGATCGCGCCAGAGATAGGTCGCCGCGAAGGTGCATTGATGCCAGAAGGAGTAAACGAAGGGGCGCTGTTCAAGACTCACTGGCGAGTTCGGCTCGCAGGATACGGCGAAGCGCATGGTTGGACCAATCAGCCGCACAGCGATCGTGGTGCCCCATGAGATCAGAGTGAGGAGCGAATCCTGCCAGAAGCTGAAGGGAGGGCGGTCGGAGGTTTCGGTCGCTGACGCCGTGACGGGCTCACTCACGTGGGTATTGTAAAGGGGCTCCGACGAAATTCGTTGCGGGCGCTTCGACTGAGTTCGGCCGGCGCCTCGCTCCGCACAAGACGACAGAGTTAACTGATTCGGAGAAGCAGGTCCTCGCGCGCTCAGGATGACAATTCGGTTGAGAGAACGTTCGAGGCTGCAGATTGTCAATCGAGCAAGCTGCCCGGAATCAGATTTCCAGGTAGGCGTCGATCCACTCTTTGAGACGGCGGCGACGATCGTCGGTCGCATCGAAGCGAACACCGAAGGAGTGTTTGGGCTTTTTCCACGTGACCTGGCCCCGGATCCAGACGCGCGGCAGAGTCAACAATGCGAAGGAAACCTCCACGGTCTGGTTCGCGGCAATATCTTCGCTGCTCTTGATGGACATCCCGCCGGAGCTGACTTCGATGCTGGTTGCCGTGATTTTGCGCCCTTCGGAGACCTGAATCGCGACTTCCGTCACCACCGGAATGCGGACATAGCGGCGGAATTCATGCAGCACGAGCATTTGTGTCGCTCGCACCAACTTCAGTGCGGCAGAACGCTCCAGCGGTTCCTGAAAAATCGCGTTGATGCCGTACTTGGAATAGCGCATGGATTCTTGCGCGCTGCCTCCCAGACCGTAGATCACCATACGACTATTGGAGCGCGACGTCCGAATGGCCTCCATCACGGCCTGGGCGCCGGGTCCGAGATGGATGACGCAGGCCTCAAACTTCTCCTTTTGCAGGCGTTCCGCGGAATTCGCCGACATTTGCACGGCTTCGATCCCGAATTGCCGAAAACAGTCGGCAAGAATGGTTTTTGTGCCGTCTTTGAGATCGACAAAAGCAATGCGCGCCGCAGCCTTCTTGGTCTGTGGGATGGGGGCCAAGGCGGTGCCGAAGGCGTTTTCCATAGTGAGTGGCCAGATCCTCGCTAGCAAACTCATTCTGGCGCGTGAAACCGGCTTTCGCAAAGATTCCGTGGGGCCAATTCAGGGTACAAAAGTGTCATTACGGAGGATGGACGGACGAGTTACTTTGGTCCCTTGAAATTCTCGAAGTAATCCATGGCTAAGACCAGCGCTTGAATACTACCGCGCCGTTGGTTCCGCCAAATCCAAACGAGTTCGAGATGGCGTAGTCGAGAGAGGCTTTGCGCGCCTGGTTGGGCACGAAGTCCATATCCTTCGTGTCCGGATCCTGATTCTCGAGGTTGATGGTCGGGGGCAAGATTTGGTCGCGTAGAGCGAGGACGGAAATGCCGGCTTCAAGCCCTCCCGCACCGCCAAGAAGATGTCCCGTCATTGATTTCGTGGAGCTCACCGGCAGCTTGCGGTCGCCGAAGAAATTGCGGATAGCGTGCGCCTCCAGCACGTCGCCGATCGGAGTCGATGTGCCGTGCGCGTTGACATAGCCGATGTCTGCGGGCTGCAGCTTGGCGTCGTGCAGCGCATTCTTCATGACCCGAAAGCCGCCCTCGTGTTCCGGCGCGGGCTGGGTAATGTGATACGCATCGCCGCTCATGCCATACCCGACGAGCTCGCCCACGATGGGCGCTCCGCGGCGCTCCGCAAATTCGAGATCTTCGAGGATGAGAATGCCAGCGCCCTCGCCGATGACGAAGCCGTCGCGAGCTGAGTCCCAGGGACGGCTGGCTTTTTCCGGGTCATCATTGCGCGTAGAGAGCGCACGCATGGCCGCGAATCCGCCAACGCCCATGGGGGTGATGGCCGCCTCGGCGCCGCCGGCGATCATCACTTCCGCATCGCCGCGCTGAATAATTTTGAACGAATCTCCGATCGAGTGAGCGCTGGTGGTGCAGGCGGTGGCCGTCGCTTCGTTCGGACCCTTCGCACCGAAGCGCATGGAGACGTGCCCGGCGGCGAGATTCACAATGGCGGCCGGGATAAAGAAAGGAGAGATTTTGCGGGGACCACCTTCCAGCAAGGCGCGGTGTTCGCGTTCGATGACATCGAATCCGCCGATACCAGACCCGATGTGAACACCGACACGCTCGGCGATTTCAGGAGTGACTTGCAGGCCGCTCGATTTCACCGCTTCCTCCGACGCCGCAAGGGCGAAGTAGATGAAGCGGCCCATTTTCTTGACTTCCTTTTTTTCGACGAACTGCAGAGGGTCGAAGTTCTTCACTTCGGCGGCGATCTGGCAGGCATGGCTGGATGCGTCAAACTGCGTGATTTTTCTGACGCCGCTTTTGCCCGCTAGCAAATTCTTCCAGACCTCATCGGTGGTGTTGCCGACCCCACAGATGAGCCCGATGCCGGTAACGACGACCCTTCTGGTCAAACCTACTTCCCACCTTTCGCGTGCTTGCCGATGTAGTCGATGGCATCCTGCACGGTGCGGATCTTTTCCGCATCTTCGTCGGGAATCTCGATATCGAAGGCCTCTTCGAAGGCCATCACGAGTTCAACGGTGTCGAGCGAGTCGGCGCCCAGGTCGTCCACAAACGACGCGTTGTTGGTGACTTCGCCTTCATCTACGCCAAGCTGCTCGACAATGATCTGCTTCACTTTTTCGTCAACGGCTGCCATTAGTTCTCCTCTGTGGGCGCGCGGTGCGCGGGCCCGATTCGATATCGTGTTCGATAGTCCTGGAACTCTTCGGTACGGGTTTTATGACAAATTCGCGGTTGCTGATGATTTGGTTCCGTTCGTCTTTTAGGCCGTACCCTACGGCCACAGATGTTGGTTGCGAAACAAGTAGTCTAATTGTCCGTATGAATTCGTGTAAAGAAACGGGCGTTGTTGCGCCCGCGCAAAGTTCCTTCAGATTCCGTTCATCCGGCGGGATTTTCCTTCAGCATCCTAACTGCTAGCGTGGAAATGGGTCAACGCGCCAAGTAACCGGATGCTTGCGGCGTGACCCTGTTCCGCGCCGGTCCTCACTTGGTGGAGTATTGATCGCGCAAGCGCGTTTGCCGGCTGATCATCGGAATTTCCTCCCCGGCTATAAAGACGCGCTTCACGTCGGTTTTGACGTCGAGCGGATCGCCGTTGGAGACCACGAGATTCGCGGCTTTGCCGACGTCGAGCGAACCGTACTGATCGGCGATCCCCCAGATCTCGGCGGCATTCAGGGTGATTGCTTTCAGAGCTTGGTCGTTGGGAAGTCCGAAAGCGGTGGCGAAGCCGGCCTGATAAGGCAGGTTGCGGGAATTGTGGGCGTCGAATGATGCAAACGCAATCTTGATCCCTCGCTTATAGAGTTCGGACGGCAAGCTATAAACGGCGTCGAAACGCTCGTCGTCTTTGGGCGTTTCGTAGATGGGCCCGACGATCACGGGCACTTTCAGGCTGGCTACGTAATCGAGCACGGAGCGCGAGTGGCTGATGTGGTTGAGCACGAACTTGAGATTGAACACCTGTGCGAGACGAACGGCGGTCTCGAGATCGCTGGGACTCTCGGCGGCGAGTACGACCGGCCGCTTGCCGTGAAGGTATGGCAGTAACGCTTCCAGCTTGAGATCGCGTTTCGGCGCGGAGGGTTCCGGCTTCTTGTCGCGCACAGCATCAGCTCTCTTTTTCTCGAAATCGTTGAGGCGCTGTTCGTAGTCCTGCGCGTCGAGGAAGGCCTGGCGAAGTTGGGCAGCCATGCCCATGCGGGTCTGCGGGAACTTTCGCTTCTCCCACGATTCGTTGCGACGCTGCGTGCCGGTAAAGTTGAGCGGCATCGCGATGTCGCGAATGAGCAGCATTTCGGCGGCCGACGGGCCGGCGAGCTGAGCGAAAGAATCCTGGCCGGGAAGAGTGTCCGAGTTTTCCGGAGCTACGATGACATTCGTGATCCCATTCAGGCGAGTTACCGGAATCAGTTCGGACTCGGCATGAAAAGCGTCGTAAACATGCATGTGCGGCATGATCTCGTCGCTCGTTTCGATAAGGTCGTTGGTCATCTCCTCGGCAGAAATTTCGGTAAGCCCGAGCGCGGTCTCGGAATCGATAAGGCCCGGGTAGACGGTCATGCCGGAGATATCGATGACGCGAGCGTCTTTGGAGGCCTTGATGGAGGAAGCGGGACCGACGCCGGCGATTTTGCCGTTTTCGATCAGGATGGCGCCGTTTTCGATGACGCCGTGCGAGATGGTGAGGAGTTTGCCGCCTTTGAGGACGACGGGCTTCTGCTGGGCAGGGGCCGGGAGAGAGCAGAGTGCTAGCGTGATGGGAAATATCGCGGTGGCGAGGCGAAAAGCTTTTGACGGCAGAGAACGGTGAGAACAACCGCAGAGAGCGCTGAGAAAAGCCTTTAACGGCAGAGGACGCAAAGAAAGGCCGCGAAGGGCGCAAAGAGAAGCATTTACCACAGAGAAGTTTCGCGGAGAAAAGCCGCGCACAGGAGGGTGCACGCCACACAAAAATTTTTCTGTCATTGGCCCTCCGTGTAGTGCGGCATGCCGTAGCGCGGCAAGGAACGATCGAAGTAGACGTCGCCATCGATGAAGACTTTGTTCGGAACGGCCGCGCTGGATAACGGATATCCGTCCCAAAGAACCAGGTCGGCATCTTTTCCTACTTCGATTGAGCCCACGCGATCATCGACACCGATGATCCAAGCGGCATTGAGCGTGATCATCTTGAGCGCCTCGTCTTCGGTCGCGCCGCCGTAACGCATCGTCTTGGCGGCTTCCTGATTCAGACGGCGCGTGAAGTCGTCGGAGTCGCTCTTGATGGCGACGCGAACACCTTTGCGCATCGCGATGACCGCGTTCCACGGGATTGCGTCCCAGGCCTCCTGTTTGTAGCCCCACCAGTCGGCGAAGGTGGCGATGCCGATGTTCTCGGCGGCCAGTTTCTCGGGGACTTTGTAAGCTTCGAGCGCGTGATGAAAGGCGCGAATCTTGTAACCAAATTCCTTGGCGATCGAGATTTCCGTAAGGAATTCATCGGCGCGGTAGCAGTGAATCTGCACGAGCAGTTTGCCGCGAAGCACGTCGGCCAGTGCCTCGAGCTTGAGATCGTGCTTCGGGGCGCTCGCGTCCTTGTCCCCGCGCTTCACTTTTGCGTTGTAGTCGTCCCAGGAGCGCAGGTAGTCCTGGGCCTGCACAAATGCTTCGCGTTGTACTTCGAAGTTCCCCATGCGCGTGGAAGGAAGCTCGTGGCGACTGCCGTATACACGCTTGGGATTCTCGCCGCTGGCGAACTTGATCGAGCGCGGCGCACCAGGAAAGAGCATGGCATCCCGGTTCAGGCCGTACTTGTGCTTGATAACGATCGCCTGGCCGCCGATCATGTTGGCCGAGCCATGTAGAAGGAGCGAAGTGGTCACGCCGCCTGCGAGCGCGCGATAAATCGCTTTGTCCTGGTAGTCGAAGGCGTCGATCATCATCATCTGCGGCGTGACAGGACTGGTGGCTTCGTTCACATCATCGTCGAGCGCGATGTGCGAGTGCGAGTCGACGATGCCCGGCGTCAGGTACTTGCCTCCCGCATCGACTACGGTCGCTGAGGCCGGAGCGTTGAAGGTGTCGCCGACCGCAGCAATCTTGCCATCCTTGATATAAACCGCACCCTTCTTGAGATTGCCGTGGGTGACGGTCATAACGTAGGCATTGGTGATTACGACGCCGTTGCGAGGTTCAGGGGAAGGCTGCTGGGCGGATACTGCTACGGCCACCAGAACCGTCAGCAGCAGGAAAAACAGGCTTACTTTTGTCGTATCACGACTCATTCCGGGATTTCTCCGAAAGCTAATTGCCAATCGAGGGCCGAATTGTAGGCGCGAGCGAGCAGGCGGTCAACGCGAACGAGTTGCGGAAAGCAGGGCGAGGCCCGAAACTGCTTGCTATGCGAGCCGTCATTCAGCGAGTGAAGCGGGCTAAAGTGACCGTGGCCGGGGAAATCACCGGGGAGATTGGTCCCGGGCTTCTGGTGTTGCTCGGGATCGGCCGCAGCGATGACGAGGTTGCGGCGGATTATCTGGTTGCGAAAACGGTTGGATTACGCGTGATCGAAGATGACGAAGGCAAAATGAACCTGTCGGTGCAAGACGTGGGCGGCGCGGTGCTGGTGGTCTCGCAGTTTACGCTGTATGGCGATGTTCGCAAGGGCAAGCGGCCGTCGTTCGACGATGCTGCGCCGCCAACCGTGGCGCGAAGGTTGTATGAATACTTCGTTGGACGAATTCGCGCGACCGGATTGCGCTGCGAGAGCGGACGGTTCCAGGAAACGATGGACGTGGAACTGGTCAATGAGGGGCCCGTGACGATTTTGGTGGATTCGGAGAAGGAGTTCTAGGCGAGCCTTTCGCAGAACTCGGAGTGCCTGGAATCCCATCTTAGCTTCGCAACGACCGCGAAACGAAGGTGGGGCACCCACCGAGGTTGAATTTCCGCGACGGTTTATTCAGCTACAGGGACCGCAAAAAATCGAGCAGTGATTGCTGGTCTGCCGGCGCCAGTTCATTAAATCTTCGTACCACGTGATTTGCCTCCGACCCGCGAGACCGGTGTTGCTGAATCGCGTCCAGCAGATCGGCGGTTCTCCCATCGTGCAGAAAATAGAGCCTCTGTCCAACGCCCCACAAAGGCGCGGTACGAAACTCGTCAGGGCCGGCTACGCCTTGCGAAACACCATCTGCCAGATTCTGTCCCATGTGGTGGAGGGCAAAATCAGAGAAGGGGTGATAGGTCACATTACTCATGCCGGTGAACACGGATGACCCACTGGTCAGCGTGTCAGAGTGGCAGAGCACACAACCCACCTTCGTGAAGACTGCTTGCCCATTCGTGGTGTCGGCGTTGGGCTGTACGGGCGTGGGTGGAGCGGACAGTCGGATCGCGTCGACAAACGCGTCCAGGTCCGAGATTCCGTTCTGCGCTTCTGAGTGCGTATCTTCGGGGGTCTGGTTGAACAAACAGCCGGAGACGCCGTTGCGTTCGTCGGGCATCACGTCGTTGGTAATGCCCATCTCGACGTTGTACGCTTCTCCCGAAAACAGCATGATCGATTTGTTCTGCGCCTTCCAGCCAAACTTGGAAATGGTGCCATCGTTTCCGCTGATGTTGAAGCGTCCGCGTATCTCTAACTCCACTTTCCTACCGGCATTGGCTGCCAAGTTTGCCTTGAGCATGGAGTCGAGGGTGCTGTCGACAAGACCCAATCCAAACAGCGGCGTTGGAATTCTGAAGATCACATTGTTGGCGGCGAGTTGAGCTTTAAAGTCTGGTTGGGCGAGACTGCATCCCACCGCGTCGGTTCTACCGGTGATGTTGAATAAGTTGTGGACACCGCCGTCGGGCGTGCTGTCCGAGTTGCGAATGAATCGGGCCTCTCGGACGGGCCCACCCACCGTGATGAATGGCGGGATGACGTTGGTCGCCCCCATTGCCGTGGCGACCGCGATCTGCGGATTCGGTTGGGGAACTTGTGGGCTGTTCACGCCGGGACTTGAGCCCAAGATCGCGGGTTGGGCGTGACACGAACCACAACTGGTCGAGTTGAAGCCGGGCCCCAGGCCACCATTCCCGGTT
>Ga0210409_10009091_pt1 | contig 10071 bp, 12 predicted proteins | sample IncBWH17MmetaG_FD_161649 | JGI IMG/M metagenome (GOLD analysis project Ga0210409, IMG submission 161649) | Forest soil microbial communities from Barre Woods Harvard Forest LTER site, Petersham, Massachusetts, United States - Inc-BW-H-17-M | ecosystem: Environmental > Terrestrial > Soil >...
TCAGCACTCCGTACATCTTGGTGATCTGGCGGGCGTGGTCGGAGAGGATCGGGAAGTTGGCGTCCAGCTCCTTGGACCAGTGGTTCAAGGTCGCGATGAAGTCGGTGCTGATGGCCACGACCATCGTGTTATTGTCATCGAACTTGCCGTGGTCTTTGGTGTACGCGGTCAGCTCCGTGGTGCAGCCGCCGGTGAACGCGGCGGGGAAGAAGGCCAGGACTACGTTCTTCTTTCCGGCGTAGTCGGAGAGCTTGAACTTGAATGGCTTGCCGTCCGGAGTGTTGGTGCCGTCGAGCGAGAAGTCCGGCGCTTTATCGCCGACCTTTAAAAAGGAGTGCTCGCGCGATTGTTGCACCTGCTGCGAGAACGCAGGAGACGCGGTCAGGGCGGCTAAAGCGACAGATAGAATGAGCTTTTTCATGGGTACCCTCCAGGTGAACTCAGCGTATCATAATCGAGGGTACCCATGACCGCGTTGGAGCTCGATCAGTTTCTTCCAGCCACTTTTACAGCCCCGGGGCTTTCGGAAGCGGAGTTTTTCGAGCTCTGCGACAAGCTTCCGGACGCCGCCCTTGTGGAATACACTGGCGACGGCACCGTGGTCGTGATGCCTCCCCACACGCCTGAAGAGAGCAGCCGAACGATGGAGATGGTCTTGGAGTTAGATGACTGGGCCGAAGCGCAGGGCCAGGGCAGCGTTTGCGGCCCCAACACGGGGTTCCGGTTCGCCGACGGCTCGCTCTTTTGCCCGGATGCCAGCTGGTCCGATTCCACGCGATGGGACGAAGCCAGGAAGCCCGGTGAACACTTCTCCATTTTTGCCCCGGATTTCGTCATTGAGGTTCGCTCGCCCGATGACAAACTCCGCGCGCTACGCGAGAAGATGGAAACCTACCTCGCCAACGGCGTGCAACTCGGCTGGCTGATCGATCCGATGGAGCGCACGGTGACCATCTATCGTCCCGCCCAGCCACCCCAGGTCCTCGATCATCCGGCCTCCGTCGAAGGCGAAGGGCCTGTGTCCGGCTTCGTTCTGAACCTCGACCGCATTCTCACCGGCTAGAGGGCATGGCGGCATTTCTCTACGATTTCGAATGGGATCCGGCCAAGGCGAATGCCAATCTCACCAGGCACGGACTCGACTTTGAGCGCGCCGCCACAGTGTTCTTGGACCCGCTCGCGGTTACCATCTCGGACGAGGAACATAGCGAAGCCGAGCTTCGATGGATTACGCTGGGAAAGGATTCGGGTGGTCAATACGCGCTCGTGATCCACACGTTCGAGTGGTTGGCCGATGAACGGGCGCGGGTTCGGTTGATTTCCGCGAGAAGACCAACAAAGGCGGAAGTCCGCGACTACGAGGAACAGCGATGAAAGCGGAGTACGATTTCAGCAAAGGCGAACGCGGCAAGTTTTTCCGCCCCAACGCCGAGGTTCGATTGCCGATTTATTTGAGCCCCGACGTCCAGACCTATCTGTCTGAGCGCGCTGCCGAAAAAGGCGTTCCGCTTGCGGAAATGGTGAACACTTTGCTCAAGCAAGAGATTCAAATGATTGAGTCGGTGAAGTAGAGACTCCGCGACAACTACTGCCTGAGTTCGTTGTCGAGGCCCGCTCTCCCGATGACAGACTCCGCGCCCTGCGCGAGAAGATGGAAGCCTACCTCGCCAACGGCGTACAACTCGGCTGGCTGATCGATCCGATAGAGCGCACGGTGACCGTCTATCGTCCCGCCCGACCGCCACAGGTCCTCAGTAATCCGGCATCCGTCGAAGGCGAAGGGCCAGTGGCCGGCTTCGTTCTGAGCCTCGATCGCATTCTCAAGGACTGAGGCACGGGCCGCCGTAGTGCGTGGAGTCCGGCGCGGGGCGCGCGCCGTTCCGTGGATTGGGCGTGATACATCAACTTGGGCGCAATCCGGCCAACAGCCGAGTGTCTCAACCGCAGGCGAAACACCCTTGATTCTTTGGTGTCTAACTGATTTGATGTGCGATTTGGGCGTTCGAGCAATGTGGCGCAAACCATGGACCACGCGAGAGAACAGCTAGTTCGAGCCGTTGTTTGGGAAGCCGCTCTTTGCTACACGTTGGCGACCTGGGCGTTGTCGACCCCAGGCGCTTGGCCGGCGGATGGTCCATTCCAATTCATGGGTGCAGTCCTTGGGGCCGCCACAGTCGCCCTGTTTCTCTGTCATGTCGTGCCAGCCACAGTCGTTCCGCAGCTACTCCGGCGTACGAACGGCGCAATCGTTTATGTCCTGCGTGCCCTAGTTGCTTGGTATTGCATCGGGGCCCTCGCGTCGTTCATTTACCTCGCCCGCGCCGAGGGCAAATTGCTTTTCTGGGGGTGGGGGCACGCCGACCAGACGGTATTGATCACAATCGCTGGATTTGCTTTCGGCCTATTTGCAGTCCTCCTGGTTCGGCTTGAGGACCAACTCGGATGGATCGTTCCCGGCGTACTCGGGACCCTCGGCTTGATGTTCCTTGTGGCCGCTCTGTTCGCTACGTCCGCCGGATTTTGGACTCGCAACGAGCACATGATCAGAGAAAATGGGCTTGCCGACAACGTGAAGGTTTTTAAGAGCGTTCTCCTGGCGGCGGCGCCTGCCGCCGTCTTTGCAGTGCGACTTGGGCGTTTGCGACCACCGCGCTCCACCGTTTTCCGGACAGGAGTCCTCGGACTCTGGCTTCCCGTGGCCTCCTCTACTGCGCTGGCATCGCTCGCAAAGATGTGCGGTGCACGTTTGTATTGGCGGCCTTCGGTGCCGATTGACGAGGGCTTTATCTTCTCATGGGCCAGCCGCTCCGTGTTTCCGTGGGTAGCGATCGCAGCCATGACCCTGACCGTTCTTCCGCTCGTGACCCTGGTGGTTTGGATCAAAGAGACCATGCCAAAAACGGAGCGCTCTTGGAAGAACTGGGGACTGATCGCGGTCATTGGGTCACTTGGACTTGGGTTCGCACTCAATGACCAGTTCTCATTCCAGGTGTATTACGAACCTTGGTTGTGGTCTGTTTTGCTTGCTGGGGTACCTCTCGCCGTGTGGAGTACGGTGTTAGCGCTCCGTAGTTCCCCATGAGTCCCCTTACCGGAATGTGCGGTTGCTGAGCGGATGGCTCAGGAACACGAATGATCAAATCACAGAATTGTTCATGGCAATCGGCCTGTTCGTTAGCGCGCAGAATTGGTGGGCCAAAGCGGTCATGACTCACGATCAACGACGCAGGAGGCGGTGACCTTCAACGCTAGGGCAGCTCATCGCCCTTCGCGGCTTGGCCGCGAAGCAGGAACGTTTTCGCAAGCGAGCCTCGACCACAGATCTTGAACGATCCGAAGTCCTTGTACCAGTCTCCCAGCGGCACCTCGGGAGAGGTTTCGATCCAAAGCCGAAGTTGGTTCAGGTCTGCGATGCTGATTGCCCGGTCACGCATTCTTTCGATCAAATGCCGGCGGACGCCCTGGGGAAAATCGTCCCAGCATTCAATCTTCGGCATCAGCCGCCAAAAACCATTCGACCTAATTGGTCGCCCAGACGCTTGGCGGCGTCAGGGTCCTTCTCGTTACGAAAGCGTTCGGCCAAATCGAAGAACTCCTGTTGTTTTCGCTTCTCGGTTTCGATTCCATTTTCGATAAGTTCGACCAGCATACGGGTGGCGCTTAGCCTTCTGGTTTTCGCCATCGCCCGTACTTGTGTCGCTACCTTAACAGGTAAACTAACGCTTTGGCGGACGGTCTTCTGCTCGGCTCTCATGTCACCATTATGCACCAGATTGGTGCGTGTAGGCTACCAAGCCAAGCCTCGCTCTAGTATCCTGATCCGTTTCGTGCTGGCATTGTGCTAGCATCGAAGCGACGGATGCCTACCCTCACCATTCGGGACGTGCCGGCGAAGGTGGTCCGGTCGCTCAAGGCGATCGCTCGCCGCCGTCGCCGGTCCATGGAGCAGGAAGTTAGGGAATTGCTCGAAACCTACATCTCCGAGCGGCGTTCGGTGCTCGACCAGATAGAGGCCGGATGGAGTCGTCAAGCCCGTCGGCCAACCGCCGGGGAGGTTGAAGCCTGGATCGCGGCCGGTCGCTCGTGAAAGCGGTCGTCGATACCAACGTCGTCGCCTACCTGCTGCTCGGCACCGAGAAGTATGTCGACGAGGCCCGTACGTTCATGGCGACGATCGAGGAAGCGTGGGCGCCCGCTCTCTGGGAGGCGGAGATCGCCAACGTACTCTGGATGGCTGTCCGAAGCAAGATTTTGACGATCGAGGAGGCCATCAGCCGGCTGGTTCTGGCCGGCAGACTCGGCATTCATGCCGTTCCGAACCGAAGGCTCTGGCAGGGCGCTTTAGTGCGAGCGCACCAATCTGGCGTCGCGGTTTACGACACATTGTTCGTTGAACTCGCCGCCCGAGAACAACTGCCTCTGGCGACCTTCGACGCCGGCTTGCACAGAGCTTTCCCCGATATCGCGGCCCGCCCTGCCGCGCTTTAAGAGGTAGGTCACTAACGGGCTAAACCCATTACCAAGCCGCGCTCTAGTATCCTGGTAAGCCGATGGTCAAAACCGCAGCATTGTTGATGGCAATGGGCCTGTTCCTTAGCGCGCAGAACTGGCGCGAGCACCTGGCTGGCGCGGATTCCTCGCAGTATTCGGCGCTCAAGCAGATCAACAAATCCAATGTGAAGCAGCTCCAGATCGTATGGAGCTATCCGTCGGGCGAGGGCAGTTATCTGTTCAACCCCATCGTGATCGACGGCGTGATGTACGTGCAGGCCAAGAACAATTCCTTGGTTGCTCTGGATGCGCTGACCGGCAAGGAACTGTGGACGCACCCGTTCACCGGCCCGGTGGTGCAGCGCGGCATCAATTACTGGGAGAGCAAGGACCGCTCCGACCGGCGGCTGCTGACCATCAACGCCGGCTTTCTGACGGCCATCGACGCTAAGACCGGGCAGACCATCACGTCGTTCGGCGACAACGGGCGCGCGGATTTGCGCCCCGGCCTGGACTTCGACTGGAGCACGATCCCTCCGATCCACACGAATAATCCCGGACGGATTTTCGAGGACATCATGATCGTGCCGCTGATGCGCAGCGGCGCCGACTATTCGTATGTGCCGGGCGACATCCACGCCTACAGCGTGCGGACCGGCAAGCTGCTGTGGCAGTTCCACACCGTGCCCCGTCCTGGCGAGGTCGGATACGACACGTGGCCCAAGGATTTCTGGCAGCGCAACGGCGGCGGCATCAACTGGAGCGAGCTGACCATCGATGAGAAACGCGGCATCGCTTTCATTCCCACGGGCACCGGCAAGTGGGATTATTACGGCGCGGATCGCAAGGGGCAGAACCTGTTCGCCAATTCCACGATCGCGCTGGACGCTCGCACGGGCAAGCGGCTATGGCACTTTCAGACCGTCCATCACGACTTGTGGGATTACGATCTGCCTGCCGGGCCGAAGCTGCTGACCGTAAAACATGACGGCAAGAATGTGGATGTGGTGATTCAGCCCAGCAAACAAGGGTTCCTATATGTACTGAACCGTGTAACAGGAGAGCCCATCTGGCCGATGGTGGAACGGCCCGTACCGCAATCAGATATCCCGGGCGAGGCGTCGTGGCCCACGCAACCGTTTCCTTCGAAGCCGCCTCCGTTCGCGCGGCAGGCGCTGACCGAGAACGATTTGAATCCGTACATGCCCAAAGAAGAGCAGGACATGTGGCGCGAGCGCATCCACAACGCGCGCAACGAAGGGCTGTTCACACCGCCGAGCTTCAAGGGCACGGTGGAGATTCCGGGCAGCAATGGCGGGGCGAGCTGGGGCACGGCGGCGGTCGATCCTGGTAAGGGTACGCTCTACATCGTGTCTCACGATCAGCCGACGCTTCTCAGTCTAGTGCCTCCGGATTCGCCGCGAGCCAAGGGTTCGCCGGGATGGTCGGCCACGCCGCTGCCTCGCGGCAAGGTGCCGGTGGACGGCGCGTTCATCCACTATGCGGGGCCGAACCAGGGGTTCGTTTCGCAGAGCACTCGGTTGCCATCGATTTCTCCGCCCTGGTTTTCGATGACGGCTTACGATCTGAACACCGGCACGATTATGTGGCAGGTGCCGTATGGGACGGTCGCGGCGCTGTCCGAGCAGGGGCACTCGGATACCGGCGTGATCTCCTCGCAGCGGGGCGGCCCGGTGGTGACGGCAAGCGGGTTGATCTTCAGCGCGACCAACGATAAGAAGTTTCGGGCGTGGGATGCGGAGACGGGCAAGGTAATCTTTGAGGCGAGTCTTCCTGCGGCGTCCGAGGGCGTGCCGTCGGTGTATGAGATCGGCGGGCGCGAGTTCATCGCCATCTGCGCGGCGCAGGGGGATGGGCCTCGGGTGACCATTCCGGGGGCGAAGCCAGCCGGTGCGGCTCCGCAGAATGCTTACGTGGTGTTCGCATTGCCGAAGAAGTGAACGCGCCGCCTGGAGGCGTCAACTGCTCCTCGGTTTCAGCTATACTGCTGGCCGGGAGAGCAAAAATGAACGCAAATCCAGTACGTTTCGGGTTCTCGTTCGGCATTCTGATGCTCGCCGCGGGAAGGGCTCAGGCGCCGGCTCCAGCGGAGTTTGAAGTGGCTTCGGTCAAACTGACGCAGCAGGGCAGGACTGTGGAGGGTTCTTCTCACTCGACCGTTGGGAACACGGACCAAGGGAGTTTCTCCGCCACCAACGCCACCCTCCAGATGCTGCTGGTGTGGGCTTATGACGTGAAGGACTACCAGATCTCCGGGCCGGACTGGCTCAATTCCGAAGACGCGCGTTACGATATAACGGCCAAGTCGCCCGCGGGCGTTCCTTCGAGGCAAATGCCCGCAATGCTGCAATCGCTGTTGGTGGAGCGATTCAAGCTGGCGCTTCATCGCGAAACCAGGACGCTTCCGATTTACGAGCTGGTGATCGCTAAGAGCGGCCCCAAGATCCACGAAGTTGCCTCGGACGGACACAGCAACAGCACGAGGATGGGCGAAGGCCGTCTGACGGCAACGCACGTTACGATGACGGACCTTGCCGTTCAATTGTCGCGCCACCTCGGCCGGGCAGTGATCGATCAAACCGGACTCAAAGGTGCGTTCGATTTCACTCTCGACTACGCGGCTGACGACGCCGACACTTCTCGGCCCTCGATCTTCACGGCATTGCAGGAGCAGCTCGGGCTGAGGCTGGAAGCCACCAAGGGACCGGTGGAGGTTTTGGTAGTCGATCGCGCGGAGCGGATTCCCACGGAAAACTGAAGCGCTGGCCGCCGATGAACGCAGGTGAACGCCGATTAAAAGGGGACAGGAGGGGTTTATGGATCGACGGAGATTTATGCAAAGTAGTGCAGCGCTAGCTATGGGCGCGGCACAGGGTGAGGATCAGAAGGCCCGCTCGGCGAGGAACTTCTGGCCGGGCGGGGCTCGCATGGTGGTATCGCTGTCCTTACAAATGGAGGCGGGCGCGCAGGCGGAGCGCGGGGCGTCGGGGCCTTGGGGACCGCTGGATACTCGTTATCCGGATCTGCCGACGGAGAAATGGTACGAGTACGGGTTCAAGGAAGGGATTCCACGCCTCCTCGAAATGTACGAGCGGCGCAAGGTGAAAGTTACTTCGCACATGGTGGGCATGGCGGTCGAGAAGCATCCCGCGCTCGCCAAGGAGATCGTCGAGCGGGGGCATGAGCCTGCCGCGCATGGCTACACTTGGGAACCCGTTTACGCCAAGACGCCGGCCGAAGAGCGGACATCGTACGAAGCCAACGTCCGGGCCATCGAAAAGGCCACGGGTCAGAAGCCGATCGGGTTCAACGCCGCGGGGATGCGGGCGACTCCCGCCACGTTTGGGATTTTGCAGGATCTGGGGTTCATGTATCACACCGACGATCTGTCGCGCGATGAGCCGTTCCTGATTCCCGTGAAGAACAAGCCGTTCGTGGTGGTGCCGTACACGTTCGTGCTGAACGATCTTCAGAATTTCGAGAACCGCTGGCGGACGTGCAGCGATTTTGCCGGGGAACTAAAAGCTGAATTCGATGCGCTGTATGCCGAATCCGAGCACAAGCGGCGGATGATTTCGATGAGCGCCCACGACCGCGTCGCCGGGCGGCCGTCCCGCATGCGGGTGGAAGAGGAGTTCATTATCTATGCTCAGAAACATCCGGGGGTGGTGTTTATGCGGAAGGACGAGATCGCCAAGTTTGCCCTCGCAAGTCCTATGACGATTCGCGAAGGGGAGATCGCCTAGAATGCGCTTTTAGCCTGTCTGGGGCGGTGCTTGCTCCGAGGATTTTTTGCAAGTGCATGAATCTACAGGACAAATAACCAAAGTCGCCGCGCAGGTCCGCAGTTTCTACCTTAAGGTGCATGTTACAAGTATGACTAAATTAAGGCGTTTGGGGCGGAAAAAACTCTTGGAACGGCCAACCGATTAGTTGTATCATAGAGGGGTAGCCGTACGGGTACGTAGGGCTACTCGGAATCTGCCCAGAGCGAAGGTTCCGGACGGAGCATGAGACTGAGGAGGACTTTTTCATGTCGAGAAATCTTGTTCTGGCTGCGACCCTGCTGCTGACGGGTGGCGCACTCTTCGCCACGCCGATCGCCGGGGTTTGCGGAACTGGGTTTGCCGCCAACTGCGGCGCTCAGATTAACGCAACCAGCGGCCTCCCGGACGGCAACTTCACGCTGATTTCCAATGCTAACGGCACCGGCACTACGGCCTACGTCACCAATAATAGCCAGTTCCCAATTCCGCCGTGGCTCGCGGATACAGCCACGGGAGAGTGGATTGGTCCGGCTTTGAATGGCAACGAGAACACCAGTGATACGGTCGGCAACTTCTTCTATCAGGAGTCCTTTAGTCTGGCCGGACTCGACCCCACCTCCGCGACGATCTCCGGTTTTTGGGCGGTTGACAACAACGGGTGCATCTTTTTGAATGGAACCAACACCGGAGATTGCATCAACGGGACGGCCGCCGCAAATTACAGCGTATTGACGGCCTTTTCGATCGTCAACGGCCAGGGCGGCGCGACGTTTAATGCGGGGGCCAACACCATCGTGTTCGAGACGGTGAATACCGCGAGCATGTCAACCAATCCAACCGGCGTATTCGTGGAGATGAGTGGTACCGCGAATTTGCTTGGCGCGGTTCCGGAACCAGCCTCGTTTGCGTTCGTCGGCCTCGGATTGGCGGCGATTGGCTTGGTTCGCCGCCGGCTCCGTTTCTAGATCGGCAATTTCTTCCTCCAAACGGCCTCCGCATAGCGCGGGGGCCGTTTTTCTTTTTTGACCGCTCTGAAATTTCCTCGTCTCGGTTCAAGCGCGGCCACCTCGAAGGAGTAAGCGATGATTGCAGTGGAAACGATTGAATTCAACCATGACCCCGGCGCCGCCACGCATGACGCCATGAATATTCGAAAGAACGCAACTCAATCGGTCACCCTCCCCGAATGGCGGCGTTTTGCTTGTATCAACCCCGAGGATTCTCCGGCGGCCTATTCGGTAGCGAGCACCAAGGGCCATCCGATCACGATCCACGTTTCCCTCAGTTGCACGGATCCGGCCATCCACTCGGCCGAAATCCGGGTGCCGCACCACGTGAAGGTAGAGAACGTCCACTTCACGGGGGGCGTCAGCGGGGTGGTGCCCTTCGAACTGATCGATCCGCCGGTTACGCACGGCCGCGTTGGGGTTTGGGATCTCGACTGGCGTTGGGAATATCGCGTTCCGCCGCACCATCACTGGCATCATCTCGCCGACACACGTCACCGGATCTATGTGGTCCTGGACCTGCCCACCGCTCCTTGGGATCAGACGCCGTTCACCGGGGCGAATCTTCAGATCCCGTGGGTCGAGGCGCTGAGCTATGCTTGCCATTGGGCGCACGGCGCCACTTCCAAGGACGAGGCTAAGCGTCGGATCACCGAGAGCGTTTACGCCCTGGGACCAGGCGTGGTGCAATACGATTGTCCTGGCGGCGGAGCTTCGCATTACAGCGCCGGCAATTTCGATTGCACCGCCTTTCTCGATCTGCTGAAGGGCGGGCTGGGCAACGG
>Ga0210409_10009092_pt1 | contig 10070 bp, 9 predicted proteins | sample IncBWH17MmetaG_FD_161649 | JGI IMG/M metagenome (GOLD analysis project Ga0210409, IMG submission 161649) | Forest soil microbial communities from Barre Woods Harvard Forest LTER site, Petersham, Massachusetts, United States - Inc-BW-H-17-M | ecosystem: Environmental > Terrestrial > Soil >...
CGCGCGGCGCCTCGCCGATGCAGCGGGCGACATGTCGCACTACCGCGAGTTCGACTACGTCGTGGTGAACGATGACTTCGATCGTGCGGCGGCGGATCTGAAGCGCATCGTCGCGGGCAAGGCGCCGGACCTGAGGAGCGATCGCCCGCAGCTCCAGCCCCTCGTCGCGGAGCTGCTGAAACCCACCTGAGACTGGCCGGGAAGAGGGGTTTTCCCGTATAGTCGTTGACCCTGCGTACCCCAGACGGGCGCGCCCAATCAAGCTGACACCGATGGCCCGAATCACCGTAGAAGACTGCCTGCAGAACGTCGACAACCTGTTCCAGCTGGTGCTGCTCGCCGCGCAACGCGCGCGGCGGCTTGCGAATGGCGCCGAAGCCACGCTGCCGCTCGAGAACGACAAGCCAACCGTACTCGCGCTGCGCGAGATTGCCGCCGGCAATATCACCGCCGAGATGCTGCGCGAGCCCGAGCCGGCGCCCGAGCCCGTGGTCCCCGACGCGGACAACCAGTCGACCTTCCGCGCACCGCAGTTCGGCCTCGGAGACTGACGGCGGCGGCCTAAGTGGAGTACGCGTCTTCGCTCCTGGGACTTTTGCCCGGCGGAAGACGCACTCCGGGCCTGAAGGAGCTGCTCGGCGCGGTCGGCAGCTATCTGCCGCCCGAGCAGGTGGGCCGCATCCGCGAAGCGGCCGAATTCGGCACCTCGGTACACCAGGGGCAGAAGCGCCTCTCGGGTGAGCCCTTTATCGCCCACCCGGTCGCGGCCGCCTCCATCCTTGCCGACCTGCACCTCGATGCCGACACCATCGTCGCGGCCATCCTGCACGATGTCATCGAGGACACCCCGACGCCGAAGGACCAGCTGGCGGCACGCTTCGGCGCGGTGGTGGCCGAGATCGTCGATGGCGTCACCAAGCTCGACCAGATCAAGTTCAAGAGCCGCGAGGAGGCGCAGGCGGAGTCCTTCCGCAAGATGCTGCTCGCCATGGTGCGCGACCTGCGCGTCATCCTGGTGAAGCTCGCCGACCGTACCCACAACATGCGCACCATCGAGGCCATGGCGCCCGCGCGGCGCCGGGCGATCGCGCGCGAGACGCTCGAGATCTACGCGCCGATCGCGGAACGGCTCGGCCTCTACAACATGAAGCTCGAGCTCGAGGATCTCGGCTTCAAGGCGCTCTACCCGCGCCGCTACCTGGTGCTCGAGCGCGCGCTGCGCCGCGCACGCGGCAACCAGAAGGAGTTCCTGAAGAAGATCGAGCAGCAGCTGAACGCGGCGCTCATGAAGGCAGAGATTGCCGCGCACGTCGAGACGCGCGAGAAACACCTCTACAGCATCTACCGCAAGATGCGCCGCAAGCGCGCGCCGTTGGGGGAGATCGTCGACGTCCACGGCATCCGCATCGTCGTCGACCGCCCCGACACCTGTTACCGGGCACTTGGCGCCGTGCATTCGGTCTTCAGGCCCATGCCCGGGCGCTTCAAGGACTACATCGCCATCCCGCGCGCCAACGGCTATCAGTCGCTGCACACCACGCTCTTCGGCCCGAACGGCGTGCCCATCGAGGCGCAGATCCGCACCGGCGACATGCATCGCGTGGCGGAAGCCGGCATCGCCGCACACTGGAAGTACAAGGCGGGCGGCGATTCCGGCTCCATGCAGCAGGAGCGCACGCGCGAGTGGCTCTCGAACCTCGTGTCACTGCAGGAGGCCGGCACCTCGGAGGAGTTTCTCGAGAGCGTCAAGGTCGACCTCTTCCCCGACAAGGTGTACGTCTTCACTCCCAAGGGGCAGATCCTGCGCCTGCCCTCGGGCGCGACGGTGGTGGATTTCGCCTACGCGGTGCACACCGACGTCGGTAACCGCTGCGTCGCCGCCAAGGTCGACCGGCGGCTGACGCCGCTGCGCACCGTGCTGCGCAACGGTCAGACCGTCGCGATCATCACCGCCAAGGGCGCGACCCCCAACCCTTCGTGGGTCAACTTCGTCGTGACTGCGAAGGCACGCAGTGCCATACGCCACTATCTGAAGGGCTTGCGCCGCACCGAGGCGATCGCCCTCGGCGCCAAGCTCCTCGCGCAGGCGCTCGGTGAGTTCTCGCTGTCGCTCGAGGATGTGAGCGAGGATGCGCAGCGTGCGGCGCTCGGGGAGCTGGGGCTCAAGGACCTCGATGAGCTGTACGAGAAGATCGGCCTCGGCGAGCGGCTGGCGCCGCTCGTGGCACGGCGGCTGCTGCCGGCCACCCCGGCCGCGAGCGGTCCCGGGGGACTGGCGCCGCTCGCCATCGCCGGCACCGAGGGGCTGCTCGTCACCTACGCGCGCTGCTGCTTCCCGATCCCGTACGACGCGATCTTCGCCTTCCTCTCGGCGGGGCGCGGGGTGGTGATTCACCGCGAGAACTGCGTCAACGTCGAGGATTACCGCAAGCACCCGGAGAACTGGTTGCCGGTGAGCTGGCAGACCGCGCCCGATCGCCTGTTCTCCTCCGAGATCCGCGTCTACGTCGTCAACCGAACCGGCGTGCTCGCGGCCGTGGCGGCCGCGATCGCCAGCACCGAGACCAACATCGATCACGTCTCGATCGATGAGCAGGACAGCGACACCGCGGTGCTCACCTTCGAGCTGCGGGTGCGTGACCGACGCCGCCTCGCCCGCCTGGTGCGCGTCATCCGCCGCATGCCGGATGTGACCCGTGTGACGCGCACCATCGCGGCCCACGCCCGCAGCGACGGCCACTCGGCGCCCGCCGACCACGAGGTCGATGGCGATGGCGACGATACCGGCGACGAGAGCAGCTGATTGCCGCAGCCCCCTCACCACTACAGGAACCAGAGATGAGCCGCCAGAGCATCCACACTGAACGCGCGCCGCAGGCGATCGGCACTTATTCGCAGGCGGTGCGTGCCGGGAACACCGTCTACCTCTCGGGCCAGGTGCCGTTCGACCCCGCGACGATGCAGATCGTGGGCGGAGACTTCGAGGCGCAGGTGCGGCGCGTGTTCGAGAACCTGAGGGCGGTAGCGGAGGCGGCTGGCGGATCACTCGCACAGGCGGTGAAGTTCACCATCTTTCTCACCGATCTCGCCAACTTCGCCAAGGTGAACGAGATCATGGCGCTCTACTGCGCCAAGCCCTATCCCGCGCGCTCGACCATCGGCGTGGCGCAGCTGCCGCGCGGAGCGCAGGTCGAGATCGAGTGCGTCCTGCACCTCGACTGAGAGGCTCGCCACGGCCCGCCGCCCCCGGAAGCGCGCCCCCCGTCGGGGAGCGCCCGGTGACCGCGCTGCGTGGCGTCGGCGCTGCGCTCGCCGAGCGCTTGTCAAAGCTCGGCGTGACGCGCGTCGCCGACCTGCTCTTCCTCTTGCCGCTGCGCTACGAGGACCGCACGCAGATCACGCCGATCGGGGCGCTGCTGCCTTCCACGCGCGCGGCAGTCGAGGGGGAGATCCAGCTCACCGAGGTCGCCTACCGCGGCCGACGCCAGCTCCTCACGCGCGTCTCGGACGGCTCGGGAATGCTGACACTGCGCTTTTTCTATTTCTCAGCGAGCCAGCAGCACAACCTGTCCCGCGGCACCCGGCTGCGCTGCTTCGGTGAGGTGCGCCGCGGCCCGCTGGGACTCGAGATGGTGCACCCGGAGTACCGCCGGCTGCGCGAGGAGAGTGCTGCGCTCGAAGAAACCCTCACGCCCATCTATCCCCTCACCGAGGGAGTGCCGCAGGGACGGCTGCGCGCGCTCATCGCCGAGGCACTGCGCGAGCTCGAGCACACCGGGCCCGCGGACCTCCTGCCGGCAGAACTGCAGCTCCCCCCTGGAATGCCCACCCTCCGGGAGGCGCTCGAGTACCTGCACGCGCCGCCGCGCGGGGCGCGGCTCGCCGAGCTTGCCGCCGGCCGGCACCCGGCCCAGCGACGGCTCGCGTTCGAGGAGCTGCTCGCGCATCACCTGGCGCTGAAACTCCGCAAGCGCGCTCTCAGGACCGATCCGGCACCGCCGCTTGCGGATGGGGCGCAGCTGACGCAGCGCTTTCTCGCGGCGCTGCCCTTCACTCTCACCCGCGCGCAATCGGGCGCTCTCGCGGACGCCGAAGCGGATCTGGCCGGCAGCGCGCCGATGGTGCGCCTGCTGCAGGGCGATGTCGGCTGCGGCAAGACCGTGGTGGCAGCTGCCGCGGCAGCCCGCGCTGCGGGCAGCGGCGCGCAGGCGGCGCTCATGGCACCGACCGAGCTCCTCGCCGAGCAGCACTGGCGCAATTTTCGCGACTGGTTCGGGCCGCTCGGGGAGACGGTGGCGCTCGTGTCGGGCACGCTCCCGGCACGCACGCGCCGCAGCGCGCTCGAAGGCATCGCCGCGGGCGAGATCCGCGTGGTGGTGGGGACACACGCCCTTTTCCAGGAGGGCATCGAGTTCGCCAACCTCGCGCTCGTGATCGTGGATGAGCAGCACCGCTTCGGCGTGCAGCAGCGCCTGCGGCTCTCGGAGAAGGGCCAACGCGGCGGGCGGCTCCCGCACCAGCTGATCATGACCGCGACCCCCATTCCGCGCACCCTCGCCATGACCGCGTACGCCGATCTCGACATCTCGGTGATCGACGAGCTCCCGCCTGGCCGCACACCGGTGCAGACCGTGGTGGTGCCCGAGCAGCGCCGTGCGGAAGTGGTGGCGCGGATCGTCGAAGCGTGCCGCGCCGGGCGGCAGGCCTACTGGGTGTGTCCGCTGATCGATGTGTCCGAGGAGCTGCGGGCGCAGGCGGCGGAAGAGACCGCGGCGCGGCTCGCAGCCGCACTCCCCGGCGTCAAAGTGGGACTCGTGCACGGGCGCATGCCGGCCGCGGCGCGCGATTCTGCGATGCTCGCTTTCAAGGCGGGACGGCTGCAGCTGCTCGTCTCCACCACGGTGATCGAGGTGGGGGTGGATGTGCCGAATGCGACGCTCATGGTCATCGAGAACGCCGAGCGCATGGGACTCGCGCAGCTGCACCAGTTGCGCGGGCGGGTCGGGCGCGGAAGCGCTGCGAGCAGCTGCGTGCTGCTGTACCGCGCGCCGCTCTCGGCGCTGGCGCGCGAACGGCTCAAGGTGCTCCGCGAGATCGCGGACGGTTTCGAGATCGCGCGCCGGGATCTGGAGCTGCGCGGACCAGGCGAGCTGCTCGGCACGCGCCAGACCGGGCTCGCGCAGCTGCGCGTCGCGGATCTCATGCGCGACGCCGACCTCCTGCCGCGCGTGCAGCAGAGCGCCGAACGTCTGTTGCAGGAGCACCCCGAGCGGGTCGCCGCCCTTACGATGCGCTGGGTCGGCGCGGGCGAGCGCTACGGGCGGGTGGGGTGAAGAGCCACCGCTACCCGGTCTTCTCGCTGGCGCGGACGAGCCTGGAGTTGTCTCCGAATTTGAACCTGCCGCGCATCACCGTGGAGTGCCCCGGTGAAGTGCAGAAGAACGCGTAGTGGCTGCCGGGCTGCAGCAGGGTGGTGGCGAATTTCACCGTGGCGCTCTCGCCGCCCCCGACGATCGGGGTCGCCGCGATGATGCGCGTGTCGTGCTCGGGCAGGTAGCCGCGCGCGGGGCCTGCGGCGAGCCCGGCATTGACGATGGCCGACATGTCCGAATCCTTAGCCAACACCCAGTCGTGCCCCATCGCCCGCGCGGACAGCTTCCCCGAGTGCGTGAGCGTGACTTCGACCTCGGTGCACTCCGTTGGCACGATGAGCTCGTGAACGCTGAACTGCATCTGGTCGTTGCTCTCCAGCGTCAGCTTGCAGGGGTCTGCGTGGGCGAGCCCGCTTGCCAGCAGCAGCGCGCCTGCACATGTCAGCCGCAGCATCGTAGTGTTGTTCATACTCGCAACTCCTCTAAGCCCTTGTGCGTGCCGGTGGCACGCTCAGAACGCAAGCCAATAAAAGAGGAACAACGTGTTGTTATCGCTGGCGGAACGGCCGCTGCCGTCGTAGTTGGAACTTCCGCCGTCGAAGCGCGTGTATCCGGTGTATTGAATGCCCAGGCGCATGTTCAGCCAGGGCCGCAGCCAGGAGTCCTTCTTGCCGAACGGCACCCACTCCAGCATCAGGATGTATCCGCGCGTGTCAGGAGTGCCGCTGGTACCGAAGCCGAAGTAGGTCGGATCGGTACTGCCGCTGGTGTTGAACAGGCCGAAGCTCGCGGCGTAAGTCTGCCGCCAGGCATAGGTCATGTCGGCTGCGACGGTGGTGAGGTGATTGGTCGCATTGTTCGAGCCGCCCGCGGCGAACGTCGCATCGAGTTGCTGCTTTTCGTGGACCACCGAGGCATTGATGCTGACCGTGCCGGGCCCATCGGTGGGCGTGTACTGATACGTCCCGTCGAACCCGTAGTCGGTAAAACGGTCGCTTTGCGGTACCGCGGGGTCGGGCTGCAGTTTTGCCGACAAGCCGAAGGTGCCGAACGAGAAGTAGTGCTCTTCGCCCTGCGTGAACTGGTACGCGGCGCGCCAGTACGGGGCCGCGCCCTCCATGTGAATGTTGTTGTCCGGGTAGAGACCGAGGTTGCCGAGCCAGTGGTCCGAGAGGCCGCGATACGCCCCGGCTTCGAGGTACACGTGATCGTGGATCATCGTGTAGGCGGTCGCCCCCAGCGCCACCTGCGCGAACCCGCCGGCGATGACCGGCCCGGCGCTCGGTCCCGGGGCGAGCCCCGAGCCGATGAACGGATACGCCCACGCGGGCGTCGAGTTCCACAGGTCCTGGACCGTCGGATTGTTGTTGACCGAGATTCCCACCACGGCGTCGGTGCCGAAAAAGTTCTGCACCGGCCTGGCCCAGCGAACGTCGAGGTTGTCCCAACTGAAGTGACGGTCCTCGCCGCTGTAGGTGGCCTGCGCAAACATGCCGATCTGCGAGGTGATCCGCGTCGCGAGAAAGACCGAGGCCTGGTCGAGCGACAGGTTGTCGTTGGTCGCGAAGTGCGCCGCCGCCGGCTCGGGCAGGTCTGCACTGGTGTGCGTGAAACCTCCCTGCACCATGGCTGCGAGCGGCATCGGATGCTCGCCCCCGCCGTACGTATAACCGTGGAGCTTGAACTCCCGGCCGTATGCGGTGAGTGCGACGCCGAAGGAAACCACATGACACTGCGAGCACGGCATGCCGGTCTGGCTGGCGAAGCTCGGCACAGCCGCGCTGATACGCGGCAGAGTGAGGAGAGTCAGCCCGAGCAGCACCAGCGCGCAGCGGCGACTGCCGGCGGGCGTGGCGAGGCGTAAAGCTCGGGCGGTGGGCAACTGCATGGAGCACTCCCTTTTTGTTGTTGTTGTTCTGTGATCTTCCCGCATCAGACATATCGCACCTGCGCGGCTAGCGAAATCAGACAAATACCGCCGCGTCCTGGGGCAAACACGGCAGGTGGGCGAGTCAGGCGAGTAGGGCGTAATCACCCACCGGCCCGTTCCCGCCGCCTGCAACGCATTGACCGCGCAGCGACTTTCGGTGTGCGACACCGCATCAGGCGCCGCCGCCGCCGCGGCCATCAGGGGACCGCTGCGAACGGGTGGCTGTGGTAACGTTCCCGCGCCAAAAGGTCGCCATGGCTGCTGTAACCGAACTCCCGCCGAATCTCGCGCCCGCTGAGGCGCCGCTATCGCATCGCCTCGCGCGGCGCGTGACCGAATACGCGCGCCTCATGCGCCTCGACAAGCCGATCGGCACCTGGCTGCTGCTGTGGCCGGCCTTGTGGGCGCTGTGGGTCGCGGGCGCGGGGCGCCCCGAGCCGCGGATCCTCATCGTGTTCGTGCTCGGCGTCATGGTGATGCGCGCGGCCGGTTGCGTGATCAACGATTTCGCCGACCGCGACATCGATCCGCACGTGCGCCGCACGCGCGACCGCCCGCTCGCGGCGCGGCGCGTGTCACCGGCGGAGGCGCTGATGCTGTTCGCGGTGCTGATCGCCCTCGCGCTCTTCCTGGTGACGCGCCTCAATGCGCTCACCGTGAAGCTCGCCTTCATCGGAGCGCTGCTGACGGTGTCCTATCCGTTCGTCAAGCGCTTCTTCCCGATGCCGCAGCTCTATCTCGGCATCTCCTTCGGCGGCTGGAGCGTGCCGATGGCCTTCGCCGCGCAGACCGGCGTCCTGCCGCGCGTGTGCTGGCTGCTGTACCTCGCCGCGGTCATCTGGGCGGCGGTCTACGACACCATCTACGCCATGATCGACCGCGAGGACGATCTGAAACTCGGGGTGAAGTCGAGCGCCATCCTGTTCGCCGACATGGATCGCCTCCTCATCGGTGTGATGCAGCTGATGATGCTCTGCGCCCTCATCCTCGCCGGCCGCAGCATGCACTTCGGCGGCTGGTACGAGGCCGGAGTGCTCGGCGCCGCGCTGCTGTGCGCCTGGCAGCAGTGGCTGATCCGCAAACGCGAGCCCGCCGGCTGCCTGCGCGCCTTCCTCAACAACCAGTACGTGGGTCTCGTGGTGTTCGTCGGCATTCTTCTCGAGTACACCTACGCTGCCTGAAGCGCAGCCCATGGAAAGCCACAAGAACCAGCGCTTATCCGCGCGCCTCGGCTTTGCGCTGCGGGGCTTCGCCCACGCGTTGCGCAGCGAGGCGAGCCTGAGGCTGCAGGCGCTCGCCGGCGCCGCGGCGCTCGCGGTGCTGCTCGTCCTGCGTCCGCCCGCCGTGTGGTGGGCGCTGGTGCTGCTCGCGAGCGCCGCGGTGGTGGCGGCCGAGCTCTTCAACACCGCCATCGAGCATCTCGCCGATGTGCTGCACCCGCAGCAGAGCCAAGGTGTGCGCGTGGTGAAGGACTGCGCCGCGGCCGGCGTGCTCATCGCGGTGCTCGGCGCACTCGGGGTTGCGGCGGCGCTCGCGGTACACCTGCTGTCCGCCCCGCGCTGAGACCCACCTGGCCAAGCATTGAGCAAATGTCGACTTTCTCAGGCTCCTGTCGTTGACAGGATTTGTGCCTCTCGGGCATGGTCACGATGAAGGAGAGAGTCATGAGCGTGGCGATGAGCGAAGCACCCGTGGAGGCCGATGAGGCCTCGATCCGGCACGACTGGTCGCTGGATGAGGTGCGCGCGCTCTTTACACTCCCCTTCATCGATCTCATCCTGCACGCGCAGCGCGTGCACCGCGCCCACCACCTGCCGAATACCGTGCAGATGAGCACGCTGCTCTCCATCAAGACCGGGGCGTGTCCGGAGGATTGCGCCTACTGCCCACAGAGCGTGCACTACGAGACCGGTGTCGGCCGCGAGGCGCTCATGGAGGTGGCCACGGTCCGTGAGTGCGCCGCGCGCGCGAAGGCCGCCGGTGCGACGCGCTTCTGCATGGGTGCCGCCTACCGCGCTCCCAAGGCGCGCGATCTCGAGATCATCGTCGAGATGATCCGCGCCGTGCGCGAGCTCGGGCTCGAAAGCTGCGCCACGCTCGGCATGCTCACGCCGCAGCAGGCGACACAGCTGAAGGCCGCCGGCCTCGACTACTACAACCACAACCTGGACACCTCGGCCGAGTTCTACGGCGAGATCATCAGCACCCGCACCTATCAGCAACGGCTCGATACCCTCGCCGCGGTGCGCGCTGCCGGCCTCAAGGTGTGCTGCGGCGGCATCATCGGTATGGGCGAGTCGGCGGATGACCGCGCGCAGCTCCTGCGCACGCTCGCCAATCTCCCTGAGCACCCCGAGAGCGTGCCCATCAACCGCCTGGTGAAAGTCCCGGGCACCCCTCTCGCGGATGCTCCCGAGGTGGACGCGTTCGACTTCGTGCGCACCTGTGCGGTGGCGCGGGTACTGATGCCGCGGGCGCATGTGCGGCTCTCGGCGGGGCGCGAGGGCATGAGCGATGAGCTGCAGGCGCTGTGCTTTCTCGCCGGCGCGAACTCCATTTTCTACGGAGAAAAGCTGCTGACCACCGGCAACCCCGACGTGGCGCGCGACCGCTCCCTCCTCGAACGGCTCGGCCTCACACCTCTTCCCCATGAGGCGGCAAGCGCCGGCGCTTGAGGCGGCGCTCGCGCAGCTGGAGGCGGCACAGCTGCGCCGCGCCCGCGTCACGGTCGATCATCGCGCAGCGACCGGGCGCACCCTGACACTCTC
>Ga0210409_10009094_pt1 | contig 10068 bp, 7 predicted proteins | sample IncBWH17MmetaG_FD_161649 | JGI IMG/M metagenome (GOLD analysis project Ga0210409, IMG submission 161649) | Forest soil microbial communities from Barre Woods Harvard Forest LTER site, Petersham, Massachusetts, United States - Inc-BW-H-17-M | ecosystem: Environmental > Terrestrial > Soil >...
GCTGAGCTCGAGCAACATTGCGCGCTACAATCGAAATTGCGATGCGATTGCGGCGCGCGAGGTGGAACGCTTGCGCGGGGGCAGGAGAGCGGCGCTGAAGGCGGTGCGGTGGATCAGCGAGGCAGTGAAGCCGATTCCCAAGGTGCGGGGACTGTGGCATCGAGTGGCGATCCGGAACTTGTATGGGATGCGCGGGCGGGACTGGCCGCCGGTGATTGAGTATGGGGAAGTGGGCTGGCGCTTGCGGCGCCGGTAACGAAGACGCGCCAAGCGCGAGCCTTCCCTGGGGCCGTCAGTCGATGGCCAGGCGCCAAGCTCAGACAAAATGACTAACACACAAGCCGTCGCAAATGCTTCGGGTGTGTCTATCGAAATAGAATAAACTTTGGATTGCGGAGGGGCGCGCATTCTTACCTTATTCACGACGGCGAAGCCGTTCGAGGGGCACAGCGGCGTGATTCAGCGGAATGCGCTGAAGAGCTGGACGCTGCTGCATCCGGACGTGGAAGTGATTTTGTTTGGCGCCGATGCGGGGGCGGCGGAAACCGCGCGAGAGATGGGATTGCGCCATGAGCCGCACGTGGATCGGAACCGCTTTGGCACCAAGCGGCTGGACTATATGTTCGCGCGAGCGCAAAAGATCGCGCGGCACAACATGCTGTGCTACTGCAACTGCGACATCATTTTACTGCCGGAATTTTGCGGGGCGCTGCGCAGAGTGCGCCTGTGGCACGGCCGATTTCTGATGGTGGGGCGGCGATGGGACACGGATATCGCCGCGCCGCTGGACTTCAGCGATGCGGGGTGGGGCAAGCGCGTGAAGGAGCTGGCGCTGGCGCGGGGAGCGCAGCAGCCGGCGTGGTCGATCGATTATTTTGCGTTTGCGCGCGGGCTGTACGCGGAGATGCCGGCGCTGGTGATCGGGCGAGTGTGGTGGGACCACTGGCTGGTGTGGAAGGCGCGCGAGGAAGGCGCGGCGGTGGTGGATGCGTCGGAGGTGGTGACGGCGATTCACCAGAACCATGATTATGGGTATCACCCGGCGGGGGCGAAGGGCGTCTGGACGGACGAGCAAGCGAAGGAAAACTACGAGCTGGCAGGCGGACTTTGGCACCTGCTGACGATGGATGATGCGACCCACCTTTTTAGCGCGGACGGAGAGCGCGGGAATTTGCGACGGCTGTGGGCGCCGTACTGGAGATACTTGCGGCCGAAGGTGGCGCCGACGTGGTTTGCGCTGCTGGATTTTACGCGGCCCTTGCGGAGTCGGCTCGGGCTTCGAGCGAAAAGCGCGACCGACGCGAAGAATCAGTACGGTGCGCCCTCGGGTCCGCAGATTCCTACTTAGCATAAATACCCTTGCTGCTTTCCCTGATTTGTATTACTATTCTTTATCTACTTGCCTTGATTTAACGTTTAATTAATAAGGGCAAGGTCCGTCGAGACAAGGTCCTCTAACCATGACTTCTGGAAGGAGTGCGCCGTTTCCTCCGCCGCTCGCTGCGACGCGGGCAGTAAACCGCGTGGCGATCACGCTGACCGAATTTGATTCGCGGCGCTATCTCCGGCTGATTAGCGCGCGGGGAGAAACGATTCGCGCCGTGGTCGCGGAATTGAAAGGGGCGCTGGGTTTGGCGACGGCGCTGGATGCCGGGTGCGGCGTGGGATTTTTTGCGCAGATTTTGCGGGAATGCGGGTTGAACGTTGGGGCGTTCGACGGCCGGATGGAAAACGTCCTGGAAGCACGCAAACGGTTTCCGGAGGTCCCGTTCGAACAAGGCGATATCGAGAGTCCGGGGATTCTCGCGCTTGGCGAGTTCGATCTCACCTTATGCTTCGGACTGTTGTACCACCTGGAAAATCCGATGTTGGCGATCCGGCATTTGCGGGCACTCACAGGCAAAGGACTGCTGCTGGAGAGCATGTGCATTCCGGGAAACAGCGCGGGAATGGTGTGGCGCGAGGAGCCTGCAGCGGCGGATCAGAGCTTGACCGATATTGCGCTGTATCCGAGCGAGGCGAGCCTGGTGAAGATGCTGTACCGGGCAGGCTTTGCCGCGGTGTATCGCGTGGCGGAACTGCCGGACCATGATGATTTTCGCGAAACGCCGTTGCACGCGCGGCGAAGGACGGTCTTGTTTGCGGCGGCGGTTCCCGCGCAGGTGGCTGGCTTCGAACGAATCGACGAGCCGCGCGATGTCGCTGACCCGTGGTCGAAGGCAGCGAGCAGCGCGGACGTTTCGCTGCCTGCTCGAATCTGGCGATTCTTGCAAAGACCGCGGCGGGCGCAATACCTTTCCCTGGCGTTTCGCGCGCGGCGCGTGTTCCCGGAAATGCCCATTCCGCTGCGGTTGCCCTTCGGCGTCTGGTGGCTTGCACAGAAGAGCGCGCTGGACGACGAGCTGATTCACGATGGATTCGAAGACGAGGAGATAGCGTTTGTGGAAAAGCTGCTGCGGCCGGGCATGACCGTGCTGGACGCCGGCGCACATCACGGCTTGTATACGCTGCTCGCGTCAAAGCGAGTGGGAAAACGCGGCCGCGTGATTGCGTTCGAACCGTCACCACGCGAAAGAAAACGGCTGCGGCGTCATCTGTGGTTGAACCGCTGCAAGAATGTCGCGGTGCAATCCTGCGCGCTCGGGGATGAGCATCGGGAGGCGGAGTTATTCCTGGTCACGGGACGCGAGGATTGGTGCAACAGTTTGCGCGCACCGCAAATCGACGCCCAGACGACTACTGTGCGCGTTGCGTTAGAGCGAGTTGATGATGTCGTGGAGAAGCTGGGCATCACGCGAGTGGATTTTATCAAGTTGGACGTCGAAGGGGCAGAGTTGAGTATTCTGCGGGGCGCGCGCGCTACTTTGGCGGCGTCGAGACCCGTGATCCTCGCCGAAGTCCAGGATCTGCGCACTCGGCCGTGGGGATACGCTGCGCGCGAAATCATCTATTTTTTGGAGCGGGCAGGCTATAGCTGGTATGCGCTGACGGCGGCCAGCAAACTGCAGCCGATTTCCACGCTGCTCGAGACGTATAACGCGAATCTGGTTGCCTTACCGGAAGAGCGCGCTGATGGCATTCGCGAGATGTTGGTGAAAGGGAGACTCCCTGAGCAAACATCGACGTGGACTCGATCGCGAGTTTGATTACGCGCTTCACGAAACGCTCACCAGAGCGTCTGCGTGCCTTGACTTTCCTGTTTGGCAGACAGTTTTTGATAAGCTTGCTGCGCGATGAAAGTTCTGGTTACCGGGAGCAGCGGACTAATCGGCTCCGAGGCGGTGGAGCATTTCGACCGCCAGGGGCACGAAGTTTTTGGTGTGGACAACAATATGCGGCGGGTGTTTTTTGGCGCCGCGGGCGACACGTTGTGGAACCTGGAGCGGCTGAAGAGCGCTTGCAAGCGGTTTACGCACGCGGCCATCGATATTCGCGATCGCGCAGCGATCGAAGGAGTGTTCAGCGCGCAGCGCTTCGACCTTATTGTGCATTGCGCGGCGCAGCCTTCTCACGACAAAGCGCGGGATATCCCGCTGCTGGACTTCGAAGTCAATGCGCTGGGAACCATCCATCTGCTGGAAGCGACGCGGCAGCATTGCCCCGAAGCGGTGTTTGTTTTCCTCAGCACGAACAAGGTGTACGGCGACGCGCCCAACGAGATTCCGGTGAAGGAGCTCGAAACGCGTTACGACTACGCACGGGCTGAGGATTACGACGGCGTTGACGAGACCTGCCGCATCGATCGCACGTTGCATTCGCTTTTCGGTGCGTCGAAAGCCGCGGCCGACTTGGTGGCGCAAGAGTATGGGCGCTACTTTCACATGAAAGTAGGCGTTTTTCGAGGGGGGTGTTTGACCGGGCCGTCTCATTCGGGCGTCGAGTTGCACGGATTTTTGTCGTACCTGGTGAAGGTCACGCTGAGCGGCGGGCGCTACGGCGTTTATGGTTACAAAGGCAAGCAGGTGCGCGACAACATTCACAGTCACGACGTGGTGCGGGCCATCGAAGAATTTGCCGCGAATCCGCGGCCCGGCGAGGTCTACAACATGGGCGGTGGACGCGGCAACAGCATCTCCATGCTGGAAGCCATTGCGCGAATCGAACAGCTCACCGGGCGGAAGCTGGACTGGCATTACGTAGAGCAAGTGCGCAAGGGCGATCACATCTGCTACATCTCGAATTTGCGGAAGTTCCAGACACATTATCCGAAATGGAAGATTACGCACGGGCTGGATGCTATTCTGGAGGAAATGGTGGCAGCACAGCGCGGGCAGCAGTTCGATGCCGCGGCAAGATGAGACTGCATCGGGTAGTGGTCGTCGCATCCATAGTTAATCGAGGCGTCTGGCCGCCGCGGCAAATGCCATCATGAACGCCAAGCCCGCCGTTTCCGCAATCATCGTCAATTGGAACGGGGCGCACCATCTGAGGACTTGTCTTCCCAGCCTTTTGTCGCAGTCGTTTACGTCGCTCGAGATCATCGTGGTGGACAATGGCTCGAAGGACGACTCCGCCGAAGTGGCGCGAGAATTTCAGGCGCGCTGGCTTCCTTTGGACCGGAACACTGGGCTGGCGCCGGCCTTAAATCGCGGCGCGGCGATCGCCGCGGGCGATTTTCTGCTTTTCATCAACAACGACATGCGGTTCGATCCTGGTTTTGTCGCGGCGCTGGTGGAGCCGCTGAATGCAAATCAGGAGATTTTTGCAACCGACGGGATGCAATTCAATTGGGATGGAAGCGAGCGCAGGCACCTGGCAGCTCGGTTGGCAAGGAGCAGGCCCAGTGGCTACTCGTCGGCGGAGCTGTTGCCTGGGCTATGCTTTTATGCGCAGGAAGTAAATCACGAAACGCCAGTGTTCATGGGCTCCGCGGCGTGCATGCTGGCGCGCCGCACTCTTTTTCAGAAGCTAAACGGATTCGATGACCGGCTTCCGCTCGGATATGAAGACGTGGAGATTTGTTGGCGAGCGTGGATTCAAGGATGGAAAACGATTTACGTTCCGGACGCGATCTGTTGGCACCGTGTAGGCAGCTCGGGGCACTCGCAGGAAGGAGCGCGCCTCAATTTTCGAGGGATCTTGAGGGGTCGATTGCTGCTGGCGACGAAACTGCTGCCGCTGCACTATATGGTCCGCACGTGGCTGGTGTCCGGCGCAGGGGTTGGTTACGATGCGAGCCGATGGAGATGGTCGTTTGCGAAAGAGCGCATCAAGGTGCTAGCTGATATGGCCGCACTCATGCCACAGTTGCTTCGCGAGAAGAAGGCATTGTTTGAGAACGCGGCCAGCTCTCCGGAGAAACACCTCGATTTTCTTTTGCACTTGAGTGAAGCAGAAGTCTCGGGGAAACAAGATTGATCGCATCGGCGAACATGAGAAACGGGTGTGCCATTGTTCCGTTTTTGAGTTCAAAAAAGGAAATTCCGGATCAGTGCATTTATCTGGGAGGTCAAAACGGAAATCCCGATTGAACCTGGTGAATCGGTGCGAAGTGTCCGGCTTGTCCGAGCCGCGATGTGGACCGTCACGATTGCGGCGGGGCTTTTGCAGGCGTTGGCGGTCCGTTTCTCTATCAGCGGGGATGGGAACTCGTATCTGGATGTCGCCAACGCTTACCTTCGCGGCGACTTCGCAAACGCCATCAATGCGTACTGGAGCCCCTTCTATTCCTGGCTGATTGCTCTCGCACTCTGGGTGTTCAAGCCCAGTGCGTATTGGGAGACCACCATCCTTCATCTGCTGGACTTCGCCGGACTCCTCGTGGCGCTGCGTGCGTTTGAATTTTTTTTCATCAACTTCCTCACGGCCAAGCAAAACTTCGCGCGGCCGGAAGGTGAGAGCTTGCAACTGCCTGTCTCCGCCTGGTGGATGCTAGGCTATGGATTATTCCTCAGCGCCACTCTGGAAGTACTCAGCATGTACCCGACATCACCGGACGCCTGGGTGTGCGTTGTGACCTTTCTGTCTGTTGGGCTGGTCCTGAAAATCTCGATCAAGGAAGGGGGGATTCCTTATTTCGCCGCCCTGGGCCTCGTCCTGGGTGTGGGTTACTTGACGAAGAGCTTCTACTTCCCACTGGCTTTTGTCTTCATTGGCACGGCCTGGTTAGCGAGCCATGGCCTGCGCAATAATCTTTCCGGGGCGCTCATCGCGTTGGTTGCTTTCACGCTCGTGGCTGGCCCGTTTGTCTTTAGCTTATCGAGAGCCAAACACAGATTCACCTATGGGGACGTCGGAAAGATCGCCTATGCGGAGTTCATGTCCTGGATCCCGGACCCCATCTTCTGGCAGGGCGAAGGTGGGTCGGGCACTCCAAAGCATCCCGCACGTATTCTTTTGTCTTCGCCGAGGGTTTACGAATTTGCAGAGCCCGTCGCGGGTTCGTTTCCCATGTGGTACGACCCATCCTACTGGAAGGAGGGGATTGAGCTTCACTTTCACCTGGTAAACGAATTGAAAATCCTCCGTCAATCTGCCGGCACCATCTTTTCCATCTTGCTCGCCCAGGTGGAATATGTTGTCGCCCTGGCGGCGCTCGCCTTCTGCAATCTGCGCGCGCGGGAGTGGATCGCGGTGATACGGCGCCAGTGGTTCCTCTGGTTCCCCGCAGCCGCGGCGTGTCTAGCATTTACGAGCGTGCTAGTTGAAGGAAGATATGTCGCGCCCTTCCTTGCCATTCTGTGGGTCGCAGCCTTCGCGAGTAGCCTGAGTTCCCCCTCGGTTGCAACCAGACGCGTCGCGGTGGCCATTGTTCTCGCCGCCCTGCTCGTCACGGGCATGAAAACGCTCAAATATGCGGCTTCGGATGCGTTCGCCATTCCCAAACAGGTCAATGACCATTGGGAGGCAGCGCAGAAATTAAAAGAATTCGGCGCACGTCCGGGTGATCGAGTGGCCCTGATCGGCGTATTGGCAGAACAACATTTTATGCGTCTCGCCGAGGTCAAAGGGGTGGCCGAGCTGCGTTACCGCGACGAGCAAGAATTCTGGACGGGGGATGCCGGTCTGCAAGACAGCGTCTTCACGGCATTTGCGGCCACGGGATCGAAAATCGTCGTCGCAACGCATGCGCCAGTGACCGCCGTCAAAGAAGGGTGGATCCGGCTCGGAAATACGGATTACTACGCGCGCTCGTTGCTTGCAAAGCCGTAACCCATGCGCTCACCGCGTGAATCGCCTTCACCACCCTGACTGGGCGGACATTTTCTCTAAAATTGCATATAAAGGGTTGATATGCCAAAGCCGCTCGTGACAGCCTTAATCGACACCTACAATCACGAACGCTTCATCGAGCAAGCGATCGTAAGCGTGCTGGAGCAGGATTTTTCGGCGGAGACCGAGATCCTCGTGGTGGATGACGGCTCAACAGACCGTACGCCCGAACTGATCCGTAGATTCGCACCGAGGGTGCGGCTTCTTAGCAAAGCCAACGGTGGACAGGGCTCCGCGTTCAACGCCGCAATCCCCGAGGCGCGAGGTGAAATCGTGGCATTCCTGGACGGAGACGATTGGTGGGCGCCGGGCAAGTTGACCGGCGTTGTGCAGGTGTTTTCCAAAGATTCGGCGGTTGGCTTGGTGGGGCACGCGGTGACGCAAGTTTACGCGAACGGGTGCGAGCGCACGGAACTGCCCAGGGAGATTTCGCGATTTCGTATCAACTCAGTGGAAGAAGCTAGGACGTTCCGTATGAGAAAGACTTTTCTGGGCACCAGCCGCATGACCTACCGGAGTGACGTACTCCGGCAGATCGGACCGGTTCCGGAAGAGCTGAAGTTTGAAGCGGACGAATACTTGTTCACGCTCGCCGGGTTTTTTGGCGACGTGGTGGTCTTGCGGGAGCCGTACAGTTTTTATCGCCTGCACGAGGGGAATTTGTTTCAGATGAGCAATGGAAGCGAGGAAAGCGTCCGCAGGAAACAGCAGGTGCTCGCGCGGCTGGCGCGAGCCCTCGACGAGAAGTTGCGGGAGCTCAGCGTGCGCACCGACATCATCAAGGACATTGTAGAGTGCGTGCAGGTGGAAGCCGACATTCTCCGCCTGGTCGTCGACAGTGGGTTCCCGTGGGAGACGGTGCGCGCGGAACTGAAAGTAATGCGCTTCCTGCACGGCGACGCCTCGTTTGCTCAACACCTTTTTAGCTGCGCGAGGCTGCTTCCCGCCTGCGTCATGCCCGCGGCCAGCTACTATCGATGGAGGCATCGCATCTCGCGCCTGGAGTTCTATAAGGCGTTGCGGCAAAGATTTATGCCGTTTCCTGTGCCAAGCCACGTCGAGCGGCGGGAGAAACCGGCGCCACCAGGCCATCTTTAGACTAACCGCTTATGCCAACATGCTTGCTCACCGAAAAAACCTGGCGATGAATCGAACTTGCGCATGATTACTCTGGGCCTCAATTACAATCGCAAGCATGATTCTTCCGCGTGCATCGTGCGCGACGGCGAGTTGCTCTTCGCGGTCGCGGAGGAGCGGATCAGCCGGATAAAGCACGACTCCGGCTTTCCACGACTCGCTATTCAAGCTTGCCTGGACTTCGCGCGCATTCGCGCCGATGAACTGGACGAAGTATGCTTCGGCTGGCCCACGCCAGGCCCCGGCTTTCGACATGACCTGAAATGCCTGGCCACCGGCGGCTTGCCGCTTACCTACACGGACGTTCTTACCACCACGACCTACTTTCTGAGCATGTGGCATCAACAGGGCGGCGCCAAAGTATTCCGGCAATGGTTCGGAGATGTGAAAGCGCGCATGCGATTTGTGGGACATCACCTGGCGCATGCGATCAGCGCCTATGCGTACTCGGGGTTTGATGAGGCCGCGGTCGTTGTGATGGACGGGCGCGGGGCTTGGGAGGCGACCTCGATCTGGCATGGCAAGGGTGGCAAACTGGAGCACGTTTTTACCATGCCTTTTCCCGACTCCCTGGGACTGTTTTACAGCCAGTTCACCGGCTATCTCGGGTTTCTGCCGAACAGCGACGAGTGGAAGGTGATGGGCCTCGCGCCGTACGGCCAGCCGAAGATCAAGCTTGACGCTTTCATCGACACCGAGGCTTCGCCTTACCGGGTGCAGGCGAAGCGCATCTTCGGAACCGGGCGCGGACCATACTCTGATATGAGGTCGGCGCTCGGCCCGCCACGCGTGCCGGAAAGCGAGATCGACGACCGTCACAAAGACATCGCGTATGCGGTGCAGGAGGCGTGCGAGACGGCGATGATGAGCGTGACGCGCATGGCGGTGGAGAAAACGCGCTGCCGGAATCTTTGCCTGGCGGGCGGAGTGGCGCTGAATTCGAAAGGCAACGGGAAAATTGCGGCCTCGGGACTGGTCGACAAAATCTTCGTGCAACCCGCCGCCTCGGACGACGGCGTCGCGCTGGGCGCGGGGCTTGCTTGTTTTTTGGAAAATGGCGGGCGCTTGCCGAATAAGGCCATGCGCCATGCGTATTTGGGCCCAGCGTTCGACGATTCCGCCATCGAAACTACGCTGCGCACTTATAAGTTGCCGTATACGCGCCTGGACGATCCGGCGGCAACGGCGGCGGAGTTCCTTTCGCAAGGTAAGATACTGGGTTGGTTCCAGGGACGCATGGAATTTGGCCCGCGTGCGCTGGGAAGCCGGTCGATTCTCGCCGATCCGCGCGATCCGGAAATGAACGCCAAGGTGAACAACGCGGTGAAATTTCGCGAGTGGTGGCGGCCGTTTGCGCCGTCTCTGAAGAAGGAAGCGGCAACGGAATATCTTGAGAGCGCGGGGGATTCGCCGTTTATGATCCTGACCGCGCAGGTGCGGCCGGAAAAGCGGGGCGTGATTCCGGCGGTGACGCATGTTGACGGCAGCGCGCGGCCGCAAACCGTGGAGAAAGAGATCAACCCGCTATACTGGCGTCTCCTGGATGAATTCGAAAGGCGCACTGGCGTCCCGGTAATTCTGAACACTTCGTTTAATCTGCGCGGCGAAGCCATTGTGCACACGCCGACCGATGCCGTACGCACATTTTTCAGCTCCGGGATGGACGCATTAGTGATCGGCAGTTTTCTGGTGGAGAAATAGTGGCCTCATCGTCCGGCC
>Ga0210409_10009095_pt1 | contig 10068 bp, 10 predicted proteins | sample IncBWH17MmetaG_FD_161649 | JGI IMG/M metagenome (GOLD analysis project Ga0210409, IMG submission 161649) | Forest soil microbial communities from Barre Woods Harvard Forest LTER site, Petersham, Massachusetts, United States - Inc-BW-H-17-M | ecosystem: Environmental > Terrestrial > Soil >...
GATAGCCGATCGGCCATGTCTTTTCGATATAGTCGGAGACCGAAGCGGACGTCGACCACACATGCCCGTTTCCAGAAACCTCTCCACTGTCGTAAAAATTGTCCAGAATCCCGAATTGCCGCGCGATTCTGTGCTGATTGGGGGTGATGTCCTCGCCGTAGATCGTTAACGAAGGATCGCCATTCGCGCCGGCAATATCCCCAAACACCTGATCGTACGTCCTGTTTTCCTTAATAATGTAAATGACGTGCTTGATTTTATTTTCGCCCCCGGCAAAAGGCACACGGTCGCTATTGCCACGCTGGGCATTGGTTTCAACCACCTGCTTTGTATATGAGGGGAGATTTGCGGTCACGTCCGCAAGCGGAACACGCGCCAGCGAACCGTGGATCATCGCCGGCCCATACTGGTACTTCGGACGGCCATCCGCCATCTTGCCGATCAATTTTGGATTCGGCCCCGATCCTTTTCCTTTCGCACTCGCAATTAGGAGCTCCTTCCCAGTCGCGGCCACAACTGTTGGATACCACTCCGTGGGAATGAACCCAATGGCGTTGGCGTCTTCACCTGGGCGGCCGACGGTACCATCGTCAAGATCGAACACCCCTACCGAGTCCGAAATCGCATCCGCTGAAAAAAGTGTCTTTTCGTCCGGCGCGAGGGTCAAATATTGCGGATCGCTCCCGCCATATTTCTGTCCCGGAAGTCTCGTTGAAAAATACGACACAGCTCTGCCGGAACGCGTGTCGAGCACTGCGATTTCGTCGCGATTGGCCAGCGCCACAAATAGCCGTGAGCTATCGCGATTGAGCAGAAGCGCCGTAGGATGAGATCCTCCCGCCAGCGGTGACTCCGGTTTGCGCAGCGGAATAATCCTCAGCACGCGCCCGCTTAGCAAATCGAGCTCCGCGATCGAAGATGCATTCCACAGCGATACGAAGCCGCGCTTCCCGTCCTTCGTCATCACCGTCGTATACGGCAGCGAAGCCGGAATCCGCTTCATCGTTGAAAGATCAAATCGGTGGATGATTTTTCCGTCGCCGGAGCGCATTAGAATGGCTTCATCGGAGTTGTTGCTCGCCACAAGCAATCTTTCTTCGCCGTCGCTCTGGCCCACGCTCAATCCCGCAGGGTAGGTAACATCCTTAAACTCGGTGCGCCGTTCCTTGCCGGATGGGATTGTCCCTCGCGGCGCCAAAGCCAGAAATCGTTCTGGTGTGACTCGCCCGTTCTCAAAGTTGTAAACGGCGATTCCGTTGCCCGTACTCCCCTTCTTTTTCCCTAGCGGATCGGTGAGCGAAGCGATGCTCGCAAATAGATGTTTCCCGTCCAGACTGAACGCCAGCCCAATAAAATACGTCTGCCGTGCTTTGCTCCCGAGCCGGTCGTCCGGAAAATCGCTCAGTTCATTCGTTTCAAGATTCAGCACCGAAAGAGACTGCTTTTCTCCAGAGGTGTAAGCGCCGTACCCGCTGTGCAACAGCACAGCAAATCTTCCGTCCGGCGATATCGCCGCTGCCGTCGGCAGATTGTTGATCTGCCGCGGTGCCCCAGGAACTTCACCCAGCAATTTGCCGTTCGGCAGCCACACCTTTTGCGGCGCATCCTGTGCGCAGAGCGCAGGCGCCAGAAGGCTAAGTAAGACTGCGGAAACACGCAGGAGATAGAGTTTGCGAGCGTTTCGAGTGTGATTTTCCATCGGGCGAGTATAGCGGTTTCGGGTTAAAAATTGCTAAACGCGGATCATCTACAGCTTGCCCGGGCATTCCGAGCAAGCCGCCCCAGTCTCGGTTCCCTCCCTAATCCTGTTCGCGGCGCAACCTTGGATGCTTCCCCGCATTCTGCCGCGAGCTCCTTCCTGCGTCTGCCTCCGCGCTTGACGCAATCAATCACCTGGCCTATGGTTTTGCGCGCGGCTAAAATTGCAATCGCACAATTCTGTCGCAACGCTGCCTGCTCGCAGAAATTTGTGCGCACACCTTCGCTCTAAGAAAGGTCCCACATGCCCGCCGTTGAGGCCAAAGTCTTTCCTATCGATGCCCTGCGCGAATTCAGCACGCGCATCTTTCTCCACTTCGGTGTCCCCAAGGACGACGCTATCCAAGCCGCCGACGTTCTCGCGTCAGCGGATCTGCGCGGGATCGATTCGCATGGCGTGGCCCGTCTCCACAGCTATGTCGGAATGCTCAGCGAAGGCCACATTAATCCCAACCCAAAAATAAAAATCGTGCGGTCCACGATGAGTACGGCAACCATCGATGGCGATAACGGCCTCGGCCTCGTCGTCGGTCCGCATTCGAATCGCATCGCCATGGATATGGCGGAAAAAGCCGGCTCCGGCTGGGTCAGCGTCTGCGACACCAATCATTTCGGCATCGCCGGCTACTACGTCCTCCAGGCTCTCCAGCGCGACATGATCGGCTGGGCCATGACCAATTCCACCAGTTTGGTCACTCCCTTGTGGGGCATGGAGCGCATGCTCGGCACCAATCCCATCGCCATCGCCTTCCCCGGAAAAGAAGAGCCTCCTATCGTAATTGACATGGCCACTTGCGCCGCCGCCTACGGAAAAATTGAGATGGCTCGCCGCAAAGGCGAACCAATCCCCATCGGTTGGGGAATCGATAATCAGGGCCGCAACACCACAAATCCCGACGACCCAGTGAACGGTGGTTGTCTGCTGCCGCTCGGCTCCGACCGCGAGCGAGGCGGACACAAAGGCTATGGCTTGGCCGTGATGGTGGATGTTCTGTGCGGTGCGCTCAGCGGCGCGAACTGGGGCCCATTCGCTCCGCCCTTTGCGTTGCGTCAGGAGATTCCAAAGCGCAGCGTCGGCAAAGGCATCGGTCATTTCTTCGGCGCCATGCGCATCGACGGCTTCATCGATGCCGATTCTTTCAAGCGCCAGATCGACGACTACGTCCGCACTTTCCGAGCCACCAAACCCGCTCCTGGTACCAACGGCCCGCTCATTCCCGGCGATCCCGAGCGCATCGCTGAACGCGAACGCCGCAAAAGCGGCGTGCCGCTCATCATGCCCATCGTCGAGGATCTGCGCACTATCTCCAAGCAGACTGGCATTCCATTCGAATAGCGCTTGGGGTCCGCGAACCTCGCCGAAGATCATGCGTCTCGGGTCAAGACGAAACGCGGAGATTCCTACGTCAGCGATTTGCGGCCGACGACGTGGGTGCACTCGTGAGTCTCTTCAAATCCGTTGTGAGAGTCGAGAGTGCTCCGTCGAAATTATTGTCATGGGTTTTCTGGAGATACGCCACCGTGATCGACTCCGTTAGCGCCCATAATACATAATGCGTTTTCCGGTCGAAGATAACGAGCCGGAACATCGGTAACGGATCCGACGCGCCATTCACCTTGTTTCCGCTGCTGGGTCCGGGAGGCGCGATCAGTTGCAATTCAAACACGACGTCCGCTTCCGATGGATCCGCAACAAGCTGGTACCGCCCCCAACTCTGCATGGCCGCATAAAATTGGTTGTACGGACGGTCGGGATCGCCACTGAAGGGATGCGGAAAAAGCCCGCTGTCGGCGCCGGCATTCGAGACGAAGACCGTTTTTGCATTCAGTAGTGCCGGCGGAACGGGCGCTAACAAGGGGGAAGGCGGCGGTGCTTGAGCTCCTGTTGCCATGGCAAACAGCAGCATGGTGCAAACCAGCTGAAAAAATCGCGTTCGGGTCAGGTCTAGCATGGCTTCCTCCGGTAACGGGAAGGACTTGGCAGCTCTCTATATCAAGAGACGCGCCGTGCTCGTGACCAGTTTCGCCGGCATGAAGCTTGTGTGCTCAGAAGAGAGCTGCGGAACAACAATCCCGCATTCCAGCATCCGCGGCAATCGCGGCTCGAATCCATTAGGCTGGGCGGATCGCCATGACGATTCTTTCCCGCCGGCTGAAAAGCGCGAAGAAGCCCAGAAGCTGTTTCAACGGAAAATATTTCTTATTGAGTAGTTTCATGGCCTGAGAGGCTGTTTCTCCAGTCACGATCTCTGCATTGGCCTCAGTCCAATCGCCGAGCACTTCGCCTTTCAGCGTGCACGGCGCGATCTTCACGTGAGGATTGTTGCGAATTCGTTTTACTTTTCCGGTGTTTCCGATTGTGTACATGTAGAGCCGCGCCCCCTCTCCACTGAGATCGCTGGCAGGGTCCGCGGCGAACCACACTGGCGTCTTCACGCCCTCGCCGCTCTTTTTGAATGTCTCGAGACTAATATATTTGTGATCGCGGAATGCCGCAAATCCCATGGCGTTGCTCCTGACCGTTCGATGCAAGCCATCTTACATGCGGTACAAGAAGAAAGGGCAAGCCCGCAATGAGCCTGCCCTGGCGCGAACCCACGATTCGCCGTTCTTGATATAAACGCGCTTACTCCGCGCGGCTTCCGTCGTTCTGTGTGCACCAACCAGCTCACGGTGCCGTCATTTAATGGCCGGTTACTTCGCGCGGACGTAAGTGACGTCTTCCGTGAAGGCGTCTTTTTGATCCTTGCGGAAGGTCCAGGTAGTCTTGAAATGATCGTTGTCAATGAAGGTATACACGGCGTGATGCATGTGTCCATCGTTCGGGCTTTTCAGGTTGGTCGCGCTGTCAAAGTCAAACGTCAGAGTTTTCGTGTCCGGAGCATAGGTTGCATGCATCGTCGGCTGATTGCCAGCCATGCAGTAGTGCGTCATCTTCAATTGCTCGCCATCCAGGTAGTAGAGCGTAATCATCTCGACTGTTTTGCCTGCCTCTGTCACGTGCGCTCTCTCAATCACGGCCGTCCCGCCAGCGGTCAGCTCAAGGTCCAGCGTCGCCTTCTCTCGATTCGTCGTTTCCGTCTCCCAGTGTCCGGCCAGCGATTTCAGCTGATCGAAAGCCACTGTGCCGTTTCCGCCCGCCCTCGCCGGCGCGATCGAAAAAGCCAACACCGCTGTTGTAACTGCCGCCAAGATTTTCGTTCCCATTCTCACTTTCATGACTCCGTCCTCCTTATTAGATCTATCAACCAACCACTCGAAACTTTGCGGCGCGAGATTCATCGTGCGACGCGCCGTGCTTCTGCTTGCTTTCCGAATTTCTGCGTCGTAAATCCAACCACGACGCCCAGCAACATTCCGGGCAACATGATGTCCCAGAACAACACCATGCCCGCGCGCAGGATCACCAGAAGACTGAGCGCCCCAGCGATTCCTATTCCTGCCAGAATTCCCACGAGCATCGAATGGAATCGTTGCGACACGTATCCAATGGCGATGCCGGAAACCAAACCCTTCAGCAGAGAAAACGTAATCACGCTGCTCATCACCGGCGCGAGGGACGGCTCCAGGAATCCGCTGAGGCCGTCCAACAGCCCCAGCGTGCCTCCTACAGCCAGTCCCAGCATCGGTTTCGTCAGGCTCATCGCGTTCCCTTGCGCTCGCGCCGTTTGTTTCGGCGCGGTTTCCATCGGCGCCGCGCTTTTCAGCGCAACCTCACTTCGCATTTGGATCGGCTTGCATCACGCCGAAGACATTGCCTTCCGTGTCTTCGCAATATGCGAAATAGCCTACGGTCGGAATCGGAGTTTTCGGCATGATGTTTTTTCCGCCGGCTTTCAGAACCGCCGCGATGGCGCTATCCACGGAATCCACGCCGATCGTATTGGTGGTTGAAGCGATGCCACCGGGCTTTTTCATCATGCCGCCGTTGATACCGGGCTCGCCTTCCTTGCCGGTCACGACCATCCAGTATTCCATCGGGCCGGGCCATTTATCGAACTTCCAACCGAAGGCCTTTCCGTAAAACGCGGCGGCGCGGTCGGGCTCCGTTGCGGGTATTTCAAAATGAATGACTCGAGACATAGTTCTCCCTCCTTGGATTTACGAGCGAAACTTTTGGCATTTCTTCTGGCTTTTGGTTAGCGCGTGGCCGGCGTGGTTGCCGCGGGCGCTCCGAAGCACTGGGTTGCAAATCCTACGATCATTCCGACGATGCTGCCAGGCAGCATGATCGCGAGATAGTAGCCGTGTTGCATGTAAGCGACCAGGAATGCCAATAGGGCGCCGACTGCCAACCCAAACAAAATCCCTAGCGGAACAGAATTCACTTTGCGTGCAAAGATTCCCGCGGCAACGCCGGCTATGAGGCCCTTGATGGTGGACCCAATTACGATGCCGACGATTTGGGCTCGCACCGCCGGTGTGAACCAGGCGGTGCCTCCGTCAATCGCGCCCAGCAGGGCTCCCAAAAGCAATCCGATCAGGATCTTATTCATTTGTCCACCTCTCCTTTTCGTTCTCTGATGTTCTATACAACGGGACCTGGAATTCCTTTAGCCCTATCTTTTCAAAACCAGCAGCAGAATCACGCGCATCGCCAAGTAGGCCAGAATCAGCAAGATAAAGAAACGGTAGCGGCGGTAAAAGCGAACCACTTTTTCGAGAATGCTTTCGCGATGCGCTCCCACCGCCAGGCCGTCCACATAACGGGAAACATCCTGGCCGAGGTCCTGGACTGCAGAATAACGAGACTCGCGCTGCTCCGCGGTGGCCTTCGCGCAAATCGCTTCGAGCGAACGGTCCAGGCGCGGCGTGAATCCCGCGGCCGTTTTTTGTATGAGCATGAATCGCAGAAGCGCACCGAGCGAAAAAATATCGCTGCGGGCGTCCAGTACTTCAACTTCTCCGCGCGCTTGTTCCGGGGACATGTAACCCGGTGTGCCCATCACCGTGCCGTGTCCCGTGACGACAGAACTCTTCGTGGAATCGCTTGGGTCGTCCGGCTGTTTTGACTTTTCGAGAATAGTGGCTTCCGGATCGGTGGAGCCATCCGCGCTTACTTCTTCGCCGCGCAGGATTTTTGCGAGACCCCAATCCATTACGAGTACTTCGCCGAATGGACCGACCATGATATTCGCGGGTTTCAAGTCGCGGTGAAGTACACCGCGCGCGTGGGCGAAGGCGACGGCTTCGCAAATCCGCAAGAACAGCCGCAAGCGGTCCTGCACGGATTCGACGCCCTCGATAAATTTGTCGAGGCGCTGGCCTTCGACAAATTTCATCGTGTAAAACACGCGGCCATCCGCGAGCGTGCCCACGTCGTGGACGGGGACGATGCCGGGATGTTCGAGGCGCGCGAGAACGCGGGCTTCGCGCATCAGGCGATTGGCCAAATCGCCTTCCGTGCCCGACACATCGAGCACTTTCAGCGCGACGCGGCGTTGCAACTTCTCATCTTCCGCGGCGTAGACCACGCCCATGCCGCCGCGAGCGACGCGTTCGAGGAGGCGATAGCGTGTTCCAGCCAGGTCCGGTTCGTCGGCGCCGGCGCGGAGTCGCTCGATGGCTTTGTCCGAGAGCGATTTCATTTTGCTTCCCAGCCAAACACGGCGCGTGCTTCGCGCTGAAATTCTTCTTCGCTGCCACAGATTTCGTGTAGGCGTTCAAGAGCGCCCCGACGGAATTCGCGCCGGGCCCAAAACAGAGCGTTCGTTACGTCCGTGACGGCAATTCCGTATTCCTCTGCCAGCTTGTCGTAGGAAATCGATTCGTCCCCAGCCAGGTCATATTCCTCGAATAGGCGGAACGTTCTTTCCCGTTCGTTCGCTTCGCAGTGTTTTCTCAGATCCTCAACGGCCAGCTCGAAGAGGCCGCGCACCCATTCTTTCTCGAAGAATTCTTCGAGCGATTCGGGAGAAGGAATTGACGCGGGATCCATGGTGGCGCCGCCTAATTCTTCTTCGGCGCTGGCGAAATCGAGCGCGACGTGAGACGCGTTACCGCCGCGCTTGAGGCGTTTGGCGGATTTTTCTTCGTTCATGACAAAACTGTCGACGCAGACGCGCAGGTAGGTGCGGAGGCGGCTTTTGGCAGGGTCGAATTTTTCGAGGAGGTCGCGTTCGATGATTTGCACAAAAAATCCTTGCGTTAGGTCCTGGGCGTCTTCCGTGGGGCGATTCCAGCGGAGGCGGACGTATTTGTAGACCGGTTTCCAGTACGCCGCGCACAAGGTATCCATGGCGCGGGCGCGCTCTGAAGCGTCGTCGCTACGCGCCGCGTCGATCACCGACCATCGCGTCAGCGGGAAGCGATCGCCGCCCTGGTTGGATTTATCGCCACTCATCTTTTGCCGCCCAGATGACGCTTTCGAGTGGGGCGTCCTCGTGCCGGAGGAGTCTATGCAGGAAGAAGGAAGCTGACAAGGCGTCTTCTGCCAGACCTTGAATGGGCGACGTCCATCGATGACTGAAATCTGTTTTGGCCAGGGTACCCCCACCCTCCATGTTTTTTGTAAGAATGGCAAACAAAGGACTTATGCTTGACGCAGCCTGTAAGAATGGCAAATGCGGGACTTAAAGTTACTTTGTTTTCATTAAGTTGCCGGCGGCTTGTAAGAGTCGCAGGGAAAGGGCTTAGTGGAGAGATGTTGAAAGTCGAAAGTTCGAAGTTGAAGGAGGAAAAATCGAAGAGGTGGCCGACTGTCGACAGTTTACCACCGAGAGTTAGGAGGGACCGGGAATAGGGAGCGGTGCAGCTGGCGGCATACCGAGTCCGAGGACGCTGAAAAGCAGATTCCACACTACCTGCGGGATGACAACCATGCGGAGTAGTTGGCGGGCGAAACATGAAAAGCGGCAGCAGGGTTTCGGCATGTTGTCAACAAGATAATAGAAAGATATAGTGACTGTTCGAATGAGGGGCGCGGATTCGAATGGCCGCGGGAAAGTCGAGAAGGATGAAGAGGTTGGCAGACATTGATTGGGTCGTTACGTCTGTGGAAATATGAGGAAAACCTAAAGGGCCGGCTATAGTATCCGACTTTGGGTAAGCCCTCCCCTATTGAGGTAAGTTTATGTACGTACCCCAAACGACCTTTCTCCCAAAATTATTGATGTGTGGTTCGCTTGCTGCTATGGCCTTGCTTGGCGGCGCGCCTGCTCGTGCGCAATTAACGAAGCGATGCACGGGAACAGGTTACGTGGGTGCGGATTCGAGCAACCCTTTTACCGCGGAGTACGTTACGACCGGCACGATGCTGACGCCGGGGGAAGAACCTAAGATCTCAGTGATGAAAGAGGCCGTGGCGAGGGACAGCAAGGGGCGCGTTCGGATCGAGCGGCACGGTTTCGAACAGCCTCCGGACGACCGCAAGACGGTGACGCTGGAGAAGCCGGATGGGCAGCAATTCACGGTGACGCGAGAGGAGTATGGCACGCTCATTATGATTTTTGACTGTGGATCGGGAAAGACGGTGACGATCAGGCCCGGAATGCAGATGGCGACCGTGAAGGAAGAGGAAAGTGTGACTGCAGAGAAGCGTGTGAAACGTGCGTACTCGACGCTGTATATTTTTGATCCGGGAGTGAGAACTCCGCCAAACATGACCTTCGAACGAATGGAGCCTCGCGAAATGCAAGGCGTTGCCGCGATTGGAATGAAGACGACGACGATGGGAACGGAAAAGGATGGGGAGTGGAACGGCAAAGTGATTCGCGAGTACGAAATTTGGCTCTCGGATGAACTGGCCGCACAGATATTGAGGATTGACAAGGATCTGCGGGCAGGAAAGGAAGGGAGATGGGAGCTGCTAGGAATCAAGAGAGAAGAGCCTGATCCGGCGCTCTTTGAGATTCCGAAGGGCTACGATGTGAATCCGGCGAGGCTGCCAAGTTCGAGGGATTGGGGTGTAGTTCGGCCTAGCAAGGAATGAGCGTGGGAGCGGCGCGAAGAGTTAGCATGGGTTTCCAACTGAATTGGACGCGCCCGCCGATTTATGCACTGAAGCTCGTCCTTCCAGAGCTGCCCTGCATCTAGGTCCTGCGCTAATTGAAAATATTTGCGTTGAGGAAGTCGTTGCGGAATTTTCCGTTGGGGTCGAATTTTTTGGTTAGGGCGATGAATTCGGGGAGCTTTTTGTAGCTGGCGTGGAGTTGTTGGCGGGACATGGTGAAGAGTTTGCCCCAGTGGGGTCTCGCTTGAAAGGGCGCGAGTTCTTTTTCGATGATGGGGAGGAGTTGGCTGACGGCGGGCCAGTTTTGCTTCCAGGTGAAGTGGATGGTGACGCAGGGTTGCTGGTAGCAGGGGCTCATC
>Ga0210409_10009096_pt1 | contig 10068 bp, 7 predicted proteins | sample IncBWH17MmetaG_FD_161649 | JGI IMG/M metagenome (GOLD analysis project Ga0210409, IMG submission 161649) | Forest soil microbial communities from Barre Woods Harvard Forest LTER site, Petersham, Massachusetts, United States - Inc-BW-H-17-M | ecosystem: Environmental > Terrestrial > Soil >...
GAGCTCGAACGCGTCCGGGTCGACTCGCGGTGAATCGGCCTTGTTGGCCGCGTAAAATACCTGCTTGCCGCTCATGCGCAGCAGCTTCGCGGCCGCTCGGTCCGCCTCGTTGGGACCGGCCGTGGCGTCCGTGACGAAAACGATTGCGTCCGCCTCAGCAATCGCCGTTCGCACCTGATCCGCGATCTCGGCCTTCATCGGATCGGTGTCGTGCGGGTCGAATCCCCCTGTGTCGACCAGCGTGTATCGCTTGCCGTAAAAGTCCGTGTCGGCGTAGTGGCGATCTCGCGTCACGCCGGGGACGTCATCGACAATCGCAATGCGCGCTCGGGCTAGCCGGTTGAACAGCGTCGACTTGCCGACGTTCGGCCGCCCGACGATGGCCACGATCGGCAAGCCCGTCGCGCCGCCTGGCAGCGGTGGCCTCCGTTGCGGATGCCGGTGCTTGGTCATGAGTCGCGACTAGCATGGAGCGGTTGCTTCACGGCGGATGTTGGAAGTAGTGTCCGCCCTTCTCCGAGCCTCACCGTAGCCAATGCCCAAAGCCGAGACCGAGCGCGCCAAAATCAAGCCCGCAGAGGCGAAGCCTTCTGGAGCCAAGGGGTCCACCGCCAAGTCGACGGCGACCTCCGCCCATAGCGGCCCATCAGCGTCCGCCAAGCCCGACACGCCTGCCAAACCAGGCACACCAGCCAAACCAGGCAAGTCTGCCGGGCCGGCGAAGGAATGGACGCGCTGGGCACCGCTCGGGTTGGCTATCGCCGCGCCGATGCTGCTCTTTTTCGTGCTCCCCCCGCTCTCGAAGAGCGGCCTGTGGGACCCGTACGAATTGAACGTCGCGGACCTGTCGCGGCGAATCGGGATCAATCTCTACCATGCCCCGGGACTTGCCCTCGAAGGGGCGGACAACTCACTGCCGCATCTGAACGACCTTGGACGCCCGCAGCTACCGATGTCATCGATTGCCATCGGCTTCAAGCTGTTCGGCCTACACGAATGGGCGGGTCGCCTTCCCATGGCGCTCTGGGGCCTCGTGGGCGTGCTCGCGACCTACGCTTTCGTCGCGCGTCTGTTCGATCGCCGGACCGGTGCCTATGCCGCCGTCGCACTGTCGACGATGCCTCTCTACTTCGTACAGGCGCGCTCCATCCTCGGTGAGATTTGCACGATGGCCGGCATTGCGATGGCGTTCGGCGGCCTCGCGGTTGCGGTGTTCGACCGCGATGACAAGGGCGCCACGAAGCTCGTCAGGAGATTACCGTGGCTGGCAATGGCCCTCCTCGGTCTCTTCGTCGGCTTCGAAAGCCGGGGGGGGCTGCTAGGACTCGGTGTCCCACTGCTCGGGATCGGTATGGCTTGGGCCGTCGCGCGAGGCGCGGTCGGAGGAGCGCGAAGAGTCGGGGACATCCTCGGCGATGTCGTTGGGGCAGTGTCTCTCGCGGCGGGCATCGTCGTCGCTGCGATGGCGGCGCGCGCCGTGGCGGCTCCCGATAGCAAAGACTTGAACCTCTGGGCCGGCGCCATGTTTCACTTGCAGGCGAAGTACCCGACGTTCGATTTTTACGTCGCCGCGATCGGCCACTCGCTGGCCCCATGGAGCGCGTTTTTGCCATTCGCGTTCGGTCGCATGTTGCTGGTCCCCCCAGCCCAAGCGGGAGCCCTCGCGGAGCGCGAGAGCCTCGGGCGCATGGCCGTGCTGGTCGGTTCCGCGGTGGCGCTTGTGGCCCACGGATATCTCGCGGCGCGCATCGATCTGATCCCGTTCACTGCGCCGGCGCTCTGCGCAGTTGCGTGCGCCATCGCCATCCGCGACTTCGAGCGCGGGGCTCCCCCGTCCGTCGTCGTCGGCCTGGGCACCTTGCTCATCGCCGCGGTGCTCCACCACGACTTCCACGAGCTTCCCGACAAGGCCTACCAGGCGTTCGGTATAGCGGGAGCGGCCTTCCCCGAGAGCTTCAAAAACACCGCGCTCGATCTCTGGTGGGTCGTGCTCGGCGGCTTTTCGCTTTGCGCCCTATTGACGTGGGTCGAGCGAGACGCCGAGCGCACCCCATTCGACCCGGCCAGCTACGCGAAAGTGCTGACGACGCTGCGGGAGGCCTACGACGGGGTCCTCGTTCTCGTGTACTTCGCGACCGTGGCCGGCGCTGTGCTCGCGGGTCTCGCCGTTTGGCTTGCCGCAAGGGGGCATGCGCACTGGCTGCCTCAGATGTCTTCGACCATCCGCGACGTCGTCATGAATGCGTGGTGGGTCATCTTGCTCGTGCCGCTCGGGACGATCTTTGGGCTTCTCTTCGCGTGCGACGTGTGGCTATGGGCCTTCGGGCGGTCGAAGCCACTGTCGTCCGCCACGTTCACGCGCGGTTTCGAGCCTTTCGAGGAGTTGACGGCGAAGCTGAGGCCGGAGGATGGCGGCTCCTCGCGCCAAGAGTGGTGGGTCGCCCTGCTGGTGCTGGCGCCGCTGATGCTCGTCGCGATCCCGGCGCTGACCTTTGCACTATGGTCGGCCGCCGGCTTTCGGCCATACGTGGCGGCGTTGCTCGCGGTCCCTTCTGGGGTCGCGTTCTTCCTGGTGATGGGCGTGCTCGGGGACTTGCTCCGGCACCGAGCCGCGTCTCTCGCTCTCGGCGGGGCCGTCGTCGGGTTCGTCTTGTGTTTCTTTTATTATCCGGCGCTCGCGAACCAGCTGTCGCCCAAGGAGGTTTTCGAAAGCTATCGGCGCCTTTGTCCGGGTGCGCCCCTGGGGCTCCTGGGGGTCGGCGGTAGAACCTCGGCATATTACGCGGGCGGGCAGCCGCAGATTTTGAGCGATCCGATCGGCGCGTACACCTGGCTGGTGGCAGGCGGACCCGGTCAGCAGCGGTGCCTCGCGCTCAAGGCCGAAGAACTGCCCAAGCTCAACCAGCAGTGGCGCGAGCACTCGCAGCCCAGGTCAAACGTGCCGGTCCTCGACGCTCGGTCCAGTCAGATCTTACTCGTCGCGTCGACCATCGGCCCGCACGAACGGAACGAAAACCCGCTCTCATCGATGGCGCTCACGGGTCCTCCACATCCGCAGCGCAGGATAAACGCGAACCTGGACGACAAGCTGGAGGTCCTCGGGATCGACTTCTTAGACGAACGGGGGCGTCTCGTAGACGCCGTGAGCCCGGGTCGCCCGTACCACCTGAGGACGTACTATCGCGTCCTTGCGCCCATCACGACGGAATGGGAAGCGTTCATTCACATCGACGGCTACCATCGCCGTCACAACGGCGATCACAAGCCGATGAACGGCAAGTACCCGATGTCTCTGTGGCTGCCCGAAGACATTCTCGTCGACGATCACGAGTTCAAGCTCGAGCCGAACTTCACGCCAGGTACGTATGAGGTTTACTTTGGCTTGTTCGTGGGCGATACGCGATTCAAGGTAAAGAGCGGACCGAGCGACGGCGACAATCGAATCAACGGGGGTCCGCTGCACGTCCAGTAGCGGGTGGCAATACGGGGCAATACCGGGGCCGAGGGCGATCATGGGAACGACCCCACTCTCGAGGATCCGGATCCGCAGCCTCGTTCCGACGACCGGCGCAGCTACGACCGCTACCAGGTCGAGTGGGCGGTCGATTGCATCGCCGATGACACGTTTCTCTATGCCTCGATCGCCAACATCAGCGCCATGGGCATCTTTGTGAAGACGTTTGATCCGCTTGCCGTGGGGACCAGGCTTGTCCTCTCGTTCGCCCCGCCCGGCTACGAACCGTTCAAGCTCGAGGGGGAGGTAGCCTGGATCAACGCACTCCGCCCCGATGGCGACAACCCGAACCCCGGCATGGGCGTTCGCTTCGTCAACCTTCGCCCAGACGACCGCGAGCGCCTCGTCGAAGTGATACGGACCATTGCCTACGTGCGGGATCCTTCCTGAGGCCACCGTACTCGCTGCACGGCGATTCCCACGAGGGTCAGCGCTTCCACTACGGATGCACAAGCTTGGTCGCCGCCGCAAACGACGGCCTGCCGAACGCCTCGCAAGGCGGCTGCCCTTGCGATCCGGGCTGCCCATGCGGAGAGCACCTCTTCGTCTTCGGCGGGATGTCCGGCTGCAATGGCGAGCGCAGCCTCTCCCAGGGGCACGGCGCAGTTCGGGAACTCCCAGGCTTGTGCACCGTCGCGGCGGGCACCCTCGATGAGCGACGACGCAAACCCCTCGGCGAGCGCGGCTCGCGCGGGGGCGACCCACGGCGCGCTCGGCGCGTTCAGCGCATCCGCGAGGTGATCGATGGTGACGGAGGCTAGCGTAGGCGAGGCGCCAGGCTGGGCAAATAACCGACCTAGTACGGCGCAAGCGTCGTAGAGCTCATCGGAGGCATCGTGGTTCAAGACCAGATCGACGATGAGCTCGCGTACACTCATCGATCCGTGGACCGCGTGGCGATCAGCGTGGAGCACCCCTCGCGCGAGGTCGCTCCGGCACCACGCGTCCACTATCGCGCTTCGGTCGGGCTGCGGAGTCAGGGCCGTTCGCCGGCGCTTGCGGACGCCGCTCCCTGAGAGGCCTGAGTGGACGCCGTGGCGGCGGGGGCGCCTGCTGCGGCGGCAGGAGTCTGCGCCGGTCGCGCCGCCCTAGCGGCTTTCGCTGCTGCGAGCGCGGCGGCTTCTCGGTTGGCCTGCGCCTGTTGCAGCTGGTCGATGCGGTCGAGCTCCGCGCGAGCGCGGTCCTTGTGAGAGTCGACGCCGAGCAACCCGTTCAACCGCGCTCTCGCGGAGCCGAAGTCGCCGAGCGCTCGATAGCAGAGTGCGCCTTCCAAGAGCGCATCCCAACCCGAGGGTGCTTGTTTGTCACGAAGCGCGGTCTTGTCGAACCGGGCCACGGCGGCGCGACATCCCTTGCCGTCGCGGATCGCGCGGGCCGCCCAAAGGTCGGGCGCGTTCGGGTTGCTTGAAGGCAGAGCATCGAACTGTCGCGCGGCCTCGATGAACCGCCCTGCGCGGTAGTTGCGCAGCGCCGAATCGAAGAGCTGGTCTTCCGGCACTTCCTCCTCGCGCTGGTCCGCTGCGGAGGCGGGCGACTCGGGGCTTGCGCGCAAGGCCATTGGCGGTAGCGGCCCAGCAGCGAAGCCAGCGCCCGGCGCCGGCGACTCTCTCGGGGGGGGGACGGCAAACGCCTGAGCGGCGGGTTTCGCCTCAAAGGCGGGCGACGAGAATGTCGAGGGCGGCTGCATCGGCGGCATCGACTCCGCCACCCGCGCGCCGGGCGTGGATGCCGCGGGAGCCGGGGTTCCTTGCTCGGTAACGGTCACTTCGGCGGCCATCGGGGTTCGTGCCGACTTGCCGCGCAAGAAGAGAAGGCTCGTCCCGATCATGACGAGAAAGAGCGCAGCCATGGCGGTTTGTGGCCTCATCGCCCAGCTACCCGCGAGCGAGATCGCTTGACCCACGCGGGGCCGGGGGGCAGGGGCCATCCAAGCCTTGTCCGCCGCCTGAGCGATCCGCTCTTCGAGGTCGCCGGGTGGTTCCACGAGCGGCAGCGAAGCGACGCGCTGAGTCGCACGGAGTCCGCCCATCCGCGCCGAGCAGCGAGCGCACCCCGCGAGGTGCCGCTTGGCTGCCGCGCTGGTGAGTTCGTCGAGCTCGCTGTAGAGCTCGTCGATCATGGCGGATTCGAACTTCTCACAATCCATCGGTCCCTCGAGCATCGCCGCTTGCGTTCTTAGCGCAGCGCGCGCGCGTACTCCTCAAAGTCGCTCAGCTCTGCCTGCAAGTGTTCGAGCGCATATCTCATTCGGCTTTTCACGGTGTTCTCCGGGACGCTGACAATCTCAGCGATGTCCTTGAATGACAGGCTGCCCACCTGGCGCATCAAGAAGACCTCGCGCTGATCGTCGGGCAGTTTGTGCAGAGCCTCGAGTACGCGTTCGCGAATCTGGCTCGAGACCACATTGCGCTCCACATTTGCGCCGGCGTCGGCCGTGCGCTCGCTCAAGTCCATTCGCTCCGGCGCATCCCCGTTTGGCGCCGGCCCCGGATCGTCCAGTGAAGGATGCCGGCGTAGCGCGCGCTTTCTCGCATGGTCGACGCACAGATTGCGCGCGATTGCATACAGCCAAGTCGAAAACCGTGATGCGTGCCGGAAGTCGGCCGCGTTCTGGACGACGCGAACGAAGGTGTCTTGCACGATTTCTTCTGCCGAAGGCCCATGGCGGAGCTGACGAAGCACAAAGTTGTAAAGCCGCGTCTTGTGCCTTCGAACGAGGACCGCAAATGCCGGCCGGTCGCCGCGCTGAAAGCGGACCATCAGCTCTTCGTCGGTAGGATCGGAGCGCAAGGACGACACGCGGTCTCCAGGGGCGTGGCCGAAGCGAATCCATCATGGATCCGTGACGTGTCAGCCCACCATTCCGATCTTCTCTCTCTCGGCGAGCTATTTCCAGCCAGACGTGCTACATGCGTTCAGTCCTGAGCGGGGGGCCGGCACAAACCCCGCGCGCACGAGCACGTTTTAGAAAAGCGCCACTCGGGGGACCAAGCCCTACAAGACGAGGAGATCGAGGGCTCAGGCGTGAGTTGCCAACGAAGCGCCTACGAAACTACACTCGGGTCGCCGTCCTTGCCGGCTTGACGAAGTACGACATGAACGGAAAGGCTCGGCAATTCAACTACTGAGCGCACTTGCCATTTTCAAGCAAAGGGGAGCTCGCGATGCGACGTCGATTGACGATGGTCCTTACCCTGGCCCTTCCACTTGCCGCCTACTCGCTTGCGTTCGCGCAGCCCAAGGCAGCTCCGGCGAGCGCGGGGGCATCGGCGAGCGCGGCGACGCGCCCATCGGCAGCTGCCCATGCATCGGCAACTTCCTCCGCTGCCAGCTCCTCCGCTTCAACGACGGGCCAGACCTCCGCTGCGCCGAGCTCCGTCGCGCCGCCTGCCGCAGTCAGCGTCGACATGGCCGCCAAGCCTGCCGACTCGGGCATGACGGGCGCCACCTACGCGGTGAGGTTGCGGGATTTGGAGCAGCGCGTCGACGAGCTGAAGGATCAGATTCGCCGCAGCCACACCCGACTCGCGCTACTGAGCGACACCATCCTGGGGGGCGGCGCTGCCGGCTCGCGCGCGGAGGTCACGTTCAAGGATGAGATGTCCAGCGCCTTTCTGCTCACCCATGCGCTTTTCGTGATCGATAACCAGGTCCAATACAACAAACAAGATGATACGGGCGCGCTTGCCGACCAGAAAGAGATTCCCATCTACACCGGCTCGGTGCCACCGGGCGATCACACCATTCAAGTAGCGCTCACGTTCCAGGGGAATGGCTACGGCGTGTTTTCTTACCTTCGCGGGTACAAGTTCGAGGTCAAGTCCAGTCACGCGTTCACAGCGGTGGAGGGGAAAGTTCTGGAGGTCGCCGCGACCGCGTTTGAGAAGGGTGGGGTGACGACGCCACTCGAGCAGCGGCCGACCATCGAATGGCACGAAACGCTCAAGCCGCTCGTCCCTGGCGCCAGCGCGGCTGCCGGTTCGCCCCAGGCGCAGGGCCCGTCGGGTGGGGCGTCGCTCTCCGGGGGTGTCTCTGTGGGAGGAGGCAAGAAGTGAACTTCGCGCGGCTCGGCGCGGCGGGGTGCTGCGCGGCCCTAATGTTTGCGCTCGCTGCCGAGGCGCGGGCAGACGACACCGTGTCCTCTGCGCAAGACGAGCTGCAGCGCGTCAGTCGCGAGGTCTCCAGTGTGCAGTCGGTGGTCCAACGCGCCAAAGGCGAGCGACAGACGGCGGAGCAGCGGCTTGCGAACGGCGAGCTCCTATATCGAATGAACGATTTTGGTCGCGCTATCGTCGTTCTGAGCGAAATCCTGGAGGAGTTCCCCAACACCCCTAGTTATCCGGACGCCTTATGGCTCCGGGGCGAGACCTACTACGCGGCGCACGACTACCTGGCGGCGCGCCGGGATTACAAGGCGATTGTCGCGCGCGGGAACGAGGCGCGTTTTCAAGTCTACTTTGGTCGCGCGCTGGCGCGCTTGGTCGATGTCGTGTTGCGCGTCAACGACCCTCCCGAGTCCCTTGCGCCGATCTTCGAGAAGTTCAATCAAGTGCCACCCTCGCAGATCGACGCGGGGCTGCTCTACGCCAAGGGCAAGGCGTATTACCGACAAGGCTCATGGAACGATGCGATGCGGGCGTTTTCGCAGGTCGCCAACGGGACGCCCTACACGCATCAAGCTCGCTACTTCGAGGGCGTCGTCGCGCTGAAGATCGACCGAGCCAGCGCGGCAGCGGGCGTCCCGGCCGGGGGCGCGGCCGCGGACGAGTCAGCCGGCGGTGCGTCGAAAAGCAAGGCGCGGCCGCAATACTACCGCGCGATCGAGACGTTTCGAGCCGTCACCGAGCTGCCGCCAGACACCCCCGAGCACCAGCACGTTATCGACCTCGCGTGGATGGCCATTGGGCGATGCTTCTACGAGATGGAGCAGTACGCCCGCGCGAGCGAGGCATACGCCAAGGTCGGCCGCGAGAGTCCCGAGTTCGACACGATGCTCTACGAGCTGGCGTGGGTGTACGTTCGCCTGAGCGACGTTCAACGCGCGGAGCGAGCGCTCGAAGTGCTCATGATCAGCGATCCGGGCAGCTCGCACATCGCCGACGCAACGCTGCTGCGCGCCGATCTGCTCCTTCGAGCCGGCGCGTTCGATCGAGCCCTGCAGCTTTACGAGAGTATCCGCTCAGAATACGACCCGATGCGCGCGAAGGTGGATGCTTTCATGGAGTCCAGCAAGGACAATGTCAGCATCTACTACGAGAAGCTCGCTGCCCAGCAGCTTGACGTGCTCTCGCGTGACGAGCAACTCCCGCCCATCGCCATTCGCTGGGCGCGCGAGGCCGAGGATGGGCCGCTTGCATTTGCCGTCATCGACGACATCAACGAGTGTAAGACGCTCATACACCAGTCACTGCAGCTCATCGACAAGCTCACGGCGCTGACCGGTGCGTCCAATCGGGTGCGAGCCTTCCCGGAGCTCGAAGCGGGCGAACAGACGGCCCTTGGCCTGGTCAACCGCATCTCTCGCGTGCGGTTGTCGTTGGCGCACGCTCTCGACGGCGAGGAGCCCGGTGACCTTGGTGGCGAGATCGGACAGGTCCGGCAACAGCGCCGCGCACTGATGGCGACGATCGAGGGCTTGCCCGTCTCGGACCAGGACTTCGCTACGCGCGAGCAGCAGGGGAAGGCGCAGTGGAACAAGCTCTCGCAGGAGCTGACGAGACGGTCTGCCGAGATCGATGCGCTGCACGCCACCATCAACGGACTGCGCCGAATGTTGAGCGAGGGCCCGGCGCACGGCGTCGTGAGGGATCCGGCGAGTATGCAGCGGTTTCAAGCCGAACTCGACACGAACGAGCAGAACATCAAGCTCTTCTCGGGCGAGATAGACGCGCTGCGCCGGCAGGTCGAGTTTGGTCGCGCACAGATTGGTCTGGGCGACGCGCGGTACCAGCGCGACGCAAACGGTCGCAATGACTTCAGACAAGCGTTCGAGCGCGAGGTGCAGCTTGCCTCGGGGGGTGCCGCCGGGGGCAGCGCACAGCGCTTGTCGATGCAGATCGGGCCTGTGCTCTCCCAGGCGAACAGCTACGAGGGTCAGCTCATCGCCGCGCTCCAACAGCTCGAATCGCAAGTGGCAGGGCGCGCAGGTGAGCTTCAACAGAAGATCGAAGCCGAACGCACAAATATGGCCTCGTTCCAGACGCAGCTCGATTCGCTCGACAATGACGCGCGTGATCTCGTGGGTCACGTGGCACAACGCAACTTCGGCGTCGTGCGCGACAAGCTGCGCGGCATCGTCCTGAGAGCGGACGTCGGGATCACCGAGCAAGCGTGGGAGGTTCGCGAAGAAGAACTCAGCCGCGTGAGGAGCCTTCAATCCGAGCGCGCCCGACAAGAACAACTCCTCGACGAGGAGCTGAAAGAAGTCAGGGACGATGGCGTCGAACCCGGCCAGCCCAACAAGTGATCGCCGGAGCACGGTGAGGACAGCCATGGGCAAGCGAGGTTCGAGAGGGTTGCGGTGGTCGAGGGCCGTGGCCGCAATGGCGGTGATG
>Ga0210409_10009097_pt1 | contig 10067 bp, 7 predicted proteins | sample IncBWH17MmetaG_FD_161649 | JGI IMG/M metagenome (GOLD analysis project Ga0210409, IMG submission 161649) | Forest soil microbial communities from Barre Woods Harvard Forest LTER site, Petersham, Massachusetts, United States - Inc-BW-H-17-M | ecosystem: Environmental > Terrestrial > Soil >...
TCCACCACTAGAGTCCTTGAAGCTCAAAACACCTAGCCAACAGGTCAAGTTCTGCTGGGTCCGAAAAAATGAATTTGATTCGTGTTCATTCGTGTCCATTCGCGGTTAAACTCCGGGTATGGTCGCAGGCGCCGCCTCGCTAGATCAAATGTCTCCAGGCACCAGACGGCTTTTGGGGTAAAGACCCCATTCCTATTCTCACTCCGTGAGGCGACTCTTTGGGCAGGTATGAGCCACCACTCCTATGTCTGACCAAGCGCTGTTCTTACTCGTCGAGGACTCGGAGACCGACGCGATACTCATTAGGCGAGCATTTGTCAAAGGCAACATTGTTAATCCGCTGCAGGTTGTCACCAATGGGGATCAAGCCCTCGCCTATCTAAAGGGGGAAGGACCATTCGCCAATCGCGCCGAGTATCCTTTGCCCGAATTAGTGCTCCTGGACCTCAAGTTGCCGGGTATCGATGGTTTTCAAGTACTGAGGTGGATTCGACAGCAACCGGCGCTCAAAGCTTTGCGGGTAGTGGTGTTGACTTCTTCCGATCGTATCCAGGATGTGAACCTGGCCTATCAACTGGGCGCCAACTCTTTCCTCGTCAAACCAGTGGACTTCGAGCGGTTTGTCGAGATCAGCCAGGCCCTGAAAGGCTACTGGCTCTGGTTGAGTAGAGCTCCCGAGGTGCAACGCCCCATCCCGCTGCACATCGAACCGGAACGATCGAGACCAGGAACGGCTGCTGAACCTCACCAACTGCCTCCACGGGCTTAGGAGCACGCAAAACTCCTCTGGCCGCTCCCTTCCGCAGGGCATTATTAGCCCTTCCTGCTTGCGATTGTCGAGAGCCTTGGTGTATCTGTATCAGCGTGAATTTGAACTTGCGCCAATATTGCGTTGAGCTGCTTCGGGTTTCACGAGGCGGAACTGTCGCAAAATGTGTAGCAGGTGTCATAACATATTGATTCACTGGTAGCCGATGTGGCGGAATTGGCAGACGCGCTAGACTCAAAATCTGGTATCCGTAAGGATGTGTGGGTTCGACCCCCTCCATCGGCACCACCTAAAAGCCCAAGGAAAAACAAAAACATGGGACCGCTACGATATAATGGCCGCAGCGACCTCCACGCCTCGCCCCAGCCTGCGGAGTTCATTGCCCAGCAGCACTTGGCAATTGGGGCGTGTTGGCGGGATTGAAAACGGTGAACTCGACTCCGTTGAAGCGCACCAAGCCGTCGAATGTGCCAAACCAAAGGTAGCCGTCTGGCGTCAAGACGATGGCCGTGGCGGAGTCTTCAGGCAGCCCGCCTTCTGTCTCTCAGCTATCGATCAGATAATTCGGGTCGGTACGAAGCGTTGGCTGGGTGGCTCCCCAGGTCCCCATCCCCAAGATGGCCAGCCATCGCCGCATACGTTAGAACTTCACCCCCGCGCCAACGATCAGGCGGTAATCGCTATGCTGGGGCACGACACCGCTCGAGTCTGTTTTGGGATCCTGCAGGTAGTCCCAAACGAAGGAGACGTTCAGGTCAAGATGCCGTTTGATTTCGAACTCGAGCGTGGACACCGCATGGTGCGTGTACAAGCCCGCATCCTGGCTGGTTAGCGTGGCGCCAAAAGTCTGGATGAATTTGAGCCGCGGGGTAATGTCGGCTTTGAAGCTGGATTGTACGTATGCGGCCACGGTTGAAGCGCTGTCAGACTGACCCGCCTCGACGGTCTCAAACTTTGTGTACTGGTAGCTGGGACCGCCTGAAACTTGCCATTCAAGTCCCGGGCGATCAAAGATGTAATAACCAACGCCCAGGCCCGGAGTCAACCGCCTCGAGATGTTAGCCACCTGGTCGCGATACCATTCAAACTGCAAGGGCCGGAGGAACCAGTCATGATTGAGACGGATGTCGTAGATCTCGTTGAGGCGATGGTTGTTGGCATTTTGAGTACCGTTGACCTCGCTGAAATTGCCAAGGTAATTGACCTGGATGACCGTGGCGGGCGTGCGCCGAGCCACTTCCGCGCTGGCACTCTCGGTCGCCTGCCGTGTGTTGCCCGACTGAAAATTCAGCCCAATGCTTGCTTTGGCTGACCAGAAATCGATTTCTCTTTTTCCTCCCGGAGTGATGCCGGTGAGTTGGTCGCGCGGCAGGCTGACCTGCTCCGGCCCGAGAACCTGAACCACATCGTTGCTGATCACAACCGTGCCGTAGATCTTGTCCCGACCCTCGAACTTTATGAACAATGGCTTCGCGGGATAGACCTGCCGGACATTCTTCAAGTCCAGCGAGAGATCCTTGAGCTCATCGCTGTCAAATTCGACTTTTCGTTCCTGGATGTAGTGGAGGTGACCTTTCAGCCACTCGCCCGACTTGAGCTGGATCCAATCGGAGCCATCCTGGCCGATCCCGGGCGGTTGCCACGCATTTGTTGAGAGTTGAGAGTTGAGAGTTGAGGGGGTCGGTGGGGCGTTAGTAATCGGTAATCGGTTATCAGTAATCAGTGGAGGTGTGCGCTGGAGCTCGCGAATCTGAGTGCGAGGAATCGTTAGCCGTCCGCCGAGTTCGGAGTCGAATACTACGGCGCCTGGTGTTTCTTTGAGGACCGTGCCCACGAAGCGTTCGCCATTGGTGCCGATCAGAACGTCGGCGCGCGCCGAAAGCACTACGCCAAAGAGTGGCAGAGCCAAGGTGAGGAATGTCCGCACGGTATTTGGTTTCATTGTGCCGGGATAGTGACCAACGGGATCCGTTCGGGACTGCCGGTTTCACCCAGCGTAAAGAAGAACACGACGGCCGTGAGCGCGCGCTTGGTTTGCCAGTCGCCGTCGTCGATCCAGAACCAGTAGTCGCGGTAACGTACGGCGGCGAAGGCGGCAGCCGGCTTGTCCTTGCCGCTGTGGATCCTCACCTTTTGCTGGCGGCTTTCCGAGGAGACGTTTTCGAAGGCGGGCACCGCGCTGTGGTTCTGCAGGTGCGCCTCCGGCACATCCATGTAGCTCGCGAAGGCCGCCATGATCTGTAGCAGGGAACGGCTGTTCACGGCCAGTTCATTATCCGCCCCGCGCATCGGCGAATAGGTGAGCACGAATCTCTGCTGATCCGGGGGCAGCTTGAGCAACCGCCGGATTTCCGCCCCCTTTTCTGCAATTTCCGCGGGTACGTCGTCACGCCGGAAGAAAACCACGCCGGTTGACCCTTTGGCTTTGTCCTCTTCAACGCGCATACCAAACGCGCCGGCCGCCTGCACTTCGCGGAGCAATTGAAGCGCGCGAATAAACTCCGGGTCCGCCTCGCGCATCGCGCCCGCGGCCGTGGAACGGTTGCGCACGCCATTCAAGCCCTCGACGGTCAGGCCGAGAATGAAGTCCGCCGCATAACCCGCCTGGAGCATGAAGAAGATGTTCTTCGGGTCAATCGGCGTGATGAGCCCGTGCAGGAACTTTTCTCCGGTCGTCGGCACGTAGGTGATGGTGGGCCGGTCGGTGTAGATGGCTTGTCCGCCCGCGGCCAGGAAGTTGCCCTGGATCGCCTTGTCGGAAGAGAGGGTCCCGTTGACGCTGACGCCGGTTTGCATGGAGTAGCCGGCGACGATGGACGACACATCCACGAACACCGGCAGGTCCATATAACGCAGCTTGACGATGTTGAGCAGGGTCTGCTGTTTCCACGAGTCAGCAATGGCCGTGCTGTAGTCGAAACGGTCCACGGCAACGCTCTGGGGGCCGAGATGAGTGCAGCCGGTCAAGACCAGTGCGCTAGCGGCGAGGAAGATTTGTCTCCGGGTGGTCTTCACGATTTGTTTTATCTATGCCGGGGTCAGGAGTGATCAGTGGTCAGTAATCAGTGGCGCGTGAACTGTGACCGGGCCAGTCATAAGCTTACGTTTTGGGGACCTGTATTTTGGAGCGGGATTCGTGTGGAAGAGGTCATAATGTTATTCAGCGTTTGTTGTTTCGAACATTTCCCGATTACTGATTACTGATTACTGATTACAGACCACCGGCAATCAAAAATCCACCTCCATTCGGGTCTGGAAAACGTTGAGGTTGCCTTCGGGCTGCCGCCCGCCGACGCGGCCAAAGCCGTACTCGAACCGCCATTTCACGTGCGAGTGTAGGTACCAGTTCACGCCGGTCATCAGCATGGACAAGCGTCCGCCGTGGACGTCGGCGCTGTTGAGGTTGACGAACGAAAAGCGCTCGGCGAGCTCTAGGGCGCCCCAGCCACCTTTGCCCCAATCAAAACTGTGGCGAGGGATCACTCGTGAAAAGCAGCCGTTATTCTTGTCGTATGGACGGCTTTCGCCGGTGAGGAACCAACTGGCCGAAGCGTAAACGCCGTTGAACCCTGGCGATTGGCCGTCCTTCTCGTTCACCCAGGAGTGGAGGTATTCGCCCTGAACCGAGAAGGGGCCGCGTACCCAGGCGGCTTCCGCGTCAGCTACCAGGGCGTTGTCCGCAGTGATTTTGCCGGTGTCAATGACATAAGGGGCGAGATGACTTTCGGGGCGTGACCGATAGCGCAGAGAGCCGTCGGCCGAATAAAGAATATTGGCGCTCAAACCCAGGTGTAGAAGCGTTGCGGAGTCGGGGTGGTCGGCATTCACCTCGTAGATGGGAAGGGCGGTAAACCGAGTGATGGCCCGGCCGTAGTTCTTGGAAGCGTCACCGGTGTCCTGGCTCGTGCCAGCGGTGAATAATCCAAACTTCCAGGTGGCGCGCTGGTCGAAGACCGGCCGGCCGATTTCAACGCCGGCGTTGACACCAGGAGCCAACGCTTCGAGCGGGCCCGCCAATTCCATCATGGTAGTATCCCGGCTGCTGGTGACCGCATCCAAACTCATCGGAGCCTGGTACTGGCCAAACTTGAGCTCGCCGATCCAAGGGAGGTCGCGAAACGCAAGGTAGCTGTTCTCGATGTAGAACTGGTTGGGAATATACCCCAGTTCGACTTCGTAGGAGACTGGCAACAGGAGCAGGCAATCCCCCTGGGCATAGACGCGGAACCGGCGCACTTCAAAGCCGTCATCGAAGCCCTTAAACTGGTTGCCCGTGACGTAAGCCGCCCCGTCGACCTGAAGCTTGGCGCCGATTTTTCCACTCATCTTGGCCTCTTCGAGATGGAAAACCCGGTCGGTGTTCGTCCCTTGAATCTTTTCGCGGAGGTCGGCCAGCATCTTCGCGCCGGCCCCGGTCAACGGTTCCTTGATCCGGGTCCTTCGGGACAATTGATAATGAGGTCCGTTCCAGCCCTCCCAGGAGAATTTCCACTCGAAGGACTTTTCCTTGGGGGGAACCGCGTTAGTCGTGGCCACGACGGGCAGAGCATTGGTTTCAACCGTCACGTGAATCTGCTGTTTTAAGCGTTTCGCGCCAACCTCGGTCTGTGAGCCGTTGTTTGAGGAGGAGAGCGCTGCGGTCGCGGAAGCCTCAGAGGCATGGACGCAGGTAGATGGCAAGAGGCAGGTGAGGGCTATGAGAATCGAGGCGATCACGAGGCCATCCTGCAGGCTGCACCTTACACGCCATTTGCCACTGCGGCGAAGATGCACAAATGCGGGGCCCAATTCCCCCTCACCCCTATCACAAAAGGCCGTTCTTCTTCTGAGTGCGATGTCGCTCTTGAGGCTCACCAATTGAAGGTCCACGTTCACTTCTTCTTCGTCCGTGAACCCGAGGGCCGCTCACGCGAGCGGCCCGCGTGGTTCACAACCGCCTAGTCGGACAGGGCTTTCTTCATTGCTGCCATGCGCTGGCCCGTGTCGGCCTCCGCCCTGACTGCGGCCCCGATCGGTTTCACATCGACAGTGACTTTGATAATCTTGCCAGTGAAGGCATTGTCGCGTTCCTTGTAGTCCGTCGAGACTGGTGTCGCGTCATCCTGCCCAACGCCCGCGGTCTCGTCGGCCGAGAAGATCATTGCCTGCGTATGTTCGATTCGGCCGCTGGCCGCCTTCTCGCCGTTGACCAGGATCGTGGCCGTTCCGCCCTTGCCGATCCCGCCGCCGTCATAATCGAAGTTCATGCGAATCGTGGCCTTGCCTGCCGCCAGCGCCTGCGGGGCTGGAACCTTGAATTGCTGCAGCCCCAGGAAGTTGTAGCAATACGTCGGCTTGCCGTCCTTGAGATACAAACTCCAGCCGCCGAACCGTCCCCCCTGGGCCAGGATGACGCCATTGGCGCCGCCCTCCGGGATATCCACGTCCGCGGTAACCGAGAGTGACCGGTTCTTGACGTTGATGAATGCGTTTTCGCTCATCCCGACCATGCCCTCAGAGAGCGTGAGTGACGTGCGATCCCCCATCAGGTCAGGCCGGCCTACGAGGGCCGCGTTGAAGCGTTCGAGACTTCGATCATCAATGGGCAACACGCGATACTTGATCGCCTCCTTCATGAAGAGGCCTTGCATCTCTTTGAGCTTCGCCGGATCGGCTGCGGCCAGATCGTTCGCCAGGCTGAAGTCCTTGCTCGTGTCGTAGAGCTCCCATATGTCATCAAGCAGATTCCTCCGGGGCGTCGATTCCCACGGTGCCCGGTGGATGGTGCCGGCGAACCAGCCGTCGTGGTAAATGCCGCGGTTGCCCGTGATCTCGAAATACTGAGTCGTGTGGGTGGATTGCGCGTCTGGATGGTCGAAGGTGTAAACCATGCTCACCCCTTCGATCGGCTCCTGGACGGTGCCGTTGACGCTCTTGGGTTCGGGCAGATTCGCGGCCTCGAGCACCGTGGGAGCAACGTCAATGACATGGTGCCACTGCGAGCGAATCTCGTTGGCAGCTTTGATGCGTTTGGCCCACGAGACAATCATACCATTGCGGGTGCCACCGTAGTTGGAGGGAATCTGCTTGGTCCACATGAACGGTGTATCGCCCGCGACGGCCCAACCCGCGGCCATGTGCGGATAAGTCGTTGGATCGCCCCATTCGTCGTAATGCTTGAGCATGTCCTGCACCGTCTCCCGGACGCCGTTGAAAAAGGTCATCTCATTGAACATTCCATTCATGCCGCCCTCGGCGCTCGTCCCGTTGTCGCCGAGGATGTAGAAGATCAGCGTGTTATCGAGTTCGCCGGTGTCGCCGATCGCATCGAACAAGCGGCCGATCTCGTGGTCGCAGTATTCCCCGAAGGCAGCATAGACTTCCATCTGGCGGGCAAAGAGCTTCTGCTCGTCGGCGGTCAGCTTGTCCCAGTCTTTGATGGCCTCCGGTTTGGCGGCCAGTTTCGTGCCCGGTGGCACCACGCCCATCGAGATCTGACGGGCCAGAGTCTCTTCTCGCATCTTATCCCAGCCGCCGTCGAATCGGCCCTTCTCTTTATCAATCCATTCCTTGGGCACATGATGCGGCGCATGGACGGCGCCCGGTGCGAAGTAGATGAAGAACGGCTTGTCCGGCGTGAGAGCCTTCTGGAACTTCATCCAGGCGATGGCCTGGTCGGTCATGTCGGTCATGAAGTTGTAGCCCGGGTAATGCGGCGTCTCGATCCGGCTCAGCCCCTCGTAGAGACTGGGTGCCCACTGGTCGGTTTCACCGCCGATGAAGCCGTAGAACTTGTCGAAGCCCGAGCGCGTCGGCCAGCGGCTGGTGGGCCCGGAGGGGCTGACCTCCCACGCCGCGGTTTCGTGGTTCTTGCCGAAGAAGGCCGTGCTGTAACCGTTCAGGCGTAGCATCTCCGCCAGCGGCGCAACATTGTCAGGGCGCTGCCCCGTGTTGCCCGGAAAAGCCGTGGCGATTTCGGTGATGCCGCCCATGTTGTTCATGTGGTGGTTGCGGCCGGAGAGAAGGGCCGAGCGCGTCGGGGAACAGAGCGCGGTGGTGTGGAACTGGTTGTAGCGGAGGCCCTGGGTGGCGAGCCGGTCGGCAGTCGGCATGCGCACTGGCCCGCCGAAGGCGCTCGGCATACCGAAGCCTATGTCGTCCACGAGGACGATGAGCACGTTGGGAGCGCCGGTTGGCGCCTTGATCTCGAAGCGCGGCGGGGGCTTGGCGTCGCGGGCGTCGAGCACCGTGCTGTGCGGGTAGTTCGGTTCGGGGATGGGCAGCACCGTTCGGTCGAGTTTCAGGTCAGGGGTTTGCGCAGGTGCGCGCGCGGTAAGAGCCGCGCCCAGCGCGAGGCTGAGGGCGGCGAGTAGAATCCTTGCTTTCATAGTGTTTTGTTTTTGTTCATGTTTCTTGTTTTTCTTATCGTTACTCCAAGGCATGGTGATCAGTTATCAGTTATCGGTTATCAGTGATCAGTTAAAGGAGGGCGTTCTTCCAAGGGTGATAGCGATGTTGAGGCTCATGGGTTGGAGGCGGAGGACGGGTTACCACGGCGTTTCAGCTTTTCCGAAAAGAATCGATAAACCACGCCGGCCAGGACGGCACCTGTCAGGAGCGCAGCAATCAGCACCAACCCCAGGTGGAAGGCGCGATCTACCACCTGCTGAGCGTCTGCAGTGGAGTTTTGGCTGAGGCGTTCGAGTTGCGGCACGCTTTGGTTCACCGAATTGACGAGGGTGTTGATATCCTTTGCCATTGATCCAACCCGGTCGGCGACCTGACCGTAATCGAGGATGTTGAACGGGGGCGAGTTGGTGTCCGGCGGCGCGTTGGTGGTGGGCTCACCGACGCCGAAACGTTTCATCAGCGCGTCGAAGCTGCCCAGCGTCGTGTTGAGCGATGTCGACATTTTTTCGCCGGACTGCAGCGCGTGATCCACTTGGGCGGAGAGTTCTCGGAGCTTGCCTTCCTGCTGGTCGAGCGCGGCCAGGATTTCCTTTCGTTCTGTCGAGATGCGCTCCGGCAACTGGGCGGCAGTCTGGCTGACGGATTCGGTTGCGCGGCTGATGCGATCCGCGCTCTCGGCAAGGAGAGTGGTGTTGGTGAGCGCCAGCCGCACGTCAGGCTGGTCGGTCAACCGGTAAGCCAGTAGCTCGATTTGAAGGCGCAGGAGGTAGGGCATCCGCTGGAAAGTGAACATTGCGCGCTCCGCAAGAAGGCGCGACTTGGTGATCTCACGCACGGCTGGGTCGAGCCCGGCCGTCGGATCCAGGTTCACCATGCTGAAGACGCTGTTCACGTCGGTCACGACCTTATCCTTGTGTACCACCGTGGCAGCGAACTCCTGGGGCCGGGCAAAAAAGGTGCCGCGGGCCTCGGGGTTTTGTGCGATCCAGCGGTCGATTGTTGCGTGGAGTTCTTTGACATAAGCAGGTGTCAATTCGCTGGCGGCGAGCTGCCAAATATTGGTTTCCAATTCCCGACTGGTGGCGAGCCACGGGTCAAGAGCAGGTTGGTTGGTCGCCTTGATCCAACGGTCTTCAACCGCCATCCGGCTGAGCGTGACGACCGCCACCAGGTCCATCAGGTTGGCGTTGGGATTGGCGCCGCTGGCGATGCTGGTCACTGCCGACGCGGACAACAGTCTGAGTTGAAGGGATTCAATCCGCGCGGATTCCGTGCCCGTCTTTTTGGCATAGTCTTCCAGCGCCTGGGCGGTCAGGATAGAAAAATTATCGGCAAACCGATCAATTTTCACCTGCAGCTCCAAGGGGTCGGGCTGTGCCACGTGGCCCCTGGGCACTACTGTGTTTACGACAGTCTGTGGAGCCCGCAGGAGGCTGCAGCCTGGCAGCAAAGCCAGGATCGCTATGAGAAGGAGGCCCCTAAGCAGTGACCAGTAATCAGTAATCAGTAACCAGTAAGCAGTAAGCAGTGAACGGTGATCGGTGAACAGTGAACAGGGACGTTCACTTGCCGCCGTTGTTAACTTAGCGGGCATAGGGCATCTGTTGTTTGAGCCGATACGCTTGCGGTGGCTCAGGGAAAGCCTTGGCTTGATAAATTGGGTTTTCCGAGCTTCCGATCTTCGTGCGGCGGCCGTACCGGCCATAGGCGGTGCCGCCAACGCTGGTTTCCTTCGTTGCAACCGTGGCCGCTTCGGCGTCAGTAAACTCCACGCGGACCGGCGTGATCATGCCGTCCGTGACCTCCACTTCTGCCTGTGTCGGTTCCAGCACGGTGCGATTCAGAAACGTGACCCGCAAACGGTAATGGCCGGGCGCAAACCCCAGGCGCAAAATTCCGTTTGGGGGCG
>Ga0210409_10009098_pt1 | contig 10065 bp, 7 predicted proteins | sample IncBWH17MmetaG_FD_161649 | JGI IMG/M metagenome (GOLD analysis project Ga0210409, IMG submission 161649) | Forest soil microbial communities from Barre Woods Harvard Forest LTER site, Petersham, Massachusetts, United States - Inc-BW-H-17-M | ecosystem: Environmental > Terrestrial > Soil >...
CTATTATTATTTTCCCGGTTAGCCCGCGCGAAATACCCACGCCGGGCGCGCACCTGATACCCCTTGTGGTCGGGCACTTCGATGCGAATCCTGTGATAGCGCCCATCGAGAACGTAGTTCGTAGGTATATACGCAATCGAATACTGATTTCGCAATTCGTCGCCAATATCCTGGAAAGACTGGTCCAAATCATCCACGTGATAGGGAAAGAATGCGCGTCCCCCGGTTTCGTCCGCCAGGTCCTGCAGAATCTTGTCGCCTTCCGTCAGGTGCGTCTTCCGGTTGGCCAGTTTGTCGGGATCCGTCTGCGAAAGCTGAATCCACTGCGTGCTGGTGCTGATCGTATAAATCACCACGCTGGTCCGCTGCGCCATCTCGATGGCCTCGCCCCTGGTATGTGTCGAAAGATTGTCGTCGCCGTCGCTAATCAAAATCATCACGCGCCGCACGACGTCCGGCTGATCCCCCGGCGGACGCGGCGGATGGCTCAATTCGTTCTGGCAGGCCTGGTAAATTGCATCGTAGATCGCGGTCCCACCGCCTGCCCGCGTCTGCATAATTTGATCGCGCAGCAGCCCCGCGTCGCTCGTGAAGGACTGCACCACCTGCGGCTCATCATCAAACGTCATCACAAAAGCTTCATCCCGGCCACGCCGCAGTACGCTGAAAAGAAAATTGATCGAGGCATCCTGCTCGAACTTGATGCGGTCGCGGATGCTGTTCGAGGTATCCACAAGCATCCCGATGCGCAGCGGCAAGTCCGACTGTTTGCTGAAGTAACGAATGTCCTGCGGAAACTTTTCATCAAAAATCTGGAAGTCTTCTTTTTGCAGATCGGGCACCAGCTTGTTGCGCCGGTTGAGCACGGTGAACAAAACGTCCACCAAATTTACGACTTGGATGATCTTTTGCGGAGTTTGGGGGGGCGCAGCCTTCTCCCCCTGTTGGCCTTGCTGTGGCGCCGCCGGCGGGGTCGCCTGAGGAGCCGGCGAGGATTGCGGCGAAGTCGCAGGCTTCGCCGGTGCCTGCTGTGCGCGGTCGCTGACCGCCGCCGTCAGCAATACCGCTACGAGAAGAAGAGAAATCAGTGCCCTGGACATGTCAGTAGATTATAGGTAGCTAGCGAGCGCAGCGTCAATTCTCTCCGAATCCTCTCCGGCAGCCTCCGAAAGCTTTTTGACGAACTCATGCAATTCCCGCGGCAGCGGCGCCCGCACTTCAATCCAGGCCCCGGTTCGCGGCTGCGTAAATCCCAGCCGCGCCGCGTGCAAAAAATTTCGTCCGAGCGCAGGCATCAAACTCTTCTCCCGGTCATTAGACGCGCTGCGCACGTTTCCGGCGCTTACGCGAAGCTGCGCAGCCGCTCCATAGAGCGTGTCTCCCACGACAGGATGGGCAATCGCCGAAAAATGCACGCGAATCTGATGGGTCCGCCCGGTGTGCAACTGCACTTCGACGAGCGTCGTCCCATCCACTTCCGCCAATGTCCGCCAGTCGGTCCGCGCCTCCCGCGCGCCACTGCGCTGCAAGCTCTCCCGTAGGGCGCTCCCTGGTTTCTCCTTGAAAACCGCCATCCGCGTACGCCGGTGCAAATCCCGCCCAATCGCCAGCTCAATGCGCCCCTGCTTTTCCGTCAACAATCCCTCGACCAGCGCGATGTAGGTTTTCTTCACCAAGCGTTGGCGAAATGCCTCGGAAATCTTCGCGTGCGCAAAATCGTTCTTTGCTACGAGAATGACCCCGGAAGTTTCCTTGTCCAACCGGTGCACAATTCCCGGCCGCAACGCATCCCCACCCTGCGAGAGCGCCTGTCCTCGCCCTAGCAGCGCGTTTACCAAAGTCCCTCGCGGGTTACCCGCCCCCGCGTGCACTGTCATCCCCGCGGCTTTATTCACCGCAATCACGTCGTCGTCTTCATAAAGAATCTCGAGCGGAATGTCCTCTGCTTCCGCCTGCATCGGCGGCCGCGCTTGCGCGTCCACGGTGATTTTCTGGCCCGCACGCAAACGGTGCGCACCCTTCGACGGCTTGCCGTCGACGAGGACGAGATCAGCTTCAATTAATTCCTGAATCCGTGTGCGGCTTAATTCCGGTAGGTGCGCCGCCAGATGGCGATCCAGCCGCTCACCAGCGTCGCTCTTCTCAACCAAGAGTTTGTGTGTGATGGGGGAAGGCACAAAAAGATTCTAGCAGTTTGGCGCAGCCGCGCATCAAACGCTCCAAAGCCCCGGCAGACTTAAACCGCTAGACTGACGAAGGGCTTTTTGTTGTCGAGGAACTTGATTCCTTGGGACTGAAAATCAGGTCGAGGATTAAAAGAATCGCGCCGATGGTAATCGCGGAATCCGCGACGTTGAACGCCGGCCAGCGGTAACTCCCCATCCACACCTCGAAAAAATCCGTCACCGCGCCGTGAAGAATGCGGTCCGTGACGTTTCCCGTAGCTCCCGCCAGCAGAAGCGCAAGCCCGGCGCATGCCCAGGCGCCACCCTCGCTGACGCGCTTCTGAACCGGGTCGATCGTCTGCCCGGCGACCAGCAGCCATGCGAGCGCGCAAATCACTACGAGCGATCCACCCGTCAACAAAATCCGCAGCCATGGCGAATGCGAATCCGCAAACAAACTGAAGGCGATCCCTGGATTGCGGCTATGCACCAGATAGATGAAGTGACGAACAACTTCATGCCGCCAGCCCAGGTCCGTTTGCGTTTCGAACCATGCTTTGGTGGCGCGATCCAAAACCACAATCCCCAACGTTAGCCAAAGCCACTTCAGGCGCGAAGGCAATTTCATGAACGCGCAAGCTCCCATCCTTCGATTTCCGCAAGCGCTTCGCTGCAGCGCTCACAGATGCCAGGGTAGCGCGTATTCTCCCCCACATGCGTCGAGTAGTTCCAGCATCGTTCACACTTCGTGCCGTCGGCGCGCAGAACTTCAACCTGAACCGGTCCGGAATCATTGCCAGGCGATTCCAACGCCAATATTTCCACCTGCGAAACGATGAACAAGCCTGGCAAATCCTTTGCGTGTCTCTGCAAGTCCAGGTAAGGACCCTTTGACCGAAGCTGTATTTTGGCTTCGAGTGAAGAATTGATGAATTTCTTTGTGCGGGCACGCTCGAGATTTTGCAAAACTTCCGCTCTCAGCGCATAGAGCTTTTCCCATTCCGTCTTTGTCTTCGCATCCACATTTGAGCGCAAAGCCGACTCTTGGGGAAAGACGTCGATGTGCACGCTTTGCGGTTCGCCGGGTAACTTTGGCAAATGGGTCCAAATTTCTTCCGAAGTGAAAACCAGAATGGGCGCAGCTAGGCGCACCAGCGCGCTGCTGATTTTCCAAACCGCCGTTTGCGCCGAACGCCGTGAACTGTTTCTCGCAGCCTTGGTGTACAGCCGGTCTTTCAGTACGTCAAAATAGAACGCGCTGAGATCGACCACGCAATAATCGTGAATCGCGTGATACACGCGGTGAAAATCGTACGCCGCAAACCACTCCCGGCATTTTCTGACCAATTCTGCCGTGCGCTCCAGCATCCACCGATCCATTTCTTCGAGCTGCTCATTCGGGAGCGCGTCGCACCCCGGCTCGAAATCGAACAAATTTCCGAGCGCGAATCGAAACGTGTTGCGAATCTTGCGGTAGGCATCGCTGAGCTGCGTCATCACGCGCTCGCTCATTTTTACGTCGGCTTGATACTCCTGCGAAGCCACCCACAATCGGAGAAGATCCGCTCCCCATTTTTCGCAAATATCGCTCGGCAAAACGACATTTCCAAGCGACTTGGACATGGGACGCCCGTGTTCATCGAGCGTCCACCCGTGCGTAACGACGCTTCGGTAAGGCGCGGCATCGCGTAGCCCCGTAGCAATTAGGAGTGAACTCTGAAACCATCCGCGATACTGGTCCGGACCCTCGAGATAAACATCCGCTGGCCACTCGTCCCCTTTCAAGACCGCCAAATTCGAGGACCCCGCGTCAAACCACACGTCGAGAATGTCATTTTCTTTCCGCCACGATCCTGCGCCGCACGGACATTTTGTTCCGGCAGGTAACAACTCCTCCGCCGTGTGCTTGTACCAGGCGTCCGCGCCTTCCCGTTCGAACCACTTGACCACGTTGCGCAGGGCCGCAAAATCTTCGAGGCGCGTGCCGCAACTATCGCAATAAAAAACAATAATCGGCACGCCCCAGAACCGCTGGCGCGACACGCACCAGTCCGGCCGCTTCTCGATCATTTCGTAGATGCGCTCTTCACCCCAGGCAGGAATCCACTTCACACCATGAATTTCTTCAAGCGCCTCCGCGCGTAAGGTTTTTTCTTTTCCGTGTGCAGCCTGATCCATCTTGATGAACCATTGCTCCGTAGCTCGGAAAATCACTGGATTGTGGCAACGCCAACAATGCGGATAGCTGTGCGTGTAGCTGTGATTTCCGAGAAGAGCTCCGCAATCTTCGAGCAACTTCACAATGGTCGGATTCGCCTCAAACACATTTTTGCCTTTGTATTCTGGCAATCCTTCGAGATACACGCCCTTGTCATCGATCGGCGCATAAATTTCCAGACCATATTTTTGTCCCGAGAGAAAATCATCCGAACCATGTCCAGGTGCCGTGTGCACGATCCCGCTGCCCTGATCCAGGGTCACATAGTCCGCCAAAATTCCCGGCACCTGTATGGGCAAAAAGGGATGCCGGAATTTCAGGCCCTCAAAATCCTGGCCTTTCCCCTTCGAACGCACGCGCACTTCTTTGATTCCGCACTCCGCCTGCAACGCCGCCACGCGTTCCGCAGCGAGCAACAGCGCGCCCTTCTCCGTTTCAACGACCACGTATTCGTAATCTGGATGAAACGCCAGCGCCCGGTTATGGGGAAGAGTCCACGGCGTAGTTGTCCAAATGACGGCGCTCACGTCGCTCATCCCAGCGAGCTCGCTCTTTCCGTCGTCCGCCGCAGCAAATTTCACCCAAACCGAGGGGCTGGTGTAATCCTCATACTCGACCTCAGCTTCAGCCAGTGCCGTCGTATCGTAGATGCACCAATAGACCGGCTTCCGTCCGCGATACGCGTAACCTTTCTCCATAAAATCAAGCAGCGCGCCAGCGACAATGGCTTCGTACTTGTGGTTCATCGTGAGATACGGATCATCCCATCGACCCAAAACACCCAACCGCTGGAAATCCCGTTTGTGCTGCTCCACATAGCGCGTGGCGAACTCACGACAAAGCCTGCGGAATTCCGCCGGCGAAACTTTTCCCTTTCCGCCAAGCTCCTTTTCCACCTGCGTCTCGATCGGCAATCCGTGGCAATCCCAACCAGGGACGTACGGCGCGTAATGCCCCGCCATGCTTTTGGATTTGACGATCACATCTTTCAATATTTTGTTGAGTCCCGTGCCCAAATGAATCGTGCCCGTTGGATAAGGGGGACCATCGTGCAAAACAAACAGCGGCTGGCCTTTGCGCGCCTCCAGAATCCGCTCGTAAAGATGCGATTCCTGCCAAGCTGCAAGCTGCTTCGGCTCATGTTGCGGAAGCCCGGCCTTCATCGGAAAATCAGTCTTAGGCAGATTCAGAGTTTTCTTGAGTTCCAGAGGTTCGGCCATTTCTGTGTGTGCCCGCAGCTTCGCTTGCTCGATTCGATTGCCGTCCCCTGCTCGCCGTATGTTAAATGCCGTACCTGATTTGCCGTACCTTGGTTCAGGTATTCAGCCAGAAACATGAGAAAGCGTTGTAATTCTGTATGTTACAATGATTGGCAGTCGGTGTCAGCGGCTGGGGTCGCGCAACCTTTCCCGGCTCTCGCGAATCATATCGATTCAGGACACCCTACGGAGCCTAGCTGCGTCTAAATCAGGGGGAAGATGGTGCCGGACCTAATCGTTAATCTCGTTCCGCCTGAAGCAATAAAGCCCGCGGTGTCTGCCTCGGCCGATCAGAAGGCCGTCCCAGTACCAGCCTCAGCGGTCCCCAAGTTTGGCGCGCCTGCTCTGCTTATTCCCGATAATTTTTGGTCCAACCTCAAACAGTTTCTAACCGAGCGTCCCGTCAACGTCGCGGACCGTCCTGGCGCGCCCTTTGTAAAAACAGTATTCGGCGCGGGCGTTATGGACAATCTCAAAGATTTCTTCAGCTCGCGGCCGGTGCCGAAAGGTCCCGTGAACAGCCGCCTGGCGGTCTCCTGGGGAACGAATTTCGGCGGGTTTGGGTCACGCATCAAAGAGGCTTTCTTTCCGGCAAAACTTCCGCCCGCGAACTTCACCAGCAAGCCCGTAAAGGTGAAGGACATTTGGACGAAGGACGAAAACTTCGGCTGGACCCAAATCATTTCCTTTGCGATTCATGGCAGCGTCTTTGCGCTGGTGATTTTGATTCCGTTGTTTTGGCATTTCGGGACTAAGACGGAAGCGAAGAATAAAAATGTCGAAGTGACCGGGATCGATCTTTCGCCGTACATGGCAAAACTCCCGGCGGGCGCGAAGAAGGCGGGCGGCGGTGGTGGCGCGAACGACCATACACTGACACCCGTCAACAAAGGCAAGCTTCCGAAGTTCCAGTGGACGCAGTTCACGCCACCCCAGGTGAGGCCACAGAATCCGGATCCCAAGCTCGCCATGGACCCGTCACTCCTCGGGCCGCCAGATCTTAAGGTGCCAAATATCAATGCGGCGAATTTTGGCGACCCGCTGGCCAACGGTGTAAGCGATTCTCTCGGACATGGCAATGGCACCGGAATCGGTAGCGGCACCGGCGGCGGCCTGGGTCCCGGCGAAGGCGGAGGCACGGGAGGCGGCGCGTTTCGCGCAGGCGTCAATGGCGTTGGCATTCCGGAATGTATCTATTGCCCGCCACCGCTCTATTCGGATGATGCGCGCAAGGCGAAGTACATGGGCACCGTTGTGCTGCAGGTGACCATTACCGCCGACGGCCGCGCGGTCAACATTTCCATCCTGAAGGATCCCGGAATGGGCCTGGGGGAAAAAGCAGTCGAGTCCGTACGCACTTGGAAGTTCCGGCCAGCGGCTGGACCGAACGGCAAGATTGTCGCTGTGCAAGTGCCGATTGAAGTGACTTTCCGGCTGTATTAGTTTCCCCTCTTTAAACTAATTGCCTAGCTTTCGATTCTTAATTTTTCCAACTGCTTAGAACTTTCTCCGTAGGCAACCAAACTCTGCTTCGAGACTTCTGACTAGCCGACTGGTGCCCGCCTCCAGACGTTGTCGGGCCGAACCGCGAGGCGGAGACGGAGGCCTGTGCATGCGCGATCCATTTCTGCGCCCTTTTTCCGGCAACGATCCCACAACGGAATCCTGGCTCAACCGCGTTCGAGAAAACCTGGGGCAACTTCTCATTCCTTCGCATTTCAAACCTTCGTCGGCGAACGGCGCCCCGATTCATCTCCTCAAGTTCGATAAATCGCTACGGCCGGCACGCGCGCAGGGCGCTTCATTGCTTACGCACGCTGCTGTTTTTGCCGCGATTCTTCTGCTCCTTGCGGATACAAAGGGAGTGCCAAAACCACCCTTCCCCAGCGGGACAACCCCGTTGGACCCGTACACGCTTTCCGCACCCCTGATCCGCACTCTCACCAGCGCGCAGCCTACTGACGGCGGTGGCCACGGCGGCGATCAAAACCCGATACCAGCGACGAGAGGGAATCTCCCGCCGCTTTCTTCCATCGTGCTCGTGAGACCAACGCTCCCGCAAAACCAGGACCACCTACTTCCCGAGCCGCCTACGCTTTTCGACCCGAATGCAGCACCCGTTCTTACCCCAACCGATAATATGGGATTGCCTTGGATGCCGGACGACACGCGCTCCCCGGGGCCGGGGAAAGGCCCGGGCATTGGCTCCAAAGACGGTGTTGGCATTGGCGATAACGGAGATGGACCGGCTGGCTATAACAATCAGAATTCTCTCTACAAACCGGCAGCCGTCCAGCCTGCTTGCGCGTACTGTCCGTATCCGACGTACACGGATGAGGCGCGACACGGCAAGGTGCAGGGCGCGGTGACGCTGCAAGTCCTCGTGGGCGCGGATGGCCGCGCGCAGGATATTCGAATCGTTAAAGGCATCGGTTTTGGACTGGACGAACGTGCGGTGGAGACCGTGCGCGGTTGGAAATTCATTCCGGCGCGTGACGGAGCAAAGCACTCCGTCCCTGCGTGGGTCACTGTCGAAGCTGTCTTTCGCCTGTTCTGACCTAACCTTCCCCATGAAGCCCATCGCTCTCTTGCCTGTGGCTTTTCTTTTTCTGGGTTCTGTTGGCGCCTCGCAGCAGGTTAAGTCGTTCCGCGACGAGCAATTTCGATATCCGCGCGTCCGACTCGCTGCCAAAGAGAAAGACGATGCTCTGCGGCGCATGTTTGAAGAAAAAAAGATTTCTTATCCGCCGCGTGCCATCCTTTTTCGTGCCTTCAAGAAAGAAGCGCTGCTCGAACTCTGGGCTTCGGAGAACGCGGAAAATTCCTATGCTTTGATCCACACCTACGCGATTTGCGCGACTTCCGGCGTTCTCGGGCCGAAACGAAAATTTGGCGACGTCCAGGTGCCGGAAGGTTTCTACGAACTCGATTGGTTCAACCCGCAGAGCAATTTTTTCCTTAGTTTACATATCAGCTATCCCAACGGCGCAGACCGGGTCCTCGGCTCGCGCGCGAATCCCGGCGGAGATATTTTCCTTCATGGAAATTGCGTGACCATCGGATGCATCCCCATCACGGATGATGGAATCAAGGAGGTCTACTGGCTGGCCGTGCAGGTTCACGCGGGGGGCCAGCGGCATATCCCTATCGAGATATTTCCCGCACGGCTGACAGCGGACGGATTCAAGTCGCTTACGCGGAGCTATCCGAACCAGCCGGAACTTCTCGCATTTTGGAGCAATCTCCGGGAGGGCTTTGACCTGTTTGAGAAGGATCATCGCGCGCTGAAAATCACCGTGGCGAGCGACGGCACGTATAAGTTCGGCGAGGAGAGCAGCATAGCCGAGGCGCGCTGAACTTCTGGACGGCTGCGGCTAACAGGGATAGCATTTCGGCATGCCGTACGAATTTCGGCAATGGGAAGAAGAGCTGGAGCCGCAGCCATCCTCGGCGCGCCTTGGGGGACCACCGCGTAAATTGACGGGGATTGGCGTGCTCGATCCGCCCGGCCCGCCGAAGAGGTCACCGGGCCCTTTGGCCGCTCTGCCAGCGTCGTTTCTGAGGCGATTGCTCGCTGGGCTGATTCTGGCTGGACTGGGGCTATTTATCTTATTCCTGCTCTTCTCGCACTAGAGAGTGACTCAAGCAACACATGCGATGGTTCTTCTGTCTGGGCTGTGGACAATCTGTTAGGATTTCGGCATGAGAAGAGCAATAGACGTTTCCTTGGTTATCCTCGCGGGATTGGTGTGCTTCGCGCATACGGCGCGGGCGCAGGGCTCCGCGGCCAGTCTGGATATCACGGCGCGCGTATCGCCGACGGCGGCGAAGCCGGAACCCGTGCGCCAATTCACGTTGTACATTCTGACGAAGAGCTATGGGGACATTGCCAAGGAAATCGAGGCGGGGGACGTCATTCCCCCGCGCAATGAATTCATCGACGGATTGAAAGTGTCGAAGGAATTGAAAGCCTGGTTGAAAGCCCACGACACGCTCGACCTGACGGCTCCCGACCTGGATAAATTGCTGAAGCCCGACGACATCATCCATACGCCGGAATTTTTGCTGGCTTACCAACACTCCAACAGCGGCGGTGTAACCAAAGACATTCCGAAGCCGAAATACAAGGACGCCGACAAAGAGACACATCCGGAGAAGTATGAAAAAGACTTGCAGACGTATTACACGGCGCTGAAGAAATTCATTATCGCGAATCCGGCAACGGTTTCCGGCGTGGAGCTGGAACTGAATGCCGTGAATCCACAGACAAAGTGGGCGCTGATCCTGAGCAATCAGAAGAAGCACGTGCAGAAGCTGGCTCCGGAAGTGGCACAAAAGAAATATCTTGCGGCCAAGGTCGATACGGACCTGGAAGGGCACGCCTTCCTCCGGGAGCTGGCGCCAGGCAACTACTGGATTAGCA
>Ga0210409_10009099_pt1 | contig 10065 bp, 9 predicted proteins | sample IncBWH17MmetaG_FD_161649 | JGI IMG/M metagenome (GOLD analysis project Ga0210409, IMG submission 161649) | Forest soil microbial communities from Barre Woods Harvard Forest LTER site, Petersham, Massachusetts, United States - Inc-BW-H-17-M | ecosystem: Environmental > Terrestrial > Soil >...
TACGCGGCCGTTGTCATCGCCGTGCTCTTCGCCTTCAGCGGTCCTGCACGCGCCCAGATTTTTGGCATCCTCCTCGGCGCAACCATCGTGGCCACCGTCGGCATTTTCGACGACCGGGGACTTCTCCATCACCAGATCAAGTTATTTGTCGGCATGCCGCTGGCCGCCGTGATTTTGCTTCTGACTGGCATTCATGCCCAGGTCTTTAGCGTTCTTCTGGGAGGCCGCAGCGGGTATTACCTGGATGCTGCCCTGACGGTTGTCTGGATCGTCGGCATCACCGCCTCCTTCAGCATTCTCGATCACATGGACGGCCTGTGCGCCGGCGTGGCCGCCATGTCTTCTGTCTTCTTCGCTTTGCTGGCCTACATGAACGGCCAGACACTCGTCACCGTGCTGGCCGCCGCCGTGCTCGGCGCCGCCACTGGATTTCTCCGCTGGAATTTCAAGCCGGCGAAAATCTTCATGGGCGATGGCGGCGCGATGTTTCTGGGTTTTCTCATGGGCACGCTGGGTCTAAAACTGCGCATCGAGAATGCCACTCCTCTTTCTTCCTGGCTCGCTCCGGTGCTGATCCTCGGCGTAACCATTTTCGATACGACGCTGGTTACCATTTCCCGTTCGCGCCGCGGCTTGCTTCCTTTCGCCACACCCGGCAAGGACCACGCCGCTCACCGCCTTTCGAATCTTGGCCTTGGCCATCGCGGCGCGGTTCTCACGCTCTATGTTCTCGGAGCGCTCGGCGGCGGCGCTGCTTTGGCCGTCAGCTACCTTTCCGGGCGCGGGGCAGTCCTGGTTGGTTTGCTCGCACTGGTGATCATCTTTTTCGGCGTCGTCTATCTTGAACGCGCTCCCTATGAGCGTCAGACGCGCAGGCCCTCCCCGCCTCCCCCGGTTGCGTAAGCCCGCCCCTCAAAGCCTTGGCGCCGCTCACCCGCCGCGTTTTGAAGGGCCCTTCCTGTTTGCCCCCGGATGCGGTTTCGCTATACTTACTGGGCCTCTCCCACCCTTTCTTCGGCATGCCCACACGGGTCGGGCGGGAAGCAGAACATTTTTTCAGCGTGGGATCCTGGATGGATCGATTATCCGGGGGACGCGCGTCTTTGGAACGTGCGGAATCGTGGCCAACAAGAAAGCCCTCTCTCAAACTGATCGCAGCGGCGGCGAAGTCATCGTCGTGGGCGGCTCCGCAGCGGGATTCTTCACCGCGGCCAGCGTCGCCCGTGGCGGCCGCGCCGTTCGCGTACTCGAATCCATGCCACAACTGGAGCCCGCGTCGCGCACGCTAATCGTCACCGATCACTTCCGCAACCAGATGGGCGCGTCCGCCCGCGATAGCATCATCAACGAGATTCGCCGCTTCGAACTTTTCACCGATGGCCGCTCCGCGCAAATCGCCCTGAAGAATCCCGATCTCATCATCGAGCGCTCCCGCCTGATTCCCGCCCTGGCGCGCGAGGCCGAACAAGCGGGCGCTACTTTATCCTTCGACACGCGCTTCCTCGGAATCGGGCCGAATGCGCGCGGCTTGCGGCTCGAAGTGGAAACCGGCGGAAAGCGTGAAGAATTGCACGCAGACAGTGTCGTCGGAGCGGATGGCGCGGCGAGCCGTGTAGCGCGCGCTTCAGGCTGGCCTCCGGTCGAAACCGTGCCTCTCGTTCAAGCCATCGTGCGTTTGCCGAAGGATTGCCCTCCCGATACCACCCGCGTGTGGTTCGTCCCCGATGACACGCCCTACTTTTACTGGCTCATTCCCGAATCCGCGGAACGCGGCGCCCTCGGCGTTATCGGCGAGCATGGCGGCGACACCAAACGCTGTTTCGAACGCTTTCTCGAAAAAAAGAAGCTGGAACCTCTCGAATGGCAGGGCGCCCGCATCCCGGTCTATAACGGTTGGGTGCCGGTGCGCCGGCAAATCGGCAACGGCGAAGTTTTTTTGGTCGGAGATGCTGCTGCCCAAGTCAAAGTTTCCACCGTCGGCGGCATCGTTACGGGTTTTCGCGGCGCGCTTGGTGTGGCCCAGGCGATTTTGAAAAAGGGCAAAAGTGGCGAGCTCTCCGCCCTGCGCCGCGAACTGGCTACGCACTGGATGATCCGCCGCGCCTTACACCACTTTCAGCAAAAAGATTATTCGCGGCTGGTGGATCTGCTCGATACTTCCATCCGCGAATCGCTCGGCGAGATCAATCGTGACGAATCCGCTCGCCTTCTTTGGAATGTGGTGCGACGCCAGCCCCGCCTGGTTCTTCTCGGCCTGCGCGGCCTGCTGACGGGAAAGGCAGATAAAGCTTGAGCCCTTTTGGCGCCATCGCATCCTCTCGCTTCGAACGGGAGTTCCGGGCACTGAACCGCAATTGGTAGCACGCTTCGCGGAGGAGCTTTGCTCCTCCGCACGAATCAGTCACAATACTTCATGGAGAATTTGCTCCGGACCGGCTCTTGCGCTCCGAAACTCGCTCTAGGGAGAACTTGTTTTGCGTCTTTCCGTCATTGGTTGTGGTTATGTAGGTCTCGTCACCGGAGCTTGTCTCGCTGAGGCCGGCCACGAAGTCGTTTGCACGGACATCGATCGCGACCGCATCGCCAAGCTCAATGCCGGCGGCGTTCCTATCTACGAGCAGCACCTCGACCGAATTCTCGCTTCCGCCCGCAAAGCCGGCAAGATTTCCTATACCGCTGATGCCGGCGAAGCCATTCGCTCCGGTGACGCCATTTTCATTTGCGTCGGCACTCCCCCCAAGGACTCCGGAGAGGCGGACCTTTCCGCCATCGACCACGTGGCCCGACAGATCGCCGCGGAAGCACGTACGCCCAAGCTCGTCGTCGAAAAAAGCACTGTCCCCGCGCGCACCGGGCTCGAACTCAGCCGCGCCCTCGCCGCTTACTCCAAGAACAGCAACGTGAAATTCCGCGTCGCCTCCAATCCTGAATTTCTTCGCGAAGGCACCGCCGTCGAGGATTTTTTCCATCCGGACCGTATCGTCGTGGGCGTTGAGGATCCCTCTTCCGCCGCGGAGCTACGCGAAATCTACCGTCCCATCCTCGAAAAAAACTTTCACTGTCCCGTCCACGAAGGGACCTGTCCCCCGGGTCACAAAGCCGAATTCCTGGTCACCACCATCAACAGCGCCGAGCTCATCAAACACGCTTCCAATTCCTTTCTCGCGCTGAAAATCAGCTACGCTAACGTGATCGCTGACCTCTGCGAGAAAATCGGCGCCAACGTCGAGGAAGTGACCCACGCCATGGGCCTCGACGCGCGTATCGGCGGACAGTTTCTCAAAGCCGGGCTGGGCTACGGCGGCTTCTGCTTCCCGAAGGACGTCCAGGCTTTCATCCATCTGTCGGCCAAGGTCGGCGTGGATTTTGACATTCTGAAAGCCACGGAGCGCGTCAACAAGCAGCGTATCGACCGTTTTTTTGACAAAATCCACCAGGCCCTGTGGGTAATTAAAGGCAAACGCGTGGCTGTTCTCGGACTGGCCTTTAAAGCTAATACTGACGACATTCGCTTCGCCCCAGCACTGGAAGTCGTCAAGCGCTTGCTCGAGGAGGGCGCCGACGTCCATGCGTCCGACCCCGAAGCCGCTTCGCGCACCAAAGCGCTCTTCCCCCAGGTGCGCTATCACGAAGATCCCTTCGACGCCTTGCGCGACGCGGATGCCGCGCTGGTCTGCACGGAATGGGCTATTTTCCGCAGGCTCGATTGGGAGCGCGCCGGAACACTTATGGCGCGCAAGCTGGTCATTGACGGCCGCAACCTTTACACGCCCCAAGCCATGCGCGAAAAAGGCTTCGAATACTACTCCTTCGGCCGCGAGTAGTCTTCGCAGACAACCCCGCCGCATTTGTCATCCTGAGCGAAGCGAAGGATCTCAACTGATCTCTGCCGCAGCGCGAAAACTCGGCTTGGCCGTAAGCCTCCGAAAGCCTATCCCCTATTCCCTAACCCCTATCCCCTTCGTACTCACTTCTTTTTGTAGATTTTCTTGAAGTACTCGAGCGTCATCTTCAATCCTTCTTCCAACCCCACCTTTGGCTCCCAATTCAAAACTCGCTTCGCCTTGGAAATGTCAGGACACCGCCGTTTCGGATCATCTTGTGGCAGCGCCTCGAAAACGATCGGCGGCGGGTTCCCGAAATGTTTGCGAATGCGCTCCGCGAATTCCAGAATCGTGATCTCGCTCGGATTGCCCACGTTAGTCGGCAAATGCTCCTTCGACATCATCAGACGGTAAATCCCCTCAATCAGGTCGGATACGTAGCAGAAGCTGCGCGTCTGCTTGCCGTCGCCATAAATCGTCAGCGGCTTGCCGCTCAGCGCCTGGTACACGAAGTTTGGCAGCGCGCGTCCGTCGTTCAGCCTCATCCGCGGCCCGTATGTATTGAAAATCCGCACGATATGCGTGTCCACCTTGTGATACCGGTAATACGCCATGGTCATCGCTTCCGAGAAACGCTTCGCTTCGTCGTACACGCCGCGCGGCCCGATGGGATTGACGTTCCCCCAGTATTCTTCAGGTTGCGGAGAAACTTCCGGATCGCCATAGCACTCGCTTGTCGAAGCCAGAAAAAATTTGGCCTTCTTTGCCAGCGCAAGGTCCAGCGCGTTCTTTGTCCCGACGGACCCCACCATCATCGTCTCGATGGGATGCTTCAAATAATCCGGCGGGCTTGCCGGCGAAGCAAAGTGCAGCACGTAGCCCACTTTTCCCGCCACCTTCAGCGGCTTGCTCACATCCGCTTTCTGGAACTTGAATTTTTTGTTCTTCGCTAGGTGGCTCAGGTTTCCCTTCGCGCCGGTTATGAAATTGTCCAGCGCCAGCACCTCCCATCCTTCCGTCAGCAGCTTGTCGCAAAGATGCGACCCGAGAAATCCCGCCCCGCCCGTCACCACCGCCCGCATGCGTCCTCCTCACAAATCAATTCGACAGTGTAACGTGCGCCGCTGGAACATCCAAACGCAGAGCCCCGTCGGTTGACCACTACGGCTCGCCGGGATAGCATTCGCCGGGTTCCCCGATGGCCAACCTGGAAAACACGGTAGGCGTTTCGCAGCGGCGTTCGCGCAAACTGGGCATCGTTGCCACCGTCGTTTGCAGCACGTTGCTCCTGGCCATTGTGATGTTCCTCGGCGCGGGCCGCTGGCTGGTGGTCGAGGATCCGTTGGTCAAAGCTCGAGCTATTGCTGTGCTCAGCGGCGGAATGCCCCTGAGAGCCATGGAGGCGGCAAAGCTTTATCGCGAAGGGTACGCGCCGGAAATCTGGCTAACGCATTCCTCGGAACCCGGCGGAACGCTCGGAGAAATGGGAATTTCTTTCGCCGGCGAAGATTACTACAACACCCGCATCTTGATTCACGAAGGAGTGCCCCCTGGAGCGATTCACGTGCTCGAGACTCCTATCGTGAATACCGCCGACGAAATCAAAGTGATCGGCTCCGCGCTCGCCGGCGAAAAGGATCGCACCGTGATTATCGTGACCACCAAAGCCCATACCCGGCGCGTGCGTCTCCTCTGGCGAAAACTGGCGTCGGGAGATGAGGTCGCCATTGTGCGCGCGGCTTCCGGCGATGCCTTCGACCCCCGGCATTGGTGGCGCACTACCAGTGACGCTCTGGACGTCGTGCGCGAAGTCCTCGGCATTCTGAATGTCTGGGCCGGCCTGCCGTTGCATCCAGCGCACTGATTTTGGGAGTGCGGGAGCTCAGCTCCGTTTTTCCGTCTTCCTCGATCGCCCAGGTGCCAGATAGCTAGTGCGTTCGCCGCACCTCAAGAAAAGTTCCTCAAAAAAAGAAGAATCGCTTTCTCCTCGGCAGCGCTTGCTCCTCCACTTCAGGAACATGCGGCAACTCCCGTCCCTCAAACGCCGCGAGCGGATTCTCCAGGAACAGCGCATGAGCTTTTGGCTCGCCGAACTGGTCCACCACCACGTCATGAGCAGGCTGCAGCCGCAGCGGTCTCGCTTTCCTATTGTGTGCATCGCTGGCTACGAAATGAATAAGGCCTTCGCGAATCCACTGCAGCGCCATTCTTTGCGCCACCGGGCCAAATACTCCGGTGAGCGCTCCTCCGGTCACCTGCGCGAAGCAGCCCTGTCTCACCCACTGCCGCAGCCGCTCCGGATGCGTCCGCAGAATGGAGTTACGCTCCGGATGCGTAACGATCGGCCGCACTCCCGCCCGCTGGATTTCATGCAGCGTTTGATCCATTCCCGGCGGGATAGAAACCTCGTTGAACTCTAGCAGCAGATAATCGTGCTGATTGATGCAGTAGGGCGGAGCATCTTTGAGCAACGCATTCAGATTTTCCGGATTGAGATGAAAATCGCATCCCGTGGCGATTTTTAGCCGGTCGCCGATTTTGCCTTGTAATTCGTCGCGCAGCCGGCGGACCCGCGCGAAATCAAAAAAAAATCTATCGCTGAAGTGGGGTGTGGCCACAACGTGCGTGATTCCATCGGCCACCGCCGTTTCCGCCATGGCCAGTGATACTTCCATGCTATCCGGGCCGTCATCGACTCCCGGCAAAATGTGACAATGCAAATCAACCATCAAGATGAACCGTCCTCATTTCCACCACGCGCTGAGGGCTTGTACTGCGCCGAGTGCGAACAAAATACATGCAAACATTTGCCGCATCACCTTGGGCTTGATCCATTTCGCCATTTTCCCTCCGGCGATGCTCCCCAAAAACGCGCCGGGGATCAGCAGCATTCCTGTCTTCCACGATACAAATCCTACTTTCGAGTACGTCATCAGCGCCAGAACTCCCGTCGGCGGAATCAGCGCAACCAAGGAAGTGCCTTGCGCGCGGTGCTGGCTGAAGGCAAACAGCAGCCCCAGGAGCGGCACCAAAATGACGCCGCCCCCGATGCCAAACATTCCCGAAGCAATTCCGCATACGCACGCAATCGCGAAGATTCCTGCGTCTCGTCCGATCGACTCAGGCACGAGCTTTCTCCAAGTCGCCGCTGGCCGCCTTCTCATCCTGCCGAGATTTTCTCCAGAGCAGGAATGCCGCCAGCATCAGGAAGCATCCGAATGCTCCTTTTAACTGCCGTGACGGCATGGGAAGCGCAATCAGACTTCCCGCATAAGCGCCGAAAAGCATTCCCAGCGCGCAGAGAATTCCTCCTCGCAAATCGACCTGGCCCCGTTTCCAATATTCCCGGAGAGCCCCCAGGCCGATGGGCGGCAACAAAATGAAAAGCGAAGTGCCTTGCGCCAGGTGCTGATCCATCTGCAACAGGTATACCATGGCCGGCACCAGCACTACGCCGCCGCCAATTCCGAGCAATCCGACGAGCACCCCGACGCCGAGTCCTAGCAGCAGAATGATCAGTGTCATATGCGATTCGAACGCACAATGCCTTACCCGCAAAGCATCCAGCGGGCGCCGTCTATCTTCGCCTGTCCCCGCGCGCGCGGCAACCTCCGTAAACAAGCTGTAACACTCGCCAACAGGCCGGTTTTTTTGTTTGCGTGGAACCTGCTATATTGATTTGTCTTTGTCCTCGCGGGACTGTGGCCTGCCGGCTGCGGTGGGCCACGGACAACGCGGTATCCCCGAATATGCGATTTCGCAGACGCCGGCTGGGTCGGCGTTAGAGATAACGAGGAGTGCGACGGAACTCATGCCAATCGAGCGGAAACCGGAATTCTTCAAGGGAGCGCAGCTCAAGGTGGGAATCATCGGCTGCGGCTATGTGGGGCTGCCACTGGCGCTGCGCTTCGCCGAAGCGGGGCACAAAGTCACCGGATTCGATACCGATCCGAACAAAGTGGCGATGCTTAATGCCGGGAAGTCCTACATCGAGCACATTCCTCAAAACAAGATCCAGCAGTTCGTCAACAGCCGGCACTTTGGCGCGACAAATGATTTCGCAAAACTGAAAGAAGCCGATGCCATCCTCATCTGCGTGCCCACCCCGCTCGATGAACGCCGGGAACCCGATCTCAGCTACGTCGAGCAGACGGCCATCTCCATTTATCCGCATTTGCAAAGAGGGCAACTCGTCGTTCTCGAATCGACGACCTACCCCGGGACGACGGAAGAATTGGTTTTACCGATTTTGGAAAAAAGTGGCTTGCGTTGCCCCATCGCCGCGGGGCCGGAAAATGAAAATGTCGCCGGCGATTTTTACCTGGCGTTTTCACCCGAGCGTGAAGATCCCGGGAACAAACAGTTTGGCCTGGCCCAAATTCCCAAGGTCGTCGGCGGATTGAATCCGCCGAGTGGGCGCGCCGCGCAAGCGCTTTACACGCAGGTCGTCGCACGAGTCGTGCCGGTCAGCTCGACGCGCGCCGCGGAAATGGCCAAGCTGCTTGAAAATATATTTCGCTGCGTGAATATCGCACTAGTGAACGAGTTGAAGCAGCTGAGCCTGCGCATGAACATCGATATCTGGGAAGTGATCGACGCGGCGGCCACCAAACCGTTCGGCTACATGCCGTTTTATCCCGGCCCCGGCCTGGGCGGCCACTGCATTCCGGTGGACCCCTACTATCTTTCGTGGAAAGCGCGCGAATATGACTTCTCGACGCGCTTCATCGAGCTCGCGGGAGAAGTCAACACCGCTATGCCGTATCACATCGTCGATGCCGTGGCCAAATCGTTGAACGACCACAGGAAAAGCATGAAAGGCTCGAAGATTCTGGTGCTCGGCGTGGCCTACAAAAAGGACGTCGATGATCTGCGCGAGTCGCCGACGCTGAAAATCATGCAACTGTTGCAACAGCGCGGCGTGCAGCTCGATTACAACGATCCGTATTTCCCCCAGCTGCACAAAATGCGGCACTTCAATTACGAAGGCATGAAATCGGTTCCGCTGAATCCTCAAACGCTGGCAAGCTACGATGCGGTGATTATCGCCACCGATCATTCGAGCTATGACTACGTGGCGATTGTGGATGCCGCAAAACTCGTCGTTGATACGCGCAACGCCACCCGCCGCGTGATGCGCCACCGCGACAAAATCGTACTCTGCTAAAAATAATGGCTTCTTCCACCGAAGAGATTCGCCGCCAACTCGAGGAAAGCGCTCGCGTGAAGCGGAGCGTCTCCGACGAACTAGTGGGCCGGATCGCGTTATTCGCGGAAAAATCCGCCGCCGCATTGCGCGCTGGCGGAAAAATCGTTTTCTTCGGGAACGGCGGCAGCGCCGCGGACGCCATGCATCTCGCCGCCGAGTTGGTGGTGCGGCTGCGAACAGAACGCCAGGGCCTGGCAGCGCTGGCGCTCACCACGAATCCTTCGGTACTGACTGCGGCAGGCAACGACTACGGTTTCGAACGTATCTTCTCGCGCCAGATTGAATCGCTTCTCGCGCCGCAAGACGTGCTCGTAGCCCTCTCCACCAGTGGAAACAGCCCCAACATTCTCCGTGGCATCGAAGCGGGCCGCGCCCGCGGCGCATTCCTCGTGGCGTTTACCGGCGAGACGGGGGGCAAAGTTGGCGGCAAAGTGGATCTGCTCCTGAATGTTCCCTCAAGCGATCCCCAACGCATCCAGGAAGCGCACATCACCATCGGCCACATCGCCTGCGGCCTGATTGAGCGTCTGGCTTTTGGCTAGATATTACAATCTCGTCTGGCGCTACGACTCGGGCTTCCCCGGCAGAGGACGTGATTGGGGGCAAGTGGTCGGCATCTCGGAAGCGCCTGAAATGGGACGCGAAAAGTCCTGTTACCTGCGGTTATTCTAACTGGATAAGCCTTTTAATCATATTCGTGAAACGTAGCTGATCTTCGCTGCGGACTGTCTTGAATTTCAAGCCTAGCCCACTCCCAGCCTTAACGTACCTCACCGTGGCTTCCGCCTTGATTTCTCCGTCCGCTACAAGGAAATGAAGCCTAATCGTGGCGTCGACAGGGCAGGCTTTCAAAGTTTCGATAAAAAGACCACCTACACTCAGATCTTTCACTCGAGACGTGTCTTCTATTCGGCCGCACTGCCAGACGACCCACACCCCTTGAGGCGTGTCAACTCGCCGGTGATGCCTTCTTGAATGAAGAACTTGCTTTTTCAAGATACGCTCGTTCGTGCACGAGACTCCTGCTCACGT
>Ga0210409_10009101_pt1 | contig 10065 bp, 5 predicted proteins | sample IncBWH17MmetaG_FD_161649 | JGI IMG/M metagenome (GOLD analysis project Ga0210409, IMG submission 161649) | Forest soil microbial communities from Barre Woods Harvard Forest LTER site, Petersham, Massachusetts, United States - Inc-BW-H-17-M | ecosystem: Environmental > Terrestrial > Soil >...
CGTTGGCGCCGGGATCTTGTCGCGTTTCTCTGGGCAAACGGAGTAGGCCAGTGCCATAAACGGTGAAGGGTGTGACTTCTCAAAATATTCTGCGGTCTTCTCCGCGAGGATGGATGGCGCAAACGGTCGGAAAATTTCGCGGTGCTTGATCCGCCGGTTCAGGATTTCCTTCATTTCCAGGCGCCGCGGGTCGGCCACGATGCTTCGATTGCCAAGCGCGCGCGGGCCCCATTCGGCGCGGCCCTGAAACCAGCCGAGAATCTTTCCATCCGCAATGGTTGCCGCCGCACGCCGGGGGAGTTCTTCTTCGCTCAGCTCGGCGATGGAATACCCGCTATGCGCCAGCCCATTCGCATCAATCGCGCGCCGAATCTCTTCGCGGGAATATCCTGGGCCCCAGTAGGCGTGGTCCATCACGAAGGAACGCGGCTTGCCCAGTTTTTGATGCCATATGTAGTACGCCGCACCCACCGCCAGGCCCGCGTCTCCCGCCGCCGGATGAACGTAGATCTGTTCGAACGGTGTCGCGTCAAAAATCTTCCCATTCGCCACACAATTGAAAGCCACACCGCCTGCCAAGCACACCGCCTTGAGCCCCGTCTGTTCGCCAAGTTTTTTCAACATGCCCAAATAAACTTCCTCAAGCCGCGCTTGCAGCGAACTAGCCAGATTGTGGTGCCGCTCTTCCAGCGGCTCCTCGGGGGCCCGCACCGGTCCCAGGCGCTTCGCCATTTCATCCGAAAACATTTTGCCCAGCACCGGTGTTTTATCGGCTTCGGCCCATGACATTTCCGGGCCCGTGCGGTGATGCGAAAAGTAGTCCAGCCCCAGGCGAAAACCGTTCCCGTTGGACGCACTTTCAAAACGAAGGATGTCGCGGAAAACATTCATTTGTTCCGCATGGCCGTAGGCCGCCAGCCCCATGACCTTGTACTCATCGCCAAATTTCAGAAATCCCAGATACTGCGTTACCGCACTGTAAAACAGCCCCAGCGAATGCGGAAAAGCTACCGAGCCCTCGATCCACATGCGGTTGCCTTCGCCGTTGCCCCACATCGTGCTCGCGAAATCGCCAAGCCCGTCGGCGGAAAGCAGCGCCGCTCGCTCGAACGGCGAAACGAAGAAGCTGCTCGCCAGATGCGCTTGGTGGTGCTCGATGCGGTGAAACTTGGCGCCGATTTTTTTGGGATCGGCATCACACGCCGCCGCCAGCGCGTCGGGAATCCCCGTGAATTTTGCCAGCACTTTGACGCGGTCCCGCGCGAAAGACGGCATGCGCAGCGCGTAGAATAGCTTCGTGCCCAGCCTCGCGTACGGATTCCGCGGCACGGCAACATGATCGATATCCGCAAGTGTGAGGCCCGCTTCCTTCAGGCAACAGCGAATCGCCGCCGCAGGGAATCCAGCCGCATATTTCACGCGGTTAAATCGTTCTTCCTCGACCGCCGCGATCAGCCGCCCGTCGCAGACAATCGCCGCCGAAGCGTTCCCGTGGTACGCATTGATCCCAAGAATATTCATTCGCGTGATTTTTCAGTGTACCTCAGCCGCAAGATTATGCGGCGAGGTGTTGGCGGCACCACTCGTTCAGAACATACAAGGACCACGGCCGCGACCAGCTCGTTTTCCGGGCAAGAAAATCCGTCCAGACCGTTCGAATGCCTGCCGGCCGAAGATAAGCACCCAGGTGCGGCGCCGGATCGGCAAAGCTCGCTTCCATCCGAGCCCGCAAAGGTCCGCGTAACCACTCCTCCCACGGCAAAGTGAACGTGCGTTTCCGCTGTGCCAACATTTCCTGCGGCAGCAAATCACCCAATGCCTCCACTAGCAGCGCCTTCTGCGCACCCGGCCGGAAGCGCGCCGCATCCGGCAACGCCCCCACGAATTCAACCAGCGGAGTGTCGAGCAGCGGCACGCGAACTTCGAGCGATTGCGCCATGCTCACGCTATCGGTGTCGCGCAACAGCGTGCCTGCCATGTACGTGCGCATTTCCAGCCAGGAAATTCCGGCGACCGGTTCCAGTTTGCGCGCTTCGTCGGCCGTGCGCCCTAGCCAGCCCAGCCAGGTTGGATCGAGCGTGACTCCGTCTGCGCTCACCGTGCTCGGGCGAAACCGCGGCTCGATGATTTTTTCGAGCTGTCCCGGTGGAAAAAGCGTGCGCGTGAAAAAATAAGCATGTGGCAAAGTGTCCGGATAGGCCCAAGCGGCCGCAACCTTGCGCCCAGCGTCCGGGGAACCCGGCCGCGCCGCAAGGCCGGCGACAACCGGAGCCGTCATGCGCCTCACCGCCGCCGGCACAAACCATGCACATTTGATCAATCTCAAAAGGCGCGGCGTATCGGCAAACGTTTGATAGCCCGCGAAAAGTTCATCTCCGCCCAGCCCCGATAGCGCCACTTTCAGTCCAACTTGTCTCGCGGCCCATGAAACAAAATACGTATTGATCCCGTCCATGGTGGGTTGGTCGAGACCGGCCAGAGCCTCACCCAGCCGCGCAAGGACCGACTCTCCGCGCAAAGCCACTTCCGTATGCTTGGTCTTGAATCGGCTAGCGGCCACCCGCGCAAGCTCCGCTTCATCGAAGGCCGTGCCCGGAAACGTCAACGTAAAGCTCTGGATTCCGCCCTGTGCCTTAGCGGCCAGAGCCGCAATCGCGCCGGAGTCCAACCCGCTCGATAGAAACAAGCCCACCGGCACGTCAGCGATAAGATGCGCGCGGACCGCGTCTTCGAGCAGGGGCCGCAATTGCTTTGCCGCCGAGGCCAGATCGCGCGGTTTTCGAGTGTCGCGGGCCGCGGGCGATAGCGCGGGGTCCCACCAGGGCCGCGCGCGCGGCACGCGCCGCCGCTCCGGAACGTGCAGCAGCATGCGATGTCCGGGAGGAAGAGAAAACACTCCTTCCAGGAGCGTCACCGGTTCCGAAACGCTTCCAAAAAGCAAGTACGAAGTGACCGCATCCTGCGACAATCGCTTGGGCACCACGCCCGAGGCCAGCAGCGCTCGGACTTCCGATGCGAACGCAAAACCATCCGGCGCTTGCGTGTAATACAGTGGCTTGATCCCCAGCGGATCGCGCGCCAGCAAGAGAATCGGCGCGGTGGCATATCGTTCGCGAAGATCCAGCAACGCGAACGCAAACATGCCCCGCAATTCGGTCAATGCGTCCTCGCCCCACTCTTCCCAAGCATGAACCAGAATCTCTGTGTCCGATTGTGTGGTGAAGCGATGACCGCAGAGCGCCAGGCGTTCGCGCAGGTCGCGATAGTTGTACAGCTCGCCATTGAAAATAACCGCGACGTCCTTGGTTTCATTCCAAGCGGGCTGGTGGCCACCGGCCAGATCGATGATGCTTAGCCGGCGCATCCCTAAGGCGAGCCCCGGCGCGCGCGCATCGCCGGCCAGAAATCCTTCTTCATCCGGACCGCGATGGCGCATCGCCGCGGTCATCGCCCGCACGCGAGCTTCCGCATCGCCGCTGCGCGAAGCAAACGCGACGCCGCAAATTCCGCACACGCTACTGTTTGATCTCCGGCGCGGAGAAGAAAGCGGCGCCGGCACGGATGGCATGCTCTCGCAAATGGAATCGTGGAATTCTCAGACGGCTGTCCGCATACCAAGCCAGCATCACCCGCAACAACAAACAGAACAGGGCTGCCGTAGTGCTGGCGACGAGGTAGAAGAAAGATTCCCGCTCCAGCAGCAAGCTCCAATCAACGGTTTCATCCCAGCCGGGATAAATGCGGTCCAGCACGCGCCGCAGATGCAACCCCTCCAGCGGCAGCCGCGCCAGCCGCACATGCGCAAACTGGTCGTAGTTGTATTCCTGTGGATAGTTCGGAATAGCTCCAATGGCTTGGGAAAAGATCGCTGGATTCTGCAAATCCTTGCGTGTTAGGAAATGGCCCTGTGCATCCTTCATGATGACACGGTAGGTCGGATCGACGATGACCCAGCGTTCGGCCATCAGCACCTCCGCAACCACATGCTTCGTCTTGCGATCAGGAGATAAGAGGAGCAAGCGGCGTACTCGCAGATCGGAACTTCGCGCGAGATTCAAAAAGGCGTTCGTTGCTGTACCGCATACGTTTAATAATTGGCGGTACGTCAGCGTGATCTCCGGATCGCGCGTCGAGAGTGCGTCCGGATCCGTCGCGTTGGCTCGCGACGGCTCGGCGCGCATCCAACTCAGGATGGCTTGGACCCTTTGTTCCTCAGGCAGGGTATTGGGCACAATCGCGTCTGAGAATCCATCGAGATACCTGCGAACCGAATATTCCCGGACGCATGAGTAAAGCATGGCTACAAACGCCACGGCCAGCAGCAGATTGCTGCTCCACCAAATACCCCGGAAAATTCGATGTTGACGTGATGGCAAAAGCTACTCCGCTCGCCTAGATTCTGCACCGGCCACCTGCTTTGAGGCAAGCTCGGCGTATAGCGCTTCCATGTCCCGGACGGGTTCCTCCCAGCCAAGTCGCGACGTGACCACTGCGCATCCCGCCGAAAGCCGCTCTCGCAGTTCCATTTCATTCAGGACCCGGCCGAGCGCAATCGAAAGTGCTGCCGCATCGTGGCGCACCACTAGCCCAGCCTCATCCGCAAGCAGCGGTGCTATCCCGCATTGCTCCGTTACGATCACCGGGGTCCCCGCGGCCACCGCTTCCGCTGCCGTATTCCCGAAGTTTTCATTCTGCGACGGAAGTACGAAAACATCCGCATCGCGGTAAGCCGCCCACTTGGTCTCACCAAAGATCGGGCCCGCGAACTGAACTTTCGTTCGAACGCCCAATTGCGTTGCCATTTGCTCCAATTCCGATTTTACTCGGCCTTCGTCCGGCCCCGCGAAGACCAGCCTCAATGGTATTCCGGTGGAGGTCCCCGAAAGTTCCGCGAATGCTTTCAGGAGTAAATCCGGGCTCTTCTTGGCGGAAAGCCGCCCTAAAAACAGGACTAGCTTCTGTTCCGGCGAAATGCCTTGCGCTTTTCGAAAAGTGCCTCGCTCCGGCCAGGAGGAGGGAACCTCCACGCCATTCCGCCGCAACACCACTCGCGCGCGCGGAACACCACCGGCTACCAACTCCTCGATTTCCTGCTCCGAGGTGGCGATCACCGCGCTTGCTCCCTGGAGCAACCGCTTTCCCCAGACCGCATGATACATCCGTTTCAGCCAAAGATTTCGCACAATTGGCACGAACATCCCGATGGGCTCGAGCACGTAAGGCAGGCCTCGTTTGCGGCATGCCGCGCCCACCGCGGGACCTAACAGATCGTAAAGCCCGAAAATGTGCACCACGTCGAAATTCTGCAGTCGCGCCCGGCAATACCGTTTGACCGCCGGATTCCAGCTCACCCTCCGGTAACGCATCCACGTCGGCACGTAAATGGCTTGCACCCCGTTTTGTTCCCGCCGCCATCCGAAGGGCGACCGCTCTGCCGTGATTTTCTCTCCCAGCGTTTGCAGGCGTTTTTCCAGACCCCAGTCGGCCGTCAATACCGTGACCTTGTGGCCTCTCCTTGCCAGCCCTTCGGAAAGTGCGCGCACTTTTACCGGAGGGCCGCCGAATTCGAGAAAGGGTGCGTACGTTTCCGTGACGTTCAGGATTCGCATTGGTCGCGCAAGATTTTTTTGAAAGATTTCGCGAAGCCATTGAAGCGGAACTCGTTTTCCGCGCGATTCTTCCCGCGCGCCCCCATTTCCTTCGCGTGCGCCGGGTCTGCCAGCAGGGTTTCAATGCACGTAGCCAGCTGGATCGGATCGCCATGCGGCACCAGGTAGCCCGTCACGCCGTCCTCGATAATTTCCGGCGCCCCGCCATGGGCCCCGCCGATCACCGGTTTGCCGCACGCCATCGCTTCCAGATACACCAATCCGAATCCTTCTCCACTGCTGGGTAACGCAAAAATCTCGCAGGCGGAGTAGCACGCCACAAGTTCCGAGAAACTCAATCCCGGCAAAAAATGCACGTGGCGGTGTACGCCGTTCTTCTCCGTCAAATCCTCAAGCCACGCGCGATCGTCGCCGGTTCCCACCAGGACCAGTTGCACTTCCGGCCAGCGCGTCAGCAGCCTCGGCAGCGCGGTAATCAAGGTATCCATGCCCTTGTATCTTTCCGTCGCCAGCCAACGGCCCACCGTCAGGATGACGCGGCCCGTGGGAAACTCGTACGGGGGGATGTTTTGCGAACCCGCCGCAAGCAAACCCTCGAATTGCGGATCGAGCGCCCAGGGCAGCACACGAATCCGGTCACGCGCGACCCCTTGTTCTGACGCAACGTGCTCCGCGGTATCTTTGCTCGGGGCCAAAACCACGTCGGCGTGGCGCAGCGCGCGCCGGCGCAAAGCCCCCAACGGCTCCCACACATCAATCCCATGCGTGCAGATAATGCTTTTCATCCGTGGCGCCGCAAGCCGCATCGCCTGCACAACCGGCCCCAGATTCGGATGCGCTGCAACCACCAGTTTCGCTTTGCGACGGGCCGCTCGCACCGCCGTCACCGCGAATCGCCCTTTGGCGCGGTCGCTCCCCGTGAACACGAATTCGCGCCCTCCCAGCGTCATCCGGTGCAATTCCGGCGAATCATTCAAGCTGAGCAGGCGGCAGTCCATGCCGCGGCTCGCGGCGAACTCCGTGAGCACCGCGGCCATATGGCGGCCTACGCGCTGCACCCCACCGGGCGCGTCTAGTTCTGGGAAGAGGCCAATGAGCACGGGCAAAGTCTGCCAAGTGCCGCGCCCAATGGCAAGTGCGGATGCCACGAGATGCTAGAAATTCCGGGCTTGAACGCCAGGTTTCAGATGCACAAGACTGGGCTGGCGCGCTGTCTCGAGTATCAGCGAGGCCACTAGGGCTTGCGGTCCGGGGACGCAGGCGCGGCGCTGGCGGGGCTCTTCTCGGCCTGAAAATCCGCTCGCTTCAGCTGCATGTCTCCGTCAACGTACGCGGTGAATTCCATCCCTTGGGTGAAAACGACTTCTTTTCCAGAAGCCAACGGCAGAATCGCTCCCGCCGAATTGTTGGAGCCCGTGCTTTCCTGGAAGGAGCGCACCGCCGCCTTTTCGTCGTCCTTCAGCCGCACGAAATTAACGCTGAACGCCAGCTTTCCACCGTGGCCCATGCGTTTTTTCGGTTCTGCCTCGGAGACTATCCCGATGGCCAGGGAGCCCGCAGGAACCACCGAAAGGCCATCCACAATCACCTCTTCGGTGACTTTCAAGTCCACGATGTCGCCCACATGGGCCGTCGAGGAAGAAATCGTCTTGCCAAGTTTCAAGTGAATCGCAGTGCCGTTGCGCAAAGTGATTTCCGAGGGGGAGGGAGGAGCAACCGGAGCAACTTCCACTGGTTTTGTGGGCGCGTCGTACATAATGCGCTCTCTCGCTGGCTGAATCGCCTTTGGTTCCGGCGCTTTGACGCCCGGCTTGTCTTTCACTAATAGAAGGCTCTCCACTGGGATGTACCCAATGTCGCCCTTGGCTGTGCGTACTCCGAAGTAGCGGTCGTACCGCCCGGTGATTTGCACCTGCTCTCCACACTGTAGTGTCGTGCGCACATCCAGCGTTGTCATTGAGCTGTACAGATACACGTAGCCGTCTCCGCGCGGGCATTCCACCTGCCCCACACTCTGAGCTCCGGCAATCCCCGGCAACATCAGTAAAAGAACTGCGGTTATGTACTTCGCGGTCGATCTCATGCTGCACCTGTTGGTTCGAAGGGTAGAAGAGGTCACCTTACTATCTCAGCGCAAGAGGCCCCTCGCTGACAAGGAATGGAGCCGCCCCGCTTGCATAAAGAGGTACGGTGCGCGTCACCTTGCGGGAGCGACTCGAGCGATTGCGGGAATAGCTCACGAATGTTACTCTCCGCGCCAAGGTGCTTCGGAGGGCAAGTCATGCGCTGCACTTTTTACTGCACGATCTTCCTCTTACTGGCCTCCGGTGCAAACGCGCAGTCGGCCTGCCCGCCCTTGCAAGCTCCCCCTCCCGACCCCGCCAAACTCTTGTTTTCGCCCAGGCAAGAAATGGAACTGGGAGAAATCGTCCGCCAGCAGCAAGAAAGCGACTTCCTCGTCATTGAAGATGAGCAGGTCACCGCCTACCTGAAGCGCATCGGGAATCGCGTTGCTCAGCATCTGCCGGACACCGGGTTGCACTACCAATTTTTGCTGTATGACCGGCCGGAGATTCAGGCCTTCAGCATGCCGGGTGGCCGAGTCTACGTTTCCCGAAAAATGGTCTCGTTCCTGCGCAACGAAGATGAATTGGCGGGCTTGTTGGGGCACGAATTGGGGCATCTCGCCGGCCGGCAGCAAGCCCTGGATTTGTCCAGGTATTTTCGTGAGGTGCTGGGGCTCAAAACACTCTCCGGCGACGAGGATCTGTTTAGTCTCTACAACCAGTTTGTCGAGACCGTCGGCCTCAAGAAGAGACACTCTCAGCCTTCGGGAGACGACGAGAAGGGGCAAAAGATTGCTGATCAACTTGGCGTTCAATCGGTGGCCCGCTCCGGCTTTGCGCCCCAGGCTTTTCCTGATTTATTGGATCGCATAATGCAAACCAAGGGAAAAACCGGAAACTGGTTCACGGATTTGTTCGGGGCCACTCGCGCGGACTCCAAACGGCTTCGGGAAGCGCTCAAGGATATCGCTAACCTACCTGCTTCCTGCATCGAGGCGAAGGAAACCCAACGCTCGGAAGAGTTCCAAAAATGGCAAGCCGCGGTCCTGCATTACCGTGGCATCGGGCATGCGGAGCATCTCAACGGCATCGTTTCGCGAAAACAGTTGAATAATCCGCTGCGCGGCGACATCGAACATTTTCGCTTTAGCCCCGAAGGAAAATACCTTCTCGCGCAGGACGAAGGCGGCATCTACGTTCTGGCGCGCGATCCCTTGAAATTCCTGTTTCGCATTGATGCTGCCGATGCTCAGCCTGCGCAGTTCTCCCCAGATTCGCGCCAAATCCTGTTTTTCAACTCCGGTCTGCGCGTGGAATCTTGGGACGTGGATCGCCAGGAACTGAGCAGCGTCACGGACGTTCCCGCTTTGCGCGGATGCCGGCAGACCGAGCTTTCACCCGATGCAAAGTTTCTAGCCTGCTTGGACAACAATTTGGATCTCACTCTCTATGAAGTGGCCAGCGGCGAGGTTATTTTCAAAAAAGAAAGATTTTTTGATTTTGACCCTGGTTTGAGCGGTTACGGCGGCTTTTTTAAATTCCTTTTCTTCCTTACCCACCGGGACGTGGCCACCTTGCGTTTCTCGCCGGACGGGCGCTATTTCGCGGCATCCTCTCGAACCAGGGAGGATGTTGTTATTGACCTCGCCACGCAAAAGAAGATCAACATCCACGGAGCGGTTCACACCGCGATGGAATCTTCCTTCACGTTTATCGGGCCGGATCGCATCGTCGGGGAGGATCCCTATAATCCACAGAAGTCTCCGGTGGTCGAATTTCCGTCGGGAAAAGTGCTTGACCATGTGCCGCTGGGTGGTGGTGATCTCGTTGCGGCCACGAATCCAAAGTACATCCTCATTCGCCCCATCGTCGATCGCCCTGTCGGCGCGTTTGACCTCGAAGAAAGAAAATTGGTTTATTCGAATCGCATGTCCGCGACCGATGTTTGGGGCGACGTGTTCGTCAGCGAAAAGTTGGACGGAGAAATCGGTCTTTATAAGGTTGCGGATCCTAAAATCAGCACCGCTTTACAATTGCCCCTTGGAAAACTGGGCGTCTTGCGCACCTTCACCGCTTCGCCGGACCTGAAATGGCTGGCCATTTCCAGCCGCACTCGCGGCGGCGTTTGGAATCTGGACACCAACACGCGGGTCTTTCACATTCGCAGTTTTCAAAACGCTTATTACGCCACGACGGGAAACTTCTTTATGGATTTTCCCGAGTTCGAAAAAATCGGCCGCGAAATGGGCGTTCTCAGTCCCGTGACGCAACAATCGAAGGAGCGGCTGGTCGATAAAGACGACGACTTAACCTTTTTCGGCGATGTCTACCTGCGCACCAAGCACAACGACAAAAATCGCAACGTGCGCCGCAACTTCGAACTAGACGCC
>Ga0210409_10009103_pt1 | contig 10062 bp, 13 predicted proteins | sample IncBWH17MmetaG_FD_161649 | JGI IMG/M metagenome (GOLD analysis project Ga0210409, IMG submission 161649) | Forest soil microbial communities from Barre Woods Harvard Forest LTER site, Petersham, Massachusetts, United States - Inc-BW-H-17-M | ecosystem: Environmental > Terrestrial > Soil >...
GGTCGATCCCGACGTGCCGATCTTCCACACGCGGAGCCTCACGGCCGACGTGGCCGCATCGCTCGCGCGGCCCCGCCTCTACGCCATGGTCGTCATGACGTTCGGCCTCGTCGCCCTGTTGCTCGCCATCATCGGGATCTACGGCGTGCTCGCCTACGTCGTCCGCGAGCGCCGCCGCGAGCTCGGCATCCGCCTCGCCCTCGGCGCGCGCGCCGGCCAGGTCGTTCGCCTCGTCGTCGGCCAAGGCCTCCGCCTCACCGGCATCGGGCTCGCGATCGGCCTCGCCATTGCCCTCATCGGCAGCCGCGTGCTCGCGAGCTTGCTCTTTGGCGTCGAGCCCAACGATCTCGCCACGTACGAGCTGGTGTGCGGTGCGTTGCTGGCCGTCGCCGCGCTCGCGTCGTGGCTGCCCGCGAGGAGTGCCGCGAGCATTGACCCGCTGATTACGATGCGGTCCGAGTAGAGCTATTGCCGGCGGAGAGCTACCGTGGTCGAGTATCCCGGCAAATCGAGCGACCCCTCGATCTGCGAGGCATCGGTAAAACGACCACTAAACCCCGAGTCAACCGACTCGGGCGTGAACAAGAGGACGACCGTGGATCCCGACACCGTGCCGCGCACGGGGAAACGGGCCACGCCACTCCCAGTGGTGTCGATCCCGACGCCACTGACGGATCGATCCGCATGCATGACCAGCGAGAGCGTCAACGCGTGCGGGCCTACGACGCCCTTCCACATGCCAGTGGCCGTGTGGGTTGGCTCCGTCGGGTTCGCGCAAGCCGCGACCACGAGGGCGAGCAGGACCGCGAGTCGTCTCATGCCAGGTTAGACCCAGTTTCGCGAAGCAGGGTTCCCTACGGGCGCTTCGCGCCCTCGGGAACCCGGTCGGTTGGACAGAGCTCGGCTGCGCCGAGCTCTCTAGTAGTCGGGCTGCCGAGACAAACGAGCGGGACGGCGCGTCCAAGGTCCGTTCAGTTCCTGTCCACTCACCTGCGCGCGTTCCACTGCGTTGAGCAACGCGCGAGCGTGTGTCTCATCGATGTCGGGCACGGCGTCACCGCCACCCGGCTGACCGAAGCCACCGCCTGGAGTCGCGCCGGCCGCGGTCTGTGGGTTGCCAGCGTATCCGGCCTTGGTGAGGTTCCCCCCGCCCCAGTCAGCGGCATCGCGGTGTCGCGAGAGCTGCGACGGTGGCTCGGTTGCGTCCGCCAAGCGTCGGAGGGCGACCTCCAGGTTCCATTTCGCGTCCCGATCGTTCGGGTCGAGCACGAGCGCTTCTTCGTACGAGGAGATGGCCCCGCGTAGGGCCATCCGTTTCGTCATGTGGTCGATCGAGGATCGCGCCTGCCAGACGTACGTGTTCCCGAGATTGTAGTACGCGCGCTCGGCCAAGCGCGGATCACCGCCGACCGCGGTATGGTAGTTCTGCGCCGCGGCGTCGAATCGGCCGAGGCGATACTCGGTTGTGGCGAGGTCGTAGTCGAGGAGTGGAAGCGCGTCCGCTTGGCGCGCCACCGTTGCCTCGTGGATCAGCGATTGGAACGCGCGCATGGCTTCGAGCCATGACCGCGCTTGGTAGAGTCTGGCCGCGCGCTGACGCTGGACGGTGTTCGCGATCCGATCGCGAAAAGCGAAAGCCACCAGGAGAACCGCGGCCACGGCGAGCGCGCGTCTCATTGGATCAGCAACAGGACGAAGGCCAGCGCCAGCGGCCACTCGAACCGATCAACGCCCGCGAGGCGCGCCGTGCCCGCGATCGGCCGCGCGGGCATCTGCGAGAGCGCCGCGGTGACTGGCGCCACGCTGGTCGGGCCCGACCAGCGAGCGTACACGCCACCCGTGCGGCGCGCGACGTCGCGAAGGTTGTCTTCCACGAGTCGCGTCGTTGCGCCGCTATCGATCGGCGCGCCGTCCGGCGTGCCGACGCCGATCGTGAACGTGCGCGCGTGCGCCGATTGCAACGTGCGGATCGCGCCTTCGAGCTTGCCGACGTTGTCCTCGCCATCCGACAGCAGGACGAGCGCCGTGTAGGTGCTGTCGCCGCGGATCACGTTGGCGGCGACGCCCGCCGCGGCTTCCAGGTTCGTCGCCGGATCGGGGACATCGGACGGCGATGCCGCCGAGAGGAAAGCCTCGAATGTCGAGCGGTCGACGGTCGCCGGCAGTTGCAAGAATCCGTCACCGGCGAAGACCAACAGTCCGACCCGATCATCCGGCAGCGCGGCGGCGATCGTTCGCGCCGCTGCCTTGGCGGCATCCAGGCGGGACGGGGGCACATCGGGTGATCGCATCGAGCGCGAGAGGTCGAGTAGAAAGAGGACGTCGGCGCCGCTGCCCTTCACTGAGCGCTCGCTAGTGCCGCTCTGTGGGCGGGCGAGGGCGATCACGGACAGCGCCATCCCGGCGATTCCGCATGTCGCCGTGAGTAGTCGACGTCCGGAGCTCGGCAACACGGACAGCGCCTCAATCAGTGCTGGCTCGCCGAATGCTTCCATGGCGCGGCGCCTTCGGCGCTCGCGCGCGACGACGAGCAGAATCGCTAGCGGGAGGGCTGGCACGAGGAACCACAGGACCCAGGGCGCGCCGAAGGTCATGGCACGCCTCTCAGGACGGTCGACCGCAGGATCGCGGCAATGCCGAATAACAGCAACGACAGGCCGAGGGGTGCCCAGAACAATTCTCTATAGCTCAATACTTCACGCAGCGTCAGCTCCGTTCGTTCCAAACGGTCGATCTCGGCAATGACATGCTCCAGTGTCGCGTTGTCAGTCGCGCGATAGTATCTGCCCCCACTCGTAGTCGCGATGCGCTGCAACAGCCGTTCTTCGAACGTCGTCAGCGAAGACGGCGCCTCGCCCATGCTCGCCGGGATCTCGTTTCGTGAGATCTTGTTCGAACTGACCCCGACCGCGTACACGCGAATCCCGAGCGCACGAGCGATGGACGCCGCGGTGAGCGGGTCTGGCGTGCCCGTGTTGTTGCCGCCATCCGTCAGCAGCACGATCACCCCGCTCCCTCGCGGCAGATCCTCCAAGTGCAGCTCGGCCATCGCCAGTGCGGTGCCGATCGCGGTGCCATCCGGCAAGAGCCCGATGTCGGCGCGGCGCAGGAGGTCCAGGACGACTGCGTCGTCGGTCGTGAGCGGCGCCTGCGTGAATGCCCGGCCGGCGAACACGACGAGGCCGAGGAAGTCGTTCGGGCGGCGGGAGACGAAGTCGCCGAGTACGCGTTTGGCCAGATCGATCCGGCTGGCATCGCCAAGGTCGCGCGCCTTCATGCTGCTCGAGATGTCGAGTGCGAGCATCACGTTGCGGCCCCGCATCTTGGTCTCGCGCACTTCGCCCTCGACTCGCGGGCGGGCCAGGGCTACGACGACGAGGGTCAAGGCCGCCGTGCGGAGCCACGCCGGGAGGCGCGCCCAGCGCGCGCGTCGCGTCTTGGGGAGCTCGACGATCGGGAGCGCGACCCACTGGCGCGGGCGCCGGTCGCGCAGCGCGTCGGCCAGAACGGCGGCGAGCAGGAGGAACGCCCAGGGGTCAGCGAAGTGCATCGATTACCTCACGTGCACGACTGGCATACGTCCGCGGTCGCAGGCCCGCGAACTTTATCAGATCGGCCTGGTCGAGGAACTCCTCCAGCGCCCCATTTGCACCCAAGGCAGACAGGATCTCCGGCGTCGTTCGCTCCAGCGCGGGCACATTCCGTGTGGCGGCGATGTACTGGCGCACGACATCAGCCGCCAGGGCGTATCGTCGCTCGATGACCATCTCGGCTTGCTCAATTTCACGGAGCTGGGACAGAGCCAGATCATAGGGGCTCGGTGGCTGCGCCACCGGCGCGTGCGCCTGCGGCGCTACGCGTGAGCGTGGCCGCAGCATACGGAGGCCGAGCCAGGTCAGCAGGACAAGTAGGACAGACAGGGAGAAAGGGGCGACCGGCCACGGGGGATCTAGGCCGCGGATATCCCTCAGCGTCGCGTTCGCGACTGGCAACACGGGACGTACCAGCACCGGAACGGCCGAGCTGATGAGCGTGTCCGTTCCGGATGCCGTGCGATACGCGATAGCGAACGATGGGACGACCTGGGAGTCCGGCCGGAAGAACGCCACCCGGAGTTGCCCGACGACGACGCCATCGTGGACCTGCAGCGAGTCGGCCGACAATAATCGGAGCCCGTCGGGCATCGTGTCGCGCACGCGCGGGATGTGGTCGAGCAGCGTCGCGCCTCGCGGCAACGTAGCAGTCAGGCGCACGACGAGCGGGTCGCCGACCGTGAGCGGCGTACGGGGGACCTGGACGTCGAGCGGTTCGGTCATCTGAGCTGGCGCCGCTCGCGCCGGCGAAAGAACGCGATGAGCGGCGCGACGTAGCCGCGCCCGGTCTCGAGCCGGATGCAATCAATCCCGCGCCGCTCGAGCGAGCGCCGGACCTCGGTGTCGAACCGAGCGCCCCGCGCCGCGTAGTCGGCTCGAACGGCGGCGCTGCCGGTATCGATCGTGCGCCACTGCCCGCTCTCGGGATCGCGCACCGTGAGCAACCCCACGTCCGGCAACTCCCGCTCGCGCGGGTCGACGAGCTGCACCGCGATCGTGTCATGCCGCGCCGCCACGGAATCGAGGGCGCGGGCATACGTGCCACGCGGAGCCACGAAGTCGGAGACGATGAACACGACCGCGCGGCGCCGCAGCACCCGGTCGACGTACGCGAGCGCCGCCCCCAGGTCCGTACCCCGCCCCGCCGCCTGAAAGGCGATCAGCTCCCGCAACACGCGCCGCGCCTGGCGTCGCCCCTTGCCCGGCGCCATGTACTGCTCGACACGGTCCGTGAAGAGGAGCAGGCCGATCCGGTCGTGATTCCGGGCCGCGGCGAGCGCCAGGACTGCGCAGACCTCGGTCGCCAACCGCGCCTTGCTGCGCACGCGACTGCCGAATGCGTCGGAGGCGCTCCGGTCGACGAGCAGCACGACCGTGAGCTCGCGCTCCTCGACGTACCGTCGGACGTAGGTGGTCATCGACCGCGCGGTCACCGCCCAATCGATCGTCCGGACGTCGTCGCCGAACTGGTACTCGCGGACGTCGGCGAACTCGACCCCACGACCCTTGAACACGCTACCGTACTGCCCCGCGAGCACGTCGCGGACGAGTCGCCGGAGGCCCAGCTCCAGCCGGCGGACGTCCTCGACGATCTCGCTCACGGCACGCGCAGCGTATCCAGAATGCGCGTGATGACGTCGTCCGCCGTCACCCGCTCGGCGTCCGCTTCGTACGTCAAGATCACGCGATGGCGGAGCACATCGGGCGCGACCTGCTTGATATCTTCCGGCGCGACCCACGTGCGCCCTTCGAGAAACGCATTGGCCTTTGCCGCCCGCACGAGCCCGATCGCCGCGCGCGGACTCGCGCCGTACTCGACCAACGGGCTGGGTTCGCGTGTCGTCCGGATGATGTCGAGCGCATAGTCTCGTGCCTTCGGGTCGAGCGCGATCGAATCGACGGTGCGTCGGGCCTCGAGCACCCGTGCGGCGTCGATGACCGGGCGTATCGCGGGGGCCGAGCCCGATGTGAGCCGATCGAGCATCTCGGTCTCGTCCGCGCGCGCGGGATAGCGCACGATCAGCTTGAGGAGGAACCGGTCGACCTGGGCTTCCGGCAGCGGATAGGTCCCCTCGTGCTCGATGGGGTTCTGCGTCGCCAGCACGAGGAATGGCTCCTCGAGCGGGAACGTCTGCCCGCCGATAGTGACCTGCTTCTCCTGCATGGCCTCGAGTAGCGCGCTCTGGACCTTGGCCGGCGCGCGGTTGATCTCGTCGGCCAGCAGGAGTTGCGAAAATATCGGGCCGCGCTGCACGGTGAACTCGCCCGTGCGCTGGTTGTAGATCATCGTGCCGATGACGTCGGCCGGCAGCAGATCGGGCGTGAACTGTACCCGACGGAACCGGCAATCGATTGCCGCCGCCAGCGCACGCGCCGCTAGCGTCTTGGCCAGCCCCGGCACGCCTTCGAGCAGGATGTGTCCATCGGCCAGGAGGCCGATGAGTAGACCTTTCAACAGCGCGGGCTGACCGATCACCGCCCGACTGAGCTCGCTTTCGAGCTCGGCCAGAAAAGAGCTGTCGACTTCAGTAGGTGATGAGCGCACTAGTCTTGTACGACCCCAGCGCCTTGCGTCCGTTCAGGAACGACAGCGCAATGAGAAAACTCAAGCCTACAACCTCGCCACCCAGACGCTCGATCAACTGAGCCGTGGCACTCGCGGTCCCTCCGGTGGCGAGCACGTCGTCAACAACGAGCACTCGCGCCGGCGGCTCGTACGCATCGCGATGGATCTCGAGGCTGCCGCTGCCATACTCGAGCGCGTACTCGATGCGCTCGGTCTCGGATGGCAGCTTGCCCTTTTTGCGCACCGGGATGAAGCCGGCGCCGAGGGACTGGGCGACGGGCGCGCCGAATATGAACCCCCGCGCCTCGATTGACACCACATCCGTGCCGCGCGCGTCACCGAATGGCGCGGCCATCGCCTCGGTTGCGCGGCGAAACGCAAGCGGATCGGCCAGGAGCGGCGTGACGTCCTTGAACATGATCCCGGGCGTCGGAAAATCCGGGATGTCGCGCACGTACGAGCGGAGGTCGGTCTCGATGGCGGTCACTCGCGTACCACGGCGAAAGGTCGAGGAATGTGCACGGCGGCACTGTCCGCCGGCGGGAGTATCGGTTCGATCGCATCGACGCGCGCATGCGGCGGGCCCCGCCGCACCGCGGCCAGAAACTGCTCGGACGCCGCGGCCTCACCCGAGACCAGGAGCTCGACGCTCCCGTCCGAGCGGTTCTTCACCCAACCGGCGAGTCCCAACGCATCGGCTCGTTCGCGAACGAACCAGCGAAATCCGACGCCTTGGACCCGTCCGGTGACGCGGACGTGGTGCACGGGCACCACGTGAATTTAGTGCTTAGTTACGGACCCCAAGAAGGGCCGCGGCCGTAGCCGCGAGTACGGCCGCAAGAGCCGGAGGGTCATCGTTCGACGGCATCGACCCCGACACGACGAGCTCCCCCCGGCGCACGCGCCCGGCAACCATCTCCAGCGCGGCAGCCACGGCGCGGGCGTTGGAGTCGGTCGCGGTCGTCATCGTGGGCGTCGGCGGAATCGCCATCGCCGGACGGAGCGGCGTCACCCGCATAGGTGTCATGCGGTGCGGCTCAGTGGTCCGCTCGATCGTTGGACTCTCGATTGCTCGATTCATGATCGGCGTCGGGTCGCTCGGTCCCGTCATCGGAAGCACCGGCCGGCGTACCACCGGCTCCGGTTCTGGTTCTGGCGCCGCCTCCCAAGGCATGGGCTCCTCATGCTGTTGCGGCTCAACCTCAGGGGGCGGTAGTGGCGGCAACTCATCGTCGAAGAGACCCGTGTCGTCCTCGATGGTCTCGGACACAGCCGCGACCGGCTCCGGCTCAGGCTCAGGCTCCGGCTCCGCGACCGACTCGGCCTCTGGCACTTCCGGCGCCGCAGGCGCCGTGTGCACGTACTCCTCGATCGAGGCCCAGGTAGGTGCTTCGTCATCCTCACGCGGCGGAGGGATGACCGCCGCACCAGGCTTAGGCCCGCCGTAGCGAATCGGCCCAAACGGCGGGAGGGTGACACGGCCGAACGCGGGCGTAATCGGACGCAGCGCCGGCGACTCGACGGAGCGTGGCCTCACAAATGGCTTGAGGCCAGGTCGTGCAACACCTTGCTGGGCTTGGTTTTTCGCTTCCGGCATGAGGCCATCCTCTAGGCGGGCCACCCGTATTTCCCTAGAAGCGGGACGAACCGCACGGGCGCAATGTCACGACGCACCAGCTCCTCGCCCCGTCGCGTCCCGACGATCAGCGTCTGCTCCTCGCGCGCGCCGATCGGAGCAAGAATGCGTCCGCCCTCGGCCAACTGCTCGAACAGCGGCCGCGGCACCTCCGGTGCGGCGGCGCTCACGAGAATGGCCTCATACGGCGCGTACTCGCGCCACCCGAATGTCCCGTCGCCGAGGAGCAACGAAATATTCCGCGCGCCCACCTGACGGATCACCTCGCGAGCGCGATCGAGCAGCGCCGGCACGCGCTCGACGGAGAACACCTGCGCCGCGAGGTGCGATAGCAACACCGTCTGGTACCCCGACCCGGTCCCGACCTCCAGCACGCGCTCGTGCCCGGTGAGTTTGAGCTCACTCAGGTATCTCGCATGCACCGACGGCTGCGAGACCGTCTGCGAGTTCCCGATCGGGAGCGCCGAGTCTTCATAGGCGCGATGCTGTACGCCGCTCGGCACGAACAAGTGGCGCGGCGTGAGGTCGAACGCGCGCAGCACGGCCAGGTCCGTGACGCCCTTCTCTCTCAGCGCCTCGACGAGTCGTCGTCTGGGGCCATTGAGATCGCTCACGGGTCCCGCCACCAGTCGGCGGCTGTGGCGAGCATGTCGTAGTGCGTGAGGTCGAGATGCAGTGGCGTCACCGACACGAACCCGTCCTCTATGGCTTGATAATCAGAGTCCGGGCCGCCGGTCCACGCCATGACGCCGCCACCGATCCAATAGACTTCCTTCCCCCATGGATCCTGCATGCGCCGGAGCGGATCAGAGAACACACGGCGGCCCAGGCGGGTCAATCGTATGCCGCGCGCTTCGCGCGCTGGCAGGTTGATGTTGAGGAGCGTGTCTGTCGGCAGGCGTAACGCGAAAATGTGAGACAGCAACGACCGAACGACATCGACCTGAGCGGGGAGCATCGATATGTCCACGCTGCCATGATCGCCGCCAGCGAATGAGAGAGCGATCGAGGGAACGCCAAGTGCCAGGCCCTCCATGGCGGCGGCCACCGTGCCCGAGTAGAGAACATCTTCGCCCATGTTCTGGCCATGATTGATCCCGCTCAGCACGAAATCCGGCCGCGAAGGCATGAGAGCCTCGACCGCCAACATGACGCAATCGGTGGGCGTACCGTCGACTTGATACCGCCGCTCACCGCGAGGCTTCACGCGCAATGGATGGTGCATCGTGAGCGCATGCGATGTCGCGCTCTGCTCGCGATCCGGAGCGACGACCGTTACCTCGCCGAGCGATTGGGCCGCGCGCACTAAGCAATCGATGCCTAGCGCGAGAATGCCATCATCGTTCGTGCAGAGGAGTTTCACTACGCTCACCAAGCCGCCGGCAGATCGTCCACACCACGCGGGCGGAGTCGCCTAGCGTGCGAAAATGACTACGGGCCCAGGCGCCGTAGAGAGTTGATACGGGTACAGTACCAATTCGCCAACCACCTCGCGCGGCCTGGATCAAGAAGTCGGTCTCGTACTCGTACCGATCCCCCGCCGGCTCGATGCGCCGCAACACCTCGGCCCGCACGGCACGAAACCCCGACTGGCTATCGGTAAACCGCCACCCGGTGCAAGCACTGACCGCGGCGCTCGACAGCGCGTTGCTGAGTCGCCGGTAGAACGGCATATCGGATCCGTTGCGCTTTCGGACGCCGATGACGACGTCGACGCGCGTAAGCGCCGAGAAGAGGGCCGGCGCGTACGCCGGATCGTGCTGCCCATCCGCGTCGATCGTGAGCACGGTGCTGCACCGCTCGGCCAGCGCGGCCTCGAATCCCGCCCGCAGCGCCGCGCCTTTCCCTCGATTGAGATCGAATCCTACGACATCGTCCGCGACGCGGTCGGCGACCTCGCGGGTCTGGTCCGTCGAGCCATCGTCGACCACGACAACGCGCACGCGCGGCACCGTCTGGCGCACGCCATCGATGACCTGCTCGAGCGTGTCGGCCGCGTTATACGCCGGCACGACGCACGCCGCGCGCAGCGGCACGAACTGCCCGCTGATCGTCATCGCGCGGCTCTGGGTTCGTCCGACAACAGGCCGACAATCGCCTCGAGCTCCTGCTCCAGGCCGCGCAGGGTCTCCTTGTCGAGCGCTTGGCGCGCCGCCGTGCGCAGATTCCCGGTTCCCGCGCGGCGGTGCTCGTCGACTTTTCGCCGGGCGCCATCGATCGTGTACTTCTCGGTGTACAGGAGGTGCTTAACCAGGAGTATCAGCTCG
>Ga0210409_10009106_pt1 | contig 10060 bp, 6 predicted proteins | sample IncBWH17MmetaG_FD_161649 | JGI IMG/M metagenome (GOLD analysis project Ga0210409, IMG submission 161649) | Forest soil microbial communities from Barre Woods Harvard Forest LTER site, Petersham, Massachusetts, United States - Inc-BW-H-17-M | ecosystem: Environmental > Terrestrial > Soil >...
CTGTCCAGCAGGCTGGGGTTTTACGAAGACCTCGGAATCCGGTTGTTCTACCGTGAACGCGGGGTTGTTGCTGCGCCGGGTATGGAACAGCGTTTGGAACTGCCGGCGACAGCTCATTTTGCACTTCCCGCACCCAGAAAGGAAGATCCTTTGCCCAAGCCCGCAGGAAAACCCGCATTGCCTGGGACGCCGCCCCTCGTCGCGCCGAAGGTCGCCTCCTTGCCAGTGGTTGCCGGGCCATCGCTCTTCGAATCCATTGAGAAGATTGTGGGCGACTCGCTGCCTAAGACTCGAGAGGATCTCGGGGAGTGCACGCGCTGCAAACTCCACAGCACGCGGCACAAAATCGTTTTCGGCGACGGAAGCCCCAAAGCCGAACTGGTTTTTGTGGGCGAAGGCCCAGGCGCCGATGAAGACGCCCAGGGACTACCGTTCGTCGGGCGTGCGGGGAAATTGCTGACACAAATGATCGAAGCTATGGGCCTGCAGCGCAAAGACGTGTACATCTGCAACGTTGTGAAGTGCCGTCCGCCCGAGAATCGTCAACCCGAAGAAGACGAAGTCACCGCCTGTTCGCCATTTCTTTTGCGGCAAATCGACGCCATCGCTCCGAAAGTCATCGTCTGTCTCGGTGCCGTCGCCGCAAAAACATTGCTGCAGACCAATCGCGGCATTTCCCAATTTCGCGGCGAGTGGCTGGAATTTCGCGGCAGAAAATTGCTGGCCACCTATCACCCCGCCTACCTGCTGCGCAATCCACCCGCCAAGAGCGAAGTCTGGAAAGATCTCCAAAAAGTCATGGCCGTGCTGGGCCTAGAAGTGAAGAAAGGCAAGTCCTCCTAATTCATCATGGGAATTCTGCTGGGCTTGCTGACGGCGCTTACCTGGGGCGGCGCGGATTTCATCGCCCGTTTTGCCACGCATCGCGTCGGCGCTCTCCGTTCGATGTTGTACATGCAATTCACGGGTTTTCTTCTGCTCTCATGTGTTCTTCCTGCGCTCGGCGGCTGGGGGCATCTCGCGGATGGCTCCGGGTGGCACCCGTGGGCTTGGGGTGCACTGGCCGGGTGCATCAATGCTATGTCGTGTCTGGCGCTCTACCGCGCGTTCGAAATTGGGAAAATGGCGGTGGTTGCTCCGCTCTCAGCCAGTTATCCGGCGTTGACGCTCGCGCTTTCCTGGATAACCGGCGATCGCTTGAGCCTAATGAGAATCGCTGGAATCCTTTGCACCTTGCTGGGTGTCGTGGTTGTAGCCGGCGGAGAAAAAGCACCGGATGAGCATGACGTGGCGGCGGTCGAGAGGAGCGGCAACGGAATCGGCTGGGCCATCTTTGCTGCCGTGGGCTTTGCAGCGCTGTTCTGGTTGCTCGGCATTCGAATCATCCCGCGAGTCGGCGCCGTGCAAACGGTGTGGATGATTCGTTTGACGAGCACGCTGCTCGCGGCGGCGGTGATTCTCGTTGCAAAACAGCCCCTGCGCCTTCCGCGAGGCGAGGTGCGATGGATGGTACTGGGCATGGGTGCGTTCGATAGCGGCGCGTTTGTGCTCAGCAATCTTGCAATGAAAATGGAGCAGGTTGCGGTGATCAGCGTTCTTGGGTCGCTGTACGGCGCCGTCACGGTTGGGCTAGCGGCGATTTTCGTGAGAGAGCACGTTTCGCGCTGGCAATGGATGGGAATTGTCACCATTTTTGTTGGAATTCTTCTCATTAGCCGGTAAATTTCCTTGCTCCCTGAGATTCCATCTTTTCCACACTTTTTTCTGAATTTCCGCGTGCTGATACACTACACGGCGGGATGACTTCTCCATTTTGCAATGTCGCGCTGCCGCTGCCGCTGCGCACAACGTTCACGTATGCGGTGCCGGAAGCGCTGCGCGGAACGGTGCAGCCAGGGAACCGTGTGCTCGTGCCGTTCCGGAAGAAGACAATGGTTGGTGTCGTTGTGGAATGGGCGAAGAGTGCGCCACCGGGGACGAAGATTCGTGAGATCACCCGCGTCCTAGATTTTATTCCGGCGCTGGCGCCGAAGTTGATGGAACTGGCGCACTGGATCGCGGGATATTACCTGGCGCCGGTGGGCGAAGTTTTTCGCGCGATGCTGCCGCCGGTGACGGAACTGAAATCACAGCGCCAGATTATTTTGACGGATGCGGGGCGCGAAGCGGCGGATAGTTTAAGCGGCGGGGAATTGTCGCACGGGCTCACGTCCGCGGAGGCGGAGTTTCTCGCGAAACTGAAAGAGAAGAAAGGATCTCTGCGGTTCGGGTCAACAGCCAGGCTGGGCGTGGACGCTGCCGGATTGCAGCGGATCGAACGGCGCGGGCTGATCGAAATTCGCGAGACGGTCGAGGGAAGAAGTCGCAGGACACAGCGCGTGATTGCGTGGAAGGGCGGCGCGTCCGGCGGGCAGTCGCCAACGACAAAGCATGAGGAAAACGATAACGCAGAGAAGCAGAGTGCGCAGCGGAAACATAGAGAGGAAAAAATCCGCAAACTGCTGGAGACGGAGCGCGGGCCCCTGCCTTTGCCGCAGCTTTTGAAGCTGGCGCAGGTTGCTCGTGGTTTCGTTGAGCGAATGCTGCGCGACGGATTGCTGGAGAGCTGGGAGGAGGCGATTGATCCGGCGGAGGATCCGTTTGATGCGGGATACGCGCCTCCCGCGCATGAATTAAATGTCGAGCAGGAGGGCGCGCTGAAAGCGATTCGCGCACGGTTTGAATTGGGCGAATTCGGCGTGCAGTTGTTGCACGGGGTGACGGGCAGCGGGAAGACCGAAGTGTACTTGCGCGCGGTGCAGGACACACTAGCGCGCGGGAAAACGGCGATCGTGCTGGTGCCGGAAATTGCGCTGACTTTGTGGATCGGACGGCAGTGCCGCGGGTGGTTTGGGGCGCGGTTCGAGGGAGTGGCGGTTTTGCATTCGGCGCTGAGCGACGTGGAACGGGCGCGCGAGTGGTGGCGCGTGCGGAATGGAGAGGCACGCGTAGTTGTTGGAACACGGTCGGCGGTGTTTGCGCCGCTCGACAACGTCGGCCTCATCATCGTGGATGAGGAACAGGAGAGTAGTTTCAAGCAGGAAGAGACGCCGCGCTATAACGGCCGGGACGTGGCCATCGTGCGGGCCAAGATAGAAGGTGCTTTGGCGCTGTTGGGTTCGGCGACGCCTTCGATGGAAACATATCACCACGCGCGGGAAGGAAAATATGAGTTGTTGACGCTCGCTTCGCGCGTGGCGGAGCGGTCGTTGGCGAACGTCGAGATTGTGGACCTGCGACAAGACTTTCAGCAGACGCACAAGACGAGTCCGATTTCCGCCGTGCTGCATGCGGGAATCGAAGAGTGTCTTGCGAACGGCACGCAGGGGCTGGTGTTGATCAACCGGCGGGGATATTCCTGGTCGGTACTTTGCCGGAGTTGCGGCGCTTCGGTGCAGTGCGTGAACTGCAGTATTTCGATGACCCATCACAAGCAGCGCAACCGGCTGGAATGCCACTACTGCGGGTCGCTTCAACAGATTCCCAAGGTTTGTCCGAAATGCCAGTCGAAGTACGTTTATTTTTTTGGAGAAGGCTCCGAGCACCTGGAAGAGCGCCTGCGCAAGGAATTTCCGGGCGCGCGAATCGCCCGGCTGGACCGCGACACGGCGCGGACGAAGCGACAGTATCAGGAAATGCTGGGGGCGTTTGCGAGCGGGGCGCTGGATGTTCTTGTGGGAACGCAAATGCTGGCGAAGGGGCACGATTTTCAACGTGTGACCCTGGTTGGCGTCGTGAGCGCTGATTCTTCGCTGACTATGCCGGATTTTCGAGCCGGGGAGCGGACATTCCAGTTGCTGACGCAAGTTGCCGGGCGCGCGGGGCGTGGTGAGTTGAAGGGACGGGTGCTGATCCAGACTTTTTATCCCGAGCATTACGCGATTCAGGATGCGGTGAAGCAGGACTACAGCGCGTTCTTCGAGCGCGAATTGCATTTCCGGCGCGTGATGTCGTATCCACCGTTTACTTCGCTGGCCAACGTGATCGTGCGGGATACGAACCTGGAAAGAGCCATCCGTTGGTCGCGGCAACTTTCGGAGTATTTTTCGCCGCACGATGATAAAGGTGTGCGAATCCTGGGACCGGCAACCGCGCCGCTGGCGCGGTTGAAAAAAGAGCACCGATTCCAGTTCCTGCTGAAATCGCCTAAGCGCTCGGTGCTGACGAAGTTGCTGAGCGGCGCGATGGGGTATTGCGAAGCAAAAGAAATCCCCGACACGGCAGTGCTGGTGGATATGGACCCGCTAAGCTTGTTGTGAGCTACAAAGAAGGAACCCTGGATGATGTTGCCAAGCAGCGCGCAGCATGCTGAATCCCGACAACTGAGTAACGATCCCTTAGAAGCCGGACGCGGAATCCTCTTCGAAGATGAGTTGCTTATCCATATCCAGCATCTGTTTACGGAATTGACGCAAGCCCAAAAGGCCGAGCGAAACCAGAGGAATGAAAACTGCAGCGCCCCATCGGGTGACCAGGGACCACTGCACGATCTGGGGAATGTAGATCGCGAAGAATACGAAGCCAATGAGGTAGGCGACCAGGACAAGCGGAGAGTTGCTCTGGAAAGCAGGGTAAGAGCACGTGAAGGGAATCTTGCGAAATCTCACAAGCAGAACTTCCACGAAAGCCGTTGAGCACGCAATAAGAATTGAGGTTTCTAACAGCGCTGTGAGCCATCCCCACAGAAGAGTGGAGTAGAGGAAACATAGAGGGGCAATCCAACCGAGAGAAAATGTGAGGAGCACTCTCCTGGCGACCTGGCGAGCGTGTTCGCCGCCGGGCTCGATCCAAAGTTTGAAAACCCAGTTGGCGGACAAATCCAAAGGGACTTCGAAGGCGATGCGAATTCCGAGGAGCAGGCAGTAGCTCAGGATAAATGGGATGGAAAGAAGCGCCAGGGATGGGGGCTCTGCAGAGAAGGAAAAGCCGGGATGGAAGGCAGCATTTACGGTCTGCGCGGCAACGACAAGGCCCAGAGCCGCGAAGGCCAGGAGAATCTGCAAGTGCGCATCGCTGCGCAAGAGCGTGCGCGAAACAAAGTGGTAACAGGCGCGTTGCTTCGGGGCGCGAAGAATCGTCGCGTCCAGAAGCATTGCGGGGAGCCGGAAACGCCGGCCGCGCGGCAGCGGGCCGACATCGGCAACTTCCGGGATGCGGACAAAGCATCTGCGAAAACTAAAGGCATAGGCAATGATGGATATGAGAAGCGCGAACCCCAAAGAAAGGATGGCCCTTCGCGCCAGGGCGACGAAGAAAATGTCATTGCCGTTTCCCCACAACGTTTCGGTGAGCCCCACAAACCAGGCAGGAGGCAGTCCTCCGAGCCGCTGGTAAATCAACTGAGAGCCGCCTGAGAGAACAGAAGAAACCGTGAAACTGGTGGCTAGCACAGCAAGGAAGCAGAACGCGACCGCAAAACGGACGTAGACGGAAACTATCCGGTAAACTCGGAAAGGAAAGCACGCCATCAAGGCGCCTGAAAGCGCAAACATGGCAAAAAAACAAAATGCACTGCTCAAACTGACGGAAATGGCGTGGCCAAAAGCAAACCGGAAGAGCCTGGAGAAAGATCCTTGCGAACCCACGACGGCGATGGGAAAGAGAATAAAGGAAGCTGCGTTCACGACGATCGTGAGCAGGGCGGTCAAAGCGAAGATGGCGAACAGGTTGGCGAAGAAAATTCTGGCCAGCGAGACCGGGAGATGCACGAAGTTCGCGTAATCGCGGCGGTCCGGGAAAATGGCGTTCCACCGCCACAATGCCACGGCACAACTGACGGACATGGAGAGTACGATGAAGAAATATTCATCGGGAATCGTGGCGATGTAGGGATCGAAGGTGCCGTCGCCTCGCAAAAAGCGAATGAGCGAGCCATATTTTTCAAACATGAGAAGAGAAACCAGGATTCCCGGCATGGCCAAGAAGATGAGCACCACGCCAATACCCAGGTCCAACTCATCGGCGCCCAATTCACCGCCGCCTTTGAGCATGCGGCCGGCAAACAGGCGCGAGAGAAGCACAGAAGGCCGTTGCGAATAATCCTTCCATCGCGCAACGAGAGGCTGCCTCCAAGATTTCACGAGGGAGACACCACGACATCCACAATCTCGTCAGCAACTTGCGCGACGTCTTTGTCTTCGACCAGTTGCAGGAAGATGCGTTCGAGAGAAGACTGGCCGATCTGACGGCGAACTTCTTCCGTCGAGCCGTAGGCGGTGACCTGGCCATTGCGGAGAATGAGAAGCTGCGAACAAACCTTCTCGACGACTTCGAGAATATGCGAGCAGTAGAAAACGGCTTTTCCCCGCGCGCTGAATGCCTGGATGAGGTTCTTGATGATAAGCACGGAGGTTACGTCGAGGCCGGAAAGGGGTTCGTCCAGGATGAGGACATCGGGATTGTCCATGAGCGCAGCGATGAGAAGGATGCGCTGGCGCATGCCTTTGGAGTAAGAGCCGAGAGGGACATGACGATGGGCGAAGAGAGAGAAAAGATCGAGGAGCGAGTCAATCTTGTTCTTCATTTGCGCTGGCGACATAGCCCGAAGAGTCCCAATCATTTCCAGGTATTCCTGGCCGGTAAGAAAGGGATAGAGATTGGCCTCTTCCGGAACGTAGCCTAGGCGCTTTCGGTAGGAAACGAGATCGTTCTGTATGTCTTGGCCTTCGAAGAGGACTTGGCCGCGCGTGGGTTTCAGCAGGCCAGTGAGGACCTTCACGGTGGTACTTTTACCCGAGCCATTGGGGCCCAGGTAGCCGAGTACCTGGCCGGACTCTAGGCGAAAAGAGACTTCGCGAACTGCCGGAACAGAGCCGTAGAACTTTGCGAGAGCAATTGCTTCGAGCACGGCCATCCCCTTGAGCAGATAGACAGTCTTCCGCGCCGGGCCTGAGACAATTGGGTTTGACACCATAAGAAGAGAGGAAGTTCCACCGAACCGGGCAAATACATCCTCCCCGCGGTTTCTTGTAAGTGTCTGACTGGATTAAGCATTTGCGTAAGTCTTTTAAATGCAACACTAAACGAACCGGGCGCCGTTTCTACTTGAGGCGTTCCGGGAGAAGCTTGTAGGTAGCGTCTTGTGAAAGGCGGGAAGGGTTTGCGGTCGGCTTGGAAGACGATGTTGACGAACATATGGCCGGAGGCAGCGTACAGGATCAGGCCGGTGGGCCGGTCACAGAGATTGGTGCGCGCGGGCGGGAATTGCCTTCGAATGGATCAGGAGGGCGAGCGACGGAGATTGCGGCCAGGCAAAAAAGATTCAGAAGGACGACAGAGAGCCTTCGCATGGAAAGCCTCTGATTGAGATCGGGAATTGCGAGTGAACACAAATCTCAAAGTGATTCAATATAGCGCAGTGTGTCGCTGGTTGAGACAGCCTTCGATGGCTGCGAAACAGAGTTGAGATACCTCGGCTGTTGCCTCTATGGCTACTAAAACCACCCATCCGCTGTGAGACCTGCAGCGAGACGCATTGAAGAGAAAGAAGTTGGCGCGTCCTGGCTTCGCAGGGATCGCTACTCGAGCTGCAAATCCGTTTTCAGAAGAAGCAACGAGAGTTTTGGCATGGATGGTGCAAGGTTCAATAGAAGACAGACAATCGGTTTTCTTCCAGGAGAAGATTGTTGGGCACGCAACGGTTGGCAACGATGAGTTAAGGTGCACCGGCGGCGCCGACGAAATCACAATCCCCGTCACGAGACGACAGGTGGAAGTGGTTCGTTACGGCCCGGCGGATTAACTCTCGCAACCGAGCAGTTCCCGGAGGAAAAACCTCAAGAGTGCGAAGCAGGTCGAGATGCGGTACGAAGTCGCCAGAGTCGAGAAGTCAAGTTTTCGGGTTGGAATCCTCAAGATCCTCTGCCTTAGTAGTTCGCTGATCCTTGCCCTAGTTGCCCGAGCGCCCCTTGCAGGTGCGCAGAACTCCTACGTTGATAAGGCGGACGGAAAGATCTCCGGGACTGTTTTGCTGGAAGGAAACAACCGTCCGGCGACGCAGGTTGCCGTGAAGCTGAAATCGCACTTGGCGGGGATATTCCGGAGCGTTTTGACAGACTATGATGGTCACTTTGAGGTGCGAGGGCTGCCAGCGAGCACTTATGAGATCGTCGTCGAGGAACCGGGTTACGAGCCCGCAGAGACCACCGCAGAGTTCGATGGCTCTACATCGAAATTAGAGCTTCGGTTGAAGCCATCCAATATGTCCCGAGCACAGAGGGACAAGTATACGGTTTCGGCCCGGCAGCTGATGATTCCTGGGAAGGCGCGGGGTGAGTACGAAAAGGGAATGGGAAGCGTGGCAAAAAAGGATCTGAATGCCGGCTTGAGCCACTTCGCGAAGGCAGCCCAAGCATTTCCTGATTTCTATGAGGCTTACTATCAAGTGGGCGTGGTGAAGACAACTCTGGGCCGGCTGGATGACGCCATGGAGGCTTTTCAAAAGGCCATTGATCTGAGCGGCGGGAAGTACGCCTGGGCGGAAATTGGATGTGGGTACATTCTTTATCTAGAAGGGAAAACTGAGGAGGCGGTAGGCGTCCTCAGTCGAGGCTTGGAGCTGGACGGGAACTCGCCCGATGGCTATTTCATTCTGGGCATGGCGCAGCTGAGGCTTGATCGGCTGGACGAAGCGGAGAAGAACGCGCGAGAAGCGCTGCTGCGCAACCCGAATTTCGCGGTGGCGTATATTTTGCTGGCGGATACCTACGGACGCAGACATGAGTATCGCGCTCAACTGCAAGGTCTCGATACCTATCTGAAACTGGAACCGAATGGAGCGGACAACGAGCGAGTCCGGCAGGCGCGGGAGGCGGTTCTGGGGATTATGGCGAAGATTCATCCGGAAGAGTGAGATTACTCCGGGCCTGAGGAATATTCCTTCAATGGGAGTTCGCCCCTACCAAGGGATTGGATCAGGAAGCGGCGCGTTTGCGCCAGAAGAAGTAGGCGGGCAGGCCAATCAGGAACAGGACAATGGCTGCGGCGAGATTTTTGAATTGGGAAGGGTCGCGGAAGGCTAGAAAGATGGCGTTGGCTACGATGGCGCCAGCTACGAGGACGAAGAGGATGGGAGTCCAAGGGTAGCCGGGAACGCGATAGGGAATGGGGCGGCCTGCCGAGGCTCGGCGAATGGGGAAAATGGCAGCGGCGCCGAGTCCGTAGAAGATCCAACCGATAAAAATCACACCACCAATCAGGCTGCTGAAAGAGCCTAACTCTCCGGCACAAACTAAAACTGCAGACCACACGCCTAGTCCGACGATGGCTGCCGCGGGTGTCTTGAACCGCGGATGGACTTCGGCGAGTTTCCTGAAAAAAAGTTTGTCGTTGGCCATGGCGTAGAAAACGCGCGGAGCGGTGAGGATCACGCTGTTGGCGGCGCTGAAAGTGGAAATAAGGATGGTGAGAGCGACGATCTTTCCCGCCCATGGGCCGAAGACAACGGCGACCGAGGTGGCGGCGATGGTGTCACTCGCGGCCATATCCCTAGGACCAAGCGCGAATAGATAAGCGATGATGGCGAAAAAATAGAGGCCAACCAAAGTCAACGAGCCCAGCAGAAAGGCGCGCGGGAAAGCTTTTTGCGGATCGATGACTTCCCCGGCGCTGTAAGTGCCGAATTGCCAGCCTTCGTAAGCCCAGAGGACCGCGATCATGGCAAGGCCGAAATCGGACCAGATGCCGGGACCGTGCTGCTGAGGACCCAGGGCAGGAGGAATCTCGTGTCCATGATGACCGAAGGCTAGGAGCAAGGCGCTAAGAATGACGATGATGCCGACTTTGACGAGGGTAGTCCAGTTTTGCAAGTCGGAGCTTTTGCGAGTGCCCCAGACGTTTACGGCGGTGACGATGGCGATCATCAGGACGGCGATCATCGTTTGTTCCACGGGAGAAATCGGAACTACCCTGGCGAGGTATTCACTGAAGACGCGGGCCAGGGCGGCGACCGAGCCGCTGGCAATCACGAGAAACAGGCACCAGCCGTAGAGGAAAGCAGAGAGGCGGCCGAATCCGTCGCGGA
>Ga0210409_10009108_pt1 | contig 10058 bp, 6 predicted proteins | sample IncBWH17MmetaG_FD_161649 | JGI IMG/M metagenome (GOLD analysis project Ga0210409, IMG submission 161649) | Forest soil microbial communities from Barre Woods Harvard Forest LTER site, Petersham, Massachusetts, United States - Inc-BW-H-17-M | ecosystem: Environmental > Terrestrial > Soil >...
AAGATTTATGACGGCACGACTAGCGCAACCCTGAGTTCCAACAACGTGGTGCTGGCCGGCGTGGTGGCCGGAGACGCAGCCAATGTGAAGCTTTCGACCAACGGTTATACGGCCACTTTTGCCAGTGCCGGGGTCGGCAATGGCAAGACGGTCACCGTGAGCGGCCTGACCCTGACCGGCAGTGCGGCCGGCAACTACACGCTCACCCAGCCCAGTCTGAGCGCCAACATCACGGCGGCGACGGTGACGGTCAGTTCGGGTCTGACGGCCAACAACAAGATTTATGACGGGACCACGATGGCAACCTTGAGTTCCAACAACGTAGTGTTGGCTGGGGTCGTGGCGGGCGACACGGCAAACGTGAGCCTCTCCACGAATGGCTACAGCGCCACCTTTGCCAGTGCCGCGGTGGGCAACGGCAAGACGGTGATGGTGAGTGGGCTGACTTTGACGGGCAGCGCGGCCGGCAACTACACCCTCACGCAACCCAGTCTGAGCGCCAACATCACGCCGGGGACCGTCAGCCAATTGGCCTTTACCACCCAGTCCGGCTCGGCTGCTGCGGGCGCTGCTTTCGGACAACAGCCCGTCGTCCAGACGCAAGATGCATACGGCAACGACTCGACGGTTGGCCTCGGCGCCAACCTTGCCGTGACCGTCACGCTGACGTCAGGGACCGGCCCGCTGCAGGGCACCACCATGCTCGATATCGGCACCAGCGCGGGCAACGGAACCGTCAGCTTCACCAACCTGCGAATCGATCCGGCGGGCACCAAGCAGTTGACCGCCAGCGCCAACGGCTTGACTCCGGCGCTCAGCGCGACCTTTAGCATTGCCAACGTGCCGCCTGCCGCCGGCACTGCTACCTTCCTGCGGCCGCGCAATGTGCCGCTCAAGATCCTGATCTCGGACTTGCTGACCAACGCGTCGGACCTCAACGGCGACATGCTGCAGTTGGTCGGGGTTTCGGCTGCCAGCACGAACGGAGCGGCCCTCTACACCAATGCCACCTATGTGCTCTACAGCCTGCCGCCCGGCGGCAACCTCAGCGACAGTTTCAATTACACCGTCAGTGACGGCACCGCCACGACCAGTGGCACGGTGCTGATCACCGTCGCACCCGGCCCGACCGGCACCAACTACAACCAGGTGGCCTACGCGGTGGTCAACGGCAAACCGACCAGCACCTTCGCAGGCGTGCCCAGCTATACCTACAAAGTCCAGCGCACGGAGGATCTAACGGGCAACCCGACCTGGACGGACCTAGCCACCACCAATGCACCCGCCGGCGGCCTATTCCAGTTCGTCGACCAGAATCCGCCCAACGGCAACTTGATTTACCGCGCGATCAACCAGTAACGCGAAATGAACCGAATATGAAATCGCCACGGAAAGAAGCGCTTAAAATCTTTGGCGGAAATCCGCAGAAATACGAGAAAGGCCAGTCTATGAAACAACTCCTATGGGTTACACTGCTAAGCGTTGGGCTTGCCCTGCACGCCAGCGCCCAGGTGTATTCCTCCGAAACCTACACCAACGGCTTCCAGAGCGCCGGCGTCATCCCGGATGGCAGCCTCAACGGCTGGAGCGATACCCGGACAGTGACCGGCGCGGGCGTTCACCACGTCGCCAACGTACAAGTGTCGCTGACGATTTCCAACGGCTACGCGGGAGATCTGTACGCCTACCTGGTGCATAGCAACGGACTGGCGGTGCTGCTCAACCGCGTGGGCCTGGCTAGCACCAATCCCTTCGGCTACGCCGACGCCGGTCTAGACGTCACGCTCAGTGCCGCCGGGGCGAATGACGTACATTTCTACCAGAACTTTTCGCCGACCTACAATGGCAACGGCTGGCTGACGGGGACCTGGCTGCCCGACGCCCGCGGGATTGATCCGCTCTCGGCCCTATCGGCGTTCGACGCGCCCGGCACGACGAACTTGGACGCCTTCCTCAACCAGGGCCCGAACGGGGATTGGACATTATTCGTGGCGGACGTCTCCGCCGGGGGCGGGCAGAGCACCGTGATCCGTTGGGGACTGCAGATCAATACCGTGAGCGAGCAGGCGACGAACCTGGTCATCACTTCCGTCAATGGCGGTGTGGCGCCCACCGCCGGCACCCCGTTTAGCGTGGTGATTCAGGCACAGGACGTTAATGGTCTTGCGGCCACCGTGACGGCGGATACCGTTGTGACCTTGAGCCTCAATTCCGGCGACGGGATTCTGGCGGGAACCTTGACCGGCACAATGCTGAGCGGGACCAGCTCGGTCACCATTAGCGGTGTCACTTACAGCAAGGCCCAGAGCGGCGTGTCCCTCGCCGCCGCACGCACCAGCGGCAATAACCTGACCTCGGGCGACAGCAGCACCTTTGCGGTGACGCCGGGTGCCTTCGCTCAGTTGCAGGTCTTGATGCCCGGCGAAACCGCAGCGCCCGCCAGTGTGACTGGCAAGACTGGCTCGCCGACCGCTCAGAGCGTAGCCACCGCCTTGAACGTGACGGTCAATGCGGTTGACGCCAATTGGAATCTCACCACCGCCAACGACACAGTCCACGTTACTTCCAGCGACGGCAGCGCGGAGTTGGCCTCGGACGCTGGCCTTTCAAACGGCACTGGGACCTTCAGCATGACCTTTTACACTGCTGGCAGCCAGACCGTGACGGCTTCTGACGTGACACATCCAGGGATTACTCAAAACACCGGCTCTCCGACAACGGTGAACACAGGCAACCAGACGATCACTTTCACCTCGCCAGGCGATCAGACTTATGGCGTGGCTCCGATCACCCTCACGGCGACGGCTTCTTCCGGATTGGCGGTGGCTTACGCGGTGACGGCCGGACCCGCCACGGTCAGTGGCAATACCCTCACCCCCATCGGCGCGGGCTCGGTAACGATCCAAGCCTCGCAAGCCGGCAACGCCAACTGGAATGCAGCTACGCCGGTCAGTCAGACGATTACGGTCTCTGCGAAGTTGTTGACGCCGAACATTGCGGCCAACGACAAGGTGTATGACGGGAACACCTCCGCGACGATCGCATCGCGCTCGCTCACAGGTGTGATCATCAGCGACATCGTAACCTTAAGGGGAGGCACGGCAACGTTCGCCGACCCCGCGGTGGGCATAGGCAAGACGGTCACCGCCACCGGCCTGAGCCTTGGCGGCAATGACTCCAGCAAGTATGTTTTGACTTCGACCACGGCCGCGACGACCGCCAGTATCACGTCTGCCACTGTGACCATTGCCTCAGGCATCTCTGCCAACAGCAACGTTTACGACACCACAACCACGGCAACCTTGAGTTCGAACAACGTGGTGCTGACGGGGGTGCTCAGCGGCGATGCAGCCAATGTCTTCCTCTCCACCAACAGTTATGCCGCCCACTTTGCTGACGCCGCCGTTGGCCTCGGCAAGTCCGTCACCGTCAGCGGCCTCATCCTGACAGGAAGCGCGGCCGCCAATTACACCCTGACCCAGCCCACCGGCCTGACCGCCGACATCAGCTCCGCCGGGGTGACCATTGCCTCGGGCATTACGGCCAACAGCAAGGTTTATGATACGACTGCCACAGCGACCTTGAGTTCGAACAACGTGGTGCTGACCGGCGTGCTCAGCGGCGACACTTCGAACGTCGCGCTGTCCACTAACAATTGCACCGCCAGCTTCGCCACCGCCACCGTGGGCACCGGCAAACCGGTAACGGTCACCGGCCTGAGCCTGACGGGCACTGCGGCGGGCAACTACTCCCTGACGGAGCCGGCGGGTCTAACTGCCGACATCACGGCCGGCACGGTCACCCAACTGGCCTTCACCACCCAACCCGGATTGGCGAGCGCGGGAGCTGCTTTCGGGCAGCAGCCGGTTGTCACGACCCAAGACCAGTATGGCAATGACTCCACCGTTGGCCTCGGCGCGAGCCTGCTAGCGACCGTCACGCTGATCTCAGGTACCGGCCCGCTGCAGGGCACCACCACGCTCGATATCGGCACCAGCGCGGGCAACGGAACCGTCAGCTTCACCAACCTGCGAATCGATCCGGCCGACACCAAGCAGTTGACCGCCAGCGCCAACGGCTTGACTCCGGCGCTCAGCGCGACCTTTAGCATTGCCAACGTGCCGCCTGCCGCCGGCACTGCTACCTTCCTGCGGCCGCGCAATGTGCCGCTCAAGATCCTGATCTCGGACTTGCTGACCAACGCGTCGGACCTCAACGGCGACACGCTGCAGTTGGTCGAGGTGTCGGCTGCCAGCACGAACGGAGCCGCCCTCTACACCAATGCCACCTATGTGCTCTACAGCCTGCCGCCCGGCGGCAACCTCAGCGACAGTTTCAATTACACCATCAGTGATGGGACCGCCACGACCAGTGGCACGGTGCTGATCACGGTCGCACCCGACCCGACCGGCACCAACTCCAACATCGTGGCGTACGGGTTGGTGAATGGCTTGCCAACCATGACCCTCGCAGGGGTGCCCGGCTACACCTACTTGGTGCAACGGACCCAGGATCTGACCACGCATGTTTGGATCAACCTCCTTACGACCAACGCGCCCGCCGGCGGCTTGTTCCAGTTCGTGGACCAGAATCCGCCCAACGGCAACCTGTTCTATCGTGCGCAAAACCAGTAACGCGAATTAAAACACCCATGAAATCGGCACTGCTTGACTTGCTGGGTCTTTCTTGGCACGACTTGGGTGCAGTACGAGCAATGCGGGTTCATCAAGCAATGAAGCAACTGCTATGCGTTATGCTGCTGAACGTCGGGCTTTCCCTGCACGCCGACGTGTATTCATCGCAAACCTACAGCAACGGCTTCCAGAGCGGCGGCGTCATCCCCGACGGCGACTTGACCGGTTGGAGTGACACCCGCACAGTGAGCGGCGCCAGCGGTCTCTGGACGGTTAGCGACGTCCAAGTGACGCTCGACATATCCGGCGGCTATAACGGGGACTTGTACGCCTACCTGGAGCACGGAAGTAGCGGGTTCGCCGTGCTCCTCAATCGCGTGGGTGTGGGATCTGCCGAAGGTACCCCGATCGGCTATGACAACCCCGGGCTGGATATCACGCTCGCCAGCGGGGGCGCCAACGGCAATATCCACTGGTATGGAGGCGCGGCCGTACCGACCGGAACCTATCAGCCAGACGGACGCAATATTAATCCACTGTCTCCGCCGGCAAGCTTCGACAGCGCGGCCACGGATGCGAATTTCAGCACTTTCACCGGCCTGGATCCCAACGGGCAATGGACTTTGTTTATCGCCGATGTTTCGGCCGGGGGCGGGCAGAGCACTGTGGTCAGTTGGGGCCTGGACGTCGATGCCATCCCTCAGGCGCCCGAGCCTGGGACGATGGCTATTGCGGTTCTGGGGCTGGTTCTCTGGCGCCTTAGGGTTGCGGTGCAAAAATGGTGCGCGCAAACAAGCCTCCGGCCAATGCGAAGGCTCATTCGGCACAGAGATAGCAGACCGACACCAAAGTCCGCGCCGGGCCAGTGAGGAAGCCCTTTTCCAGGCTGCCGCTCAATTGGCCGGTGCCGAACCCGCCATCTTCCTGGACGGTGCCAGCTACTGGAAAAAAATAGGCCCCCGAACGAGCATTAAGCATAGCCTTAGATGAAGATGTGCATGGGAGTCTTGGCGGAAGTCACGTCGGTCCCCGCTCTCTGCCAGGCGTTGACATCACATAGGCCACCACGCCATTCTTTCCATCGGAATTGGCCACTCTATGCCTTTCACGCTTATGTTGTGGGGCCTATGACCGCGATGTTTTCTCTCCTTATTGCCGTTGGTGTTTGTATTTTCCGCGGCCGGCGTGCCCTTGAAGCTAGACACCTTGAAAGTTGGTTCGACCACGTACAGCAATGTGACTGTGCTGGGCGCCAATGCGACCGACCTTTTCTTCAGTCATTCGCTTGGATTCGCAAACGCGAGGCTGAAATATGTTGGAGCGGACCTGCAAAAGCGTTTTGACTACGATCCCAAGGTGGCAGAGGCAGCGGAGAGGCGACAGAACGAAGACGATATCCTCTATCAAAGCGTACTGGCTGAGACAGTCCGAACGCAGCGGGACAAATCCTCGCTGGGTAAGTCCAAGCCTTCCATCGGCTCCGAGACCGGCTTGGCCGACCCGATCTCTGAGGCATCTCTGCTGGGCAAGCCGGGGCCGGGCCTGGAAGTGGTCCAGTGGCTCGGGGAAAAACCAGCCCTCGATGGCAAATTTGTGCTTATCAGCTTTTGGGCGTCGTGGAGCGCCCCTTGCCGGCAGTGGATAACGGAATTTAACGCCCTGCAAAAGAAGTATGCTTCGAAACTGGTAATCGTGGGTGTCAGCACGGAATCTGAGACGGATGTTGAAAACATGTCCGAGCCGCGATTGGAATATGCATTGGCAATCGATTCCAAGGCGAAGCTGGGCGCCGCCGCCGGCGTGACCAGCATTCCGTATGTTCTGCGGCGCGAACCAAAGGGCACTATGCTTTACCAGGGCCATCCGGGGGCTCTCACCGACAAGAAACTCGAAGCGATCCTCTCCAGGCCGGCAGAGTAGTAGGCCAACGCAGCGCGCACAGCTTTGTCCGCGCAGACTGTTCCTCATGTGATTAACACGCGGATGAAGCTGTGCCTGGGAATTCCCGTTCACTCGGGCCCCGGTCCCCTGGCGCAATGCGTCAGGATACGCAACTACGCGCTGATACTGTGACACCTTTGTCGGCGTTTCCCGCAACTCGGTGGCACGAGGCGGCGCAGTTGGTCCTTCATCACGTAGTTGTGTGCGCCCGACTTTACCATTTCAACTGCGAGAGCCTCGCCATTACGCCGGAAACCATGATGAAGGGGATGTCCAGATCTTCTCGCTGATAAAGTGCCAGGGCTGCGGGGCCTCCGAACCCGGGGATCGAATAGTCGATGATAATCAGGTCCCACGTCTGCTCCTCCAGGGCGGTTTGCATCGCGCCGGTGCTTTCGACGCGCTCAGTGATCACGTCAAAGCCGCCAACGCACAATTCCTGCACAATCAAGAAGGCATCTTCCACGGAATCCTCAACGACAAGAACTCGAAGCGATTGGGCCATAACATCCTTTGCACGTGTTCGAAAAACAACGATCCTTTAGCCCACGTAAGGTAACTGTCAATGGCTGCCAGCATAGATGGGCTAGCCCTGCGACAAATGGAGTTGATAGGGCTCCAGTTCGGGGAGCTTCCCAACGCCTGCCGTTTTCAACGCAGTTCGACCAGAACTGCACACGATGAAGATGGTGAGTGAAAAGCGTCGGGTCACGGCTTTCCCTCTAAACCGAAATCGCTATTTTGTCGGAGATGGCCGACATAAGACCATAATACGAGGTCGGTGCCGAGTGCCTGTGGCAGCGAGTTATTTCTTTACAGCGATTGCGGCTTGGACTGTCCTGACGGCCTGGAAGGTTCGAGAGCCACCATTGCAGGCATGCCGCAACCACACTCGGAAACCTTCCCAAAAACATAAGTCTTAGGAGTGTAACGGTGCGCTTTTAGGAAGACGAATCGATGCAAAGATATTAGTTGTGGACGATGACCCCGATCTGCTTGAGCTACTCAGGTTGAGTCTTGAAGAGCCAGGTTTTTCCGTTGCCACGGCGATTAACGGACCAGACGCACTCAAACGGGCGCGGGAACTGCCCGATTTGATTGTCCTGGACTTGGTGCTACCCGAATTGGATGGATTCACGGTTTGCCAAACTCTGAAAAAAGATCGAGCAACTGCGTCCATCTCGATTATCATAATGACGGGGTTGGCCAACGAGGATAGCCGGTTTGCAGGGCTTGACTGCGGCGCCGATGATTACATAACGAAGCCCTTCACACCCGATGAACTGATCGCAAGGATCAGGACTTTGCTGGCTCGTTAGGCAGGCTCACAAACGGCTCAGAAAGCCGAGCCGCGGCGCTGCGGTTTGAAGTGCGCGTGTGAGGTTCCGGTGCCAAAGCCGACTGTATTTGAGTGTATTCCTTCAGCCTTAGCAAACCGGAAGAGCCCAACTCGTCGACAAAGCGGGCACCGAGAGCAGTTTAAGTTCGCCAAGTGCAGCACAAGGCTCATCCGCAGCCCTCTAAAGCGTTAAAGAGTGACTGCTCCGGTGGCCAGACGCGGCCTGCCGGTGTGGCTGAGAGCATGAATAACGCATGAAGAACGCTTGCCATTCCCACCAGACAGGCCACATTCAGCTCATCTCTTGACACGTTTCTCACTTCCACGACATGGAAATCCTCAGTTGAACCCGGTTCAATGATGATTTGAAACCCGGAAGGCGGGAACATTTTGGCAAGCGCAGAGCTGTCGAGAACAACACAGAAACCAGATGAGTACCAAATTGTTTGTGGGGAACCTTTCGTTCAACACCACCGAAAATGATCTTCAAGACGCCTTTGCGGCGCATGGAACCGTTGTTGAGGCCAACCTCATGATGGATCGTGCCACCGGTCGTCCTCGTGGATTCGCCTTTGTCACCATGAGCACGCCGGAGGAAGTCCAGAAGACCATTGCTGGGCTAAATGGCAAAGACTTGGGTGGCCGGGCTGTTACGGTGAATATCGCCAAACCCAGGGAGGAACGTTCGGGCGGTGGCGGAGGGCGGGGCGGTTATGCTGGTCGTGGTCGTGGCGGTGGTCGAGACCGTTACTGATTCCAAAATCTGAACGAGTTTGATCTGGCGGAGGATTCAGGTCCTTCGCCTTTTCATTTTACGTGGAGCCGGAGTTTCCCGTCACCGCCCGGTAGTGTCCTAATTTGAATTTGGGTTGGATTTTTGCTGTTCCACTTCTATTTCTCGGTCTACCACTTCTTGAAGCATTCGCTCTCCCAAAACCGAGAGCTTCTCAACATCGTCAAGCGTATCCATTGCTGACGCTAGTGTGCCGTCCTTTAAATGCATGATATTATAGATTTTGGCGCGCTAAGGCTTCCCGCGCGCGTTGAATCTTGGCCAGGATTTTGGTGCCTTCGGCTTTCCAGACATAGCGTTGTGGCGCGTCATTGCGCTCACTAAGGTAGTTAAAAATAGCCCGTTTAAGTTCCGGCACGCTACGAAAGCTCCCGGGCGAAATTACATCCTGACTGAGGTCTCGGAAAAACCGCTCTACTAAATTCAGCCATGACGACGAAGTAGGCGTGAAATGCTGGTGGATGCGCGGGTGTTTCTTCAACCACCGCTTTACACTCGGATGCTTGTGAGTGGCATAATTGTCGACGATTAAATGAATGTCCTGGCTGGTAGGCACCTCTTGCTCTATCTGTTTAAGAAAGCCCAGCCACTCCTGATGGCGGTGTCGTGGAGCGCTTTGTGCGATGATCTTGCCTTCCAGATAATTGAGGGCCGCAAACAAGGTGAGCGTCCCATGCCGGTAATAGTCATGGGTCCGGGTGCAGATCTGTCCTTGGCCCAAGGGCAACCCCGGTTGAGTGCGTTCGAGAGCTTGGCATTGGCTTTTCTCATCGCAACACAACACCACCGCTTTATTGGGCGGATTAAGATATAATCCGATCACGTCCCAGAATTTTGTCTCGAAATGTGGATCATTGGATAACTTGAAAGTTCGGGTCTGATGCGGTTTGAGGTCGTTTCGTTCCCATAGCTCCTGCACTCGGCTCTTAGAGACTCCGGTGTGCTTGGCCATAGACCGACAACTCCATCGACTCCGTGCCTGCGGCGGTCGGGTTACTTCGGTCAATACGCGATTGAGTTGCTCGGAAGAGAGTGTAGCGGGACGGCCCGGCCGGGGCGCGTCCTGTAGACCTGCCATACCCAATTGCGCAAAGCGCCGCCGCCACTTAGAGACAGTCATCTTGTTGGTGCTTAACTCGTGAACGATCTCATCGTTGGCGGAACCCTTGGCGGCCAACAATATGATCCGGGCGCGAAGCACTTCGGCTCCAGACGAAGAGGAAGCGCGGCAGATACGTCGGAGTTCTTCGGATTGGGCTTCGGTTAGCGTGACCGGTGGGGCGATGCGTGGCATGCCCAATACCATAAAGTGGCCGATTATAATATCAATCATTAAATGGACACTACACTA
>Ga0210409_10009109_pt1 | contig 10057 bp, 4 predicted proteins | sample IncBWH17MmetaG_FD_161649 | JGI IMG/M metagenome (GOLD analysis project Ga0210409, IMG submission 161649) | Forest soil microbial communities from Barre Woods Harvard Forest LTER site, Petersham, Massachusetts, United States - Inc-BW-H-17-M | ecosystem: Environmental > Terrestrial > Soil >...
AAAAGATAACTCAGGTTTTTATTATGGACGCACTCCCAAGAAAGGCGATGTGCCTGCGGGGGAGGAGGTTTATCACGTCAAGATTTTCTATCACGCGCTGGGCAGTGATCCGGAAAAGGATCCGCTGATTTTTGGCGATGGTCTCAAGGCGCAGGACGTGCCGGTGGCCCAGCTCGCGGACGATGAGGATCGCTGGTTGTTGTTCACCATATTCGAGGGCTACACCAAAACTGAAATGTTTCTGCAGGACCTCAAGGGGGGGACGGCACCGGTTGAGGTGACCGGCGGGAAAGATTTCAGTTACAGCGGCGAAATTCTGAAAGGGCACCTTTACGTTTTGACCAACGAGGACGCGCCCCACTATCGCGTTTTCCGGGTTGACGCGCAAAAGCCGGCGCGTGAGAACTGGCGCGAGATCATTCCGGAATCAGACGCGGTGCTAAAGAACGTGGTGATCGTTCACGGAAACCTGGTTGGCCTGTACGAGAAAAATGCAACGTCGCTGCTGAAGATATTCGGGACGGATGGGCGTCTGTTGTCGGATGTGAAGCTGCCGGGGCTGGGTTCGATCACCGAGATCGGTGGTCAGTGGAATAGCAACGAAGCTTTCTTTGGATTCCAGTCGTTCACGGTTCCGCCCAGCATTTACAACATAAATTTCAAGGAGGACGAGGCTCCGGAGCTGTGGGCGCGAGTGGCCGCACCTTCGATTGATCCCTCGGCTTACGAAGTCAAGCAGGTTTGGTTTTCGTCGAAGGATGGAACCAAAGTTCCCATGTTCGTCTTCTACAAGAAGGGTCTGGTGCTGGACGGCAAGAATCCTACCGTGCTGACGGGATACGGAGGATTCAACATCAGCCTGACTCCGAGCTTTGTGGGCGATCGCTATTTGTGGCTCGAGCATGGCGGCGTTTTTGCTGTGGCCAACTTGCGCGGCGGGGCTGAGTTTGGGGAGGATTGGCACCGGGCGGGCATGCTGGAGAAGAAGCAGAATGTTTTTGATGATTTCATTGCGGCGGCTGAGTATCTGATTGCGCAGAAATATACGGATAAAGAGCATCTGGCGATTCGTGGCGGATCGAATGGCGGATTGCTGGTTGGAGCGGCGCTCACCCAGCGTCCCGATCTGTTCCGGGCTGTGGTGTGCGCGGTGCCGCTGCTGGATATGCTGCGCTACCAGCATTTTCAGATTGCCAAGCTGTGGATTCCCGAGTATGGGTCGGCGGATGATCCGAAGCAATTTGATTTTATCTATGCTTATTCGCCTTATCAGCATGTGAAGGCGGGAGTAGAGTATCCGGCGGTGTTGTTCATGACGGCCGATGGCGATACTCGCGTCGATCCCATGCACGCGAAGAAAATGGCGGCGCTGATGCAGGCTGAGGCGGCGAATGGACAGAGCCGGGAGCATCCGATCTTGTTGCGGATTGAGCCGAAGGCTGGGCATGGAGTGGGGAAGCCGATTACCAAGCAGATTGAAGAGTTGACGGATGTTTATTCGTTTTTGTTTTGGCAGTTGGGGGTGGGGGCGGGGGTTGGTCGTTAGTCGTTGGTCTGCACGGGCTCGCCGGTCTGCAAGGATGTTTGTTCGTTTTTGTTTTGGCAGTGGGTGTGCGGGAGTGAGTATTGCGGGTTTGCGCGAGATTCGCGCCGCCCACCGAGTGTTCCTCAGCCCAAGCCATGGCACCAAAGCCCTCAATGAGTGTAATCGCCGCTAATGCCCTGGGGCCTGCTGTCAAAGTTTGATCTCTAACACGCCGCCGCGCGGCGTCTGCTTATAAGACGCAGCAACTTCTGATCAGGCCATAGCAGTCAACCCCCCGTTTGCAGGGTCAATGAGTGAAATTGCGAAGTTACAACAGCCCACTACGGCGTGTCCAAGGTCGTCACATCATGATTTGGGTTGTGCAAAATCTTTCATCTTGACTCATTGTAGGCGGGGGGATAAATTTCCGTTACAACTCTTCCTTACAAGTCGGAACCTAACACCGAAAGGCTACCCTCTTACCCACAGAGAAAGGGAATTTGGATGACTTCAGTCAAGGATTTACTTCGCCGTCTGTTTTGTGTAGTTCTGCTCCTTGTGAGCGTGACTGCATTAGGCTTCGGTAGCACCTTCGAAACAGCACGCTTCGTGCCGGTGGGAACTGCGCCAATTGCTGTGGCTGTGGGTGATTTCAATCACGACGGCAAGCTCGACATGGTAGTCGCCAACCACTTTGACTCGAGCGTGAGCGTGCTCTTAGGTAATGGAAACGGCACCTTCAAGCCGCAGACGCTGATTGCCTTGGATGGTCGTCCCGTTGCGGTGGTAGTCGGCGATTTCAACGGTGACGGCATCCTGGACATCGCGGCGTTGACGACGGATATTTTTGTCCTGCTGGGAAATGGAGATGGCACGTTTCGCGTGGGCGGAATGTTTAGTGTCGGGTCGTTCCCGACTTCGATAGCCGCCGCCGACTTCAACCACGACGGCAAGCTCGACTTGGCGGTGGTCTTCGGTGGAGGCGTCGACGTGTTGTTGGGCAACGGCGATGGAACGTTCAAGGCGGCGGTAAGTCATCCTGCGGGTGACGGGCCGATGCAGGTGGCGACTGGAGACTTTAATGGCGACGGGAAGGTGGACCTAGTTGTCTCAGACTTTGATTCCAATAACGGTGTGATCAGCATGAATGTTCTACTCGGGCGGGGAAATGGTACGTTCCGTTCTCCGATCGTAACCGGGAAGCTCACAGTCGGCGGCGGTACTGTGGCTGTGGGAGATTTCAATGGCGACGGTAAGTTGGACGTGGCCGTTGGGGATGCGTCTGGTTTCGGCAACCCCGGGGCAGGGATGATTGCCGTGTTATTCGGTGATGGAACGGGCAAGTTCAACCATCTGGCGTACCTCACCACCGGCCTACAGCCGGTTTTTGTAACGCCGGCGACTTCAATGGCGATGGCAAGCTGGACCTGATCGTGGCGAACAAAGGCGACTCCGATGTGACCGTCCTTCTGGGGAACGGCAAGGGCCAATTTAACGTTGGCCGGAATTACGCGGTGAGCGGTGGGAATCTTGCCGTCGCCGTCGCCGACTTCAACGGCGAGGGCAAGCCAGACTTAGCGGTCACAGGCACCGCGGCCAGCGTTGTGAGTGTGCTGCTGAATCTTGGCGGAGGCCGTTTTGCGGCATCTCAGGACTTCCACACTGGCGAATTTACCAGTTATGTTGCGGTGGCCGACTTCAACCAGGACGGAAAATCGGATCTTGCTACCACCGATTTCGAAAATGGCTTGCAGGTCTCATTCGGAAAGGGTGACGGAACTTTCGGCGCACCCGTTATGATTGCGACGGGGCTAAGCTACGTGGTCGCCGCTGATTTTAACGGGGATGGGATTCCAGACATTGCGGCGACTTCCGACACCAATTCCAACGACGTCACGGTGATCCTGAACAACGGCGATGGTACGTTCCAGAAGCCGAAGACATTCTTCGCCGGCCCGGTTGTCAACTGGCTGACCGTGGGTGACTTCAATGGCGACGGCAAGTTGGATCTGGCGGTAACCGCCGGAAACTTCGTAGTGGTGCTGCTGGGGAACGGAGATGGTACTTTTCAGTCTCCAATAGATACCAGCCTTCCCAACGCTTACATTTTGACGGCGGCTGACTTCAACGGCGATGGCAAGTTGGACCTGGCCGTCACCAACCTCAGCGGAGATGTCAGTATCCTGCTGGGAAAGGGCGATGGTACGTTTGGCAAGCCCAGGAGTTTCGCCGCTGGCGTTCAGTTATTCGACATTGTTGCTGGCGACTTCAGGGGTAACGGCAAAGTGGACATCGCGGTAGGCGACAACTTTTGGACCGCGAACTCGGTAAATGTCTTGCTAGGAAACGGAGACGGCACATTCGGCAAGCCCACGAGCTACCCTGTGGGCACCACCCCTACAACATACCTCAGCCCTAGCTCGATGGTGATGGGAGACTTCAATTTGGATGGGAAAGTCGACCTTGCCGTGGCTGCGCTGGGCGGAAACGCGTTTGTTCTTTTCGGCAAGGAGATGGCAGCTTCCAACCGGCGAAGCAGGTCGGTCCGGGCCCGGGCGGGTGGTGGATCGCAGGCGGCGATTTCAATGGTGACGGCAAGCCGGATCTGGTTGTAGCCGATTACAGCGAGGACCGCATCGGCGGCGGCGTCAGTGTGCTGCTCAACGTAACCAAGAAGAAGGCCCAGTAGATTCTGATGCGAGGCTAGCCCGGCCTTGCATCTTGTCCAACAAGTCGGCCATCGATTCGAGCACACACGCGGTGTTCTTGCGCTCATCCCCCATCATGCCCGGGAAACGACTGTCGAATCAGGTCCGCCGTTTTGATTCATGCGGATGCTTGGTGTCCTTGTCGGGGGCCAGCATCCAGCGGGCACGCCTCGGCCTGAAGATGCTACCCGACCCATCCTCAAGGTGTTTCAGCGATCACAACACAGCTTGGGGCCGGTTGATGCTTGGTATGTGTTAACGATCGCGGCCGTGGCTCTGGCGAAGAATCTGCGGTTCTATCCGAACATTGAATGTAAATGCGCGCGGTGGGAGGGTTGTCGGGAGGCTTGGCGGATGATGGGAGTAGAGTAAACTGGTTTTGCTTTTTCGCGGAGATTCCCACGTCTCGAAAAGCGCGAGACGTGGGGCACCCGTGGTAATTCATTCTGGAGTGGGGGATCGATGATGAAGAGGACGCTATCCGGGTTGTTGGGGGTTCTGGTGCTTGCCGGGGCTGCTTGGGGTCAGGCGAGCGATGGGGTTGTCACGATCAATGGTGGTCGAAATACGATTTTGATGCGGGCTCCGTCGGAGCCTTTTGTGCCTGCAGTGAGGGCGTCGTCGAAGCTAGTCAAGATTTATAGCAATCTGGGTACGGGCAGCCACGTGTACAACGCGATCGCTGGCGTTGGGATTCTGGGGCCGGATGCGGGGCAGCCGTGGCCGGAATCGGTGGGGTGCGGATTCCGGCCTAAGGCCGATCATATGGTGACGGAGATTCAGGTGGGCGCGACGTATGTGCAGGGCACGAATACGTTGGTGGTCAGTTTGAATGAGGACAACAAGGGGATTCCGGGGAAGGCGCTTCATACCTGGCGTTTTTCCAACCTGCCGACGTTTGGAAGTTGTTGCACGCTGCAGACCGCGAAGTATGCCAAGGGGATTCCGGTGAAGAAGGGCAAATTGTATTGGGTGGTGCTGAGCTCGCAGCAGAAATTTAAAGATACGTATGACGTCTGGAACAATAACTTTGCGGGAACGCAGGGTACGTTCTCGAACAACATGGGATCTGGTTGGAATAGCAGCTATCAGGTGCTGGGGGCCTTTGGAGTTTTCGGCGAGTGAATTCGAGGGGCGGGTCCGGGCGGGTTTGGTTTGACCCTGACTCGTCTAACATGTTATAAAAATTGGTCTTGTTCCGTGGGCTCGGGAACGTAGCATCTCCCTGCCTGGGGCACGAGGAACATCCGACGCGGCCAAGCTCAGAATACCTGTTCAAGTCTTGCAGTGGAAGCGTGTTCGGAACTCCGGCCATGCCCTCCCGCGCTCTTTATTAATTAGAGCGTGGGGGAATTGCGCGCCGGTTCGAGGACCTGAACCCGTAGTCATCCTTAATATACTTCTCAATGAGTGGAGGATTTCCTATGCGCAACTGGCTGGCTGATCTTGTGTCCCGAAGTTGCCGTTTGGCGGTGGCTGTGGCCTCTTTTGTGGCTGTGGCGGCGTGTTCGGCTTTGGCCCAGCCGGCTTCGGAGGTGGGTGGCGAGGCTGGATTGAAGCTTCCGGACCTTTCTTCGGTTTCATTTCTCGGCATTGATGGCCACAAGCTGCTGATGATCGGAATTATTTTCTGCATTGCGGGGCTGGGATTTGGGCTGGCGATTTATATGCGGCTCAAGAATCTTCCCGTTCATCGGGCCATGCTGGAGATTTCTGAGCTCATTTATGAGACTTGTAAGACCTACCTGATCACGCAAGGCAAGTTTTTGCTGCTGCTCTGGGTGTTCATTGCGGTGGTGATTGTTCTGTACTTCGGCGTGCTGTCGCCAGTGCCGGGAAAGCCGGTGACGACGACGTTGCCGATTATTTTGGCGTTCAGCCTCGTAGGGATTGCGGGAAGTTTCGGTGTGGCCTGGTTCGGCATTCGGGTGAATACGTTTGCCAACTCGCGGACGGCGTTTGCGGGCTTGCGGGGGAAACCTTATCCGATTTACAGCATTCCGCTGCAGGCTGGGATGAGCATTGGAATGATGCTGATCAGCGTGGAGTTGCTGATCATGCTTTTCATTTTGCTATTTGTGCCTGGGGATTACGCGGGGCCGTGCTTTATCGGGTTCGCGATTGGAGAATCGCTGGGAGCGGCAGCGCTTAGGATTGCGGGCGGGATCTTCACCAAGATTGCCGACATCGGGTCGGATCTGATGAAGATCGTCTTTAAGATCAAAGAGGATGACGCGCGGAATCCGGGCGTGATTGCGGATTGTACAGGGGATAATGCGGGCGACTCGGTTGGGCCATCGGCGGATGGGTTTGAGACGTATGGCGTGACCGGCGTGGCTTTGATTACGTTTATTCTGCTGGGAGTGAAGAATCCGACGGTGCAGGTACAACTGCTGGTCTGGATTTTCGTGATGCGCATCATGATGCTGGTTTCGAGCGCGGGGGCGTACTTCCTGAATAGCGCCGTGGCTCGGGCACGCTTTGCCGATGCGGATGTGATGAACTTCGAGACTCCGCTGACTTCGCTGGTGTGGGTGACGTCGGTGGTTTCGATCGTTCTCACTTACATTGTTTCTGCGGTTATTGTGCCCGATATTGGCGGCGATACGACGCAATGGTGGAAGCTGGCCACGATTATCTCTTGTGGGACGCTGGCAGGGGCGCTGATTCCTGAGCTGGTGAAAGTGTTTACGTCGACCGAGTCGCGGCATGTCAGGGAGATTGTGGCCTCGGCGGAAGAAGGTGGGGCGTCGCTGGGAATTCTCGCTGGCTTTGTGGCAGGAAATTTCTCAGGCTACTATTTGGGATTGTCGATGGTGTTTTTAATGTCGGTCGGCTATTACATGAGCACCATGGGATTGGCGGCGGCGGCGACTATGATCGCGGCTCCGGTGTTTGCTTTCGGGTTGGTGGCGTTTGGGTTCCTGGGAATGGGGCCGGTGACGATCGCGGTGGACTCTTATGGTCCGGTGACGGACAACGCACAGTCGGTGTATGAACTGTCGCTGATCGAACAGGAGCCGAACATCGCGGCCGAACTAAAGAAAGACTACAACTTCAACGTGAACTTTGAGCGGGCGAAGCACATGTTGGAAGAGAATGATGGTGCGGGCAATACATTCAAGGCGACCGCGAAACCCGTGCTCATTGGCACGGCCGTGGTGGGCGCGACCACGATGACTTTCTCGATCATTATGGCGCTGACCAATGGGTTGACGCAGAACGTCGAGAAATTGTCCTTGCTGCATGCGCCGTTTTTGCTGGGGCTGATCAGTGGAGGCGCGATTATTTATTGGTTTACTGGGGCTTCGACCCAGGCCGTGAGCACGGGAGCTTACCGGGCGGTGGAGTTCATTAAGGCGAACATCAAGCTGGAAGGGGTCACGAAGGCTTCGGTGGCCGATAGCAAGAAGGTCGTGGAAATCTGCACGAAGTATGCGCAGAAGGGGATGCTGAACATCTTTATCGCGGTGTTCTTCGCTACGCTGTCGTTCGCTTTCATGGAGCCGTTCTTGTTCATCGGGTACCTGATCTCGATCGCGATATTCGGCTTGTATCAGGCGATCTTTATGGCCAATGCGGGTGGGGCCTGGGACAACGCCAAGAAGATTGTCGAGGTCGAATACAAGCAGAAAGGAACACCGCTGCACGACGCCACAGTGATCGGAGATACGGTGGGCGATCCGTTTAAGGATACGTCGTCGGTGGCTTTGAATCCGGTAATCAAGTTCACCACGCTATTCGGGTTGCTGGCGGTGGAGTTGGCGGTGAAGTTGACGGAAACCAATCCCGGGCTTACGAATTTGCTGGCAGGTGTGTTTTTCCTGATCTCGTTCTTCTTCGTGTATCGCTCGTTCTACGGGATGCGAATTGGGACCGAACGCGCGGCAGCAAAGGTTCACGGTGCTGGGCACTGATTAGTCGTGCCACGTGGCTGCGGACAAAAACCCAGCGGCTAAAGCCGGGCGTATTTTGAGCTGTTTGCGGTATGCCTGAAGGCATACCCTGATACGAATCGCTTTTTTGTCAACCTCCGACGAGGTTATACGAAAGAAGCCCATAGTTGTGCGCTGGAAGGCTTCTCCGCCCAAAACCATTTGTCTTACATGCTGAGTTGGTGGGTCACCCGCGGTCGTGCAACCAACATCGTGCAGTCTGTATCCAAGTGGAGTGGATTTCGGTTACTGAGGTGATGTCCACATCAATTAGCCCGAAAATGTATAATCCGTGAAGGACCTATTGGTGGCTGCGAGATGCAATTGCTGAGACATCGTGGCGTTAGTGAGCGGGGATGGCGAAGTGCGCTGATCATCATTGCCATTTGCTCGCTGACGTTCAGTCTTGCAACTCGTTTTTGGGCTACCTCCGATTCTCCCTCTCACACTATAAGAACTGTTGACCGCCGATCGGTCGAACCCAAACGGCAGCACCTTAATCGAGATGCGATTCGGTGGGTGGCGCCGGCTGCCGATTTCAGTATCATCGAGCCTGCGCCGATCGAAGCCTCTCTGGCGCTTACCGGACCTCCCCTACCAAAGCACGTTTTCAGCGACAGCCTGTACAACAGGCCCCCTCCATCGTCTGATTTCCTTGTTTAGTTTCTTTTCGCGCACATAATCCTGTGCTCACTTAAGCCGGTTACGTGTGGTGATGGCAACATTGGCTGCTAATTCAGTTTTTCGCGACGCGATTGACCCCGAGCGATAGGTCAATCGAAAGTTGCGGAAAGGATTCGCATGGCTCTTGAGCCTGCTAGTCGCTTAGAAGATCTGGACGCTCTGCGGCGTTTAGACTCCTGCACGGTTTCGAATGCGGTCGAGACGTTTGAAGTAAGGCTGCGCAACGCCGGCTTTGCGGACGCTCGCATTCGCTGCATCTTCGAGGATTTCCCTCCCATGGTCGGGTATGCGGCCACCGCACGACTGCGTAGCGGTGAGCCTCCAATTGCGGGGCGAATTTATGTGGATCGTACCGACTGGTGGAACAGCATTCTCCAAATTCCTGCGCCCCGAATTGTGGTGTTAGAGGACCTGGACAAACCACCGGGCGTGGGAGCTTTTCTCGGGGACATGCACGCTGCCATCCTGCGATCGCTGGGCTGCGTCGGGTATGTGACCGACGGCGCGGTGCGAGATCTGCCGCGTGTGAAGGACGTGGGACTGCATCTTTTTGCAGGGAATGTGGCGGTGTCACACGCTTATGCCCATATCTTCGATTTTGGCTCCACGGTCAAAGTGGGTGGGCTGGAAGTGAAACCGGGCGACCTTTTGCACGGGGATCGGCATGGGCTTTTGACCGTCCCCAAAGAGATCGCCGCGGAAATTCCGGCGGTTGCGGCGAGACTGCGGGAGGCGGAGCAAAGGGTCATCGATTTTTGCCGCTCGCAGGAATTTTCAGTGGAGAAGTTACGTCAGGTACTCAAGGTGTTGAGTTGAGGAGACTCTGATTGGGCATGAAACTTCATCGGGGAATGGCAGCACGGATCGCGACACGCGCGCCTAACTTGGCGGTGGGGTTTGCCGCCGTGCTGGCGCTTGGCCTTTCATCATGCAATGGCGGACGCAACGTGAAGGCAAGTGCGGAACAGGCAGTGACGGTCGGGGTGACCAGTGTGGTGAAGAAAACGGTGAGCCGGGAAATTACTTTGTCTTCCGAATTAGTGCCCTTTCAGGAGATCGACGTCTATGCGAAGGAATCCGGCTACGTGCAGAAGCTGGACGTCGACTACGGGACACACGTAAAGGCGGGCCAGACGATGGCTACGCTAGAGATTCCGGAGTTGCAGGCTCAGATGCAGCAGGATCAGGCGGAGATCAAGAACGCG
>Ga0210409_10009111_pt1 | contig 10055 bp, 8 predicted proteins | sample IncBWH17MmetaG_FD_161649 | JGI IMG/M metagenome (GOLD analysis project Ga0210409, IMG submission 161649) | Forest soil microbial communities from Barre Woods Harvard Forest LTER site, Petersham, Massachusetts, United States - Inc-BW-H-17-M | ecosystem: Environmental > Terrestrial > Soil >...
GGCGCGCTCGCGGGTGCGGGCGCGGCGGGCGCGGGCCCCGCTGCGGCGGTGGGCGCGGACGACGCGACAGGCTGCGACGAGCCAGTCGGAGTCACGACGTGGGTGGCCGTGACGGCTCCCTTGACGTTCTTCTTCTGCTTCCTTGACGACGTGGGGATCACACGACGCAGCGGTCCAGCTGGTCGCAATCGCATGAGAACGGCGTCGAAGGAGGCCGAGCCGTCGCTCCTCAGAACCTCCACACGACGGGTGCCCGTGGATCGGGATCGTAGGCGCAATAGGTGCCGGTACGAATCGTCCTGCCGAGATGTGTCCCGAGCGACGGATGGTGCTCACCGATCCGGACGACCGCCTGGCGGATGGCTCGGGTCACACTGGCGCGAGCGCGCTCGGCGGCCGAGCCGATCCGTCGATCACGACCACCAAGCCCTACTGCGCGCGACAGCTCGCGGACGAGGAGGTCGCGTTCGGCATCCGCCTGGTCAGCACGTGCCGTGTCGCCCCTGGCCCGCGCCTCCTCGATGTCGTCTTCGATCTCCGTGAGGCGTCGGCGATAGGCATTCTTGGCTCGCTCGTCGAGGACCGGTCCAGGGTCACCGAGCGCCGCGGACGAGGCCTCCGCGCCCATATTGCTCGGCGCGGACACCTCCATCTCTCCCGCAACCAGATCGACGACGTGGATTTCCCGATGGGGGTCGGCGAGAAGGCGCGCGATATACCGCGTACCCTTGAGATCCCGCACCCGCACCGTGTGACCATCGAAGGCGACGGCCCAGTAGTCTCCCTCGCGGCGAAAGACGTTGAGGTCCGGAGCGCCCGTCTCGTTCTTGGGTTCGAGCTGGGGTTCGAGAGCAACCGGGGTGACGACGGCACCGCGCGTTGGCTCCCCGACTCCAATGCGTTCGAGGATCGTCCGGGCGGCCCGGATCTCCAGCTCCGCGCCGCGTTCGTCGCCCCGCGCACGGTGCGCGTCCGCAAGTCCCCTTCGGGCGATTGCCGCCTCGTACGGAGCGCCAACCTCATGCCATAGACGCGACGCTTCTTCGAAGTGGTGTTGCGCCTCGGCGGTGCCGCCCTCGGCAAGGCGCATTCTTCCATTTGCGAGCGTGGAGGTTGCGACGAGCGCCTTGCTCTGGAACTTGGCAGCCACTTGCGAAAGCTCGCCGGAAGCGGATCGTGCCCGGTCGAGATCACCGGCCGCGATCGCGATTTCCACCTGTGCCTCGAGCAGCGGCGCTCGACGAAGGTCCGTGTTCGGTGGCAGCTCCTTGGAAGGGACCTGCGAGGGGTGCTCGAGCGCGTCGCGGATCGACGCCGCCGCGAGGCGGATGTCGCCATGCGCGAGATGAACGCGGGCGAGGCCCGGTTGAGGATCCCACCCGGCGTCGTGGCCCGCGAGTAGCGCCTCCTCGGCGCCTCCGATGTCTCCCTTCTGCAGTCGGATCCGTCCGAGCTCGCAGAGCGGCCATCCGAGCTCGCGTCGCAAATAAGGGCGCAATTCCTCGCACGCGCGGATAACTTCCGTCTCCGCGTCCTGGAAGGACCCGCGCAGCCTGAGGATCTCGGCACGGTGGACGCGGCAACGGCCATGGAGGCTGCAGACGGCGTTCGCTCCGCACCACCGCTCCATCATGTTCGTCCATTCTTCGGCGAGATCGAACTGGGCGACGCCCTGCAGCGCGCACACGAGCTCGCAATAGACGAGTCCTGTAGAGAGCGGGTCGAGCTCGCCCGACGTCGCGGCCACGCCAGCTTCGTCGAGGAGCAAAAGGCCGTTCTGAACCTCGCCGCCGAGGATGAGACTCCGCGCCTCGGCAACCCGTCCAATGGCGGCGGCCGCCGGATCGTGGCGCGCACCCAGCTCGATCGCCTTCCGAGCCCACTCGCGCGCGTTCCGCGTATCACCGGCGAACATCCTCTCGTAGTTGCGCACGACCGCGAGCCACGCGTGAACCGGCGTGTCCGGTGCACCTTGGAGAAGCCGCTCGGCGCGCGAAAGCCAGCCGCGGACGGGCGCCATGAGAGCGGTGTCGAGGAGCAGGTGCATGGCGACGCGAACGGCCGCACCCGCCGCACCGATCGGGTCGCCGGCTCGCACGCTCGCCGTGTGGGCGCGCTCCCAGGTCTCGATCGTCACTTCGAGATGGCCTGCCGCATAGGCGACCTGCGCGACGAGCGCGAGGTCGGTGGGCAGCAGAAGTCCGGCCTTGTCCGCTTCTGTGAACAGGTGATGGGCGTAGGGCCAGTCTCTCCGGGATGCGGCCTCACGAGCGCGATCCACGGGGCCACTCGGGGCGGTCACGACCCACCCCCGGCTCGACCCGTGCCGGTCCTGTCCCGTCCCCACGATGACATGGGGCCCCACGGCCCACCGATGTAACCGCGAAACTTCCCACGGTAACGCCCATCGTCACGCCTAGCTGGCATGAGCACCACAACGCAGAGGCGACGAGAAGGCATGGAGCGCGCGGAGATCAACGGTGTAACCCTGGAGTACGAGGGGGTGGGCACCGGCGAACCCCTGCTGCTGATCAGTCCCGTTCTGGCCGACGGATTCCTACCCTTCCTGGCGGAACCCGCGCTCGCGGACCGGTACCGGCTGATTACTTACCACAAACGCGGCTGGGTCGGCAGCACGCACGCGCCCGGTCCGGTGAGCGTCGCAGAGCACGCCGCCGACGCGGCCGCGCTCCTCCGGCATCTCGACCTACCGCGAGCGCACATTGCTGGCCATTCGAGCGGCGCTGCGGTCGCCCTCCAGATGGGCCTCGATCATCCGACGGTCGTTCACACGCTCTGCCTCCTGGAGCCTTCTCTCCTCTCTGTCCCCAGCGGCGAGGCGTTCTTCAAGGCGGCGCAGCCCGCGTTCGACGCGCACAAGGCCGGGCGTCACGAGGCGGCCCTGGGCCTCTTCATGAGTCTCGTGAGCGGCCTCGACTGGGAGGCGTGCCGCGCTCTACTCGAGAAGCGCATTCCGGGTGCCGTCGCGCAGGCCGTGAAGGACGCCGATACCTTCTTCGACGTCGAGCTGCCCGGCTTGGGACAATGGGTGTTTGGAGCCGACCAGGGCGCCAAGATCCGCCAGCCAGCGCTTTCGGTGCTCGGCACGCAGACCCAGCCGCTCTGGGTGGAGGTTGCTGAACGGCTCCGCGCGTGGCTTCCCAACGTCGAAGAGTGCAAGATCGACGGCGCCGGCCACCTGCTGCACATTCAGCGCCCGACTCCGGTCGCGCGCGGCATCGCCGACTTCTTGGGTCGCAACGCGATGAGCCCTGCGGCATCACGTTAGCCGGCAAGCCGGAGGCTGCTGCGGCCGAGTTGATCCGGTGTGAGCGCACCTGACCCGGCGCGGCCGGATGCCTCGCCATCGTGTGCCCTCATATGGACACTCCCGCGCCGATCGCCGATTCGTCGCCGGATCGCCAAAAATCGACATCGGGCGCGTCGATTCTTGCTAAGTGCGCGAAAAAGGACGGGGCCTTCAGTGTCCTCCTCGCCCAGCCTCGTGCAAGGACGTTTGAGCCACACGTCCTCCTCGCTCAGCCTCGTGCAAGGACGTTTGAGCCATGCCTCTTCGTCACTCAGCCTCGTGCAAGGACGTTCGAGCTGTGCGTCCTCCTCGCCCAGCTTTGTGCAAGGACGTTCGAGCCACGCGTCCTCCTCGCCCAGCTTCGTGCAAGGACGTTCGAGCCTCGCGTCCTCCTCGCTCAGCTTTGTGCAAGGACGTTCGAGCCACGCGTCCTCCTCGCTCAGCTTTGTGCAAGGACGTTTGAGCCACGCGTCCTCCTCGCCCAGCCTCGTGCAAGGCTGTTTCAGCCCTGCGCCTGGCCGGCACGGCCTTAGGCGAGGCCGCTCCACGAGACGACGCGGGTCGGCCGCACTAGATGCCTGACCAGGAAGCTCTACCGGCTGCGCCACAGCCCCTCCGCGCGCAAGGTCCAGATGCTGCTTGATCACCTCGGTGCTCGCTACGACCTCGTCGAGGTCCCTTACCGGCAGTGCGACGAGCTCGCGCGCGTCACCGGCGGGTTCGTCTAGGTGCCCGTCCTGGTCGACGACGACGGCAATGTGGTCGTCGAGTCGCCCGACATCTGCGAGTACCTGCTCGCGCGGGGTGGCGGGTGGCTCGTGCCCTCCTACTACACGCGCAAGATTCAACAGGATCCGCGTCTGTACGAACCGAACGGGCCGAACGGATGCTGCGCCCCCCTCCAGCGCATCGCGCTGGAGTCCTCTCCCGCATCGCTTTTCGTGGACGACTTCGCTTGCGCGAAGTCGCAGCGAGGAAAGAATCTACACAGCGGTATCTTCTCTCTCTCTTCTCTCTCTCTCTTCTCTCTCTCTTCGCTCTTTCTCTCTCCTCTGTTTCTCGGCGTCGCGCGAAAGCGCGACGTTCGCCGAAGGCGATGCGGGGGAGGCTCGACGCGTAGCGCAGCGGAGCGGCGAGGGGGCCGCAGGCCCCACTAGAGCATCCCCTCCGACGTCGTCGGCGCCAGCCGACGAGGGTCGGAGGTAGTGACCTGAGTCCGTGATTCGCCTACGAATCACGGACTCAGGTCACTACCCACGCGCCCGCTCGATCGCGTGCGGCGCGAGATGCAACGCGAACGTGTAAATGCTGATTTGCGGCGGCACGCCGATGCTCGTTGGAAACAACGATCCATCCGCGACGAAGAGCCCGCGCACCTGGTGATGCTCTCCCGTCGAGCGCACGACGCTTCGTTTCGGGTCGTCGCCCATCCGCATCGTGCCCATCGGATGCACGGCCGTCAGCGGAACGCCGTGCGGCCTCGCGAAAGACCAATCGAGCGCGTCCAGCTGCGCGCTGCTCGTCACGCGCCTCGTCGGAATGGCCGGGATGATCACTTCCTGCGCTCCTGCGGCCAGTAGGATGCGTGCGCACGCGGCGAGCCCCGTTCCTAGTTGCTTGCGGTCCCGCTCGACCATTCGGTACCGAAGAACCGGCCTCGGGTCTCTGCCACTATCTACGTCTACCTCGCCGTTCGTCTCGTCGTGCACCATCGCCGTGAGCACGGCCAGGTGCGGATAGGCCCGCATCGCCGTCATGTGCGCGGCGCCGAATCCCGTGAGCGAGGCGGCCGCCCCGATCGGATGCGCAAAGGCCGTTACAATCCATACGCGCTTGTCGCTCCCCTCCTCGTGGGAAAGGTGCTCCGTGCACTCGTAGCTCTGCGGAATGCCGCGCCAGCCCTCGATGGCGCGCTCGAACCTTCCCGCCACAACTCCGCCAGGATGCAAGCGCAGACCGCGCCCGAGCTGATCGTACGGGTCCGGCAGCGCGCTTCTGCGCGCCAGCGCCGCGCTCCCGACCGCGCTTGCCGCGAGGATTGCGACGCGCGATCGCACGTCCACCGTAGTCCGGTTGCGACCGTCCGAGCCGCGCACCACTCCTTGTGCGCCGACGACGCGCGCCCCGTCGTGCAGCACGCGCACGGCCTCGACGTCGGCATAGACCCGCGCACCGGCGTCGGTGGCCTGCGGCAAGATGACCTTCAGGGCGTTCTGCTTTGCGTCGTACGCACAGCCCAGTTCGCAGAACCCGCTCTGCGCGCAGCCGACGCGATTGTGATGCAGCGGCCCTGCGCGCCAACCGAGGGCCTCGCAGCCTTCGCGAAGCACTTCGTTGTTTGCATTGCGCATTGCCGCAGGGATTTCCGATACCGACAGGTCACGCTCGATCGCCTCGAAGCGCGCGCGCATCTCACTGGCAGACGCTCCGCTGACCGCGTACTTCCTGGCCCACAGGTCCAGAACGGCGTCGGGAGTTCGCTTGCAAAGATTCGTGTTGTGGATGGTGCTGCCGCCGACTCCACGTCCTTGCAAGACGCGTATGGCGAGGTCTTCCGTCGCACGAGCGCCGGCGTCCTCGAACAGGAGCGCGAGCATGCGATCCTCGCGCTGGTCGAAATCGCGCGCGGTCGACCAGGCGCCCTGTTCGAACGCCACTGCGTTCAACCCGGCGCGCGCAAGCTCGCGCAGCATCACGGACCCGCCCGCCCCCGACCCGATGACGACCGCGTCGACGTCGAGCTTCAGATTCCCGCCGAGCTGCGCGCCCTGGATGATGCCGCCGCTCATCGCGTGGCCACACTCTTTGCGCGCCCACTCATCGCCAGCCTGACGGCGGCCGCCCAACGAGCGGTCCGTCGTAGCCGATCATCCTCCACGTTTGGGGCGCGCGGTAATAGCCCATCAGGACGAGCGAGCGCAGGCCGTCGAACCCGGCCCGCAGCAAGTCGCTGGAAGATCTCTCCAACGACGCGAGCACGCGGTCCTGCTCCCGTGGGTCGAGCCTCGTGAATCGCGCAAACAGGCCGACCCCGATCGGCGCGACGTGCTCCACGTAGACAAGAAATCGACCAAGGTCCCGGCGCAGACGCGCAGGCATTCGCCCCATCCAACCGTCCACGAAGGTGGCGATGTCGAGGTCATCGACTGTCGGGATCGACGCGTCCGCGTCGCCGTCGGGGGCCGCGATCCGGCGCGCTGCATGCTGAACGACGACGACCTGCCACGGTGCCAGCACAGCCAGCCGACGTCCCGGCGGGAGCGCGTAGCCACCCGTTCGAGCGATGGCGACTGCGGCGCCACAGATGGCAAGAGCCGCTCCGACCACGCCCGTGAGCAGATGCCGGCGCGGCAACTTGGCTCGCGGCTCATTCGATGGCTTCACTGCGCTTCGCTCCGTAGTCTTCCGCGGACTCGTACAGCCCGCTGTACTCGTCCGCTCCAGTTCTCCCCGCTTTGACGCGCCGTCTCTCGCATTGCCGCGACGTCGAATGTATAGGGCGATGGGCTCCCGTGCATCTCTTCGGTCTGACCGGCGGCATCGCCTCGGGAAAGAGTACAGTCGCGGCTCGATTGCGCGCCCTTGGCGTTCCGCTGATCGATGCCGATGAGCTGGCCCGCGAAGTCCTCAGCCCGGGTAGCGAAGGCCTTCGCCAGGTCGCCCAGGTGTTCGGCGCCGAAGTGCTCGACGCGAGCGGCGCGCTAGACCGCAAGGCCCTTGGTCGAAGGATCTTCATCGACGAGGCGCAGCGCCGAAAGCTCAACGCAATCACCCACCCGCGCATCGCGGCGCTGAGCCTTCAGCGTGCGAACGAGCTCGCCCGCGCCGGACAACCACTTGCGTGTTACGAGGCTGCTCTCATCGTAGAGAACGGCGGGGCCGATTCGTTCCGTCCACTCATCGTATGCGCCTGCCCCGAGGACGTGCAGGCGGCGCGGCTTCAATCGCGGGAGCGCATCTCGCAGCAAGAGGCGCTTTCGAGAATCCGGGCGCAAAAGCCGACCTCCGAAAAGGTCGCCGTCGCCGACTATGTGATCGACACGAGCGGGTCGCTCGAGGAAAATGCCCGCCAAACGGACGACGTCCTGCGCCAGATCTGCGCCCGATTCGGCGTCGATCTCACCCGCTACGCGAACCGAGGCTAAAACCGGAAGAGGAACCGCAGAGGCCGCAGAGAGCGCAGAGGAGTCCTTACATCCCATCGCTTTCGCCGTAAGCGGCGATCTTGTACTTGCCTTCTTCGCGGCGCAGCAGAAGAAGCAGCTCTTGCCCGAATAGTCGCTCGCCAGCAATCCGGGTCACCTCGAGAGGAACACGCACGTAAAGCTCGTCTGTATGCATTTCCGGTGGGCGGGGCGGCGAATCCGGCGTCGACAGGTCTTCCCATCGATAGCGCTCGATTCGCTCGACACGCACCAGCGTCATACCTGCGAGCCGACGATACTCGTGCGCGTGCATCCGCTGCCGCCAGGTTTCGGCCAAGGTTGCGCGCCCACGAGACCGCGCCTCCAAAGGACCCGCATCGTTGGTCAACAGCGCCATGAGCTGCTCTACCGATTCGCGCTGCCACGCATCGGCGACGGCGAGAACGACCTCGCGCAGCGCGTCGCCCCCCAGCGGCTCGCGGAGCGCGATGACGCCGCGCGTGTCGGCGCGTTCGACGACGCTGGGCATCGCGGGCGGCGGCTCCAACACCACGCCGTCCGGCCTGCGCGTCGGTGGCTCGCTGGACGGTCCGGAGGGGTCTCGTGCCGAAACACCCCACCGCGATGCCGTCGCGCTCGGCGCCCGGGCACAGCCCGAAACGAGGATGTAAGTCAGAGCGAGGCTAAAGAGCTTCGATCCGCGGATCCTCGTCACGCGACATGGTGACGATGGCACAGTCCGGCACCACCTTCCACCGGCTGTTCGGGGGTGGGTCGTCGAAGTCGCTTGCCGCGATCGTGAAGTGCATCCGCGCGAGCTCGGGAATTTTGCGCCGGAGTTGCGGATCTTCACCAATGATGGCATCCGCGTCCGCCTTTCCGCTCAGCACCCGCGCGCTCATCACCGACGGGCTTCGATGGAGAGCCACCAGTTGATCGCCGTTCGCCACCATGAGGTTGAGCTTCGACGACTCCGGACCCACCTCTGCGATCATGCCGTCGATGACGGCGAGGCTCGATCGAAGTGCCTCGCGGATGAGCGAAGGTTCGACCGAACCGTTGCTCAGGCGCGCCGCATCGTGCAGAAACGAAAGAAAGACGTGAAAGACGACTTCCGCATCTGTATCGCCGCGGATCCCGCCACGCAGGAAGTCCGGAAGACTTGCAACGAGCCTTTCACGCACCTGCTCGAAATCGGGCACCGTGCCCGTTTGCGCAAAGAGCCATTGCCGATAGCGAAAGGGGTGTGAGTTTTCAGTCCGCAGCGCGCCAACCGTGGCATGTCGGACATGCCCCACAACCAGGTCGGCGCGAACGTCAGCAGCCAGAGCCGCGACGTTGATTTCGCGCCGCTCGTCGATCGGACGCCGCCTCATCAGGACTTCGCCCCCCTGATAGAACCCGAGGCCCCAGCCGAGCGGAGCGGCCTGGGTGCGCGCCCGGAGCGCGTCGGCTTCCGCCGCGAGCACACGCGCGGCGAGGTCCGGCCGGTTGCCGATCATTCCGAACAGACGTGCCATCTTGACTCCGAGCGCGGAGGGAGCCCGCGTCCATGTACCCCTAAGTCTTTACGTGCCAAGCGCAGCGCATGGCAAAGATTGACGCGAAAAAAAGGTACGACAAGCACACATGCCGCAGACACTCGACCCAGCAAAGGACGCATACCGATAGATCTTGCCGCGTTTGCCGGTCACGTGCACGTGGCGACCGCAAAAGGAGGGTGCACTCTCCGTACCAGCCAGCGTCAAACCTGGCGCCGCGCCCTTGCGATCGCTTCGAGCGTGCGGCGACGCAACTGTCGTTCGAAAATGCATTGTAGAGCACGCACAAGCCACGGTGCGGCAATGGCCAGAATCAGGGCGATAGACCAGATCGGTAGCTGGGGACCAGGCACGCGCGACGAGTTCTGTCATGAGTTTCGAATCCGCGCCTGCCTGAACTCTTTCTTCGCAGGGTCGCATGACGGTGCGACCCCGGTGTCAGGGCTGCGAACTATCCGTCCGGCTAACGCGGCGCGCGCATCGTTTCATCCCGCCGGATGGCACGTCTGCGGCTCTGCTGCGGCGTGGTCAACACGCTTTGCGCGTTGGCGCGCGTCGGCGCGCCTCGGGACGCGTCGGCGGCTGTGGCGCGGCGTGGTCAACCCCTAAGCCTGTAGCCAACCCTCGCACTCGCCTGGCGGTTCGTTCCATGGGCGAGCTCGGGCGAGGACGACTTGTGCCGCTACAGGATTATGATGCGAGCATACCAGACACGTTCAGCGGCCTTCGAACCGGGGAGCACGCTTTTGCGCCCACGCCGTGATGCCCTCCATAACGTCGGCGCTGCGCAATAGTTTCAGTTGCTCTTCGCGCTCGCGTCGCAGCGCGTCTTCGATGCTGCCTGAGCCTGCGTAGACTGCGCGCTTGATTGCCGCGTAAGCGAGCGGCGGCCCGGACTCGATCTCGCGCGCGAGCGCGAGCGAGCCTTCGCGAAGGCTCGCCGGTTCCACGAGTCTTGCGACCACGCCCAATCGGTGCAGCTCTTCGGCGCCAACCTTTTCGGCCAAAAGAATCATTTGCAACGCGCGCGCGGTCCCCACCAGACGGGGCAACCAAAAT
>Ga0210409_10009114_pt1 | contig 10054 bp, 9 predicted proteins | sample IncBWH17MmetaG_FD_161649 | JGI IMG/M metagenome (GOLD analysis project Ga0210409, IMG submission 161649) | Forest soil microbial communities from Barre Woods Harvard Forest LTER site, Petersham, Massachusetts, United States - Inc-BW-H-17-M | ecosystem: Environmental > Terrestrial > Soil >...
CAAATTGAAGACCGGAACGCTCTCCGCGCGCGAAGAGCTGGAGCTGGAAGTTCCCTACTCACCCGAACTGGTTCGAGCTTTCTGGCTGGCGGCTGGCGGTTCAATCCTGGCTGCCGACTATGCTCTGCAAAATCGCGTTGCTTTCAACATCGGCGGCGGATTTCATCACGCCTTTCCCGACCACGGCGAAGGCTTCTGCATGATTCACGACGTGGCCGTCGCCATCCGCCGCATGCAGCGGGATGACAAAATCACTCGCGCCATGACCGTGGATTGCGATGTCCACCAGGGCAACGGGACCGCTGCGATTTTTGCCGGCGTGCGCATCCCGACGGGGCCGCTGCCCTCAACCTCTGCTTCCACTCTGAATCCTCCTGCACCCGCAAAAGTCCGCAATGCGCATGCGGGAGACGTCTTCACTATCTCGCTTCACCAGGAAAATAATTATCCAATGTGGAAACCACCATCCTCGATCGACGTCGATCTTCCCGACGAGATCGGCGATGGCGATTATCTGGCGTGGCTCGACAACGCCCTCAGCTCAGGCCTGCGTCAATTCGCACCGGAGTTGATCTGCTACATCGCAGGCGCGGATCCCTATCGCGAAGATCAACTCGGAGGTTTGTCACTGACTATCGACGGACTCAAGCGTCGCGACGAACTCGTCTTTCACGTGGCCCGCGCTCGCGGTATCCCGGTGATGGTGACGTTCGCCGGCGGCTACGCCCGGCGGCTTGAAGACACGGTCACCATTCACTGCAACACGGTGATCGCGGCGAAGGAAACATACGTGAGCGAATAACGTAAGTTTCCCCTCGCCTACAATATGGAACGTGCGCGCCGACGCTCTGCATTCCAACTGCTAAAATAGACGTCTAAAGATATGTTCGAGAATCTTTCAGAAAAGTTGCAACGCGCGTTCAAGACGCTGCGCGGCCAAGCCGTCCTCAATGAAGAAAACATTCAGGAGGCGCTGCGGGAGATCCGTCTCGCCTTGCTCGAGGCCGACGTCAACTTCAAAGTCGTTAAGCAGCTCATCGACCACATTCAAGAAAAGGCTGTTGGCCAACAGGTAGCGACAGCGCTTTCACCGGGCGAGCAGGTCATCAAAATCTTGCGTGACGAGTTGATCGAAACCCTTGGCCGCGATACCGCGCGCTTGAAGTTTGCCTCACAGCCGCCAACTGTAGTGCTGATGGCCGGACTGCAGGGCTCAGGCAAAACTACCACTTCGGGCAAACTTGCAAATTGGCTTAAGAATGGCGGGCATCGCCCGCTGCTGGTTTCGGTCGACGTTTACCGTCCCGCCGCCCGCGAACAGCTCAAGGTTGTGGCGCAGGCGATCAAGGCGAACATCTACGAAGGTGCGAACGTCGAAGCCAACACCGCAACCGTCGAGCGTCTGGCGAAAGAAGCGCGTCGCGAAGCTATCAATACCGGTTCGGATGTGCTCATCGTTGATACCGCTGGCCGACTTCACATCGACGACCAACTGATGGAGGAGATGCAATCGCTTAAGCGGTTGCTCAATCCGCAGGAGATCTTGTTCGTCGCCGACGCGATGACTGGCCAGGACGCAGTGAATTCCGCCGATGAGTTCCACAAGAAGCTCTCGCTGACCGGCGTCGTGCTCACCAAGATGGACGGCGATGCTCGAGGTGGCGCGGCGCTTTCCATCCGCCAGGTCACCGGCCAGCCCATCAAGTTCATCGGCGTGGGTGAAAAGTACGATGCGCTCGAGCCCTTCCATCCTGATCGCATCGTGTCCCGCATTCTCGGCATGGGCGACATCCTTTCGCTGATCGAAAAGGCCGAACAGAATGTCGACAAGAAAAAGGCGCAGGAGATGGCCAGCCGCGCCCTGTCCGGCGATGGTTTCTCCCTTGAGGATTTCCGCGATCAACTGCGTCAAGTGAAAAAGATGGGATCGCTGCAGAGCATCATGGGCATGTTGCCCAGCATCGGTCCCTTCGCGGGATTACAAAAGCACGCGGACAAGATCGACGAAAAGCAAATTAATCGCGTCGAAGCCATCATCAACTCGATGACGGTCCACGAACGCCTGCACCACGAGGTTATCAATGGTAGCCGGCGCAAGCGCATCTCGCGCGGTTCTGGCACGAGCGTACAAGAGGTCAACAACTTGCTGCGCCAATATGCCCAGATGCGCAAGATGTTCAAGCAGATGGGCAAAGCAAGCTTCGCGCGCAAATTGGCCGGGATGAAATTGCCGGGGATGTAAAGCTCAAGCCTGATAGCTGAAAGCCGCTCCCATGAAATGGCGGTCCCTCGAAGAATCGGCTGCCGGCCCTGACGTCCGGCCCTTGCGCGAGATTTTCGCGGAGCGCAAAGACCTCATCGCGAAATATGTTACAGCTGAAATTCAGGCCATCCATTCTCGCGCAATCGCGGAACTGAACGAAAAGAAAATTGTCGACAACAGTCTTTCCGTTGCCACGAAAGCCCCGGTTTTTCAACTTCAAGATCAAAACGCGAAACCGGTTTCCTCCGCCGACCTCCTGGCAAAAGGCCATCTTGTCATCTGCTTTATTCGCGGTCGCTGGTGCCCTTTCTGCGTCGGTCGACTGGAAGCCATGAATCTAATCCTGCCGCAGATTCAGCGTGCTGGAGCTTCATTGATCGCGGTTTCCCCTCAGACCGTGTCGCAATCCTTCTTCATGGCGGACCAACACAAGCTACGTTTTCCACTCCTCAGCGATCCGCAAAACCACGTGGCTCGTCAGTTTGGGCTCGTGTACCGCGTTCCCGATTATCAGCAGGCGGTGTATCGGCGAGTTTTTATTAACCTGCCCTTCACCAATGGGGACGAAAGTTGGGAACTCCCGGTTCCTGCGACCTACATTCTCAACCGCAACCGTTCGGTGTTGTTTTCGTCGGTCAATGCTGACTACACCGAGCGCCCCGAACCGGCTGAAATTCTCAGTCAACTCGCCGCGGATTAGTTGCTCGCACAAGAAAGGCGAAAGAGTGGGGCACCACACAGCACATCTACTTCAGGCCTTCTACCAGATAGAGGTCTCCCAAGGTTCGATGGAACCCGTAAACATAGGTCTTCCCGTCCGGCGTGACCAGAATCGGCCCGATCGTGGAGACACCCGTAGGATCGACCGGAACAATCTGCTTCCAGAGGGTTTTCTTCCCAGTGGCTAACTCCAACTGATAAACCTTGGCCGGCACCTCGCCGGTGCGATAAAGATAGATGGAGCGCCCGTCCTGGTTCCAACGGATCGGTATATCTCCCGGCTCCAGTCCGTTCACCACGCGAGGCTCGCCGCCAGCCGATGGATAGAAATATCCTTTTTGATCAGGGCCAATCCCCAGGACCGACTCGCCATCCGGCGAAACCGCGAATGCCACGGCATCGACTCCTTCCGGAGAAATCGCCTTTGGCTTGCCTCCGGAAATATCTTGCGCGTACAGCCGAACCCCATGCCCCGGTTCATTGCCCGAGAAGGCAAAGCGCTTGCCATCCGGAAACCAGCGCGCCCACTGATGGTTAATCGAATCGTTGGTCAGCGGCTGAGTTTCACCCGCTCCGGTTGGTAACAGGCGAAGTTGTTCCGGCGAACCCGGAGTCTGGACGATCACCCATTTCTGGTCGGGAGAAATCCCATTGGCGGCGCCTTCGCCGAGTCGAATGGCCGGAGAGCCGTCGGTACTCCGAATATAAACCGCGTAAGTCAGCTCTTGCGCGTTTCCGTACTGCACGCCTCCGCCGACGCCCTCCTCATCAAAGAGAACGGTCTTGCCATCGGCGGAAAGGTCCGCAGGATAGGAGTAGTCGAGCCAGGAAAGATCCCGTTCTTTCGTCGCGCCTTCAGATAGAGTCATGACTTCGCGTCGTCGTCCAGCGCGGGCCAGCAGCACTCGCCCATCTCGCCAGATGTCGAACACGACCAGCGTCCCAGGTATCCTCGTCACCAACCGCTCTTTCCCGTCAATGCTGATTGCAGAGAGGTAGTGATCGACACCCAGTTCGCTCGCAGTGAACCAGATTTCTCCCGCGGGTGACCAGGCAAGACCCTGCGTACCGTACCAGTAGCGAGTCAGCATTTTCTTCTTGCCGGACAGATCCACCACAGCCACAGCCCCGCCGTCGTCTCCCTGGTTAGGATGGTCAATGAAGGCCACGTAATCGCCCTTCGGCGAGACGCGCGGATAACTGATCCACCCGCCGCTGGTCTCGTAGAGAACCTTGCCGATGGGAAATTCCAACCGGTCGCGGCCCCCGACGTTGCGTACCACTGCCAAACTATTTCCGTCCGGAGACCAATCCGCCCATTCCACATTCTCGAGTACCGGACGGGGTGCCCCACCCGCCAACGGCGCTCGGGCGAGCGTACCCATGTTGACCCAGGTTCCTACGGGGCGGCTGTCCAGCGAAAGCGCCATCTCGCCCGTCGACGAAACCGCCAGAAGCTCGGCGCGGCCCAATCCCAGAGAGCGCGATTCGACCGTGCCCTGCCGTGCGGCGAATATTTCCCCGGGATTCCCTTGCCACGCGGCGCTGTACAGGATCGTCTGCCCGTCAGGTGCAAATCGAGCCGAACGAATCTCGCCGCGGCGGAAAGTGATCTCGTGATACAGCGGGGCGCTGGCTCCTGCCGATCCCCATAAGCGCTTGCCTGCGATTAATCCAGCTGCAAGAGCAATCAGAAAACCGAGGCAGAACAGCACAGGCAGAAGAGGACTCCGCCGCCGTGTCTCGCTTCGAACCTCCACAGCGCCGCTGGTCAGAGCTGCCGGGACAGCCGCTTTGACCCCAGCGTGCGAAGAATCCGTATCTCGTTTCAGCCGCTTCAGGTCCGCGCGAATCTCCGCCGCACTCTGGCAGCGCAACTCGCGATCTTTTTCCAGCGCCTTGTTCAGAACAACTTCCATCTGCACCGGCAATCCCGGATTCAACTGGATCGGCGGAGCAGGGACCTTGTTGAGAATCGCTTCAAAGATGATGGCTGAGGTCGCTCCAGAGAACGGCTGCCGACCGGTTGCCATTTCGTACAGCACTACGCCGAAAGAAAACAGATCGGTGCGATGATCCAGCGTCTCGCCACGCGCCTGCTCGGGAGACATATAGCCAATGGTTCCCATCGCCGTGCCCGGAGTAGTGAGTTGGTCAGCGCTGACCGCGGTCGCGGCCCCCACTGTTGGCACCGAACCATCCACAACATTGCCACCTTGCGGAGTAAGTTTCGCCAATCCAAAATCAAGGATCTTGGCCTGACCTCTTTGCGTGACAAAAATATTCGCCGGCTTGATGTCGCGATGCACAATTCCGCCGGAATGAGCCGCATCGAGCGCATCCGAAATCTGAATCCCCAGCTCGAGCAAGTGCGCAATCTTCAGCGGACGCCCCTCAATCATGTGCTTCAGCGTCCGGCCGTCCAAATACTCCATGGCAATAAACGCTTTGCCATTCTCCTGCCCGATGTCGTAGATGGTGCAAATGTTCGGATGGTTGAGAGCAGAAGCCGCCTGCGCCTCACGCTGAAAGCGGCTGAGGGCTTGAGGATCTTTGGCGACGTCGTCGGGCAGGAACTTGAGGGCGACAAAACGATGCAGCCGAATATCCTCGGCCTTATAGACAACACCCATGCCACCGCCGCCCACCTTTTCGATAACGCGGTAGTGCGAAATGGTCTGTCCGATCATCGTTTGGCGATCATGCTGTAGCGATCATGGTTTAGCGATCAACGAATAGAGCCCGCTCGGTGCGCGACCATCTTAGGGGTGGAGCTACGGCAAGTCAATGCACTGACGGGTAGGTGTATAGCGACGGCAAAAGTGCTACACCATTGACATGCGCCACCTACGGGAACATAATCACTGCCTGCTTGTAGATACGTGGGGCCTCCTGTAAGTTTTTCGAATTTGTCGCTCGGGATTTCTGACGCGAGGTGGTTCAATGCGACGCAATCACAGCTGGATCGGCGGAATTGGAATTTTAGCCCTACTGGCTTTGCTGCCAGTGATTTCCTCGGGCGCGCTATCGGCGAATGAGGGGAGCAAGGTGCCAGCCGCAACAGAGAAGGTTATTCATTCGTTCCAGGGCGGTAGCGATGGCGCAAACCCGATGTCTGATCTAGTTCTCGACAGTGCCGGAAATCTCTACGGCACGACTAGCGCCGGTGGAACCGGAGTGTGCAACATAACTAACAATGGATGCGGCACCGTATTTGAGTTAAAGCCCACTAGCGGTGGTTGGCATGAACAAGTCCTTTACAACTTCCAGGGTGGGAGCGACGGCGAATTTCCCCAGGCAGGCGTGATTTTCGATTCGTCTGGCAACCTCTATGGCACAACCAGCAGTGGTGGCCATAATCCCAACGGAGGTACCGTCTTCCAACTAGCGCCGAACGGAAAAGGAGGTTGGACCGAGACCATCCTCTACAGCTTTGTCTCGGGAGCGAATCCGGCTTCGGATCTGGTGTTCGATGCTAACGGAAACCTCTACGGCACTACGCGATTCGGCGGAGTCATCGGGCATTGCGGGACCGGTCGTGGCTGCGGCACGGTATTCGAGCTCATTAAGCAATCCAACGGTTCCTGGGCTGAGTTCACCCTGTATCAATTCGCCGGTCCGCCAAGCGACGGGGGAATACCGTCCTCGGGAGTGGCGCTCGATTCCGCTGGCAATCTTTATGGAATGACCGTCGCCGGCGGACCGAATAATTGCAATCTGCAAACCTATCCCGGATGTGGCATCGTCTACAAACTTACATCCGATGGCAAAGGAAACTGGACGGAGACCGTACTCTTCAACTTCGCTCGCGGTAATGGCTTTGCAGTGAGCCCATCTGCCGGGCTGCTTGTGGATGAAGACGGTGATCGTTTAGTGGGAACAACCCTCCAGGGTGGGGACGGCGCTGGCACCATCTTTGCGCTTAAAGCGTCGGACACGACGTGGAAACAGGATGTGTTGCACCGCTTCTACGAGAGCTTGGATGGCAGATCCCCCGCCGGCCAGTTGATTAAGGACAGCCAAGGCAATCTGTTTGGAGCCACAGTCGCGGGTGGGGGAGCTACCCGCGCAGGATTCGGAGGCGGAATGGTTTTCGAGCTGCAACCCAACCCGGCGGGGCCTTGGAAGGAAACCATACTTTACGACTTCACTGGGGGGACTGACGGCTCGAATCCCGAGGCCGGGTTGGTGAGTGACGGTCACGGCCATCTCTACGGCACAACATTGCGAGGCGGTACAGGGACATGTGAAGGAGAGCAGAACTTCTGCGGTACGGTCTACGAAATTACACCCTAATGCTAACCAAGCTTGAGGAGGCGAACATGATTTCCCAGGACGTGACGGCTAAACGATCGGGGAAGCCGAGATCCGCGGTGAAGCTCAGAGATGAATTCGATAAGAGATTATCGGCTTACGCCAGCTCCGCCATTGCCGCTGGAGTAACCCTTTTAGCCATAACCAAACCGGCCGATGCCAAGATTGTATATACTCCCGCGCACATACCGATTCCTAGTAACTCCACTGTTCCTCTCGATTTAACTCATGATGGCAGGGCCGATTTTTCGTTCAAGAACAGTTACTATGGTGAAGGAGAAGGTTACGGCTGGTTTGGGTTAGGAATCGAAGCTGCCAACTCACGTAACGGAGTGTGGGGCAAAGGGCAAGGCGGCACATTCCTGTTTGACAGATTCGCGTCCAACTTGCCTGCGGGCCGCACGGTAGGTCCTAGCAAGTCATATTTCCAGTCCCGGTCAGGCGGAGCTGCGGCGTTCCTGGCCAGCATAAACGGTAGCATTGCCTACCAGTACCACAACAGTCAAACCGGAGGGCAGTGGCCATATGCCCGTGGCCGCTACCTCGGGCTGCGGTTCGTCATCGCCGGGAAAATCCACTACGGGTGGGCGCGACTGAGTGTGCCTTCGATAACTCTAAAGAACGGCATCAACGCCATCACCGCCGTTGTGACCGGCTACGCCTACGAGACGGTCCCCAACCAACCCATCACCACTGGCAAAACCAAGGGGCCCGATGTGGTCACGCTTCATCCAGCCACCCTTGGACACCTAGCGACCGGAGCCTCGGCAATTCCGTCTTGGCGGGTGAAACAAACAGCAGCGACCAGTCATTAACTCCCAGCGACCCTTTTCTGAATGGCGGTACGAAAAGGGTTCGGGCTACCCGTGTTCCATTTGGTTTCTGTTTGGCGAAAAATCGCCACTCACTCATTGACTAAAGTCGCTCGCCTCCGAACGACCTCCTCAGGTTCGACTCTAACCCCACACCTCTCCACCAAGGTAGCTGCCCGTCAATGCGCTGACGGGGTGAGAAGGATGATGGGAGATCACTCCGTCAGTAGGGTCCCTCGGCGGAAGAAGACTTCTCACGCAGGCTCACAGTCCCCCGTGGAACCGTCCGAATGTGTGGGCAAGCATGAGCGACTGAAGCAGGATGCCCGCCCCGAGCACCAGCACATGCCGGGTCTTGCGCAGATCGAAGCTGCCGACACGACAGACGAGCACGTAGCCCACAGCAAGATTGAAGAGGCCCCACAGAACATTGACCATCGAGGAGGACAAGCCTTCCCCGGGTGGTGATGCGAAGGGGCTCTGGAAGGCATGCCCCGACATCCCATTGCCGAGATGGGGCAGGGCGTTCGCGAGGAATAAGCCTCCGAAGAAGTAAGCCACATAGTGGTACCAGCGCATGGTTGTTCCTTCCTGGCTGCCGAACCAACGGCAGCAGCTCCTAAGAATTAGCGGCCATCATATAACTTAATTTCCGGCCGCATCACTGGCATCTTCTGCTTCAATTGCTTCAAGCTGCGCCACGTACCTTCCGGCCTCGCCGCGATCAACCCTCCGATTTTTGCCTTGACCCTGCATTTCTACTCGGATAACATATAAGAAAATACATTAGCTGTTCGATAACAGCAGTGAACGATTCCGGCTCTTTGACAATTTGAAGTGTTCCTCGCAGGCGTGTCCCGTCTCGCAAGAACACGCACTTTCCGCCGAGAGAGGTACCCGCTAAATCCTTTAGAAGGGATATTTTAGAGGATACCCCTACCCCGCTGCCTGTTTTCAATGACTTACAAAGCAGAAAAGCTCGGGGATACCCCCTCCGTAAGTCCTTTAGAAGGGATATTTTACGAGGTATCTCGAAAATAGCACCTTTGTTTTCATAGATCTGGCAGGAAAACGTGTTTTTTTGGTATATGCCCAGTACTGAATAGTAAACATCAGCGCGAGGTCAGCGACCGAAGCCCGCACGCAACCAACCAAGTCGAGGTGATCGGGTCTCCGCGCAGCCAACTCCAACTGCGCCTTGCTAATCCCGCCAACTTCTGCAAAAATGACTGTTTGTCCAACCCCTGCCAGTAGAACTAGGAAAGGAACCAAAGTTCTGTGTTAATGATTCGTCTGTCGCGCACCGGTGCGCGTAAACAACCGCAATATCGCGTGGTCGTGATTGAGAAGGAACGGGCGCGCAATGGCCGGCCGGTCGAGGTGGTGGGAACGTACAATCCCCGCACCAACCCTGCCAGCATCGAACTCAAGCGCGAGCGCATTGATTACTGGGTATCCAAGGGCGCCAAAATGTCGGACCGGGTTGGCAAGATTGTGGCCAAGCCCGCGCCTAGCGCCGTCCCTGCCGCCTGATTTTGGCGTGCGCGCCAGTATCAGTTTCCAGCCCACGCGATAGGAACCGCATATGAGCCAGCAAAGCGGAGACGTGCGAGCCTTGGTCGAGCAGATCGCGAAGTCGCTCGTCGACGAACCCGAACAAGTCTTCGTGAGCCAGCTCGAAGGCGACGTCCTTGAACTCAAGGTCGCCCCCAACGACGTGGGCAAGGTAATTGGAAACAAGGGCCGGGTGGCACGCGCCTTGCGTTCCTTGATCGACGCAGCCGGAGTTCGATTGCACAAGCGTTTTACGCTGGAGATATTGGAATAGGAGAGTCAGGAATCGCCGGCGACTTCATCACCCTGGCCCGCGTGCGAAAAACGCAAGGACGCCACGGCGAAGTCGCGGTGGAGTTGCACACGGACGTTCCTGACCGGTTCAGAGTTG
>Ga0210409_10009116_pt1 | contig 10052 bp, 8 predicted proteins | sample IncBWH17MmetaG_FD_161649 | JGI IMG/M metagenome (GOLD analysis project Ga0210409, IMG submission 161649) | Forest soil microbial communities from Barre Woods Harvard Forest LTER site, Petersham, Massachusetts, United States - Inc-BW-H-17-M | ecosystem: Environmental > Terrestrial > Soil >...
AATCGAATACATTCCTCAGGAAGTTATTTCCGCACTTAGCTCATACGTATGGCCGGGCAATATCCGTGAGCTGCAGAATTTCATCGAGCGAAGCGTAATCCTTAGCGCCGGAACCGAACTTCGCGCTCCTCTCGCAGAATTGAAGTGCTCCCTCGATACCGGGTCGCTGGGAGCAATTACTTTAGAAGAGGCCGAGCGCGATCATATCCTCAAGACCCTCGAGTACACCAAGTGGGTCGTTGCAGGCCCCAATGGCGCTGCAGCGCGCCTCGGAATGAAGCGATCAACCCTCTACTTCCGAATGCAAAAACTTGGAATTTCACGCTCCAACATAAATCCACTTCCCGAGGAGCAGAAAAGCGATGATACGGGAATGGATCTTCCACTAGATTGACATCCTGCTGAGCAACAAAAACTCTTGTAGAGCTCACGATCTTCTTGCGCCCAACCATGCCGCAATTCCGCGGCCGGCTGCCCTCGGCGCCCTTGCGCGATAAACGCCGCTCAAGATGCGTTGTACGAATTGCCTTGCACTCATGGATTTACATCGGCATCGTCGAAAGTTCCGGAAATAATCAACGGTTTTGCAGCTGGAAATTGAGATTACCGAAGCTCAGTGTCAGGCAATTGGACGCCATGTTTAGCAGGTTGGAATAGCATGCTGCGCCATCGCCTGTAGCACACCCGTACTTTCTGTCACTTACAAACTCTGCACGATTGGCAAGCGCATTGCATGTTCAGCTCTCGTCGATGAATGCACCGAAGCTTTTGGTGGCAATTTGAATAAGGAGAAATAATCATGTTCGCTGAAACAATCAGCAAGCCTCATGCAAGCCGCAACTTGACATCCAGGACGCCCTATTTGTTGTCGTTCTTGATCGCTTTGATATTCACACTAACGGTCTCCACAACCAAAGCGTACGCGCAGATCGAGGGAGACCTTGAAGTTAATATCCCATTCCAATTCCATGCAGGTGACGCCAAACTGCCTGCCGGAAAGTACATCATCCACACGCTGGACAACACCGATCTCACGATCATGGAAATCAGCAGCGAGGACGGTTCCGCTTCCGCCCTCTTCGAAGTGCATGACACGGAAGCCAACTCCGCGCCAGCCAAGAGCGAATTAATTTTCAACAGATACGGGGATCGATATTTCCTGGCGAAGTTGTTTGACGAAGCCAACCCAAATGGCAGCGCGGTCACCGAGTCGCGCTACGAAAAGAGGGTTAGTCAAGAGGCCTCGCAGGCTCAGGCTCACGTGCCTGCGCACCGTCGCGGGCAACAGAAAGGCTAGTGGCTCACCAGAGAAATAACCACCTGAGCGCGTGTGGGCCACTCTCGCGCCGGTGGAGTTTTGATGCGGAATTTCAAAATGGAGGAAATATGAAATTGCAAAAAGCAATTTTCGGTTTGATGGGATTAATGCTTTTGTTCGCAGCCCAGTCGTGAGCCACGCAAGTGAAGACCGATTACGATCGCAATGCAAACTTCGGGCAATACAAAACCTACTCCTGGGAAAAGGTTAAGACAAAGGACCCCCTGGACGTCGATCGAATCAAGAGCGCCGTCAACTCCGCTCTGACCGCAAAAGGCTGGACCCAGGTGGATTCAGGCGGCGATGTTTCGGTCGTTGCTATGGAGATGACACACAATCAGCAGACCCTGAATACCTTTTACGACGGTTTTGGTGGTGGCTGGCGCTGGAGAGGCTTCGGGGGTTTGGGAGAAGCAACCACGACGACGGAGACTTACAAGGTAGGCACGCTGGTTGTCGACCTATTCGACGCAAAGACAAAACAGCTGATCTGGAGGGGCAACTCGAGCGATACGCTCTCCAATAATTCCAACAAGAACATCCAGAACCTCGATAAGGACGTGGAGAAAATGTTCAAGCAATTTCCTCCAGGCTCTTCGAAGAAGTAGGGCTCTCACATGACTCGATACTTTTATTGCGCCGTTACTTTCGGACTCGTTGTAGTAGCCATGCCTCTGCGTGCGGCTAATCGACCGCACGCAGAGATGAATAGCCAACATGCGATGGTTTGGACGAATGACGATCTCGAAAAACTCCGCAGCCTCGGCCTGATTTCCATCGTGGGGCGAACTGACGAAGAAAAGCCAAAGCCGGCACCTGCGCCGGGAGCGTACGTAAAAACCGAGGACCTGGAGTGGTACGCGATACAAGCAGCGCAGCTGAACGATGAACTTGAACGCAGAAAAACTCAGCTCCGTGAATACGAGCAGGCGCTCGACGATGCGCGCAGCCTGAGAAGAACGATGGGTGGCATAAACCTCGATGAAGGCGACTTTGCCCTAACCCCCGAGGTTGGCATTGAAATCCTGGTGCGGCGCGTGGACGAAGTGCAAATGGAGATTAACGCGTTAGAAGAATTGGCTCGGCGGCACGATATCCCGCCAGGCGTCCTGCGCGGCCAATACGATTCCCAATGAATTCGTATTTAAGTACTGGAGATTGCGCCATGAACATGAAGTTGGCAGAACGTGTTTTGATCGGACTAATGGGCTGTTTGCTCGTGCAAACTTCTGCGCAAGCTGGCTCCTACAGTCCCGCTGGCCAATCGAACGAAAAATCGCCGGATTCGACGGTCAAACAATCTCCTCAAGAGTTGCAGCAATTGGTCGCTCCAATTGCCCTGTACCCGGACGCCCTTGTTGCTCAGGTCCTTGCCGCTTCCACTTATCCAACTGAGATTATCGAAGCGGACCGCTGGATTCAGAGTCACACCGGCCTCAAAGGAGAAGATCTGGCCGCAGAAGTCGACAAACAATCCTGGGACCCGAGCGTCAAGGCCCTTACTCAATTTCCCTCGGTTCTTGAAAATATGGACAAGAATCTCTCCTGGACTTCCTCCCTTGGCGACGCATATGCCAACCAGCAGCAGGACTTGATGGATGCTGTCCAAACAATGCGTCAGCAGGCTCAAAAAGCGGGCCACCTAAATACCAACGAACAGGAGAAGGTAACAGCTCAAGGCAATACCATCGTCATTGAACCCGCCGATCCGGATGTGGTTTATGTCCCCGCGTATGATCCCTGGCTCGTGTACGGTTATCCCATTGATGCTTACCCAGGTTGGTATCCTGTGCCCGGAATTTTCTTTGGCGGCCCGGGACTTTACTTCGGAGCTGGGTTTGGAATCGGTTTCTTCGGGGGTTTCGGCTGGGGCTGGCATCACTGGGGCTGGGACTGGCACGGCCATAGGATGATCTACAACCACAACACCTATATCTCCCACAGTCGAACAATCATGAATCGCGGCAATTTCAACCGCGGCAATTTCGACCACGGCAACTTCGGCCACGATAACTTCGGCCACGGCAATTCATTTCAGCGAAGCGGCGCCGGGGATTCCGGATTTCACGGGTCTTCATTTTCTCATGCTCAGCAAGGAACACGCACCGGCGCCTTCAGCGGCTTTGATCACGGCGGAAATGTCCGAGGCTTTTCTTCTCGCGGGCGATCTAGCTTCGGAGGTGGGTTCCACGGGGGCGGCGGCTTCCATGGCGGCGGGGGCTTTCATGGCGGTGGTGGTGGACATAGGTGAGCGCGTGTACCGGCTTGTGCAATTCGAAGAAAATTTAAAAATGAGAGGAACTGCCATGTTGCGGAATATTTCGATCATAGGTCATCTTCAATGGAAGAAGTTAATTCGGTTCAGTGCATTCGTCCTGTTGGCACTCTCTGTGGGGACTTCGTTCGTAGCAACGTTCGCGCAAGAGGCGGGGCAGCAGACGTATGCGTCAGTCGCGGATGCTGGCCGCGCCCTCTTTACAGCAATGCAGGCACCAGATGACCAAGCTCTCCTGAACATGCTCGGCCCCGCGGGAAACGATATCGTCTCGTCCGGAGACCCGATTGAGGATCTTAATGCCCGGACAAACTTCACGGCCAAGTATGAGGAAATGCACCGATTCGTGAAGGAGCCGAACGGTACTGTAACCCTTGTCGTCGGAGCCGAGAATTGGCCGCTTCCGATTCCTTTAATAAACAAAAACGGATCCTGGTATTTCGACACCCAGGCCGGCGAGGACGAAGTTTTGTTTCGACGCATTGGCAAGAACGAACTGCTGGCAATTCAAGCCTGCAATGATTTGGTGGAAGCCCAAAAGGATTACTACAACAGGGCCCCGAACGGCTTCTCCAAGGAATATGCGCAGAAACTGGTGAGCGACGAGGGAAAATACAACGGCTTATATTGGGACGGAACGGTTCATCAATTCGATAGTCCAGCCAATCCACTCATCGCCTACGCGCGCCAGAATCTACCAGCGAACCAGGTTGGCGAGCACGTTCCATTCAATGGTTATTTCTTCCGCATCCTTAAGAGCCAGGGACCTCATGCCTCGGGCGGCGCCAAAAACTATGTCGTCAATGGGAAGATGACCGGGGGATTCGCCTTCGTCGTCTATCCCGCGGAGTACCGTTCTTCCGGAGTGATGACTTTCGCCGTCAGCAAATCGGGAACTATTTATGAAAAGGATCTTGGCCGCAACACAACACAGCTTGCCCAAGCGATGACTCTTTTTGACCCGGATTCCACTTGGCACATAGCGGAATAAGTAAAGGCTTGGGGATTGCCAATGAGTTTCACTATTTCGAAGGCGGCGAGCATGCAAGTGCTCCACACGACTAACCACGGAGGTAGGACCGGCCCCTCCTCCGTGAATTAGCCCGGAGAAAAGAAGGTCACAATCATGCGTAATCGAACTCTCGCATTCTCATTGTTTGGGTTTCTTCCGCTTGGCCTCCTGCTCCTTTCAACTGGAACTGAGCCTTACCGCAATCACTCAGTGAATCCCTCTGGAACAGATTTGTCGGATCACGCGGGAAATATGCCTCCGGGGTTTGATCAGGACGTGGCTAGAGTTGTTGCCAACCTCGATCAGATCGAGGCCGACACGCTTCGTGAGATGAGCCAGACTACGCTTGATTGGCAAGGACAAATCCGCACTCTGGGAAAGCTATTGCTCTTTGACAAGCATCTTTCGGTGAATCAGAACGAGGCATGCAGTTTCTGCCATACACCGGAGACGGGATTCACCGGCCCGATTCAATCCTTGAATCTGAGCACTGTTTCTTATCCCGGGTCGGTAAGAACGCGGTTCAGCCAGCGAAAGCCGCAGAGTTACATGTATGCGACCTTCGCCCCTGTGCTTCACTACAATGCGCTGCAAGGCGATTTCGTTGGGGGCAATTTCTGGGACATGCGCGCCAGTGGCTACCGCTTGCAAAACCCGAGCGCAGAACAAGCCCAGGGACCGCCGACGAACCCGGTTGAAATGGGATTGCCCGACTCGGCCTGTCTTGCCTACCGGCTCTCCAAAGTTCCATATCGCAAATTGTTTGAGGCAGTATGGGGCGCCGACTCATTCGCCGTTCAATGGCCGAAGGATGTCGAAAGCGTTTGCGCTACATCTGGCCCCCCGCCGGACAATGATCAATACCCGGTTCATCTCAGCGCGGCAGACCGGCAACGTGCTGACCATGTCTATGACAGCTTCGGGCTGGCGGCCGCAGCCTACGAAGCTTCGCCGGAAGTCAGTCCGTTCACTTCGAAGTATGACTATGTTCAGGCGGGAAAAGCCCAGTTTACGCCCCTGGAAGAGAATGGGTATGCGCTGTTCCGCGGTAAGGCGCGATGTAACCAGTGCCACCGCGACGGTGGACCCGGAGAAGAACCGCTGTTCACGGATTTCACAGCCAGCAATCTGGGCATACCACGGAATCCGGCGGTGCAATTCTACTTCGAAGCGAAGTCAGACGAACGCGGGTACAGTCCGAACACCGCAGGTGAGGCTTACGTTGACACGGGTGTTGGATTTTTTCTGCGCAAGTTGAAGAGCCTGAGCGGTCAATTAAATCCAGACTCGCGATGGATCGAACAGGCTCCCAAATTTGACGCCAAGTTCCAGGTACCCACACTGCGCAACGTTGACATGCGTCCCACCCCGGAATTTATAAAGGCCTACATGCACAATGGCTACTTCAAGAGCCTGAAGGAGGTCGTGCACTTCTACAATACACGCGACGTCCTGCCCAAGTGCAAGGCCGGAGATCCCGGGGAAAAGGAAACCTGCTGGCCGCCACCCGAAGATTCAACCAACCTCAACACGAGACAATTAGGCGACCTTAAGCTGACAGACCAGGAAGAGGATAATCTGGTTGCTTTTCTGAAGACGCTGACCGATGACTACAAACTTTCTAACCCTGCGACGGCAAAGTAGATTTCTACCTCCATCGGAAGGAGTATGAGAAATGAAGTATAGAAAATTAGGAAATACGGGACTCATTGTCAGTGAGGTGGCCCTTGGCACAATGCAGTTTGGCGGCAGGATGAACATGGGCAACCTCGGTCAAGAGGATACGACGCGGATGGTGAAGGTAGCCCTGGATCGAGGTATCAATTTCATCGACACAGCGGATGTCTACAGCCTCGGAGAAAGCGAGACACTCGTAGGCAATGCCTTGAAAGGAGTGCGGCAAGAAATTGTTCTGGCCACCAAGGTCCGCCTCCCGATGAGCGAGAACTTCAACCGAAGCGGCGCGACCCGCGTAAACATCCTGCGCGAAGTGGAGGGCAGCCTCCAACGGCTGCAGACCGACTATATCGATCTTTACCAGGTGCATGGATGGGACAGCAGTACGCCTCTCGAGGAGACGCTTCGGACGCTCGACGATTTAGTGCGCCAAGGGAAGGTTCGCTATATCGGCCTCTCGAACTTGATGTCATGGCAAGCGGCAACCGCGATTATGCTCCAAGAGCGCCTGGGGCTGGAAAAATACGTAACAGCGCAGATGTACTACAGCCTGGTCGGTCGGGGGCTCGAATACGAGTTCCACTCCTTCGCCGAGTACTACAACATTGGCATTCTGGTTTGGAGCCCGCTTGCCGGCGGCTTTCTGACAGGTAAGTACAGTCGGACAAATCCTGCTCCCGCTGGTACACGATTCGCGGAGGCGGGTTCGTTCGTGCCATTCGACCATGAAATGGGCAATCGCGTCGTGGAAACGCTGAAGGAGGTAGCTAGTCGGCACAATGCAAGTCCGGCCCGAGTGGCGCTCTCGTGGGTGCTGGGGCGTCCGGCCGTCAGCAGCGTCATCATCGCGGCCCGGAAAATGGAGCAACTTGAAGATAACATCGCCGCGGTAGACCTTCATCTCTCGGACGAGGATTTCAAACTTCTGGATGCGGCATCGGATCCTGGTGTTCCTTACCCGAAGTGGATGGTCTTGCAGCTAGACACCGCGGAAGATCCACGTCCGAAGGTTCTGTATCCGGAGCGCTACGCGAAAGGAGGGCCTTGGAAGGACCTCCGCGAGGCCCGGAGATCCAACTGAAAAGGGTTACTCGTCAGGACGAAAAGCTCAAATCACCGGGTCCTGCGGATGTTCATTCACGCCGCTTTGAAGTCGCTTGGGAGGGTGAACTGGAACGTCGTGCCCCGCTCAGGGTTGGCAGTGGCCCATAAGCGGCCACCATGTGACTCGATGATGGAGCGGCTGATCCGAAGTCCCATGCCGGTTCCCTGGGGTTTGGTAGTAAAAAATGCGTCAAACATCTTGTCCGCGCTCTCAGGAGGGAGTCCTGTGCCGGTATCACTGACCGAGATTAGCAGCTGATCCTCTGAACTGCGTTGTGACTTGATCGTAAGTTCCCGTGCGGCGTTCACTTCATTCATGGCATCGATAGCATTGAGCATCAGGTTCATGAAGACCTGCTGCAATTGCACCCGGTCCGCACTAATATTGGGCAGGTCAGCCGCAAGTTCGGTATGGATCGAAACTGAATATCGCCCAACCTCGCTGCGCAGCAGGGCGATCATTTCACGAATGATTTCATTTACGTCGACCAACTCTCGTTGTGGTTCCTCCTTCTTGAACAGGGAGCGGGTTCGACTGATGATTTCAGATGCCCGAGTTACATCGCCGACGATTCTGGTCACGGCTTCGCGGGCCATTTCGATGTTCGGCTGATCGCGCACCAGCCACTTCAAACATGTCCCGGCGTCTATTACCGCTGCAGAGATTGGCTGCTTAATCTCGTGCGCCAAGGAAGCGGTTAACTCACCCATCGTGGTCACCCGGTTTATATGTGCAAGGTCCGCTTGTACCTGGCGTAATCTCTCTCTCTCCTCTTCTGCGCGTTTGCGGTCTGTGATATCAATGTTTGAACCGATATAGCCCGCAAATTCTCCCCCGCCGGTATACCTCGGAATGCCGCTTTCGATCACCCAACGGTATTCCCCATCCGCGCGCCTGAGCCGATACTCCATTCTGAACGGCTTTCGGGCATGGAAGGCGGTCAGGAAGCAATCGAAGCACCCTCTCACATCGTCTGGATGCACACCTTCAACCCATCCTGGACCTACTTCCTGTTCCATCGTTCGGCCCGTGAACTCCAGCCACGGTTTGTTGAAATAGTTGCAAAGGGCATCCGTACCGGTCATCCAGATCATGACCGGTGCCGTGTCGGCCATCGCCTGGAACCGAGCCTCGCTCTCACGCAATAGTTCCTCAGCGCGCTTTCGCTCAGTGATGTCGCGATAAATGGCATAATTCGCGACCTGCTGACCGGTTGCATTGGTGACTGGAACGGCGAGAAGAGAAACGTAAATCTCAGTCCCATCCTTGCGCTTTCGGATCGTCTCGACTTCAACTCGGCCACCCTGCTTCAGCAGGCGTGTATACGCTCGGGAACTCTCAAGAAGTGCGTCAGGAACAATGAGATCATTAATGGGGCGATCTAAAAGCTCGCTCGCTTCATAACCGAACATGCGGGTGAATTCCTTGTTGACGCGAACGACATGGTCGTTTGTGCTTAGGATAGCAACTGCTTCAGGAACCTGCTCAAACAACTCGTCAAAATGAGAAGTTTGGTTCCTCGCTTCACGGGAATTTGAATTTCCTTTGTCGGCCCGAGCGGAAGTCTTATGAACACTGGGTCGTGGGTGTTGCATCGATGTGCCCCCCTTGCAGATACGTGGCACTTGAATTATGAAGCGGAGACAGTAAGGGGATTTATTGTATCAGAAATCGGACCGGGCATTTCTCCATGGACCGCTGTATTGACGTCTTCGCAGTATGAGCGTAGCCTCACGTGAGCGAATGAGTGTCTGCTCTGCATTCGCATTAAGATTACCAAACGCCAATAGCCATCCGCCGGTCGCCTCACCGTAAGGGAGGAGCCATGCTTAGCAGAGACGAATGGTTGCCCCTCGCCAATAAACTGGATTGGGACTACTCGTACGTGCACGAAGAGGAAGTCTTTCCAGAAGTAATCAGCGGACACCCCTGGCTGCCTCACTCGGAATGGAAGGACTGGGAAGAATCTTTCAAAACCTCCTACCGGGAATACGTCGACAACCAATACGAAAAAGATATGGCCGTTTACGCGGTGCGCGACGCCGTAGGTCGCCTGGAAAATGTTCAGAAGCTGGCCGCTCCCTGGATGAATAGTCTGAAGGTACACGCAGCCGCATTGCCGCTAGCGGAGTTCACAGGCGTCATCGGCAATTTGCGGGGTGCGAGGTTTGGCCGCGACAGCGCCTGGCGCACCATGGCGACCTTTGGAGCGCTGGATGAATATCGCCATACTCAAATCCCGCTTCTCCTCTTCCATCAATTAGTGCGATGGGACTCCCAGTTCGATTGGGCGCACAAGTTCTACCACACCAATAATTGGTTTGCGATTGCTGCGCGACATTTCTTCGATGAATTGACGCTGGGGCAAAACGCGATCGAGTTCCACATCGCCACGAATTTCATACTGGAAACGGGATTCACCAATCTGCAGTTCGTCGGACTTGCGTCGCTGGCCCGCGAATCCAGCGACCACATGTTCGAGAGGATGGTTACCAGCATTCAGACGGATGAAGCGAGGCATGCGCAGATCGGGCACCCGGTTCTCGAAGTCGTCATGAAACACGACCCCCAATACGTGCAGTACCTCGTCGACAAATGGTTCTGGCGAAACTGGCGCCTGTTCACGATCTTAACGGGAGTGTCCATCGATTATTTGAATAATCGA
>Ga0210409_10009118_pt1 | contig 10051 bp, 11 predicted proteins | sample IncBWH17MmetaG_FD_161649 | JGI IMG/M metagenome (GOLD analysis project Ga0210409, IMG submission 161649) | Forest soil microbial communities from Barre Woods Harvard Forest LTER site, Petersham, Massachusetts, United States - Inc-BW-H-17-M | ecosystem: Environmental > Terrestrial > Soil >...
TGTTTTCCTGCACGGATTGCCGAATGGGTACCAGCCATCCCCCAACCAGACATTTGAGGACTGGACCGATGGTTGCATCGCGGTCACCGATCTAGAGATTGATGAGATTCTTTCGCGCGGTGCCGGATGGGACACCTATTGAAATCAAGCCGTGAATCCTCCCCTCACTTTGGATAGGGGTAGCCTTTTGCCAGCGCGGTTTCCAGCGCCTCGTCGTGACCGTAGATATCTCGATAGAAGTGCACTTCACCATTTTCTTCGACAATCGCAGTTCCATACACAATCAGGATGGGTACAGGCTTCGTTAGATTGACCGTGAGGTTATCCCGTCCCTCGTGCATCGCGTGTTCCACCCGTTCCAGGTTCCATTCCGGCTTCTCCTTGAGCAGCCATGCAGCAAGTTCCGCCGGTTCTTGGAGGTGAATGCAACCGTGGCTGAGTGCTCGATGTTGCTCGGAAAACATGTCGACGCTCTCCGGCGTATCGTGCAGGTAAACGTGATGCTCGTTGGGAAAGATGATCTTGACCAGTCCTAGAGCGTTTTCTGGTCCGGGTTTTTGCCGCACCGTCAGCTTGCCGGCGCGGAGTTGTTGGAGCACGCTATCGCTGATGGGGCCGGAGGCGACCACTTGGCCGGCCGGCGTGGTCACCTCCATGTCGTTATCAACAATATAGCTGCGATCCTCTGCAATATCCGGAATGACTTCGTTGCGGAGAATCCTGGGCGGTACATTCCAATAGGGGCGAAAGACCAGGTAGCGGATGCTACTCTCGAAGACCGGTGTCTGGAAATCGTAGGCGTCGCCTACATTGACATTCATGGCGAGCCCCACTCCGCCGTCCCGATCGAAGGCTCTCATGCGGTATTCGGGAAGGTTGACTACCACAGGAGGCTGCGCGAAGGTGTAGCGCAGCCAGCGGTATCGCTCGAGGGCCAGCCGCAATTGCTCCACGCGAGAGCGCAAGGGAACGTTGAGTTGCTCGACTGTGTCGACCGTCAGGTAACCGTTGGAGGTCAGGCCGTGGCGTTTTTGAAATCGCTTGACCGCGTCGATCAGCGGCCCCTCATACACTTTTGAGTCGGCCGGGATAATCGCATCCTGCGACAAATCACCGATCTGGCGCAGCCGGCTTGCAAGCCGCGAAATCCCTTCGTAGGGACCTCCCGCGAACACAATGCCCGGTGGCCGTGGCAACTTTTCGCCATCGTCTTCTTTCGCCAATTCCATATACCTCAGCAAGGCTTGGCGAGTCGCCTTGTATTGCGCGAACGGAGGCTCGATGCCGGCCAGCCGTGCTTCGAGGCCAGTCTGCTCGGAAACGAGTTCCCGCAGGAAGCTCGGCAGGTTGAGTTTCTTGTGTTCGACGTCCAGGCCGAATTGGAAGTGCTTCGGGTTGATCCTGCCGATACGCACATCCGAGATGTAGCGCATCGCGCACACCGTTAGGGCAACATCGAATCGAGCTTCGTCCTCGGAACTGTGCGAGGTTTCCAGGCGAGCGAAACGCTCCGCCCACCGGGGCCCGTCGTAGTCTTCCGGATTGAGACCTTCTGCGTCGGCCCTCCGGAGCATCTCAACCATCTCTCGTGCGCGCTTTGTCGGAGCGTCCCCCTGAATCCACGTCAAGGCATATCCCGAAGGACGATAGAAATTGTCAACATCGGCGCGATAGTCAGAGAAGTCCGGCCAACGCAGGTCGTCCAGACGACCCGACTGAACGCTCGATCGTAGCGCCCCTTCTGTCTCGGGCAGTTTCTGTGCTGCCCTTCCGCTCCCCTGACCGCCTTTTGTCTTCGCCGTTCCCATCGGAATGGCTATGACGAGTGTCAGCCACAACCCCAAGCCAATGGATAAATTGCGCCAAGGCAAGCTAAGCGAGCTGGCAGAAATCAAGTGTCGCCTCCCACCTCCATAATAGCTGCTCACAACGTCGGACGGGAGTCGTACCCTATCACCTGGAATATGTCTTCGGTTCCGTGTCAAACATTCTGGCCAACACCGTGCCTGAGACATTCCTAAGTTCAAAGACCGCCGGGCGAGACCTGTCTAGCAGAATGGCGTTGAGGTTTCCCAGGGTGGACAAGAGTACAAGAGTTGAGGTTTCCCAGGGTGGACAAGAAGAGTTGCTCCGCGTTCGACGATTATTACGACGCAGCGTTGGCGCTGGACTTGAAAACCGGAAAGGTTGAATGGTCGCACAAGTTACAGAGCTTTGATATCTGGACACTAGCCTGTTTCTCTCCTGCCGGGACAAACCCTAACTGCCCCGTGCAGGACAGCCCCGACTTCGACCTTGGAGGAGCAGGCCCTAATCTCTTATTAGCAACTCATTGCGCTTGTACTCCTCCGAATCATCGACGACCAGAGTCCGGATTCGTTTTTCGCTCGGCAACACAGGAGCCTCCGTAACGGAAGCGCGAGAACGATGCGACGGTTGCATTTGGAGGCAACGCTGTTGCTACTTTCAGCCCGACGGCGTTTCGCCACTGAAAGTGTCTTCCACAACGATTCCCCACGCCCCGAGCAACCATTCTGGTATGAAGCATCGATTTTTGTTACGTTCACACCAGCTTCGCAAGGGACCAGAACCTGCACAAGTTTGCTTCGTGAGTCCCAACTGTTGAACTTGCTTCTCGAACTCCGTGGCGAGAACTGGAGCGGGCGGAACTGGCCGTCCCCAGTTCGGGTTTCCGCGTCTGCGGGCGATAGCCGGAACAACGAATGCCTTCGCCATACCCACAGATGATACTCCTCTAGCATCATGCGCAGGACTGATAGAGGCGACTCTGGTGGGGGCAATCGACCGAAATTCTTCTTTGAATTTACTTTGGTACTCTTACGACGGTAACGGCCACCGACGAGCCATTGTGGTGCGGGCGAACGTGGGGCAATCTGATGAGTACCCCCGTTAGGAAAGAGACATGACTCATTCGCTAGGCCGATTGTGGTCTCACGACGATGGCCAAGACATAGCGGAGTACTCAGTGATGCTGGCCGTTGTGTTGGTCATCGCGCTTGGCGCGATCCGCATGATTGGCTCGAGTTCAAATGCAGTGTTCTCGAGCATTGGCAGCTCTATGCAGTAGCCGGGCATCGATGAGACGCGCGACGGCCATCACGCTCATTGTCCTCTGTGCAACGGTGGGGCTTTCGAGCCTTCCCGTTCTCGCTCAGCAGCCGGAGGGCCTGCGCAAAGTTCTAGATAAGGTAACTCCCCAATATCCGGAGCTTGCGCGCACCTTGCATCTTGCGGGCACGGTCAAGCTTGCCGTCATTGTGGCACCTAACGGTAGCGTGAAATCCGTGCGACCGATCGGTGGGAATCCGGTGCTCCTGAAGGCTGCCGAGGACGCCATTGGCAAGTGGAAATGGGCCCCCGCACCCCAAGAGAGCCAAGAGCTTGTTGACTTGAGATTCCATCCGAACTAGTACCTTTAGAACGCGCTTCCAAAAATCCTGCAAACTCCACCTCGCCAGGCTGTTGATTCTCGAACTATCAGGCGAGGGCGGTCGGCTATCACGCCGCCGCCCAATTCGGTACATTGGTGATATTTGCAGTCGCCATGCAATAAATTCCGCCGATGTTGGCGAAGATCGGAACGTGAGCTGTAGCGCTGTAGCCGTGAAGCTGATTGGCGCTTGATAGACGGGTGTGATGATTGTCGCAGTCGGTCCGGGATTGGGACTCGCGATGCCTCTGGTGATCGCGATCTCAACATCACTTGGCGCTCAAAACGGGCTTCTTGTTAAGGACAGACTTGCAGTCGAACGTGCGCGCAATCTGGACGTGGTCATCTTCGATAAGACCGGAACCCTGACACGTGGTTCTCCAGCAGTTTCTGAGGTTTTCGCTGCACCTGGCTTTAGCGAAGACGATGTGATGGCACTCAGTGCGGCTGTGGAATCCGACTCCGAACATCCGGTCGCCAAGGCAATCGTCGCCGAAGCCAAGCAGAAAAATGATCCAAAATCTCGCTTGGGCAACCGCCTATAACCTAATAGCTATCCCGGCTGCTGCAGGTGTCTTCGTCCGTTGGGGAGTTGAACTCCCCATGAGTGTCGGCGAGTGGCAATGAACCTGTCCACCATCATCGTGGCCGTGAACGCTCAGTTGCTTCGCCGGCTCAAGTTGCAACGTTGATACCCCTCTAAGCCCTAACTGTCACGGCGCAGTTCTCGATAGGAACAGGCGGTCCGGCCGGTACCGCCGAGTTGGTTAAAAGGATCGTGAGAATCGCGCCTCAAGGAACTCGCCCAGCTTAGCAGTGGCTTTGAACTGTGGGATTGGCTCCAGTTCCTTGAAGACGGACGTGAAGGCGTTCGACAGACTCCAGATCGTTCGCTGGTTGAACTCCTCATACTTCGGCTCGAAGTACAAATCATGCACCGTGCGGGCAAGGTGTTTGGGAGCTTCCAGTTTGCCCTCGACGAACGCCTCGTAAATGACAACCTTAGCGGTGACGTCCGTCAATTCGCTCCTCTGCCAAGCCTCTACCTGCTTCCGCATCGGCTCGAAGTTTCGCTGCATCCGATCAACACCGACCGAAATGCAATCAATGAGCGAGAACGATTTCGAGTGTTTGGCGAGCACCGGCGTAAAGTCCCCGGCAAACGCCATATTCGAGCACACGAAGACCCGATAGCCACAGGTCATCGCAAGACGCATGCTCTTGTCATGCGAGTTGCGCAAGCCGATGGAGAAGCGGCAGCCTTGCATCTCGGTTGCGAGATCGAGAACGCCGAACATCTTCATGCCGTCCGGTGAGACAGCGTATTCGTCGTGGACGACCCCGATGTGGCGAAACCCGAGGGTCTCGATCAATGCTCGCACGATCTCGTGATGCGGGATCGGGCGGTGAGTTTCGGTTGCTGCTGGCGTGGGCACCAGCGCCAGTTCTTCGCGGCCAATGGTCCGGCCGGCATAACCAATGAGCGTACTGGTTTCTGACATATTGCTACCTCCTTATTGAATTGAAGTGACTTCCTAAAGACGGGAAAAGCAGGGTGACGATCGCATTGAAACAAGCAGGAAGATGCGGGAGTTCTTCAGTGTGCAGTCTGAGGAACGTGCAATAAGCTCAGGATCGACTGAGCGCGCGTCGCGCCTTGGAGTAATCGCCGGTCGGGCTTGTCCAGTTGCTGGCCAATGTCCCCAAGGCCCAAAACAGAGCAAACAGACAAAACCACCCGCTCCCGGGAACGCCGGATCGCCAGGCCAGGAAAGCACTCAGGGTCGGGATCAAGGCTGAGGATGTCACACCCGCAGACCACATGAGGGCTACCGCACCGGGACTGACGCTTCGCATGGAGAGGAGCAGAAAGTTGTGAATGGATCGGTCGAATCTTCGGCGGACAATTGCTTCCGGCACGTCGTGCCCGCCTTTTGAGACGCGCTCCCCTAACCCTCGATAGAGCAAGATCCACGCTCTTAAGCCACAGAAAGAAGAAATGAATCTCGTAGCCTTGGGTTTTTAATCGCCGAAGAAGAGGCAGGTAGCTTCGGCCCGAAAGCGTAGTTTCGAAGGCAAAGGAAACGCCACTCTGGGCAAACGACCAGATTTCCCCAAGCATCGTTCGACCGGCTCGCAAGGCAGCCGTCTCGGGTGAAAAGGGCGCCAACCCCTGTGCAATCAGGTCAGCATTCACAAAGTTTGTACAGTTCGCGTATTTCGGAAGAAATTCGCGGGCAAATGTGGTCTTGCCTGCCCCGTTCGGTCCCGCAATGATGTAGAGTTCCATGAAGCTCTCTATCCCAGCGAATCTCCATCGCTTCGTCGCGTTTCGCGACAGATGGCACCGCAAAGCTGGGGGAATCCCTCCCATTGGGGAATGGCGTTCTCGGTAGAGTCCGAAATTCACCAATCATCATTCGAATGACTCCAGGGCAAGTCTGAAGCCGTCCACCAGGTGTTCGAGGCGCCCGTGTCCCTTTCGTACCGTTCTTCCGAGCCACCTCGTTAATATTCCGTTGGCAGGAGCAACGTGGTCACCGAGCGATCCGCTTCGGTGATGATCCAGAGCCTTTCTGTATCGGTGAGCTGATAGCTGCTCATCAGGCGGAACCCATACTTGAGGCTCAGTTCGTTTTCCGTCTTGTCATCCTGGCAAAGATCGCCCCAATCCCCGCGAAGATGGCGGGAGAGGAATTCCAGCGGTGTCTTATTGGCCTGCTCCAACAAGGCGAGCGCGCCCGGCGTGGCAACAATCTGACCTGCGAGAAATAGTGGGATTGTGGGTAGAGAATGCATAGCAGCTCCTCGTCAAGACTTCAATGTCACCCATGGGAAGGCGCAGACACTTGTCTTCCGGCGTTGCCAGGGACATCAGCGCCTATGAAACGGAACAGTTCAAGGGAGGGAAGCGGAGCGCCCTGACATGGTTAACGGGGGACGAATTTAAGGCTTGCTGTGGGCGGAACCTTCCAGCGCAACGACGATTCGCTTGAGAGTTTCGAGATTGTCAACACGTTCGATCGACGTGAGCCCGATTGCCTTGAGAACGGGGATGAGCGCTTCAGGGCCGGTCTTGTCAAGCGCAGCTTCGAGACGTCTTAGGCCTCCTTCCGCCGAACGCATGTGCTCGAGCACCTTTCGCTGGAGCGAACCGTCCTCGATCTCGCGCGGGCTCCATACCTTCGCCAGATCGCGCAGCAGTCCGCGATAGAGCCCTCGTCCTAACGGTTCTGCCATGCCCTCGATTTCGGCAACAACGGCTCCGGCTAGCGGACCGCCGTCGCTTGCCCTCTCCCCGTTCGTGGAGTTCGATGGAACGGAACCATTCGGCCGCAGACCTTGAGCCCAGCCTTCAGGCGTTGACCACGGTGGCAGTTGAGGAACGAACTTTGGACGCTTTCTTTCGTCCAGGTCGACCCAGATGCCTTCGAAGGAGTAAAGGTAGCGCCCAAGCCCGAAACTGGAGCAAGCCCTCTTAAAAGCTTGCGCTTCCGCGCTCGTGCCTGCGTTGTCGTTGTCTGCCCACTCTTCCCCGGTGGCGGAGTGCGACCCCAAGCCGAAAATCCGCAGCTCACAGGTGACCAGCACTTTCGCGACGATCCTCTGGTCTTTGTTCCGCTCAAAATTCGCGCTGGTGTGGATCCTGTATCTGCGCGTCCAGCCCGCCGGAGTGAAAAGATTATTCAATCGGTCGGTGTACGCTCGCTGATCGGCATATGGAACTAGCTGGCCTCGCGCCGACTGCTGGCCTTTTGTGGTATTCGTCATTCGCCACTCGATCTCGGAGGGATCAAAGGGCACTTTCAGTGCCGTCACTATCTCGTTCACACGTTCCGCAGGCAGTTGAGCCATGGCCGGCCCACCCAACATCGCTGCGGGGGCGAACGGGTGCTCACGATTTCCCGACCCATGACCGTTTGGTGCGCTCATGTTTGGACCTCCCTGTCTAGCGGGCCCGGTCGAACCACCAGGCCCTTCCCTTCTGCGGCCCTTTTGTCGCGATCCGGAGGTAAAGCTGAACAACGTAGAGAGACTCGCATCCTACGCAATGGCCGTGTTGTGGCTGTCCATCACGCAGCGGGTCATAACGAGGATGCGACATACATTTGCCATCAAAGCGAAAGCGAATCTTGAGTGACATCGAATACCTCAATCATCACCACGTGGACCGTGGTTCCCATTGATTGCGTGGGCGACCAGCTCGCTGAGTGCATCTGAAGGGGAAATCTCCCGAATCGCAACGAACGAACAGAAGCCGTTTACCTGTATCGGCCACTCATCTTCGATTCGGTACCGTGCCGTGCTGGTACGTTTTGTCTTCTGTACTGACAAAGGCGCCGGGACGGACGCCCCACCGCGGGGATGGGGTGAGTCGAAGGCGGTGTGCGCCCGTCCCTGTCTGTGGCTCTGCCAAGGTGGAGAGAGTTCCACAGATCTTTCAAACCAGCGTCGTTGACGGAGGCTCGCGTGATTGCCGACTTATATTGAACGAACTACAAATTTTCGTGGATTTATGGCACACCGAAATGCTGCGCAGGAATTACACGGCAACAAGGTGCGAATCGCATGGAGGCGGGAAACAACTCAAACCGGGACAATTCCGTCGCAGCCGACCCGGGATTGGACGGCCTGCTGTTCCCTTCTCTTCCGGGTCCCTGCCCGCCAGCCGTCCATCCGGAGTTACCGAACCACATAGCTTTGGAATGCTCTTGAGTCTCTTCCACTCATCGAGAGTGGTGGAACGATGCTAGCCTACCTCGGAGGCTTGGGCTGATTCCGGTTCGCCGGTTGCTGTCTTTGCTGCAAGTGGTGCTCACCTGGGCAAACGAAGCCACAGAGACGACGGACACTACAAGTGCGAACAACCAACAACGAACGGCGGGAAGACTACGCATTGTGTTTCCTCTTGCCCCACCATCCCTCGCTTCCTCGGTGCGGCTGTGCTGGTGCGGGTTACGTGGATGAGAAGCGGTTTTTCAGATTCGAACCTACTCGGTCCAACCTGTATGGATCTTAACCTGTCGAGAAGAAAGAACACCATCGTCTGTCGGAAGTTGCTACACGTTCCGTTTAGCGCCGGAAGTGCTGCGGACTGCGCCTTGGACCGTCCTCAGCGAGTGCACTTCGCCCGCTCGCTCTACGTCGAGCACTACGCATTGGAGGCTCTCCACACAGTCAATCTGATCGAGTGAACGGAGTCCCAACGCTGTGGAGAAAGGGAGTTAGTGTGCCGTGCAGACCTCAGCAGCGAGATGCTTCGCTACCGGATGACATGGATCCGAACCCCCAGTTTCAGATTTTTCCATGATCTGTCCGCGGTGTACACCGGAGCTTTAAGCGCGAGTCCGAGCGCCAAACACGCCCGGTCGCCCAGCGATAAACCAAGCGCGGGTTTGGGCGATGAGGCTTCCAGTAATCCTGGCATGCTCGGCCGTAAACGGAGCGACCTCCCCGACGGGGCTTAGGGTGGCTTCCCACGCATCGCGAGGGCTGATACCACGATTAACCAATTTGCCGTGCACCTCAGCCAGATTGACCGTGCTGCTTGTCGAGGCACTCAACAGTTGGGGAGTGAGTTTGTCGGCGCCCGCTTCACCATTAAGCACGGCAAGGAGAGCGGACGCATCCAGCACGATACTATTCATTTCTGGACGCCTCCCGCCGTTCGGCGATCAATTCGTCAACCAGTGATGTTCCGGGTTTCACATGTTTACGGACAAGACGCTGGGCACGCTCCACACGGCGTTTCAGAGTCGTGATCCGCAATTCGTCATCCTCGATTCGCAACACGATCTCATCCCCGACGTTGATGCCTAGCGCCTTGCGAAAGGAAGCCGGGATGACCACGCGACCGTTCTCGTTGACACGCAATCGAGTCTCTGTCACATCATCTATATATGTCATATTAGTATCATTATGTCACAAATCAGAGATTCGGGCAAACGGAGCGTGGAGAGGGCGCGCTGGAGCTTGCTGACCCGCTCTCAGCCTGGCACTATCTTCTAACTGCGGGGTCCTCTATTAAGGATGATGAGTCCATCCTCACGATAAACAAGGACTTGAAAGGTTTCCGCTGCCTGCGCAGGTTCAGCGGGTATTTTCCGCCGCTCGCGGCTTCGAGCACCACTCTTTGGAGGCTCTCGAGACAGTCGATCTGCTCGAGTGAATGGAATCCTAAGGCGCGGAGAATGGGAGCTAGTGTGCCCGGCTCGACCCGGTTCAGCGCTGCATCCATCCTACGCAACTCGTCTTGGCATCGGCACGTGAATGACACACCAAATCCAAGAAGCATTTCGTTGGAGTCACATGGCCGGCAAATGGCGGCCGAGAAGGTGCGCCGCACCACCGGGAGGTGCAGATCAATGGCCGGGAATGTTCTCGGCAGTTTTCCCCTCGCACGGAGAGTTTGTCGCCTCAGCCAGATGCCAAGTGGAATCAGAAGCAAGCCGAGGACAAAAATGCCAGGAAAAATCAGAAAGAACAGAATGCCAATGTAAGGATGCGGCGGCGCCGGTAAGAAGATCTCATAGAACCAGAAGGCGATCGTAGTAAGCGCCGTGCTGGTAGTAATCACGGCGCCCGTGAGCGTGAGAGTGT
>Ga0210409_10009120_pt1 | contig 10051 bp, 7 predicted proteins | sample IncBWH17MmetaG_FD_161649 | JGI IMG/M metagenome (GOLD analysis project Ga0210409, IMG submission 161649) | Forest soil microbial communities from Barre Woods Harvard Forest LTER site, Petersham, Massachusetts, United States - Inc-BW-H-17-M | ecosystem: Environmental > Terrestrial > Soil >...
ACAAATCAGCGAACTTCAATCTCCCCCGAAAGTACTTGTCAAGGTACTGCTGAATGCTCGTGCGCCGGTATTCAAAGCCGAACTTCAAGTCATGTCTATTGATTTTCCAGGAGAAGCTGTCAATGAACTGATTATTGGTGTCCACGCGGTGCCGTGGGTCAGCGGAGTTCGCTCCCGGCTGGGCGAAAAAAGAACTTGCCCCAGACGGTGTCACAGAGACAAGAATGATGGGCAGGCCGGAGTCTGCTGGGCCCGACCCCGAGCATCCTGCCATATTGCTTGCAGCGCAAAGCCCGATTGAGCTGGGGTGAAAACTCTGATCCTCGGGGAAGAACCCTTCCGCGAAACGGTTCCATCCATAGCGCATCTCGTTCAATTTCGTCGAGGAGAAGACGTGCACGTACGAAAGGGCAACGAGCTGGACGCGCGTGGGGGTCACCGTGTTAAATCCGGGAAGCTGGCCGCCCGTGGCGTTCAGGGCCAGGGGGAAAGACTGCGTGCTGTCGCCGAAGAAATAACGCCCCGTCACGATGTTGTTCTGGTTAAAGGAATGGTCAATCTTCGCGATCATACTGGTTAGGTTGTTATAGGAAGGAGTAATTACTTGAGCGTTAGGGCCGTTGGGGCAACCAGCGTCCTCACCCTTGCCAGGAGTACTTGAAGGAGTCCCAAAGGTCCCAGGTATATTCGGCTTGGGCCACAAATTCAAATTCAACATAGCGGCAATTACAGGGTTCGTGGCGCCGCCGTCCAGGGCAATTTGGGCTGGGTCGGGGACGCAGGCTAGAGTCACGACGCCGACGCGCTCACGCTGTCCCTCGTAATCCAGGAAGAAGAACGTTTTGTCCTTCACAATGGGTCCGCCAATGGAGCCGCCGAACTGATTGTTGTGAAATGGTGCCTTTGGCTGGTTGGACGTATTGAAGAAGTTGCGTGCATCGAGCGTGTTGTTGCGGAAATACTCGAAGGCACTGCCGTGGACCTGATTCGTTCCACTTCTGGTTACGATGTTAACGACCGCGCCACCGTTACGTCCGTACTCGGGCTCGAAATTGGAGAGCACCGCCATATCGCTCACAGCATCAATCGGCAGGATGGCTGACGGCGTGGCGAACACACCGCCCTGGTTGATGGCCGGATCGTTGCGGTAGCCGTCATTCATGTCCGAGCCATCGAGCAGATAATTGTTGGACCGTCCGCGCGCCCCATTCATCGAAAACTCGCCGAAGGATCCCGGCGAATCCGTAATCTGGTCCGGGGAGCCCGCCACGCCCGGATTCAAATAGATCAGCTTCGTGTAGTCCCGCCCATTGATTGGCAAGTCTCTGACGCTCTCCTGCGTCAGCGTGCCGCCGAGCGTCCCGCTGGTCGTTTCGATCTGGGGAAGCGCCTCTCCGGAAACCTCCAATTGTTCGGTAATTTCGCCAGGCTTCAGTGCCGCGTCCACATGCCGCTCGGCCGCAACTCCCACCTGAACTCCCTTGGTGACCGAGGTCTGAAAGCCGCTCTTCTCTGCCGTTACGTCGTAGGTTCCGATCGGCAATTCGGGAACGCGGTAGCTCCCGTCCGCCTGCGTTTCTGTCTTGCGGAGGAGCCCCGTGTCCACGTTGTGAACCGTCACCGTGGTGCCGGGCACTACAGCCCCCGACGTGTCGCTGACCGTTCCAAGAACCGTGCCGCGGAAAGTCTGCGCCGTGACCGGCGCGGCGGCCAGCACCATCAACCCGAGGACTATCAGTGCCACACCCAAGCACCACCTGTGATGATTCTCCATGGTTTTCTCCTCTCTGCGTTTATACGGCTTCCGGGGCGAATTCGCCTCATTCAAAGAATTAGCAAGACACATCAATGGCGCGAATTGCGAAAAGAAAGCAACTCGTTGATATTTTTGCAAGCAGAAACTCCGGCGCTCAGGATTGCAGCGATGCCGGGTCTTTAGCCTTGTCCCCCCAAGACGACGGCATTGTACACCCGGGACATTTTCCGGTGAATCAGGCAGTAATGGCGTTTGGGCGCTGCGCAGCCCATGGGGCAGTGTGCTTCTTGCCGTTGACCACGGCAGGCGGGAGTACAACAATTCGGCGGGCTCTACGCAGAGCCCCCGCCCAATCTTCTTTCGGATGTGTATTGACATGGTAGCAAGGGGCGTCGCACAATCCCGCTTACCGCGCTCGCTTCCTGGCCCATGCCAGGAACCGCCGCTCCAGCCAACGATAGACACAGGAGGTCCTCATGACGAACGCAGTGAAACCGATCCCGGACAACTACCACGCCCTCACGCCGAATCTGGTTTGCCGCAATGCGGCAAAGGCCATCGAGTTTTACAAGACGGTTTTTGGCGCGACGGAAATCATGCGCATGCCGGGCCCGGACGGAACAATCATGCATGCGGAATTGAAGATCGGGGACTCGATTTTGTTCCTGGGCGAACCGATGACCAAAACGGTCGCCGTTGCTCCCGAACCCGGGGCCATCAATCTTATGTCCATCTACGTCTACGTTGAGGACGTAGATGCCGTGTTCAACCGCGCCGTCGCTGCTGGCGCGCGCGTGGACATGCCGCTGCAAGATATGTTCTGGGGGGATCGCTCCGGCAGGCTCACCGACCCGTTCGGCCAGCAGTGGGGCGTCGCCACGCACATCGAAGACGTGGCTCCGGAAGATATGAAGCGGCGGCAGGATGCGTTTTTCGCCAAGGCTGCGGGTCAAAGCTAGGCGCAACGCAGCTCACCCAGAATCGCTCGCCTGCAGCTTCGAAGCGCTCTATGGCCAAGTGCGTCTATCCCCTGGGTCTGCAAGACGAAAAAAATAGCTTGGGGACTGAAACAAATTCATACCAGAGGCGTAGTAATTGAAGAGCTCACTACGTCTGCGGCAAGGAGGCAATCCCAATGGTGGTTGAATCTTCCTCGAAGCGCTGGCGGCCATATCTGGCGGGAGCGGCGGTGATTGCGGTCGCTGCGGTGGGTTTGAACCTCCCCGCTGGACGAACACTCGTCGGACGATTTTTCCGATCTCTGCGGATGCAGAAGGTTCAAGCAGTGAATGTGGACCTTTCCTCGTTTACCGATCCCAACGCGAACCCCGCGCTGCATCAGATGGTCGCGCAAATGATCTCCGACAAAGTCGTCGTGACCGTAAATGAACAGGACCAACCGGCGACCGATGGTGCCGCCGCTGCACAGCTGGCAGGCTTTCCCATCCAACTCCTGGGGAGTCGCAAGGACCCGCCGAAGCTGGTGGTTTCCGGCGCACACGCCATCAATCTGACGGTCGATCGCGCCCGCTTGCAGGCCATCTTCAACGAGGCCGGCCATGGGGAGCTGGCCGTGCCGCAATCGCTCGAGGGAGCAGCCGTAGCGGTGCAAATTCCGAGAGCCGTGCAGGCGCAGTATGGGACTTGCCCCACGCCGACCACAGCCACCAACGCCATTGCCAGCAATGTCACGGGTTCGCCGGCAGCATCAACTCAATATAGCGATTGCGTGAGGCTGAGGCAGGGGCCGAGCCCCACAGTAAATGTTCCGCCGGGTCTGGACATCGAGCATCTGGCGCAAATCGGGCTCGAGGTTGCGGGAATGAACCCGAACCAGTCGCACGATTTTCTGCAGACGGTAGATTGGAAATCGACTCTGAGCATGACCGTCCCGCGCTTTCTGCGGTCCTACCAGGCCGTGAAGGTCAACGGCGCGCAGGGCACACTGCTTACGCTGGCGGGCAGGCGGGGCCCTGGATACACGTTGATCTGGGCGAAGAATGGAATGGTGTATTCGTTGGTAGGCTTCGGTGATTCCAGCCAGGCCGTCGATCTGGCGAGCTCACTCAAGTAATGCGCAAAGCAAAACGAGGAGCAGCCCCTGGATCACTCGAATAATTTCGCAATTCAAACGCAAAACCTGCGCAAGGTATTCAAGAACAAGGTCGCCGTCGGCAACCTTTCGCTGTCGGTGCGTCGAGGGGAAATTTTTGGGTTCCTGGGCCCGAACGGCGCGGGGAAAAGCACGTCCATCAAGATGCTCCTGGGCCTCGTCAAGCCGAGCGGCGGCGAAGCGTTCGTCCTCGGCGCGCCTGCAGGGGACGTTGCCATACGGCGGAAGATCGGCTTCCTTCCGGAAGATTTTCGGTTCTATCCGTGGCTTACGGCGGCCGAACTCCTTGCGCTGCATGGACGTCTCTCCGGCGTCCCTTCAGACGTCGTGCGGGAGCGCGTTCCCGCACTAATCGACCTGGTGGGCCTCACGCCGCATCGCGACAAACGCGTGCAAAACTTTTCCAAGGGCATGCTCCAGCGAATCGGACTGGCGCAGGCGCTGATTCACGAGCCGGAACTGATCTTCCTCGATGAGCCGACATCCGGACTCGATCCCATGGGCCGGCGGCTGGTGCGGGATATTATCCGCGCCCAACGTGACCGCGGCGCAACCGTCTTCCTCAACTCTCATCTGCTGAGCGAGATTGAGATCACTTGCGATGAAGTGGTTTTCATCCGGGACGGCGAGGTAGTCACAAGCCGGGACCTGCGAACTCCGAGTGGCGAAGAGATTCGCGTGGTTGTGCGCGCACGAAAGCTCACACTGGAATCCATCGCGGGTCTTGCGCCGTGGACCACCTCTACGCTCCACGAGGAGGAACAGCTCACGCTCACGACGCGATCGAAGGATGCGCTGCCTGATATCTTGCGCCATCTCGTCGCGGCGGGCGCCGACGTCTACCAGTTCACGCCACAGCGGCTTTCGCTGGAAGATTTGTTCATGAAAATCATGGGCGAAGATCGAGGATTATGATGGCTCTGTGGATCATAGCCGGCATGACGTTTCGCGAGGCCGCGCGCAAGAAGATTCTGTGGACCGCGCTCATCGCGGGACTCGGTTTTCTCGCTGTGTTCGGTATTGGTCTCCACTATCAGATGGCGGATTTCAGCGCGGGATCCATGCCGCCTTTTTTGCGGTACCAGATATTGGGCGGCATGCTCATGATCGGGCTCTACACTGTGGATTTGCTGGCCGTCGTCATGACCATCCTGACTTCGGTGGACACGATTTCCGGAGAGATTGACTCCGGCACGATTCACGCGATCGCCACGAAGCCCATCGCCCGCTGGCAAGTGCTGGTCGGCAAGTGGCTGGGATTCGTCGGCATGCTTGCCGTATATGTAGCGCTGATGTTCGGCGGAACCGTCGCGGAGGCGCGCTGGATCGGCGGAGTGGTTCCGCAAAACCCGGTGGCCGGCGCGCTACTGGTGTTTCTGGAATGCGTCCTCGCGCTGACGGTCACGTTCATGTTCGGCACGTGGTTTTCCACGCTCACCAACGGCGTCATCGTTCTGGGCCTTCATGGACTCGCTTTCCTGGGCGGATGGCTCGAACAAATGAGCGGATTTGCGGAAGGCTCGCGTCTGGTGGCCGTCGGGATCGTCTCGAGCCTCGTGATGCCGAGCGAAGCCGTGTGGCGGCGGGCGGCGTTCGAGATGGAATCGCCCCTCGCAGGCTCCCTGCAATTTTCCCCATTCGCCGATATCTCCGTGCCGAGTCTCGCCATGATCGGCTACGCGGGGGCCTACTTGCTGGGCGCGCTGGCCATCGCCATTTATCACTTTCAGAATCGCGACCTCTGATTCGCCTGCGCCAAGAGCCGTTGCTTCTGCTCACCTGCTTTGGAACCCTTTCCCGTACACCTTGTGACGCGCGTCACATGCAGCCGTGATGACTGACACGGTCTTTACGAGGAATTCTGCTAGCTTAGTGAAAAGACCGCACGCGAACCTAAGTGCAGGCTCAGCGGACGCCTCAAAAACTGGTGTTCCGCAAGGACGAAGTAAGATGCACAGAACTGCTTATCTGAGGGTTATCCGCCAGCTGCGGTCCCCAAAGGGAGCGATCGGGATGAATACGGAGAGCAACAAGTATCGGCTCTATCTGACAACTGCTTTGGGATTTCTCACCGTACTTCTGGGCGTGACGGGATTGGGAACCCGTGCGGCAACGAGTGATGCGTTGAAACCCTGGGTGACGCCCGCACGTGCCAGAAGGGTAAGGAACCCGGTCAAGATATCCCCTGAAGGTTTGGCTGCTGCGGAGGAGGTCTTCCATGAGAATTGCGCCCCCTGCCATGGCGAGAAAGGAGCCGGGGACGGCGAGATGGCACAGTACCTCAAGAAGGTGAAACCCTCGAATTTCACGGATGCAAAGATGATGAGTGAAATGACCGACGGAGAACTCTTCTGGAGGATGAGCGAAGGCCGTCCCCCCATGCCGCCTTGGAAAGATCAACTGACGGAAACTCAGATGTGGCAGCTAGTGAATTATTTGCGCACGCTTGCGCCCAAGGACATTGCCCAAAAGGAAAATGAACACCGGCGCTAAATGCAGTGGCAGGAGCGTCACTTTGCGGTGAGCCACGGAAGCCGCCAGTCTACGCGGAAGGAGCACGCCGATGGGCTTCGACAAGAAGGAAATGATTGAGAAGTTGAATTTTGAAATCGAGATGATTGAAAAAGGAGGATACTACCCCTCCGTCCGAGAACCTCGCCACAATCCGGAATTCTTTCGCGACACGATTACCTGCCCCAACGTTGGCCTGGAGGGCGAAAAAAAGGAGTTTCCTTGCTCGAGTTGCTTCTTGAGCCAGTTTTTGCCACCGGAAATGCGTAACTCGAACGATGACATCTGCCATAAGATTCCGCTCAACCAAATTGGGGATACCATCGAGTCGCTCAAGGCTGAAGACGACCCACAAAAGCTCCAGGCAATTGTTTTGGGCTGGTTGAAGAGAACCGTCGCGAAGCTCGAAGAAGAAGTCGCGGCCAAGGCCCAGTAAGCCCTTCCCGCTCAGACGGCGCGTGCCCCTTCACGTCGCCTCCTCCAGCGTCTTATGCTCCCGGCAGAACGGGACCGTTCCTCCGATGGGAACTGCCAATTGACGTCAATCCGGTATACAATCCCGCTCAATTCGTAGGCCAAAAGTGCTTGCTTCTAGCGAGAGAGCGAGGTCCTCGATGATGAAACGCAACGCAATTCGATTGTTCCTGCTTGGCGCGGCCGTGGCGCTCCTATTCGCTGCTCAAACAAGGGGCGGCGGGCAAACTACTCCATCCGCCCAACACAAGGCGCAACCCCCGCGCTCCGTCAGACTATATGTGTTTGATTGCGGTGTTCTCCACAACGCGGACATGGGTCGTTTTAATTTGAAAAAGGAAGATGTCGCTACCACGGACATGTCCATGGGCTGCTTTCTAATCGCGCATCCCAAGGGAAACCTAATCTGGGACACCGGCGCCATCCCCGACAATACCTGGACTCCGACCGGCCGCACCGTCACGCAGCATGTCACACTTCCGGACGGGCAGACGCGAGAAGCGGACGTGGACAAGTCTCTTCAATCGCAGCTCACGGAAATCGGCTACTCCCCTTCCGACATCACCTACCTTGCGCTTTCGCACTACCACTATGATCACACGGCCAACTCGAACGCATTTGCGGGCGCCACTTGGCTGGTGCGGCAGGCCGATCGCGACGCCATGTTCGGCGGAAAAGTTTCCGGCTCGCTTCAACCCTCCACTTTTTCGGCCTTGCAGAAAAGCAAGACGATCATCCTTGAGAAGGATGAATACGACGTGTTCGGTGACGGCAGCGTGATCATCAAGTCCGCTCCCGGGCACACGCAGGGCCACCAGGTTTTGTACGTGAAGCTGGCCAAGACCGGAGGGGTCGTACTGTCCGGCGATCTCTATCACTACCCGGCGGAGAAAACCCTGGATCGCGTTCCGACATTCGAGTTCAGCCAGGAGCAGACCCGCGCGAGTCGAGTAGCGGTCGACGCCTTTCTGAAGAAGACCGGCGCACAGCTTTGGATCCAGCACGATTTCGTCGGCAACGCAAAACTGAAGAAATCGCCGCAGTTCTACGAGTAGGGCCCGGATGGCGACGGTGAAAATGCCCGTCAACGTCACTCTCCAGACCTGCCCCGGTTGACACTGAGGAACCGGCAGATATAAGTTGGCGGCAGCTTATGGCGATCCTCCCCGGCAGACGTCTAGGACCTTACGAAATCCTCACCGCTATTGGTGCGGGTGGAATGGGTGAGGTTTATAAAGCCCGTGATACCCGCCTCGATCGAATCGTCGCAGTCAAGGTTCTTCCTGCTCATCTCGCCGACCGAGCCGAATTGCGTGAGCGGTTTGAGCGCGAAGCAAAGACGATCGCCAGCCTGAACCATCCGCACATCTGCACGCTCCATGACACTGGCCGCCAGGACGAAATTGATTATCTGGTGATGGAGTATCTGGAAGGCGAGACGCTCGCCCAGCGCCTGCTGAAAGGTGCGCTGCCGCTGGAGCAGGTGTTGCAATACGCCATCGAGATTTCCGATGCGCTGGACAAGGCGCACCGAAAAAATGTGACGCACCGCGATTTGAAGCCCGGCAACATCATGCTCACCAAGTCGGGCACGAAGCTGCTCGATTTCGGCCTCGCGAAACTGCGGCAAGATGCGGCGCCCGCCACTCCCGTTTCGCAGCTTCCTACGGTGGATGACGCTATCACTGCGCAAGGGTCGATTCTAGGAACTCTTCAGTACATGGCGCCGGAGCAAATCGAAGGCAAGGAAGCGGATGGGCGCACGGACATTTTCGCCTTCGGCGCTGTGGTCTACGAGATGGCGACCGGCAAGAAGGCGTTCGCAGGTAAGAGCTCGGCCAGCCTCATCGCCAAAATACTTGAGACGGACCCGCCGCCCATGTCCTCGCTTCAACCGATGACGCCGCCGGCGCTCGATCGTGTAGTGAAGAAATGTTTAGCCAAAGAGCCGGAGAAGAGGTGGCAGGCGGCAAGCGATGTTTGCGACGAATTGAAATGGATCTCCGAGGAAGGATCGCAGGTTTCCATGCCGGCACCCGGCGTCGCCCGGCGGAAAGTCGGGGAAAAAGTGGCGTGGGCGTTAGCGGCGATTGCCCTCGTCGTTGCGGTGTTGGCCACGGCAGTTCCCTACTTCCGCAGGACCCCCGCAGAGGTACGGCCTGTTCGCTTCACGATCAGCCCTCCCGAAAAACAAAGGTTTCCCGTGCTTGCCTTCACTCCCAACTTTCTCAGTGTTTCGCCGGACGGCAGAAAGTTGGCCTTCGTTACTTTGGACTCCACAGGCCATTCCACGCTCTGGATACGCGACCTCGATTCCCAGGTCGCGCAGACGCTTCCGGGAACGGACGACGCGCTTGCACCTTTCTGGTCCCAAGATAGTCGTTTCATCGCTTTTACCGCTAATTCTGTACTCAAGAAGGTGGCCGTTGAGGGAGGTCCCCCTCAAACCTTAACAGCTGTAGGTGGCGAGGGTATGGGAACGTGGAACCGGGAAGGAATTATTTTGTTTACAGCGATTGGCGAGAATCCCATTCTTCGTGTGTCCTCGGCGGGTGGCTCGGCGACTCCAGCCACTGTGCTCGACGCCTCCCGCCAGCAGGACTATCATGCCTGGCCGTGCTTCCTGCCAGACGGAAGACACTTTCTCTACTTGGCCCATAGCCGGAATCAGGAAAATAGCGCCATCTACGTAGGGTCCCTCGATTCGAAAGAGACGAAGTTCGTTCTGAACGCCGTCTCTGCAGCTTTGTACAGTCCGCCGGGCTATCTCTTATTTGTTCGCGCGGGGAACTTGTCGACGGGGACCTTGCTGGCGCAACCTTTCGACGCTGATCGCCTGGAACTAAAGGGAGACGCTTTTCCCATCGCTGGGGGCGTGCAGTTCAATTCCGTTACCGGCGACGCGGCCGTCGCTGTCTCAGAAAACGGCGTACTGGCCTATCGATTTGCTCCCACGAATGCTCAGACCAAGTTAGTGTGGGTAGACCGCAAAGGCGGCGAGCAGCCGCTCCCCGCCCCGCCCCACGCCTATCGGAACCCACGGATTTCGCCCGATGGACAGCGTGTGGCCGTAACAATAGACGAATTGGGCAGCCAGGAATGGCTTTTGGACATCGGTCGGGGCACGCTGACCCGGCTGACGTTCGAAGGAAGCTACAACGGTGCCGTTGCTTGGACGCCCGACGGCAAGCGGATGG
>Ga0210409_10009121_pt1 | contig 10049 bp, 10 predicted proteins | sample IncBWH17MmetaG_FD_161649 | JGI IMG/M metagenome (GOLD analysis project Ga0210409, IMG submission 161649) | Forest soil microbial communities from Barre Woods Harvard Forest LTER site, Petersham, Massachusetts, United States - Inc-BW-H-17-M | ecosystem: Environmental > Terrestrial > Soil >...
ACGGCACGAGGGCGGCCGAGGTGATCAAGCGGCTCCGGTCGCTCATGAAGCGGCAGGCGCCGCGCAAGGGCCCGCTGAGCATCAATGAAGCCATCCTGGAGGTGATCGCGCTCGCGCAGGCCGAGCTGCGCCGTAGCCACATTTTGGTCGGCACGCGGCTTGCGGATCTGCCGCGCGTCCAAGGGGACAAGGTCCAGCTTCAACAGGTGCTGTTTAACCTGATCGTCAACGCGATCGAGGCAATGAGCGGAGTCACCGAGCGCAGGCGCGACCTCACGATCACATCATCCATGGAGTGGCCAGACGCCATACGGATCGAGGTGCGGGACTCCGGCACCGGTTTGGACGCCCAGCACGCAGCACGCCTGTTCGAGCCTTTCTATACGACAAAGGCCGAGGGAATGGGCTTGGGGCTGTCGATCAGTCGCTCGATCGTGGAAGCGCACGGTGGACGACTTTCTGCGGAGGCGAACTCGCCAAACGGTGCGGTGTTTCGATTCTTACTTCCGGTAAGTGAGCCGATCGGATCGCCCCGCGCGGTTTCCGGGACAGACCCATGAACGAGCTGCGACCCATCGTCTACGTCATCGACGACGATCCATCAATGCGCGCCGCCCTCGAGGATCTCGTCGGCTCGATCGGACTGCAGGTGCGGGGGTTTGCCTCTCCCCAGGAGTTCCTGGAAAGCAAGCAGGCGGATTCTCCTGGGTGTCTGGTGCTGGATATCAGGCTGCCCGGAATGAGCGGCTTGAGCTTTCAGAAGGAGCTCGTGAAAGCCGGGTTGCCACTCCCCGTCATCTTCATCACGGGACATGGGGACATTCCGATGAGCGTTCGCGCCATGAAGGCCGGCGCGGTGGACTTCCTGACCAAGCCGTTTCACGACCAGGACTTGCTCGATGCGATTCATGCGGCGATCGAGCGTGACCGGGACAAGCGGCGCGAGACGCTTCTTATCACCGAGCTGCGCAAACGCTACGAGACCTTGACGGAGCGAGAGCGCCACATCATGGGGTTTGTCGTCGCCGGGCGACCGAACAAGCAGATAGCAGCAGAGCTGGACTTGAGCGAGATGACCGTTAAGGTTCATCGCGGACAAGTGATGCGGAAGATGAAAGCCCGGTCTCTGCCCGAGCTCGTGCGGATGTCCGACACGCTGAGCGCAGCGCTCCAAGCCTCGTAGTCCAGCGCCCAACGTAACGCGCGCGAGCTCTGTCCCAATCCCACCGCGAACGCCCCGCCGCATCCAAAGGTAGTAGCTGACTACTACCAAGGCGCATCTTCTCCAAACCCAGGGTCAGCAAATTCTCCCAGTGGTGCACCCGCGTCTTACGCATGTGCAATAGCTGACTCACGCCGACAAGTGTTCTGCTGTCTCCACACCCGTTCGGGGTGCCGGAGCAGACAAGCATTGGAGATCATGCATGAGGACCATCTCGGTGACTGCTTTTATCGTCGTATGGGCGCTGAGTGGAGCAGCTGTTCAGGCCGGGACGAGCGATGCTGACGCCGCCGCTCTTATGACTAAATATAACTGCCAGAGTTGTCACAGCGTTGACAGGAAACTTGTCGGTCCGGCTTTCCGCGACATAGCCAAGAAATATGCCGGAAGCGGCGGTGCGGCAGCATCGCTGGCGGACAAAGTACAGAACGGAAGTACCGGAGCATGGGGGCCGATCCCGATGCCGCCGAGCAGCGTTCCGGGCGGGGATCTCAGCGCTATCGTGCAGTGGATTCTGGCGCTCAAGTGACCCGCGCCCATGATGGTTGACCCGCCGGCGCGCGCAATGGGCTTGGCTCGATGCTTCACGCCCTGGTCATGACAACAGCGGATGAGGCGGTTGCGTCGTACGCTGGTCACGGCCCTTTAGAAGGCCTGGATCTGCGTGACTTGTGGTCGGCTACGGGCGCCGCCCCGATCTATTCATCGGGACGAGTTGCGAGGGTTCGCCGGAGCATCGCCGGCGCCCGGGCGGCGCTGCTGGCCATGCGACTCGATGAGGACGCGAGTACGACATCGCAGCTCCGGCGCATCCTAAGGGACCGTGCCCACCCAACCCTCGGAGGCTGTGAAGCTACCGTTCGGATGCTTCAGGCGTGCGTTCTGGCGGCAGCGGACGATTTCTTGGCAGCGCGGTGTATCGACCGAACACTCCTGGCGTTGTTGGAGGGGCTCTATCGAGCGCTGCCGAGGAATGACGCACAACTCGCGGATCTGCGCCCGCGCATCGCCCACCTCCTCAGCTCAGCGGTTTTGGGGGCATCAGAGGAGCCGGCATCAACGAGTCACCAGAGTCTGTCGCGGCGAGAAACCGGAGTTCTGCGGATGATTGCACACGGAATGTCGAACAAGCGCATCGCCAAGTCGCTTGGCATCACGCCAGAAACAGTGAAGTCACATGCCAAGAACATTTTCGTAAAGCTCGCCGCCAGAACTCGCGCGCAGGCGGTCGCCCGCGCAGAGGCGACGGGCCTCCTCAAACCAGCCCTCGCGCTACCGCTAAACGCCGCCCGGCAGATCGGCTCTGGGGTCATTGGTCATCCATCCACAGGACGCTGCTCGTGAGCTCGCCTGCCCCACCACTTCCCGCCAGGACCCGCCAGGTCGCGGGTGACTCCTTGCGAGAGGTCCACATGTCCGGTGAGGCTACCAACGCCGATGCCGCCGAGCCCGTCGCACAGTCTGAAATTGACACGGACGACCCGGACCACCGCGTAAATCCCCTTCTGGCAGTCGCCGTCGGCATGGCGTTCATGTTCGGCGCGCTGGCCCTGCTGCTGGCCTTTGGCTGAACGCGCAATTCTCTTAGGTAGTACCAGGGCACTCTGCGGCTAGACCACGCATCGATTCCTGCGCAACCGTCGCGATCTCGGCTGCGACGGCTGCGACGGCCCGCTGATAGCCCCTTACAAGGTCAGGATAACTACCGGTTACCTGTTCGTACGCGCGGGACCGGCACTGGACCGAAACGTTATAGGCAGACGACTTCAGCGCGAGATGCCATGAGGCTTCGACCAGCGCATATCGGTACGGGGATGACTCAAGGCGGTCCAAGTTCAGCCGAATGAATAATCTCGGGCCCGTGGGTTCTGAAGGACTGATGGCGCCTAGTCTGCGCAAGAGTTCCACCGAAAGAGCGCTCTGCAGCTCATCGCCGACCGGAGCGATCCATCGTTCACTATCGACAATGGCCATGCGCCCGTCGGGAAGCCGGACAACGAGTTCGGAGCGATCGACCTGAGCGGGAATACTGCCGATCTCCAGCCGAAACGGTACCGCCACCGTCGCGGGCGCACTGTGCTCGGGCTCGCTCATGAGCGTGTAGTAGTGGGCGGAGGTTGAGACACAGCTGCCCGAGAGGGTCGATATGACGATACAAGTCCAGCGACCGTGCTTCATTGCGGCCCCGATGCGACGGGCGCAGATTTCTCGCCCACTGGCGGTTGCGAAGGATGTCGCCCACGAAGCACCGCCTCCGGATGACGGTCCAGATAGTCCGTCAGCGAGCGCAGTGACTGTAAGGTGCGTCGCGCTTCGTCCAACGTCTGATCGACTCTCTCACGCCACGATGCATCATCAGCCAGGGTGTCATTGACCCTGTCCAACGTCGTACGCAGCGATTGCATGCTGGCAGTGCCCGCCGGCAACACCTGCGTTCTAAAATCGCCAATCGTCTGGTCCAAGTCGACCAAGTCTGCATGAAGTTGCCGTCCAATCTCGTTTATTGGCAGACGATCGATTTTGGCGACCACAGCGGCGAGTTTCTGTTGCAGCTCCTGAGTTCCCCCTGGAACAGTGGGAATCTCCAGTGTCTGGGAGTTCGCCGCGAATCGAACCGGGCGAGCTCCGGAAATGAAATCAAGGGCAATATAGAGCTGACCCGTGAGAAGGTTTCCGGTACGCGGTTGCGCGCGCAGGCCACGGGCCACTAGCTGCTCAACGAGCCGAGCCGTCTTTTCCTCGTTCGTAGCAGTTCCGTTCTGCTCGAGCACTAAGTAGGCTTTTCCCATACGACGCGGATAGATCCGCGCCGTGACGATCACCGGGAAACTCTTGGCCGCTTCGTCATAGTCGAGGTCCACGGCGAACACCTGTCCGATGTTGACGCCGACGAACTCGACGGGTGCACCCACAGACAGGCCGCGCAGGGATCGCTCGAAGCGCATACGTACGTAGCGGGGGTCGCCGGCTGGTGGTGCCATCGCGGCTTCTTGGTCATCGAACAATGTGAACTCGGCACCCGAGGCAACCGGGCCGACATCCTGCGCGTTCGGTGCCGTGTCAAAGGCAAGGCCTCCGGCGAGCACCGAAGCGAGCGACTGGGTCCGCAGCTTGAAGCCATCTGCCCGAAGCGCGAGATCGATGCCACCGGCATTCCAGAAGCGTGTTGCACGCGTGACCAGGACGTCGTAGGGCGCATCGATGAACAAGACGACTCTTGCGCCGTTGCCCCCGGCATCGATCTTCCGATCGATAACGTGCCCCACTTCGAAGTGCCGGAAGTAAACCGGGGCACCGAGTGCGAGGGAACCTACATCCGCGGCGTGCAACAGCACGCTCTTGCCGAGCACGCCGTGAGTCAAGGGGGGTGGATTCTCGACCCCGACGAATTCAGTTCGCTTGGTCGCAGCATCGCCTGCCTCAACGGCAATATAGGAACCCGAGAGCAGTGTCTCGAGACCTGAAGCCCAGCCGATGCCGACACGTGGCCGGACTACCCAGAATTGGGCGTCGGAGGTCAAAAGGCTCCTTGCACTCTTGAGAAGTTCTGCGCTCACCAGCACATGGTTGCCGTCCTTGCTTAGGGAGATCGCGGTCACTTGTCCGATGGTGACATTGCGATGCTTCACTAGGGTCTTCCCCACTTCCAGACCCTGGGCCGTTTGAAAGCCGATCGTGATCCTGGGGCCTGCGGTTACCCACGCATTGACCACGAGCGATAGGCCAATCACTACTGCGGCAGCCGGGACGAGCCAGATGAGCGATGGCATCCAGCGCCTCCTTAGAACCCGCGGCGCGGGCAGAACATCGGCTGGGGGCAGTCCGGAGTCAGTGTTCATTGGTGCGCGCCATTGTCCCAAATGAGCCTCGAATCGAGGCTGAGCGCGGAAATCATCGTGGCCACAACCACTGCACAGAAAAACACGATGCCGAGGCGCGGCTCGGCCGCGCCAATGCCCTCGAACTGCAGGAGCGCGGAGGTCAGCGCAACGACGACAACATCCAGCATTGACCAATAGCCGATGAGCTCGACCAGCCTGTAAAGCGCAGTGCGTTGCCGCCTCGCCCAGTTACTCTTGCGGTACAGAGTCCACACGATCAAGCCGATTGCGAGAAACTTCGTCGCAGGTACTGCGACGCTTGCTATGAAGATCACCAATGCAATGGGCCAGTCGCCCCCCCGCCAAAAGCTCAAGACGCCTTCGAGGATCGTGCTCTCCTGCCCTCCGCCTATCCCGCTGACGTACATCACCGGCAACAGGTTCGACGGGATGTAAAGAATCACGGCCGCGATCAACCACGCCAGCGCGTTCTCCGCGCTACGCGGTAGGCGCTCGTGCAGTTTCGTCGCACAGCGCGAGCAGTAGCTCGGACGGCCATCCGGCACGCGTCGCGAAACCAAGCCGCAGGTCTGGCAAGCCAGGAGTCCCGCCGTGAGAGTTCGTATCGGGTCACTCACGCGGCGGCCTGTTCAAGCGACCACCAGAATCGAGATTCGACCAAGCTGAGAATCGTCAGCAGGATCGTCAGGGTTGCGAGTGCCCAGAGCCCGATTCCGGGAACAACGTGTAACCAACTCGATAGCTTCACAATCGCAACCAGTGCCCCGAGCAGAAAGACTTCTGTCATGCTCCATGGACGAGATCGATGCAGGGCTACCAGCGCCGCGCGCAATCCGGGCGCTCGTCGCTGCAAACGCGCAAAGATCAGGACCCAAAGGAGTAAGGCGATCTGCAGCAGCGGGAGGAGGAACATTGAGACCGCAAGCACGACACCTGGCAAGGTGGTCCAGCCGTGTAGCAATAGGAGCGCAGCACCCCATACCGTCGCCTCGGTATGTATGCCGGCGAGATCGATTGTCATCAGCGGATACGCATTCCCGATCAGGAAGCAAAGCGCCGCCGCAACGGTGAGCGCCAGCAGCTGATCGACGGTGAAGGAATGATGACGCGCGAGGATGTGCCCACATGCGATGCAGACGGCCATCTCGTGCTTTCCAAGGGCCACCGGGCGATGCAGAGCATCACAGTGTGGGCAGACGAGCAGTTCACTTCCGGGCATCAGCATCGTGGCTTGCCAGGTAGTCGCGCAGATGCGAGCTGCATCGGCTACGCGATCCTAAGAGCGCTCGCCAACTCTTCACGCGCTGCTTCACTGAACTCCTTGAGAGGATCCATGCCTTGTCCTGCCTTGATCAGGTCTCTCAGCTCTCGTACCGATCGATTCGGTGAGAAATACGTGTCAATGATCGACGCCATCACCTTATCCGCGCTCGTGACGACATGCGGCGCGGAGACTACCCGCATTCGACTGATCATCGCGTATAGCGCGACCAGATCAGCGATCGGTGGCTCGCTGTTCATGAGCGCGTCACCGTATGTCCGCGCTGCCGTCACTATAAAATCCCGATAGAGATCCTCGCGCTGTTCGAGGTCGTGGGCGGCTTGGCCAGCTCGCGACTGGGCGCGCTGGGCCAACCAAGTGGCAGCCGCTGTCGATAGTCCGCCAACTGCGGAGCCGGCGAGCGCCGAAAGCGCAGATAGAAAACCGACATTCATTCGTGCCTCTTTACCTAAGACCGCCGTTCCGCGCGGCTCGCTGCCGAGGCGACTCACCCTACGCGATCACCGTCAATAGCAAATCACCCGTTCTAGCAACGGCGCCATTGGACGTACGTAAGAGGTACGCGTGCGCGCACACAGTCCGCTAAACCTAAGTATCGAGTGACCTTCCACTAGGCGTAGACACGCTATACCACGGGACAGCCTTTTCAGATCCGTGACTAGATGGATGTGCGGTGCGTACCCAAGCGTCTTCCCCACGTGCAATGGCTTTTCTCCGTCACCGAGTGGTCTGCTTCATTCGCAGACGCTCGCGGCGCGGGAGTTTTCAGAGCTTCAGTCACTCGGGTCGGCTGCGCGGATCCAGGCGCACGGGAGACATGGCTCGAGATGGATACATTAACTCGCATGAAAGATTCTCAAGAAAGCGTCGAGTCGGGCGATTTCGCTGAAGCCGCCTGGGGGCGCGGCCTGGCACTCGCTATCTGTGGTCCACTCGCTACCGCCGCTGTGATGCTACTGGCTGCCTGCGGACAGCAGCGGTCTTCGCCACCGGCTAAGGCTGCACCGCGAGTCTCAGTTGTCACCCTGCACGCCCAATCTGTGCCGATGAGCAGCCAGCTCCCCGGGCGGGTAGCGGCCTATCGCACCGCCGAGGTGCGACCTCAGGTTAGCGGGATCGTTCTAAAGCGGCTGTTCGTCGAAGGCAGTGAAGTCCGGGCGGGCCAACAGCTCTATCAGATCGATCCGGCGCCCTATCAAGCCAGTTATGACAGCGCCGTCGCAGTTGAGGCGTCGGCTCGCGCTCTAGCCGAACGCTACAAACTGCTGGTTGCAGCCAACGCGGTCAGCAAACAGGACTACGACAATGCCGAGGCCTCATATCTGCAGGCACGCGCGGGTGTGGAGACGGCACGCATCAATCTCGTCTATACAAGGGTACTTTCACCGATCGCCGGTCGCATCGGGCGGTCAATGATCACGGAAGGTGCGCTGGTCACCGCCAATCAGGCGACCGCGCTCGCCACGGTACAGCAACTTGACCGGGTTTATGTGGATGTCACTCAGCCGAGCGCGGCGCTGGTGCGCCTGCAGCGAGAGTCCGCGGCAGGTCTCTTAAGAAAGGACGAAGCTGGACAAACTCGGGTGCAGCTGCAACTCGAAGACGGCAGCGATTACGCTCACCCAGGCACGCTTCAATTCTCCGAAGTGACGGTAGACCCGGGGACCGGTTCTGTCACGCTGCGCGCACTCGTGCCAAATCCTGAACGACTCTTATTGCCCGGGATGTTCGTGCGCGAGCAGATTCAGGAGGGAGTCCGTCAGGGAACCGTCTTGGTCCCGCAGCAGGCCGTCGGTCATGACCAAAGGGGCTCGCCCAGTGCGTTAGTTGTGGGGCCAGACAACGTCGTACAGCTTCGGGTCCTGCAGGCTGATCGTGCCGTTGGTGATCGCTGGGTCGTGACCGCTGGACTTGCAGTTGGAGATCGCGTGGTTGTCGAGGGAATTCAGTTCGCCAGGCCTGGTGCCAAAGTGTTGGTCGATGAGTACGCCCCGGCCGTGGCGGAAGGCCATAGCAACACGCAAGCCTCGGCGAAAGTGCCGCCGACCGTTCACTAGAAGCCCGCCATGGTCAATTTCTTTATCGATCGTCCCATCTTTGCCTGGGTGCTTGCGATCGTCACCATGATGGCGGGGGCATTGGCAATTCGGACGCTGCCCGTCGCGCAATATCCAAGTATCGCCCCACCTGCGATCTCAATTACGGTCACTTATCCCGGCGCGTCCGCTGACACCGTACAAAGCACCGTCACGCAGGTGATCGAGCAACAGCTGAGTGGCATAGACCATCTGTTGTACTTCGGCTCGGAAAGTGATGCCGACGGGAGCCTGACCATCACGCTCTACTTCGAGCAGGGCACGAATCCCGATATCGCCCAAGTGCAGGTCCAGAACAAGCTGCAACTTGCAACCCCCCTCTTGCCATTGGACGTACAACAGGCGGGCCTGCGGGTCGCCAAGGCCACGCGCAATTTTCTACTGGTAGTCGGCTTCTACTCGAGCGATGGCTCGATGAGCACCGAGGACATAAACGACTACATCGCCTCCCACGTACAGGACCCGATCAGCCGCACGCCCGGCGTGGGCGACTATCAGCTGTTCGGTACCCAGTATGCGATGCGCATCTGGCTCAACCCCTCGAAGCTCGACAGCTATCACCTGTCATCCGTAGATGTCCGGAACGCTTTGCAAACGCAGAACGTACAAGTCGCCGCGGGTGAGCTCGGCGGACTGCCGGCAGTGCGCGGTCAGCGTCTGCACGCAACGATTGTGGGTCCGAGACGTCTGACCTCGGCCGACGAGTTTGGCCAGGTGCTGCTCAAGGTGAATCCTGATGGCTCGCAGGTGCGGCTCAGGGATGTGGCGGACATCGGCCTGGGGGCCGAGAGCTATTCGATCCACACCGAGTACAACGGTCAGTCTGCAGGCGGCATTGCCATCAAGCTCGCGACGGGCGCCAACGCTCTGGACACAGCTACCGCAGTGCACTCGACGATGGACGGGCTGATACCGTTCTTTCCCCCGGGATTGAAGCTGGTGTACCCCTACGACACCACGCCCTTCGTGCGCGCCTCGATCGACGAAGTCGTGAAGACGTTGTTCGAAGCGATCGTGTTGGTGTTCCTGGTGATCTACCTCTTCCTGCAGAACTTTCGCGCAACGCTGATCCCCACCATTGCCGTTCCGGTCGTGTTGCTTGGCACCTTCGCCGTGCTGGCAGCCGCAGGCTACTCGATCAACACGCTGACCATGTTCGGCGTGGTGCTTGCAATTGGTCTGTTGGTCGATGATGCGATCGTCGTGGTCGAGAACGTCGAGCGCGTCATGGAGGAGGACAAGCTCTCACCGAAGGAGGCGACGCGTAAGTCGATGGGGGAAATCAGAGGTGCCCTGGTCGGGATCGCCTTGGTGCTTTCGGCCGTGTTCCTGCCGATGGCCTTCTTCAGCGGATCCACCGGTGTCATCTATCGCCAGTTCTCGATAACGATTATTTCGGCCATGACGCTGTCGGTGCTGGTCGCGCTGATCTTTACACCGGCCTTGTGCGCGACCTTGATGCGACCCCGTCCCGCGGAGACGCACGAGCGAGACCGCGGCCTCTTCGGCTGGTTCAATCGCGGCTTTGCGCGTGTGAATCGCGGCTACGAGCGTGGAGTCGGTCATGTCTCGTCCCGTGTCGGACGCTCCCTATTGGTGTATCTCGG
>Ga0210409_10009123_pt1 | contig 10049 bp, 6 predicted proteins | sample IncBWH17MmetaG_FD_161649 | JGI IMG/M metagenome (GOLD analysis project Ga0210409, IMG submission 161649) | Forest soil microbial communities from Barre Woods Harvard Forest LTER site, Petersham, Massachusetts, United States - Inc-BW-H-17-M | ecosystem: Environmental > Terrestrial > Soil >...
GCTGCGTCGACGACCACGGAGATGCCGTCGATCGTCTTGCCCACATCGTAGACTTCGAGTTCCACGGAGGTGGTTCCGGGAGGCGCCATGCGATGGTAGGTGACGTCCTGATGAATGGCGCGGATGAGGTGCGGAGACTGCGCGTCGTCAAGCTTAAAACTGAATTTTCCGTTGGCATCGGCTTTCGTGCGACCGGCTTCTTCCATCCCCTGGCCAAGTTTCAGCAGGACGACTTCGTCTCCAGCGGCTGGTTTGCCGGTGGTGGAGTTCTTTACCGTGCCAGTGAGAGTTTGCGCCGAGGCGAGGGACGTGAGGAGCAGGGTGGCGACGAATAACCCTCCGGCGAAGGCCCGACCCGAGCGGGTGGAAAACGCCTTGCGGCGACTCATGCAACCGTTGGAGGGGAAGGGATCCTTCGACTGCGTGAATGCTTCGCTCGGCGAAGCATTCATTTCGCTTAGGATGACAGAAGAAATTTTCAAGATCTGGTTCCTTTTTGCGGTACGGGATTATTTTCCAGGCGGGCGATCTCGGCCAGGATCGTGGCCGCCTCATCTTGCAGAGAAGATCTCAAAGACGCATAATCGGCGTCTGGCACTTTGCCCGCCTTATATTCGAAGTTAAGGTCGCGCAGATTTTCGTAGACCGCATCTTTGCGTTCGCGCAGGTATCCGGCACGGGTCTTCTCGGGACCGAGGAAAAGTTTTCCCGGCAGATAAAAAACATAAAAGAAAGATGCGATGGAGAGCATCGCGCAACAGGCCAGCCATATCCAGCTTGAAGAAATCATAAGTCGGTCTCCTTGCGCGCCTGGTCGCGGAACTGTTCAAGCTCGGCGCCGCGTATGGGGCGCAAGCCATCGGCTAGAGCCGGTGCGGGACGATTCTTCCAGGCGCGAATCACCAGCACGATCAAACCAAATCCTAGAATAAGCGCGACGAAGGGAATGATGTATGCCGCGCGGTCGAAACCCCTTGCAGTGGGAGCGGCCAGCACCGTCGGTCCATATTTTTGCACGAACCCCTGCTCGACCAGGCTGTCGCTATCTCCCCGGGTCACGGAAGCCATGAGTTCATTGCGCATGCCATCGGAAGCCGGGCAGCCGACGTGATTGCATTCCAGAAGAATCTGGTTGCACCCGCAGATGCACATCATCTGGTGGCCGATTTCGTTGAAGCGCGTAGCTGGGTCGCTAGAGCCGAGGCAGGCGAAAACGGCAGCACATACTAGGATCGTTTGCGTGCAACGGCGGATGTGCCGGGCCAGCTTCGTTTTCGGAATTGAATGTGACATCGACTCTCAAGTGCCGGATCTTAGGTCGCAGGTGTTAGGTCTTAGGCTTTACGCCTGCGGGTTTCAAACCTAGCACCCAAGACCCAAGACCTGAGACCTGTTTTATCAGTCGCCCGTGGCCGCAGCAGGCGTTTGCCCCAAACGCGCGGGAGCAGGAACGCGTGCCGGCGCCGGCGCGTTCGGCACCAGGGCGAGGACCGTTCCAATCAGCATGATCCACACGCCCATCCATATCCACATGACCAGCGCATTCAGATGCGCCTTCAAAATTGGGTGGCCGTTATCCTGGTTTACTCCCTCGAACACAACGTACAAATCTTCGTTCAGGCCGGAGCGAATGTCGGGCTTGGTCGAGGTCTGCTGGCTGGCATGGTAGAAGAGGCGCACCGGCGTCATGGTGCCGACCTGCTTGCCGCCTTTGTATACATCGAGCATGGCCCATTGACTGTAATGATCCGGACCGTCGTCGTCGGTGTAAGACCGGCAGATCAAGGTGTAGGAACCAATGGTCATCTTGTCTCCGTATCCCATCTCCTGCTCTTTATCCTGATTGAAGGCGGCTCCGGCAAAGCCGATGATCACTACGACCACGCCGAAGTGGACGATGTATCCGCCATAGCGGCGCGTGTTGCGGTGCGTGAGTTGCACCATCGACGCGAACATGCCCTGGCCGGTGTGCTTCGAAATGACTTTGCCGCCACGATAGAACTCGCTGGCGACAGTGAGCGTCACCAGCACCGATAGCGCGATCGCCATGAGCGAGTAAAAATAAGAGATGTCCTGCCACGGCTTGAGACCGAACGCCGATTCCCAACTCTGCGGCGTAACCATCAGGAAGAGTGCGACCAGGATGGCACCGATGGTCGGCCACATGAAATTGCGTTTCAAGCTTTCGAACGAAGTCTTGCGCCAGGCCAGCAACGGGCCAACCGCCGTGAGAATCAGCAGCAACAGGGCCACGGGAATGGCGACCCGGTTATAGAACGGCGCTCCTACGGTTACTTTGTTGCCTTGCACGAGTTCGGAAATCTTCGGGAACCACGTTCCCCACAACACGGTGAAACAAAGGAGAACGAACAATAGATTGTTGAACAGGAAGCTGGACTCGCGCGAAACCAACGACTCGAGCTTATGCTCGCTGCGCAAGTGTGATTTGTTCTTGAAAAAGAAGAAAAGGAATACGACCAAGGTGATCGCGAGGAACCAGGCGAACCAATCCCCAATGGAAGATTGCGCGAACGCGTGCACCGAGCTGATGATCCCGCTGCGCGTCAGGAACGTTCCAAGAATGGCCAGCCAGAACGTTGCAAAGACCAGCCACATATTCCACATCTTCAGCATGCCGCGTTTCTCCTGCATCATGACGGAGTGCAGGAAGGCGGTGCCGGTGAGCCATGGCATGAGCGAAGCGTTTTCGACAGGATCCCATCCCCAGTAGCCGCCCCAGCCAAGAACGGAGTAGGCCCAGTGCGCGCCGAGGAAAACTCCGCAAGTGAGGAACGCCCAGGTGACCATGGTCCAACGGCGAGTGATGTTGATCCATTTTTCGCCGGGATATTTCATGATCAACGCGCCCAAGGCAAAAGCGAAAGGCACAGTGAATCCGACATAACCCAGGTAGAGCATGGGCGGATGAATCACCATCTCGGGATACTGCAGCAGCGGGTTCAGTCCGCTCCCATCCGGCCGCATTGGGCCTTCGAGCAAGCCAAACGGCCGGGCCGCAAAATTCAGCAGCAAAAGAAAGAAGATCTGTACGCCCGCGAGAACAACGGAAGCATAGGCGAACAAGCGCGGGTCGGTCTTATATCGCAACCGCAAGACGAACCCATATGCCGCAAGCAACAGCGACCAGAAAAGCAGGGAGCCTTCCTGTCCCGACCACAGGACGGCGAACTTATAAGGACCGGGCAGGTCGCGATTGCTGTGGTGGAAGATATAGGCGATGGAGAAGTCATCGTGAAAGGCGCAGATGACGAGGACAACCGAAGCCAGCAGAACGGCGGCGAAGGTGGCTACGCCGGCGCGGCGAGCAGTCTCACCGATGCGCTCCGAACCTTGGCGAAGGCTCGCGGCGAGGGAGGTCGTCTCGGCTGTAGCACCGCCGCGGCGAACGCCTTTGACGGCGAGCGAATCCTGATTCTGGAATACCAGTGCGATGATCCCTGCAAGGAACGAATAGACGCTTAAAGCCAGCGCGAGAAGAAGTGCGAAACTGCCAATTTGCGCCATGTGGCCGAACCCCAAGCTATTTTTTCAAAAACTCCCGTGCGAGGCAACCGCGAGGGTAGGAGCCTGCAATGGTAGCAGACGGAGTCTCAATAGTCTCTCGAAGAAACAAGAGAAGCAGACGCTTCCCTGAACGCTTTCAGGAAACCTCTGGGGCACGCAATGCCTCAATGCGGCGGCCGCTGGAAGCCGCCGCATGATCTGTAAAGGCAGAACGCGGCTAGGCGCTCCGCTGATGGTAGCGCTGCCGCACTTCACTCTCGGCAGTTAACCAATCTTCGGTCTCGCTGCCGCCGGTCGAGTTTCCGCGCTGCTCGTAAAGCTCGTAAGCGCGACGGCGGATCTCGTCCTCGAGGTTGATGGGAACCACATTTTTTCTGGGCTCGGGCTTGGCAACCTCGAGCCTCCGGATCGGCGATGCCACCTTGTTCTGTAGCTTCGTTTCCGACTGGACGACCGGGGTATCTTCTGCGACCGATTTCACCTCTGCCGCTTTCACGCCGGCCGATTTTACTTCAGGAATACTGGCCGGGGTTCCGCTGTTGGCTTGCTCTTTATTACTGTTACTCGTACTTGCATCCGTTCCGGTGCGACTTGCCTTGGTGCCGGGGGTAGATTTCGACCTTGCCATAGTTTGGATACTCCTTGCATGTGCCTAGATTTATGAATGAATTGAACTGTTCCGCGATCCACATACACATCACCCGCAACTTTTAGGAAGCGTGAAACTTTATATTGGCGGAGTGACTTTATTATAAACTTTCGCGGCCTGTGGAAACCTGCTTTCCTCGAAATTTTGTCGTGAGACAAACCAAGAGTTCTGCCAGAAACCGGCGAGCAACCCTTTGCTATAATTGATCTCCACCCGGATGGCGCTATCGTCTAGGGGTTAGGACGGAAGATTCTCAATCTTCAAACCCGGGTTCGATTCCCGGTAGCGCTACCAAGTCTCTCCCAAACCGCTGAATTCATAACGTCTTCCTGAAATCGCTCATGAGCGACAGAAATCCCGCCTTGTCACGATGCGAAGAGGGCCACAAGAAAACAGTCTCCGCCGCAATCGGTTCCCTTGTGGACGAGTAAGTTAGAATCTGGCATATGCAACTGCAGATGCGGGGCTTCCAGCTCGTAACGAGGTGTGCTGCGTTGTTGCTGATTGTGCATTGTCTGACTGCTCAGAACCCGGCTCCGGCGCCCGGTCCGCTCTCGAACGCCGCCGAAATGGAGCTGCACACCAACCTCGCCGAGGCCGCGGAAGCGATGCACAAAGGTGACAACGCGGCCGCGGCGGAAGATCTTCGGCACGCATTGAAAATCAATCCGCATTCGCTTGTTGCGCTAAACAATTTGGGAATTGTGCTGACTCGGATGGGCAAGCCAGCCGAAGCGATTCCGTTGTACGAGGACGCGCTGAAAGTCCATCCTGAGGATGCTTCGACAAAACGCAATCTGGCCATCGCTTACTTCAAAGCTCAGCATTACTTGCCGGCATGGCAATTGCTCCGGCCGATGGCCGCGAAGTATCCCTCCGATTTTCAGATTCTCGACCTGGCCGGCTTGTCTCTTTTTGCTCTCGATCGCTATCGCGAAGCCGCTGGATTTCTGGAGCGTGCAAACCACGTTGACCCATCCGATCTGGAAACCCTCGACATGCTCGGTAAAGCGTACCTGCGGATGAAGGACTACAAGGCGCTTACGAGCGTATTTACTCGAATCATGCAGGTAAATCCAAACTCGGCGTCGGCTCACATCATGATGGGCACGGCTTATGACCAAATGTCGAATCGACCGGAAGCCATCAAAGAATATCAAGCGGCGGTGGCGGCGGATCCAAATTTCATGGGAGCGCATTCCGGCCTGGGCTTCGAGTATTGGCGGGAGGGCGAGAACGAACTTGCCGAGAAGGAATTCCGGACGGAACTGCAACGCTTTCCAAACGATCCCGTCTCGAACTGCATACTCGGCCAGATCCTTTTGGATAAGTCTCAGCCCGCAGAGGCCGAGCCGCATTTTCGTGCAGCCCTGGCGGCGAATCCACGTTATGCCGAGGCTCTGTTTGGTCTGGGCAAGGCGGAGATGGCTATGAATCACGTCGACGCGGCCATTCCACCTCTTCGCAAGGCGGTTCAACTTGATCCCGACTATGCAGAAGGACATTTTATGCTGGGCAAGGCCTTGCGTCAGTTCGGCCGTAATGAAGAGGGAATCCGGGAGCAAAAAATCTCGGTCGAGATAAACGAAAGAAAAAGGGAAGCGGCGATCAAGAAAAATGAAAGCCAGTGAGATCCCACCCGTTTTACTGCCCCACATGCAAAGAAAAACGGGGGCTGGCAGTCCAGCCAGCGCCCCCGAGTCCTAACGGCAAAACTGCTAGAAGTTAATTTTGGCTCCGATCTGTAAGGTGCGCGGATCGTGCCATCCATTGATTTGGCCAAATGTGAAGCCCACGCCGGTCATCGGGTTAATCCCGCCGCTCGCGATGTCCGTGTTAACTCCGTTCGGACTGCCGTGATTGAATGCGTTGAAGGTCTCAAGTCGAAGCTGCAAGGCCACGCGTTCGCCGAACTTTACGTTTTTGATCAGCGAGATGTCCCATAGTTGGAACCCAGGCCCTAAGACCGTGCCAGGCTGTTCGCTCCCGAAGTGTCCGACCGCCGTAACGAAAGCAGCGGTATTAAAGAACTCCGCCGCGGTCTTCGGTCCGTGGGGATTTCCCACCAGATCGGTACGAATTTGAGCGGTCGAGCCGCGCGCCAGGTTTAGCCCCGAGTTGTTATTCGCGGGGTTGGCAAATGGATCGCTGCCGGTTTGAGTCACGGTCAAAGATTGCCCTGACTGGAAGTTCGTAATTCCAGAAATCTCCCATCCGCCAAGCACATGGCCGATCAGTCTCTCTTGATTTCGATAGAACGGCAAATCGTAAACGTAGCTTATGACCAAGATCTGCGGCGTATTCAGCGTCGAGAGCCCGTAACTCCCGTTCAAGTCATAGGCATCGGCAACGCCTAGGCTGCGGTCCTGGGGATTGTTCGTGAGAAGCTTGGACCATGTGTAGGCTAGTCCGAGCGTCAAACCCTGACTGAATCGGCGGTTCAACGAAACTTGCAACGAGTTGTAATTACTGTTGAACTCCGGAGCACGGGAGACAATCGCCTGATAGCCGGCATACGGTACGAGCGCATTCGCGTCTACCGTGGGATTTGCCAATCGCGCAGCCACCGTGGGCTGGTTGATGTTAACGTCTCCCAATAGATGAACGCCCTTCGTGCCCACGTAACCAACCTCCACCACGGTATTCCGCATAACCTCGCGCTGGACTGACAGGTTGTAATCTTGGTAGCTCGGAACCTTGAACGTTGGTGTTCCCGTTACGGTGAGAGAGCTTGGACCCAAGGGCGGACCGGCCGCAGCTCCGTTGGTTGGGTTGTCGAACAAATCGATGCTCGTATTTCCGTTGTTGTTGTCTGTTGCGGTTTGTACGAGTGGAGGATCACTGAACGCATTCTGCTCCCAGATGCCGTTCAGCGTGCGGTCATAGAAAAGTCCGTATCCCGCCCTTATCGCCCATTTGCCATCGCCGAAAGGATCGTAAGCCAAGCCGAGCCGTGGTCCCCAGTTGTTATTCGAACTCGGGTTGACTCGACTGCCAAAAGGCGAACATGTTACTAACGGCCCAATCGCCTTGGCGGCGCTGCACGCTGCACCGGTCGGAAAAATGAGTCCGTTGGCATAGGTTGCCGCGTTGTTTCCCGGCGCCATCTGGCCGGTTGCCGGGTCAATAACAGGCGCATTAGCGGGATTGAACAGTGTTGGATTGAAATTAACCAGCGTGTTGTTACTGTCTGACGGAGATGGGAAGAAGCTATACCTGACGCCCAGATTGAGCGTAAGGCGTGGCGTCACCTTCCAATCGTCCTGCGCGTAAGCCTCAAAGTTCACGTAATGCAGATATGGAGTCGTGTCCTTGCTTTGTTGTGTGTAGGTATCCGCCTGCCCCAGCAGGAAGTTTGCGAATTCGGGATCTCCGCCCTTCGCCGTGTGGTCCGAAAAAAAGAAAGTTGCCGCCCCGGCGTCGCCATTCTCCGTCTTGGTCATCCACATGGCGGTAAAGCCAGTGCGGAAGGTGTGTTTGCCGTGTTGTATGGAAAGATTGTCGAATATGTTTTTGTCTTTGTTGCGTTCAAAATACGGGGCACTTGTGTTCGTCAAACCAGCAGCATTCGAACCAAAGGTGATGTTGGGTGCCCGGCCGTACGGGTCAGCGTAAACTGTATTGTTGGTGAGGGTGCTAGTAAATGCAGGCGAGTCCGCGATCGCGTTGGTCAGAACTGAATTGATGGCGCCGTAAGAATCCACAAACTCTACTTCATTGACAATCCTTGGCGAGAGCGTTGACGTGGCGTTGATCACCAGATTGCGCCCGGGAGCGTTCAGCGAGGTCGTTTCAACGCCGGGGTAGTTGACCGCACCCCACAGACCGTACGGAAAGTTTTGCGGCACGGAATCCTGCATATAACGGGCAAAGACGCGGACCCTTTCACCCACGTTCTGGTCCAGGCGGATAATGTCCTGGCGGAAATTATTTAATTGACTGAAGTTTGTTACCAGTTGTCCATTTGCGTTGGCCGGGGCTGCGGCCATATAGGCTTTTAGGTAGGCGTTCGCATTCGCGCTGAAGCAGGCTGGGTTGATTGTGGAGTTCCCTCCTGAAGTCGTCACGCACCCTGCTGGGGCAACCGGAATGGCTGCAGCGAATGTTCCAGCCAGTTCGGCCGCTGTTGGTACCGAAATGGTGTTTGTGCCCGGTGTGCTCGCCTTCCGCCATTCCTCGGACCAGAAGAAGTAGGTGCCGTCCTTGCTCGGATGATAAAACTTGGGTATGAAGAGCGGTCCACCGATCGTGAAGCCGTAGTCGTTGTAGCGCTCAATAGGGGTCTCGTTGGCGGCGAGTGATTCGCCGGAGGCGATATTGGCTCTGGCGCCAAATGTGTTCGCATTATAAAAGTTGTTGCGGTTGAACTCGAACGCGGTGCCATGGAACTGATTAGTTCCAGCCCTGGTTGCCACCACAACCTGGCCGCCTCCGCTGCGTCCAAACGAGGCATCGTAGTTGCTTCGCTCCAGAGTGAACTCCCGAATCGCGTCAATGCCCGGCGTATTCAGCAAAGTTCCGTTTGAGCCGCTGTCATTGATATCGGCGCCGTCCACCGTCCAGTTGTTCGCGCCGGTACGCGCTCCGTTAATTGAGATTTGGGTGTTGCTGCTCAGGCCAAAACCGGGCTTATCGCCAAGTTGATTCGAGACGCCGGGCTGCAGCAGAACCAGCTGTTCGAAGTTGCGGTTACTCAGCGCCAGCTCCCGAACCTGATCACCAGTAACGGTTCCAGACTCCTCGGCTGTCGTGGTCTGGATGGGCGTGTTCTCAGCCGTGACCACCATGGTTTCGCTGACCTTTCCGGCTTGCAGTTGCAGATCGAGAGTGTGCTTCTCGGCAACGTTAAGAATTACTTCTTTTGCCACGAAGGTTTGAAACCCGCTGTTCTTGACCGTGACCGTGTAACGCCCTGCAGGAAGGTTCGTAATATTGAAACCGCCAGTATCGCTTGTGGTCACGGAGCGGACATCCGAGCCCGTTTCCTCGCTGTGAACCACGACGGTCGCGCCCGCCACAACGGCTCCGCTGGAATCGGTCACCGTGCCTGTGAGCGTTGCTGCCAGCTCTTGTCCCAGACCGATTGCTGACAAGCTTAGGATAACTGCGCAAATCGCTAGAAATAGAAAATGCTTCCGAACCGTTGGGCGATTGTCCTCGGTTGAGTTTATCCGTCTTCCGTAGTTCCATTTCGTCATGGCACCCTCCTCAAACCGAATCCCGCGTGGGGTTTACTAAAAAGCTTCTAATGGAAACGAACTATGCTATATAGCACGTCGTAGCTCATAGTCAAGAAAAAAAAGGAGATCAGCCCGAGAAAATTGTTCGATACGGAACCGCGGTCCATCTTCCGATTCGGAGAGCATCAAGACCAGAAGGATTTCAAGCCGGAAGTTGGTCCGAGTTCAGGAATGACTCCCATCGCCATTATCCAGCGGCACTCAATCAGGTGAAAACGCCAAGAATCTCGATGTCAGCGCAAGAGTAGGCATGTTCGCGTGCGTCAGCTTTAGAACCGATCCGCGGCGCAGGACCATCCAAGCCATCGCGTTCAGGAATTGTGTCTTTACATCAAACTCGCAATAAGCTATATAGCATATGGCGCTGCTGTAAGACGAGCTTTAACGCATTCCGTGCCCCGCAACCGCGTTCGCCGTCCATCGAATTTAGAAACGACCGGAATATAGAAACGACAAATATGTCTGGAAACCATCGCACCAGGACTCCGGCTTACAAGAAGATTCAGGGCGCGATCCGCGACCGCATTGCCGCGGCCAGCCTTAAACCAGGGGATGCGGTTGCGTCCGAGCGCGAGTTGGCCAAAACTCACAAGGTGAGCCTGATGACCGCTCGCCATGCCTTGGCCGGCCTGGAG